>SXGS01330854.1_pt1 | contig 78404 bp, 56 predicted proteins | sample 3174681 | NCBI WGS metagenome assembly SXGS01 (sample SAMN11356861, study PRJNA531348) | freshwater metagenome | isolation source: freshwater sample F1-80 | place: China: Fuxian Lake, Yuxi | collected 2017-12-25
CGCGCGGGCATCAAGGTCTGGGCCGGCGCTCAGCAGCCCACCCAGGCGGTCGAGGCGGCCGTCTTTCCTTGGGCCTGGCGAGAGGTCAGGGCGTCGGGGGCACCGGCGCCTGGGGCGCCGGGGTCACGCCCAGGGCCTTGTCGATCTGGCTGGAGATCGCTTCGAAGTCGGAGGCGTTGGCGACGCGCTCGCCGTTGATGAACATCGTCGGGGTCCCCTGGACGGTGACCTTCTGGCCCAGCGCCATGTCCGCGTCGACGAACTTGGCGAAGGTGGTGTTGTCGAGGTCGGCCTTGAACTTGGCCATGTTCAGGCCGAGCTCCTGGGCGTACTTGTCGAGCGACTCGCGCTCAAGGGCCTTCTGGTTGGCGAAGAGCTTGTCGTGGTACTCCCAGAACTTGCCCTGGTCGCCGGCGGCCATCGCGGCCTGGTGGGCCAGGTGGGCGTTCTTGTGGAAGCTCAAGGGGAACTGGCGGAAGATGAAGCGGATCTGGGTGTTGTACTTGGCCTTGATCTGGTTGGTCACCTCAGCGGCCCGCGAGCAGTAGGGGCACTCGAAGTCGGAGAACTCCACGACGGTGACCTTGGCGTCCTCGGGGCCGAAGCCGTAGAACTTGCCCTCGGTGTTCATGGCCGTCTGCTGCTCGGCGCTCAGGGGCTTGTTCATGTCCTCCTGGCGCTTGAGGTCGGCCAGGACCTCGTCGAAGTGCTCCAGCATCATGCCGCAACGATCCGGCGGGAACTCCTTGGTCTTGTCGCGGACCATCGCGCAGGTCTGAGTCTCCTCGCCGAGCCCCTTGCAGAGCCGATCGACGAGCTCTTCGCACTTCTTGCTCAGGTCCTTGATCTTGCCGAGGCTGATCTCGATGTCCTTCAAGCCCGCCTCGCAGGCCGAGGGCGCCATCAGGTCCGAGGCCTGCTTGAAGCTGGCGCAGGTCGGCGACTGCTCGCCGAGCTCCTTGCAGAAGCGATCCGCGTAGGCCTTGCAAGGGCCACCCTCGACCAGCGCAGCGGCGCCAGCGTCGGCCGAGGCAGGCGCGGCGGCGCCCGCGTCAGCCGCGGCAGGCGCGGCGGTGCCCGCGTCAGCCCCGGGCTGCGTCGGCTTGACCGGCGTCTTGGGCGGGCCGCTCTCACAACCCAGGGTAAGCGCGCTGGCGCAGCCGAGCGCGATCGTCAGAGCGCCGAGGCGCTGCACCTTCCTATTCATTGCCATTGTCTCTTACTCCATGAATTCTAAAGAGCATCGATTGTGTTTTCGACCGGCGAGGCGCTCCCAAGTCCGCCGCTGGTGATTCGCAAGAGGGAGTAGTCAGGGCAGGGCCCTAAAGTCAACTGTTGGCGACACGAGGAGGCTGATCATTCGCCGATGAGCCTGGATCATCCCGGACGGCGTCGAACAATCCCACGACAGGGCCTGATCATTCCCCGATGGGTCCCCTCGTTGGCCGAGGGCGCCCGCTCTTCATGGGTGCGGCCCGGCGGCGCGCCGCTCGCTCTTCGCATGTACCCGTAGTCCTTGACAAAAAATAATGTCTGGTGTTGGCTCAAGGGGCAGAGACCCATCATCGAGGTGAGCGATGTCGTCCCAATCGAGCGATGAAGGCCAACAGAACCCTCAAGACGGCCTCAAGGGCCGCCCCGATGGCTCGTCGTTGCAGGACTGGCTCTTTGACGAGGTGATGCGCTCGGTGGGCGAGCTGAAGGGGGCGTTGGACCTCAAGGACCTCAAGGAGGTCTTCTCCAGGGTCCTGCGGGCCACCCAGGGCGAGGTCGCGGAGGAGGTGCGGCCCTCGACCTCTCGTCCGCTGCGGGTGGTCGAGGACGGGGATCGGCGGATCTTCTTTGGCGAGCGGCCCTGGGGCCTGGTGCTGGCCGTGGAGGTCTTCAGCGCCGTGTCCTTTCAGGACGTGCGCAGCCAGATGATCCAGAACGGCGCCCTCTTCTTGAAAATCCCGGAGGCCTGGCCGGTCAACATGGAGGCGGACATCTGCGTCGTGTTGCCCAACGTCCAGCTGGAGATCTGGTTCAAGGGTCGGGTCGTCCACCAGTCGGACGCGGGGACGGCCTTCGAGGTCCGCCCGGCCTCCCGCGAGCACGAGACGTGGTGGGCGATCGCCGCGGACGCCTTCCGCGCGGGGCGTCAGGTGCCGAGGCTGCCTTCGGCCGGCCCGAAGACCGAGCCTCCTGGGGCCGAGCGGCGCACCGCCGAGCGGGCCAGGCCGTCAAGCGCGTCGTCCCGAGAGGCCGCCCCCGCCTCGCGCCAGAAGGCCTCCAGGCCGCGCCCCGAGCTGCGCACCACCTCCGAGATGCCCGCCATCCGGCGCGAGGCCATCGGGGAGGTTGATCCTGCCGAGCTGGAGGGCCAGCTGAACGAAAAGGTCGCCTCGCTGGCCAAGGGAACCCACTTCGACGTCCTCGACCTGCCCTGGAGCGCGTTCACCGAGCAGATCGAGGCCTCCTACTTTCGCCTCCAGCACCGATTCCACCTCGATCACTTCCCGGTGACGCGCCGACCCGATCTGCGCGGCGTCGTCCGGCACCTCCAGGAGGCGCTCGACGAGGCCTACCACGCGCTGCGCGACACGCAGAGCCGACGTCGATACAGGGCCGGCTTCATCGGCGAGAGCGAGAACAAGCGCGGCGCGGAGATGTACCTTGAGAAGGCCGAGATGGCGCTGATGATGGGCGACGAGAAGCGCGGCCGCCGCTACCTCAAGCACGTCCTGGAGCTGGATCCGCTCAACAGCGAGGCCCGTCGGCTGATGGTCTGAGCTTTCTTGACCTGACGTCTCGCAGTTGGCGCGCGCCGCGGGTGTTCGCCGCGGTGTCCATCTTGAGCCTGATCGTGGTGTAATCCCAGGGATGAAGAAGAGCAGACAGACGCCAGTGCCAGTCATCCCCGCCATCATCGCCGCGGGCGTCGCCGTGATCGCGCTGGTGCTCCTGGTGGTCTTGCTGCGCGCCCCCTTCTTGATCGACTGGGTGCGCTACTCGGACGTCGACGGCCAGTGCTCGGGGGTGATCGTCTTCTCCGGGGAGGTCGACGGCGTCGACGTCGATGGCCGACATTGCCTGCTCGGACCGGACACCGTCGAGACTCGGGAGGGTTACTCCGATTCCTTCGAACTGGCTTCAAGGGGGCGGCTCGTCGTCTTCGGCCAGGGCCCGCCCTCACCTGAAGGCGGCCCCATCGGCGCCAGTTTCTTGCGGCTCCCGGGGCAGCCCGGTCGGTGGTACTGCGCGGCGGGCGGTCGGTACGGGCGAGGGGAGGGCGAAGGGGAGTTCGTGTTCGAGCGCGTGTCCGAGATGTCCGAGCAAGGGGGCAAGGGGGAGCTGTCGGTGGAAGTGACGGCCTCGGGGGAGATCGTCGAGGTCGCCCTCGGCGATCGCGCCTTGAGCCACGGGGGGGTCCTCGGGCACGCGTGCATCCCGGGCAACCGCCGCTGCACCCTGGAGCTTGGCGACGGCGCGGTGTCGCTCAAGGTGATGCTGCGGACCTGGATCGGGATGCGCACCGCCGATCACCGCGAGATCGAGATCGGCGACGCCGTGGTGGTCTTCGAGGAGCGCGGTGCGTCAGGGCAGCGCCTCGTGACCTCGATCCAGCCCGGCGGCAACTCGACGATCGCGTGGTCGACAGGGTCGAACCTCCTGACGCTGCGGCTGCGCGGGCTCTCCGAGCCGATGGCCTGCCCGCCCCCGGCCCCCGGCGAGGGGGCGATCGAGGGGGATTTTTCTCAATAAGATCGACGGCTTGTGTGTCGTTGCCGGGCCTCGTCGGGCGCGCGGTGGATCAGATCGCGGTCAGGACGACGCCGACGCTGACGAGGATGGCGCCGGTGAGGGCCTGTGCCCCCAGGCGCTCTCGGCGAAGGACCAGGCCGAGGAGGACGGAGAGGCCCGTGGAGAGGCTGGCGACGGGGGCGACGATGGCGATGGGCGCCAGGGAGATGCCGACGCTCAAGCCCACGAAGCCCAGGGCCTCCAGGACGCCGACGCGCCCGACGAGGGAGATGCCCCTGGCGTCGCGCGGGATCGACTGAGGCCCGAAGGCGGCGGCGAGGTCGAGGCCGAGGGCGCGCAGCAGGAGCCAGAGGGCTGCGCCGGTGGCCAGCTCAAGGCCCCAGAGGGTCGGGACGGCCCAGAGGGCGCCGATGTCAGCGCCGAGCTGATCGACGACGGGGATCATCACCCCGAAGCCCAGGGCGGAGAGGAGCGCCCAGCCGACCGCGGCGCGCAGGTCGCCGTCGTCGCCCTCGCGCTGGGCGTTGGCCAGCAGCCCATTGCCGAGGATGACGAGCGCGACGCCGGCCCACTGGCTGGGGGTCAGATCCTCGGAGAGCCAGAGGGCGCCGATCAGGACGCTCAAGACGGTCCACCCGCTGACGATGGGGGCCACGACGGCCAGCCGGCCCAGGCGGAGGGCGCGAAAGAGGCCGACGTAGGCCACCAGGGCGGCCATCGCGCCCAGCGGCAGCAAGGGCAGGTGGTGGCCGGGCAGCTGGCCGGGGGCGCCCTCGATGAGGGCGGCGGCGGGGATGACCAGCAGCCCCCCGGCGAGCTGCGCGCAGACGAGGGCGCTGATGTCGCCGAAGCGGTGTGCGGCGGGCTTGATGCTGAAGTTGGCCGTGGCCCAGGTGATGGCGCTGAGCAGGCCCCAGAGGACGCCGCTCACAGGCTGGGGATCTGGTCGTCGAGCTCGCCCTCAAGCAAGCTGAGGGCGCCCTGGATGTCGGCCTCGCGCATGCGCCGCCTGGTCAGGGCGAAGGCGGCCCGGTCGAGGACCTGGAGTTCGGCCGCGGCGGTCCTCAGGCGGGCCTCAAGGTCTGCCTCGGGGGAGATGAGCGCGTCGACGAGGCCGATGTCGGCGCACTGGCGCCAGTCCAGGGGGCGGGCCTGGAGCAGGAGCCGGTTGCGCCATTGGGCCGGGATGGTCGATCCGGCCACGAGGATCGCCCAGCTCGGCAGGGGGATGCCGATGGCGACCTCGTTGAGGTGGAAGCGGCCCGGGCCGTCCACGGCCAGGCGCGCGTCACAGGCCAAGGCCAGGATGGCGCCGCCGGCGATGGCGTGGCCCTGGCAGAGCGCGAGGGTCGGGACGGGCAGGCCGTGGACCCTCAAGATGGCGCGGCCGAACTGGACGGCCAGCGCGCGAAGCCGCACAGGGGTCAGGGTGGGGATGAGCTTGAGGTCGAGGCCCCCGGAGAAGAAGCCCGGCCGGCCCCGGAAGACGAGGGCGCTGGCCCGGCCAGCCTCGGCGCGATCCAGCGCCGCGTGGAGGGATTCGAAGAAGTCGAAGTTCATGGCGTTGGCCTTGCCGTCGTCCATCGTGAGGGTGGCCACGCCGCCGCTCAATTCAACCTGGATCATGCCGCTGGCTCCTTCGCGCTCTGTGACCGGCGAGGGTCGCGCCCACGGCGCCCCCACAAAATGAGTGAGCGCTCACTCACTTCATGCTCTGAAGATGCAGCATCGAGGGCGGATGTGCAAGGTGTCGGCCGACGAGGGCGTGGCGCGCGGGGCCCTTTTGCCAAAGTCGAGCGGAGGCACTATCACTGTCGGGGCGAACCGGAGGGAGGGCGAAGGATGTCCATGAGGTGCTGGTCTGTCGTGGTGGGGTGCGTGGCGCTGTGGTCGCTCGGGGGTTGCGCGGTCGAGGAGCCGTCCGAGCCCCTGGAGGGCGTCGAGCAGGGCTTGACGGTGTGCGCCGACGGGCCGACGCTCGAAGGCATCGACGTCTCCAAGTGGCAGGGGAGCGTCGACTGGCGCGCGGTGGCGGCCTCGGGGGTGGACTTCGCCTTCATCCGGGTCAGCGACGGGCTCCAGTACCGCGACGAGTACTTCGACGCCAACTGGGAGGGGGCGAGGGCCAACGGGATCGTGCGCGGCACCTATCAGTTCTTCAGGCCAGGGCAGGACGCGCTGGCGCAGGCCGACCTGCTCATCGAGCGCATGGGCCCTCTGGAGCCCGGGGATCTGCCGCCCGTGATCGACGTCGAGGCCACCGACAACCAGCCGCGCGCCGTGATCGTGTCCAAGATCCGCCAGTGGCTCGACCGGGTCGAGGCCGCCACGGGCTTGCGCCCCATCATCTACACCGGCAAGTACTTCTGGCAGGACAACGTCGCCACGACCGAGTTCAACGACTACCCCCTGTGGGTCGCGCAGTATGGCCCGGTGTGCCCGAACCTGCCGGATCAGTGGAGCCGGTGGGCCTTCTTCCAGAACTCTTCGACGGGCCGCGTGCCGGGGGTCTCGGGCAATGTGGACACGAACTTCTTCAACGGCGATCTGAACGCTCTGATGGCGATGACCTCGGGCGATCCGGTCTGCGGCGACGACATCTGCCACCTGGCCGAGCGCGAGGGCGTCTGCCCCGGCGACTGCCCGGTCTGCGAGCCTGTGCCGGCCTCCGGGCGGATCGTCGAGGAGGACGATCTGTGCTTCACGGGAGGCGGTGATCCGCGCTGGCTGCGGCACGTCGAGGGCGGCCACGGCGACGCGCTGATCTGGACGCACGCGACGGACGCCGCCGAGGCCGCGAACTACGGCCTGTGGACGCTCGCCTTCGACCAACCCGGCGACTACCTGCTTGAGGTCTTCATCGATCCCGCCTGGGCCGAGACGCGCCAGGCCGCCTACGAGATCGCCCACGCCGGCCAGACCTCGGAGGTCGTCGTGGATCAGACCGCGCAGGAGGGCTGGAGCCCGCTGGGCGTCTTCGACTTTGCGTCGGGCGGGCAACAGCACGTCCGCCTCGACGACAACACCGGCGAGCCGCTCGACGATCAGCTCCAGATCGTCTTCGACGCCCTGCGGCTGACCCCCCTCGATCCGCCCGTCGAGCCCGAGCCCGAGCCCCAGCCCGAGCCCTCGCCGGAAGTCGAGCCCGAGGGCAACCCCGACGCCGAGCCCGAGGGCTCCCCCGAGGCGTCGCCCGAGGCGTCGCCCGAGGCCTCCCCCGAGGCCTCCCCCGAAGCCTTGCCGGACGTCGAGGGCGCGCCCGCCGTCGATGATCGCGAGGTCCTGGTCAATGGGGGGTGCGCGGCGGCGGGCTCGCCCTTGAGGCCGGCGCCCATCGAGGGCTGGCTGGTGTGGGTGGGGTTGGCCTTCGCGGGCGTGCTCAGGTCGCGCCGAGGCGCTTGACTTCGAGGGATCGGCCTGCTTGACTCACCCTCGGTAAAGTGAAACAGAACAACCTGTTTTTGAAATGGCTGCGACCTCCTTCGGGAGAAAGGGCGGTGATGGGTCATGAAGACGCTGACGGCGCGGGCTGGTCTTTGCGTGTCGATGGTCTTTTTGCTGGGCGCCGCTGCGTGCGGCTCCGACTCGGAGAGGTCGGTCTCCCCTGAGGAGAACAGGGCGGTGAGCCAGGCGGTCGACCTCGCCATCCCCGTGCGCGAGCTCCTTGAGGTCACCGCGGGCGGCGCGGCCGCAGGAGAGCTCCTGGGCGACGCCCTCCTGCTCGACGGGGATCTGGCCTTCGTCGGGGCGCCGGGCCGCGGGATCGCCGGCGAGGTGCTGGTCTTTGGTCGCGATCAGGGCGGGCAGGATCGGTGGGGGAGGGTGGCGCGGCTTGTGCCTTCGGACGGCGCGGCCGGGGACGGCTTCGGGTCGGCGCTGGCGAAGTCTGGCGACCTCGTCGTCGTCGGCGCCCCTGCGGGCGACGGGCGGGTGGCCAACACCGGGGCCGCCTACGTGTTCGACGTCGCGAACCTGGCTCCGGGGGCGACCCTCCAGGAGCAGATCAAGCTTCAGGCCAGCGCCGGCACTGAGGCCAGGGACGCGGCCGCCGGAGACGGCTTCGGCGGCGCGGTGGCGATGGACGGCGCGCGGGTTCTTGTCGGCGCCATCGACGGCGCCAACGAGACCAACAACGTCAACAGCTCCGGGGCCGCCTACGTCTTCGATCTGGGCGCCTTCGTGCCCGGCGAGCCGCTGGTCGAGCTGGCCCGTCTCGAGGGCTCGGACGTCGACAACAACAGCGAGGACTTCGGCTTCGCCGTGGCGCTCCAGGGCGACAGGGCGCTGGTCAGCGCGCGGGTCGGCGACGGCCGTGTCGCCGACACTGGTGTTGTCTATGTGTTTGATCTGGCGGGTGTTTCTCAGGGTGATCTGCGGCTCCAGGCGGGCTTCCTTCAGGCCGGGCTGGGGGCGGAGAGCCGCAATGCCCAGGTCGGCGATCAGTTCGGCTTCTCGCTGGCGATGTCGGGCGATCGGGTCGCCGTCGGGGCGATCAACGGCGGCAATGAGGCGCACAACACCAACAACGCCGGATCGGTCTTCATCTTCGACATGGGGGCCTTCGTGGTCGGCGACCGCGACGTTGAGCTGGCGCGGCTGGAGGCCTCCGACGGCGACAGCGACACCGAGGAGTTCGGCAGCGCGCTGTCGATCGCGGGCGACAGGCTGCTCGTCGGCGCCCAGCGGGCCACCGGGCAGGTCACTGACACGGGCTTCGCCTACCTCTTCTCGCTGACCGGGCTCCAGCTTGCCGAGGTCCGGTCGCAGCTTCAGGGTTTTTCGTCCTCCAACGGCGTCGCCGCGGATCGCTTCGGGGCGGCCGTGGCGCTCTCCGAGGGCGCGGCGCTCGTCGGCGCGCCCCAGGCCGACGCCGAGGCCTCCAACTCGGGCGCCTTCTATGTCTTCGAGCGCAGTGTCGTGGTGTCGCTTGCGGCTTCGGGGAACATGGATGAGGCCGGCGGCCAGTCCCTCATCACGGTCACGCTCTCGGAGGCCACGACCGATGCCGTCGGGGTGACGCTGGCCTTCTCCGGTCAGGCTCAGGCGGGGGTGGACTTCGCGGCAGAGCCCGCCGCGCTGACCTTCGAGCCCGGCCAGACCGAGCTGAGTGTCGCGCTGACGGCGATCGACGACGACCTCGGGGAGGGCAATGAGCGCGTCGTGGTCCGGCTCGGCGCGCTGGAGAACGCCGCGGACTTCGGGGCCAGGGCCGAGCTGTCGATCGTCGACGACGAGCCTCTTGGGCGGCCGGACGCCTTCATCGTCTCGCGCGGCAGCACCGGCAATGCCTTCGACGTCCTGGTCAACGATCAGGACTTCCAGGGCCGCCCGTTGACTCTGGTTGCCGTCGGCCAGCCCGACAACGGCGGGATCGCCACGGTCCGCAATGGTCTGGTCTTCTACAGCCCCGATCCGGCCTTCTCGGGCACCGAGTCCTTCACCTACACGCTCTCCAACGGCGTCAGCCAGAGCCAGGCGCGGGTCACGGTGACGGTGCCGGCCTTCTGCTCCGGCGCCTCGGATCTGGTCGACTTCGCGGTCCAGCAGGAGTGGGTCAGCGCCAACGGGGGCGGCGCGGATCGCGGCTCGGCCGTCGTCGCCGATCTCAACGGCGACGGCGCCGTCGAGATCCTGATCGAGACAGGCGGGGACGCCAACATCTCGCCGCGCGTCAACATCTTCAACGGCGTCAACGTCAACGAGGCGACGCCCGTCGACGCCATCGTCCTGAACACCAACAAGATGGCCAACATTGCGCTGGCCGACGTGGACGGCAACGGCTCGATCGAGGTCATCGTCGCGGACACCAACCGCCGCATCCACGTCTTTACGGGCTTCAACGGCGGCCAGAGCCCCATGACTCGCCTTGTCCAGTCCGTCGATCTGGCCGACAACCTCGGCGGCGCCAGCCCTGGCTCTGGCCCTGGCCAACTCCACGTCGCCGATCTGAACCAGGATGGCCGACCGGAGATCATCAGCGGGAACAACGTCTTTGCCTTCACCGGCGACTTCGGCGGCGGCGACCTGGCGCTGGTGAAGGCCGCCACGGGCGGCGCGACTCGCCCTGCGGGCAGCGGCGCGGGCTCCAGCACCAGCCGCAACTTCAACATCGGAACGACTGTCGCCGTCGACATCCTGCCGGACAGCTTCTGCGCGACCTGCCAGGGCCTGGAGATCGTCGCCGGTCAGGTCGTCTATGCGGTGGATGGGGCGAGGCTCGCCAGCCCATCGGGGAGCCCCGAGGCCGCGATGGTCGTCGCCGCCGATCTCAACGCCATCGAGGGGCTCAACAACGTCTTCCGCGACGGCCCGGTGGCCATCGCGGATCTCGACCTCGACGGCGACCTCGACATTGCCGTGGCGGGCACCAAGAGCGGCGTCGGCTTCGGCGTGTACGTGTGGAACCCCTTTGACGGCGAGGTCGCCTTCATGGCGGTGCCCAACTCCAACAACGACGTCAGCGGCCCGATCATCGCCAACGTCTTTCTTGATCGCGCCGATCCTGCGCTGTCCGGGGTGACCCTGGACATGCCCGAGGTCATCGTCGTGAGCACCACCCGGATCTCGGCGGTCAACGTGCAGAAGGGCGCCACCTTCTGGTCCGAGGTGACCACCGACACGTCGGGTTCGACCGGCATCACGGTCTTTGACTTCAACGGCGACGGGATCAAGGAGATCGTCTACCGCGATGAGCAGGTCCTGCGCGTCATGTACGGCGGCGCGGCGCCCTTCCCGGCGGGCGTCGACACCAGCCGCAACTGGGTGCGCTTCACGGGGGTGACCTCCGGCACGGGCCACGAGCAGGCCATCGTCGCCGACGTCGACAACGACGGGGAGGCCGAGATCGTGACCACGGGCGCCAACCGCCTGCGCGTCTTCGGGCGGGGCGGGGCGGCGCGCTGGATCCCCGCGCGGAAGATCTGGAATCAATACAACTACTTCAGCGACAACGTCGCCGACGACGCGGGGCTCATCCCGCGCGTCCAGGCGGACAGCGCGCGGATTGTCGGCGCGGGCACGCAGCGCCCCTTCAACGCCTTCAAGGAGCAGAGCGTGCCCCTCGGGGCCGCCCCTGGGACCATCGATCCGGGCACGGGCCTGCTCTTCCCGCCCGTGGCGCCCGACGCCGTCCTGACCCTCGTCTCGGTCACGCCCCAGGGCGAGTGCAACCAGCAGGGCACGGTGATCGAGGTGGTCGTCCAGATCGAGAACCGGGGCGACGATCTGCTCAACGCCGACACCCCCGTGACCTTCTACCGGGGCGATCCCAGGTTCGAGGGCGCGGTGCGGATCTCGACCGAGGTGCTCGGCGAGGCGATCCCGGTCGGTGGGACACGGCAGCTCACCGTGAGCCTCCCGGACCAGGGCGGCGCCTTTGCGCTCGTGGCCATCTTCAACGATCGCGGCACTTTGGAGCCGCCCTTCGAGGTGCCGGCCTTCGTCCAGGGGGAGTGCTCGCTGGTCAACAACGTCGACATCGACCCCAACGTCTGCAATGTGGACAGCGACGGCGACGGCGTGCCTGACGGGGTTGACGCGGACGACGACAACGACGGCGTCCTCGACCTCGACGAGCTCGGCGGCGTGGACGTGACCGGCGACACCGACGGCGACAACGCCGCCGACTGGCGCGACCCGGACTCGCCGGGCTTCGTCGACGCCGACATCGACGGCACGGACGACCGCTTTGACTTCGACGGCGACGGCGTGCCCAACCACATCGACGTCGACGCCGACAACGACGGGATCCTCGACATCGTCGAGGGCGGCGGCGGCGATCTGGACGCGGACGGTGACGGGCGCGCGGACGATCTGACCGACGCGGACGGCGACGGCCTCCTTGCGGCCTTCGACGCCGACGACGGCGACCCGGACAACGTCGCCGCCCTCCAGCCGGCCCGCGACACCGACGGCGACGGGCTGCCCGACAGCCTGGAGCTGGACGCCGACGGGGACGGCCTCTTTGACCTCGTCGAGTCCGGCCAGCCGGATCTCAACGGCGACGGCCTCGTGGACGCCTTCACGGACGACGATGGCGACGGCCTGGCCAGTACTGTCGATCCCAGTGAGGGCGGGCAGCGCGTCAACCCCGTCGATTTCGACGGGGACGGCCGCTTCGACTTCCAGGACGTCGACGACGACGGCGACACCATCCTGACCTTCGTCGAGGTCAACGACAGCGACACCCTGGGCGACGACGACGTCGACGGCGACGACCTCCTCAACTGGCTCGACGTCGACAGCGACGGCGTGGGCGAGTCGGATGGGGTCGAGGGCATCGGCGACGTGGACGGCGACGGGGTGCCGAACTACCTCGATCCCGACGACAACGACGGCCCCGACGGCGATCTGGACGGCGACGGCCTGAGCAACGGCGTCGAGGCGCAGATCGGGACCAACCCGCTGGACAGAGACTCCGACGGCGACGGGATCGGTGACTTCGTCGAGGCCGACGGCGGCTCCCCCGTCGACACCGACGGCGACGATCTGATCGACGCCCGCGATCCCGACAGCGACGGCGACGGCATCCTCGACAACGTCGAGGGCGCGGCGGATCTGGCTGACGGCGGCGACGGCCTGGGCAACTGGCGCGACCGCGACAGCGACGGCGACGGCCGCGATGACGCCGTCGAGGGCCTCGTGGACAGCGACGGCGACGACACCCCGGACTACCTCGACCCGGACGATGACGGCGACGGCGTCCCGACGATCGAGGACAACTGCCCGCTGACTCTCAACTCCGATCAGCTCGACACGGACGACGACGGCACCGGGGACGCCTGCGACGTGGACGACGACGGCGACGGCGACGAGGACGAGGCCGACAACTGCCCCCTGGTCGTCAACGCCGATCAGGCCGACGCTGACAACGACGGCGTCGGCGACGCCTGCGAGGGCGACGCCGACGGCGACGGCGTCCGCGACGACCTCGACAACTGCCCCGCCGTCTCCAACGCCGACCAGACCAACACCGACTTCGACGCCCAGGGGGACGCCTGCGATCCGGACGACGACGACGACGACATCCTCGACGGCGACGACAACTGCCCCCTCGTCTCCAACGAGGAGCAGAGTGACACCGACGGCGACGGCCTCGGCGACGCCTGCGACGACGACGACGACAACGACGGCCTCGTCGATCGCGAGGACAACTGCCCCTTTGACGCCAACGCCGACCAGGCCAACCTCGACGGCGATCTGCTCGGCGACGTCTGCGACCCGGACGACGACAACGACCGCGTCGAGGACGACCGGGACAACTGCCCGCTGGTCGCCAACGCCGATCAGGCCGACGTCGACAACAACGGCGTCGGCGACGTCTGCGAGGGCGACGCTGACGGCGACGGCGTCACCGACGACCTCGACAACTGCATCGTCGTCCCCAACGGCGATCAGGCCGATCAAGACGGCGACGGCCAGGGCGACGTCTGCGACGAGGACATCGACGGCGACGGCCTCGACAACGACGAGGAGGAGGACATCGGGACGGACCCCGCCGACGGCGACAGCGACGACGACGGCGTCAGGGACGGCGACGAGGGCGGCGAGGACGGCGAGCCCGGCGATGACCCTGACGGCGACGGCCTGGTCAACGCGCTTGATCCCGACTCGGACGACGACGGCATCCTCGACGGCACCGAGCTTGGCCTGACCGAGCCCGACGCCGACACCGACGAGGAGGCCGGGAACTTCGTGCCCGACGCCGACCCCGACACCACCACCGACCCCGTTGTGGCCGACACCGACGGCGGCGGCCTGGACGACGGCGTCGAGGACGCCAACCAGGACGGCCGGATCGACGATGGCGAGGGCGACCCCAACGACCCGACCGACGACGTGGTCGCCGACAGCGACGGCGACGGGATCCCCGACGACGTCGACAACTGCCCCGAGGTCCCCAACCCCGATCAGGCCGACGTCGACAACGACGGCGTCGGCGACGCCTGCGAAGGCGACGCTGACGGCGACGGGATCCCCGATGACGTCGACAACTGCCCCGAGATCCCCAACGCCGATCAGGCCGATGAGGATGGCAATGGGATCGGCGACGCCTGCGATCCGGGCCGCGTCGGCGAGCCCTGCGAAGAGGGCGTCGGGGAGTGCCGCGCCGAAGGCACCCTGCAGCTCGACGAGGACGGCGCGATCGTCTGCAGCGCCACGCCGGGGCTGCCCGGCGACGAGGCCGACGAGCGCTTCCTGTGCGACGGGCTCGACAACGACTGCGACGGTGAGATCGACGAGGCGCTGGACTGCGACGGGGACGACGACGGGATCCTCGACGGCCAGGACAACTGCCCCGAGATCGCCAACCCCGATCAGGCCGACAGCGACAGCGACGGGACCGGGGACGCCTGTGAGGACGATCCGCCGGAGAGCGAGGTGGCCGTTGAGGTCATCGGGGGCAGCGACTGCCTGTGTCAGCAGCCCGGCGCTCCGGCGCCCCGCTTCGAGTGGCTGACCCTCTTCGCGGTGCTGGGCGTCTTTGCGCTGCGTCGGAGGCTGGCCGGCTCGACGGCCCCCTGATCGCCGCCCCGGGCTCGCGCCCGGGGTGCCCCGCGCGGGGGCGGCTCAGGGCTCGATCGTGATGAGATCCATGTCGTAGATGAAGCCCTCGTCGCTGGCGTCGGTCGAGACGCGCACGAAGGCGGCCTCGGCGCCCAGGGCCTTGTAGGTCAGCTCCAGCTCGTCGCCGAGCACGACGGCGCTCGCCAGGACCTCCCCGTTCGGGTCCATCACCTCCAGGCGGACGTCCTGCAAGGGGTCGCCGCTCAGGATGGCGATCACCTCCAGCGTCACAAGCAATGTGTAGCCCGCCGGGACCGCCGCCACGAACCAGTCCTCGTCGCCCGGGCACAGGCCGACGAAGTCCCGCTGCCCGCGATCGGGGTTGGTGGCCTCCAGCGGCGCGTCGTTGGGCTCGTTGGCGTCGTTGGCCACGCAGTCCCGATCGTCATCGCCGCTGTCGTCATCGACGACGCACTGGCCGTCGATCTCCACGGTCCCCGGGCCGCAGGCCGCGCTCAGATCGGCGCAGCCGCCCGCCGCGCTCATGATCGCGGCCAACCCCATGATCCACGACGCCCCAAGGCGCCCTGGCCCCTTCTTCTGATTTCCTGATTCTCTCATCAATCGCCTCAAGACGATCCAGCCCGGCCCACGCCCTCGCGGGCGATGACCGCAGTCGCCGGACCTTCGCCACATTCGTCAACGGGGTCTGATCTTCGCCCCTGCATCTGCTATCATCCCCACGGGATTGTGCAAACCTCCACGGAGTGAGGCCATGACGCTCAACGGCCCCTCGCGCGCTTTTGTTCTCTTCTTGTCCCTCCTGCTCGTCAGCGCGGCCTCGCTCGGCGCCTGCCAGGACGACGCGCCCTCCCTCGGCGCTGGGAGCGGCGAGCCCGAGGGGTTCCCCGAGCCCGAGGGTGGGCCGGATCCCGCACCCGAGCCGACCCCCGAGGCCGAGCCCGCGCCAGAGGCCGAGCCCTCCCCCGAAGCCGAGCCGACCCCCGAGGCCGAGCCCGACGACGACCCCGACCGGGACGGCGACGGCGTCGAGAACGGGCTGGACAACTGCCCCGGGCTCGCCAACCTCGATCAGGCCGACGGCGACGGCGACTTCGTCGGCGACCCTTGCGACGGCTGCCCCACGGTCGCCAACTTTGATCAGGCCGACGGCGACGGCGACGGCGTCGGCGACGCCTGCGAGGGCGTCATCGACCCCAACGGCGACGGCGACGGCGACGGCGTCATCGACGCCTCGGACAACTGCCTCGACGTCCCCAACGGCGGCCAGCTCGACGCCGACAACGACAGCGTCGGCGACGACTGCGACCTGTGCCCCTCCGTCGCCGATCTCGATCAGCGCGACGACGACCGCGACGGCGTCGGCGACGCCTGCCAGGACCCCGAGGGTCTCTACGACCCCGAGGTCGACGGCGACGGCGACGGCGTCCGCGACATCGAGGACAGCTGCCGCCTGATCGCCAACGCCGACCAGCTCGACGGCGACAACGACGGCGTCGGCGATCTCTGCGACGGCTGCCCTACGATCGCCAACACCGATCAGGGTGACTTCGACGGCGACGGCGTCGGCGACGCCTGCGATCTGGACATCCCCGAGGAGACCTGCGGCGACCAGTCCTTCGTCGCCGAGCCCGTCCTGCCCAACCTGCTCATCGTCCTGGATCGCTCCTGCAGCATGCGCCAGAGCGTCGGCGGCCAGTCCAAGTGGGAGAGCGCCGTGGCCGCCATCAACGCGGCCCTGGCCACCTACGCGGGCCAGATCCGCTTCGGCCTCTCGCTCTTCCCCGATCTCGAACCCTCAGCCTGCAACCAGAGCGACACCATCATCATCCCCGTCGGGGACGACAACGAGCCGCCCATCGAGGCCCTGCTGACGGCCGCCCTCAACGACCGCGACCGCTACTACCCGGATGACCCCTGCGTCACGAACATCGACACGGCCATCGAGCAGGCCGGCACCGATCCCGCCTTCGTCGGCGACGACCAGCCCGATTACGTCATGCTCATCACCGACGGCAGCCAGTCCGACTGCAATGGGGCCGGCGGCAACAACGGCACCAACGCCATGCTGCTCGACTACTTCAACAACCGAGGGATCGCGACCTTCGTCGTCGGCTTCGGCGACCGAGTCAACGCCACCCAGCTCAACCGATTCGCCCTGGCCGGCGGCGTCCCTCGCCAGGGCGACCCGAGCTACTACCAGGCCGACGACGCCCAGGCCCTCCAGGCCGCCCTCAACGACATCGGCCGGCTCGTGACCAGCTGCGTCTTCCGCCTCGACGTGGCACCCCCGGACCCCTCGCGCCTCTACGTCAGCGTCGCCGGCCAGCCCGTCCCCCGCGATCCGTCCAGGGCGGAGGGTTGGGAATTCTCAAGTGAATCCAACACGATAGAGTTCTTCGGCGGGATCTGCGAGGCGCTGCTGGTCAGCGAGACCCTCAACATGGAGATCGTCTACGGCTGCCCGGTCGTCTGCGCCCCCGCCCTGGAGGTCTGCGATCTCTTCGACAACGACTGCGACGGCCAGATCGACGAGGACTGCCTGACCTGCCTGCCGGAGCGCTGCGACGGCGCCGACAACGACTGCGACGGCCAGATCGACGAGGGCTGCGGCTGCGCCCCCAGGCCCGAGGCCTGCGACGGGCTCGACAACGACTGCGACGGCGAGGTGGACGAGATCTGCGCGATGTGCCCGGACCCCGCCCCTGAGGTGTGCGACGGGCTCGACAACGACTGCGACGGCGAGGTGGACGAGGGATGCCCGGTCTGTCGGCCCCAGCCGGAGATCTGCAATGGGGTCGATGACGACTGCGACGGCGAGGTGGACGAGGGCTTCGACGTCGACAGCGACGGCTTCAAGGTCTGCGAAGGCGACTGCGCCGACGACGACCCGGCCCGCAACCCCGGCGCCTCGGAGGTCTGTAATGAGGTCGACGAGGACTGCGACGGGCGGGTTGACGAGGACGCCAACTGCGGCTGACAATGGACGCCGAGCCGCCGATTACGCCTGATCCGCCGCGCGCCCCGAGGCGCGGCCCAGGCACCTCAGAGCCCGTCTGGGGAGGGTGGCGCCAGCCAGACCAGCCCGATGGCGACGGGAGCCCTCACCGGATGGGCGCTGACCGCCCCCATCGCGCTGGCTACGCTGCGGGGAGGGCAGGGTGTCCGTCGATTACTTCCTGACACGCCTTCGCGAGATCTTCTACGAGCCGCCCTCGGCCGAGGGCTGGGCGGCCATCTGCGCGCTCTACAACAAGTGGCCCTGGGACGATGAGGACGGCCTCGCGATGGGCCTGGACTACACCCGCGCCCACCTCGACCGCTGGCCCGACGAGCTGCGCCGCGCCCCCGAGCGCTGGATCGCCGCGCTCCTGTCGACCTTCACGGGCGCTGGCCGCGTCCACCAGGGCTGGAGCCTGGTCAAGGCCCTCGACCTCGATTACCGCGAGATCGCCACGGCGGTGTGGCCCAGGCTCCTGGCCTCCGAGCACCTCTCCGGCCTCGCCCGCCTCCACATCAAGGGCCAGGTCCCCCGCGACGGCCTCGCGGCGCTGGCGGCCTCCCACCACCTCGCCGGCCTGACCCACCTTGAGCTCTCCTATGTGAAATACCTCGCGCCCGTCCTCAAGGATCTGTGCTCCGCGCGCCAGTTCGAGGGGCTGACGCACCTGAGCCTCCGCTACAACGACCTCCGAGATCAGGTCGCGGCCTTCGCAGAGGCGACCTCTCGCCCCACCTTCCTCAACCTGACCGCCTGCAACCTCACCGATGAGGGGCTGGCCGCGCTGCTGAGATCGCCGCTGGTGGATCGCGCCGCCGGTCTGAACCTGGACCACAACGCCATCAGCGATGTGGGCTTCAAGACCCTGTGCCAGAGCCCGAAGATGAGCGCCCTGACCCACCTGCGCCTGGACTACAACGGCATCACCGACGAGGGCGTCGAGGCGCTGCTGCGCGCCCCGATCCTCGACGGCCTCGTCTACCTCAACCTCGATCACAATCCGATCAAGGAGCGCGGCGCCATCCTCATCGCCCGAAGCCCCCGCGCCAAGGGCCTGCGCTTCCTCGGGCTCGGCTACAGCATCGGCAAGAACGGGCAGCGGGCGCTGGCCGGCTCCCGACACTTGCAAGAGCGCGTCCGCGCGCTCTACGACAAGCGCTGACCGGAGCGCTCCGAGATGGCCGCCCCGGGCGCGCGCGCCCACGATAGCCGCCCCGGGCTCGCGCCCGGCGCTACAGATCCAGGGACGCCCCTTTCGGGGCTCTCGACAGTGTGGATGCCTTCGCAGCGCCCTGTCACAAGCCACAAGGGACACGATGGGTTGAAGGTCTGGGTGTGAAGGGACACGCCCCCGCGCAGATTGACGCCTCGCCGCCAGCCCCGCAGGGGCGAGACGCCGTCGGCAAGATCGTAGCGCCGGGCGCGAGCCTGGGGCGAGCGGGATCTGCACCCCTGTTCACGGCCTGCTCCACACCCGGTCGGGGGTCGATCAGGACCGCAGCTCGCGCTTGAGGATCTTGCCCGTCGGGCCCTTGGGCAGGCTGTCGAGGAACTCGACGACGCGGGGGTACTTGTAGGCCGCCAGGTGCTCCTTGCAGTACTCGATGATCTGCTCGGCGGTGGCCTCGTGGCCCGGCTTGAGCGCCACGATGGCCTTGACCTCCTCGCCGTGAGAGTCGTGCGGGAACCCGATGACGGCGGCCTCGATGACCCCAGGGTAGCCGTAGAGGACCTCCTCGATCTCCCTCGGGTAGACGTTGAAGCCGCCCCGGATGATCATGTCCTTCTTGCGGTCGACGATGAAGTAGTAGCCGTCGGCGTCGCGCGTGGCGATGTCGCCGGTGTGGAACCAGCCCTCGGTGATGATCTCGGCGTTGGCCTCCGGGCGCTTGTAGTAGCCCGTCATCACGTTGTGGCCCTTGATGCAGATCTCGCCCGTCACGCCCTCCCCGGTCAGGGCGGCGTTGGCGTCGTCGACCAGCCGGAACTCGACGCCCCGGATCGGCAGGCCGATGGAGCCGGGCTTCTTGGGCTGATCCAGGACGTTGAAGCTGGCCACGGGGCTCGTCTCGGACAGCCCGTAGCCCTCCAGGATGCTGACGCCGTACTTCTGGTCAAAGGCCCTCATCACCTCCACCGGCATCGCCGAGCCCCCCGACACCGAGTAGCGCAGGCTGCCCAGGTCGAAGCCCCCGGCCTCCGGGTGGTTGAGCATGGCGAAGTACATCGTCGGGACGCCGGCAAAGAGCGTCACCTTGTGCTTCTGCATCAGGCCCATCGCCGCCGTCGGGTCGAAGCGCGGCAGCAGGATCAGCGTCCCGCCCACCCGCAGCACCCCGTTCTGGATCACCGTCTGCCCGAAGCTGTGGAAGAGCGGCAGGGTCGCCAGCGCCACGTCGTCGCTGGCCAGCGGCAGCAGCTTCGAGGAGGTGTAGTCGGCGTTGTAGAAGAGGTTGAAGTGTGTCAGCTCCGCGCCCTTGGGCTTGCCCGTCGTCCCCGAGGTGTACAGGATCACGGCGGTGTCGTCCGGCATCGTCGAGGGCAGCTCCGACACCGGCGACGCCCCCCCGATCAGCGCCGTCATGTTCAGCGCCCCCTCCGGGGCGGCCGTGTCCGTCGGGTCGGCCTTGGCGATGATCAGGTGCTTGCAGCCCTCGGCGCGATCAAAGCCCGCGCGGGCTTGATCGTAGAAGCCCTCCCAGGCCACCAGCGCCACCGCGTCGGAGTCCTCCAGGTGGTAGGCGATCTCCGATCCGGTCAGCAGCACGTTGAGCGGCACGATCGGCGTCGCCGCGTAATGCCCCCCGAAGTAGGCGATCGTGAAATGCGGCACGTTGGGCAGCAAGAGCGCGATGTGCTGGCCGGGCTCCAGCCCCAACCCCTTGAGCGCCCCGGCGAAGCGCTGCGCGTAGGCGTGCAGCTGGCCGTAGCTCAGGGTCGCGTCGCCCAGGACGATGGCGGCCTTGTGGGGATCGCGCTGCGCGCTCTCACGGAGGATCGTGGCGAGATTGAGAGACATCTTTCACCTCATCGGGTCATCGGGTTGTCGTCGAACCGGCGACACTCTACCCGAAGAGCGGCCCTCGGACAATCACCCCCCACGACCGCCTCGCCCCAAGCTCAGGTTTGCTCAGTGAAGCCTGAAGTCCTGCCGCGCTCGCCGATCGCCCCACGCTCCTCGCACCGCCCCCGTTGGGGACGGGCTCGTCGGGTGGGGCTTGGAAGCGCGGGGGGGCTGCGCCCGTTGGGCGCAGGCCGGCGGGCGGGCCAGGGCGGATCGCAGGGGCGGATCAGCGCGTCGAAGTGGGCCTGTGGATTGGGGTTTTCACGCCCCCAGGTGTCGACCTGGGTCGTGCGCTGGCCTGCGACCGAGAGGTCGCAGCCCACCCTGAGCTTGTAGCCCCACCCGACGAGCCCGTCCCCGACAGGGGCGGTGCGAGGAGCGTGGGGCGATACGCCGTGGGCACGATCGTGGCGTGGGATGCCGTGGCCTCGCGGGCCTTGGAACCTTCACTGAGCAAACCTGTTCCAGGGCCTCCAGGCCGTCGATCCTCAGTCGTCGCCTCAGAGCAAGGCGAGCTGGGCTGACGGCGAGGGCTTCGGGGGGCGGTCGAGGCGATCGCCGGTCCAGATGAGGGGGGGATCGAGCCAGCCGGGCTCGCCCAGCAGCGCCGACAGACGGGCGGCGTCGGGGTGGTGGTCGGGGGGCTCGACGTCGCCCAGGACGAAGTCCGTCACCCAGCCCGCGACGGCCTGCTCCAGCAGCTCCCCGACGGCCTCGATCCGCCGCCACCCGATGGCCGTCAGCTGCCAGGGCTCGCCGGTCCAGGGCGGAGGGCGCCGGGGGCCGCTCAGGCAGCAGATCACGCCGCCCGAGGCCCCGCAGGTCGCCGCGTAGTGCTGGAGCTGGAGGGCGTACTCCACCGGGACGCTGCCCTGATCAAAGAGCTGATGCCTGTGGCTCTCGAAGACGGTCGTCTTGGCCTCGAAGATCCGCCCGCCGGGCAGGCTGCCGTCGGTGGCCGCGATCATCGCCACGCCCTCGGCCCAGCGCGCGTGCCGCGCCCGCACCCCCGCGCCGACCTCCTGCCCGGTCTGCCGCCCGTAGAGCCACCGGACGATGGGCTCCAGGGCCACGCCGCGCCGCATCGCCGCGCTGCGCTCGAAGGCCACGGGCCGATCGGTCTTGCGCCGCCAGAGATCCCCGGCGCTCAAGCCCGGGTGGAGGTGGAAGATCGCGGCGACCTCGCTGCCGCCGATGCCCTTGTCCGGGAGATCGGGGGGCGCCTCTTCCGGCGCGCCGAAGAGATCAGGCTGCTGCATCTGACCTCCCCTCACTCCTCGTCGGGAGGCCCCCAGACGCCGCCGAGGCCGTCGTCGTCGATCCGGTAGAGCATGACGTCCTCGAACTCGAAGTCGTCGCCGTCGGGCACCACGTGCCACAGGCTGATGTTGGCCGACACGTCCCCCGTGGTCAGGTCGAACTGCAGCGGCCCGGAGGCCCCCTCGTAGTTGATCGGGTTGCCGCTCAAGAGCGTGTTGCGCGCCGTCCCCACGTCCGTCGGCCCCGCGTTGATCGTCTGCCCCGTGACCACCTTCGCCATCGCCGCCGCGAGCCCCGCGCCGGTGATCTCGGCCCCCGACCCCAGCGACATCGCCGCGTAGGCGACCAGGAAGGTCGCGTCGTAGGCGTTGGCCGCAAACGAGCCCGGCTCGACGCCGTAGCGGTTGCGGAAGCGGAAGGCGAAGGCGGTGAAGAGCCCGCCGTTCTTGCCGTCCGGGGCCACCCCCTCCAGCCGGTCCGCCAGCTCGGGGTGCGCTGCGATGTAGGTCAACAGCTCCGCCGACTGCCCCCCGTCCGACAGGATGTAGTTCGGCGGCAGCAAGCCCTGCTGCTCCGAGAAGGACTCGTAATTGTCGATCAGCGTGACGGTCTCGTTGGTGCCAAAGAGCAGCACCACGTCGGCCTGCCCGAACTCCTCGATGAGCCCGATCACGGGCGTTGCCAGATCCCCGGCCGGCGCGTAGATCCGGCCCACGAAGTTGTCCTCGCCCAGCTCCACGCCCAGCTCGTCGATGATCCGGTTGAGCAGCCCCGATCCGTAGGCGTCGTCCTTGGCCAGCGCCGCCAGCCGCATCTGCCCGCCCTGCAGCGCCCGCAGATCGCGGATCCGATCGGCCGCCGCGCCGCCCTGGAAGGCGTCGCTGGGCGCCGCCCGCCACGACAGGTTGTTGTCGTCCAGCGTCGTGATGCTGGCGCTGGTGGCCGAGGGCGACATGATGAAGACCCCCTTGCGCGAGGTGACCTGATCGCTGACGTCGGTGAAGACCCCGCTGAAGGCCGGCCCCACGATGGCCGACACCCCCACCACGTCCACCAGGTGCGCCGCGGCCACCTTGCCCTGATCGGCCTTGCCGTCGTCGTCGCAGCCGATGTGGACCAGCCGCCGACCATTGCCCAGCCCGCCGTTCTGGTTGATCTCGTTGACCGCCAGCTGGATCGCCTGCTCGCGCGGCACACCCTTGGAGGCGTTGGCCCCCCGCGTCGGCAAGATCGACCCGATGATGAAGGTGTCGTCCTGCTCGATGGGCCCGGCCACCGCGAAGCACTCCTCGCTCAAGGCCTGCACGCACTGACACTGACCATTGCAGATGAAGTTCTGGCCCTGCTCCGCGATGCAGCCCGTCGTCGTACAGCAGCCCTCCGGTTCCGGCTCACCCTCGGGCTCACCCTCGGGTTCTCCCTCCGGTTGCCCCTCCGGTTGTCCCTCCGGCTGCCCCTCCGGCTCCGGCCCGGCGGCGCCCTCGACGCAGAAGCCCTCCGGCGAGCAGACCAGCGCCGGACCCGCGCCGGCCCTCGCCGCGCAGTCCCCGTCGGCCTCGCACTCGTCGAAGTCCAGCGTCAGGCTGCACCCCGACAGGAACATCAATGAGATCAACAGTATCCGCGTCATGGTCGCTCATGCCTCGTCAGGACGTCGCGCCCTGCGCTCGCCGGACTCGCTCGCCGCGGGGACATCAAAGGTGTGGCGATCCTAGCACAACCCATCACCGCAACATACCGCCTGGCCCCAACTCCCCGGCGCTGCCCCCACTTTCACAAGGCCCCCTCCCGATCCCAAACGTCCCACGCACAACGAGCGCCCCACGCTCCTCGCACCGCCCGTTGGGCGGGCTCGTCGGGTGGGGCTGGAAGCTCAGGGTGGGCTGCGCCCTCTCGGTCGCAGGCCAGCGCACGACCCAGGTCGACACCTGGAGGAGTGATAACACCAATCTGCAGGCCCACTCAGGCGCGGCGATCAGGCCATGCGATCCGCGCTAGGCCGCCCGCCTGCGCCCATCGGGCGCAGCCCCCCGCGCTTCCAAGCGGGGCGCTGGCCCGGCGTCGAGGATCTGTACCGGGGATCGCCGCCGGTGGTAAGGTGGTCGGCGAGGCGGCGCGACGGCTGGCCTCAAGACGCCCACGACAATCTTGAACGCCCGCTCGCAGGCAGGAGGCCCCCGATGGCGATCCGCGACCAGCACTTCTTCTTCGCCAAGAAGCTCATCCCGGCGGAGGTCTTTCGATCTCCGGGCGAGATGTTCGCCGAGCTGACCGGCCCGAAGCGCGAAGCCTTCTTGATGTACCTTTGGATGGAGGCGGGCAAGAGCGTGGGCGGGTCGCTGCCCCACGTTGACGTGGTGGAGTATCCGGGCGCTGGCGTGCCGCAGCTGGTCAAGCTGGAGGTCGTCGGGGCGATCAAGAGCGAGGGCTGGGAGGTGGTCGTCGTGTCGATGCCGCCTGCGCTGGCCCCGAACGAGGCCGTCTTCATCGCGCTGGCCCGCAAGGGCGACGAGACGCGCCTCTTCTTCTGGGAGCGGTGCCTGGACGCCGCGATGACCGGCGAGGCGGGCGGGGACGGCGTGCTGTCCGAGGTGAGGGGCGATCAGAGCCGGAGCAATTACGGCTTCTTCCCGGGCCTCGGCCTGGACGACTTCTGCAAGAACCTCGGCGGTGTGCTCGGCGTCAAGATCGAGGGCGTCAGGGGCAGCCTGCCCGAGATCGACATGGCCGCCTTCCTGGGCGCGGGGGGCGGGCCAAAGGGCGCGCCGCAGGCCAGCCGCCTCGGCGGCCCGCCGAGCCCAGGGCGGAGCGTTACGCCGAGCGACGTGCGGAGCTTCGGCGAGCTGCTGGCCAAGATCATCGCCGTGAGGGCGGGGCTGCCGTTGGTCATGTTCCTGGTGGGCTTCGTGCTCATGAACCTGATCGGGCAGTTCTACGGGATCGTCTCGACTCTGCTCACGCTGATGTCGCTGGTCATCGGCGTCATGCTCATGATCTGGACCTTCAAGATCTTCGACGTCCAGCGCGGCAAGACCAGCTTCTCGCCGGGGATGGCGGTCGGGGCGTGGTTGATCCCGCTGGGCAATATCTTCTTGCCGCCCTTCGTGCTGCGCGACGCCTGGAAGTGCGCCCGAGGCCCCCAGGGCAGCCTGATCATCTTCGTCTGGTGGCTCTTCTGGCTGCTGGAGATCGTCTTTGTCACGCTGCGAAGCCTCGGCGTGTCGATCCAGACCGAGCTGGAAAGCGGCGCCTCCTACGTCCACGTCCTCGACCAGATCATCGAACTGCCGGACGGGATCGGCGGCGTCCTCGGCGCGGCCTACTCTTACGGCGGCCTGCTGGTGACCGTGGCGGCCTACGGCCTGCTGTGGCACATCGTCAAGAAGATCAGCGAGAAGCTCTGAGGCGGCGGCGCCTCCCCCGGCGCGGCTGGCGTCGGGAGATCGGCGCGCGGCGGGATCAAGGGCGATGAGGGGTGAAGGCCGGCAGAGTCGTGGGGCAGGGCGGGTCGCCTGGGCGGCGTGGGCGTGGGCGCCTTCTTCGACGAGCTGCGCGGGATCGCGGGCGCCGGCGGCGAGGTGGGCGCGTTCTTTGGCGATCTGCGCGGGATCGCGGGCGCCGGCAGGGAGGTGGGCGCGGGCGGCGCTGGCGTGGGCGCTCCTGTCGGTGTTGGCGCTGGTGACGGCGGCCGAGGTCGCCGCCGAGGGGCGCGTCGGGCCAGAGAGGCCCAGGGTGGCCGGATCGAAGGCGGGGGCCGGAGAGGCGACCGAGGCGCAGCTCGATCTCATCCAGCAGGCCCTCCGGACGGCGAGCCCTTCGCTGCGGGCGTCGCTGGCGGCCCAGCTGGATCGGGAGCTTGGGGCGCGCGCGACGGCGGCGGCCATCCCGCGATCTTTTCGGTACAGGTCGGTGCGCGGCCGGATCATCGAGTCGTCGGCCTACGACAGCCACCGGGAGCCGCTGCCCTTCTACATCATCCTGCCGGCGGGCTACGATCCTGGGCGGCCCTGGCCCATGCACGTCTACCTGCACGGCGGCGGCTTCGTGAGCCACCGCGCCTGCCGTCGCTTCTTCAGGCAGGAGGAGATCGACGGCTTCATCCTGCTGTGCCCCACGACCCCGAAGGCGCACTGGTGGACGCCGGAGGGCGAGGAGGCGGTGTGGGAGGTGGTGCAGGAGGCCGCGCGGCGGGTGAACGTCGATACGGATCGGATCTCGCTGGACGGCAAGTCGAGCGGGGCCACGGGGGTCTGGCACCTGGGCCACAAGTTCCCCTGGCGCTGGTCGGCGCTGGTGACCCGGTGCGGCGGCAAGATCCGCGAGCCGCGCTTCTTGACCAACCTGGCCGACACCCCGACCTTCATGATCCACGGCGACGAGGATCATACGCTGCCGGTGGATCTGTCGCGGGAGATGGCGTCGCTGCTCAAGGCGCGGGGGATGTCCTTCGTCTATCGCGAGGTGCGCGGCGGCGGCCACGACTTCTTCCCGGCGCTCAACGCCGAGGTGATCACGTGGCTGGCGCGACAGCGGCGCGCGATCCCGAGGCGCTTCGCCTTCGAGCCGACCCGCCATCAGGACCACGGGATCATCCACTGGCTGGAGCTCAGCCCGGCCAGCCCGCTCCAGGCCCGGATCGAGAGCGACGCGCGGGGGTCGGTGGTGTCGGTGAGCACCCAGGAGCCGCCGAGGTCGGCCACCGTCTACCTGAACGACGCGCTGGTCGATCTCGACAAGCCCGTCCGGGTGGTGCTCAACGGCGCGGTGGTCTTCGAGGGAGTGGCCGCGCGCTCGACGGCGGTGGTGCTGTCGAGCTTCGCCGAGACCTTCGACGCGCGCCGGACCTTCTCGGCGGCGATCAAGGCGCGCTGAAGGGGCGAGCCGCGGCCTGGGGCGGCGGGTCAGTGGAAGTCGGTGGCGTTCTTGTCCAGCGCGTAGGCGTCGGAGATCCACTTGAGGATCGTGCGCCCGGTCACCGGGTTCCAGCGCTCGCGGACGGGCTTGATGACGACGCCCTCCATGATGTGGTGGCGCTGGCCGACCTGCGTCGAGACGCCCGGGCCGTTGACGATGGCGTCGAGCGCGCCGCGGTCAAAGGGGCCGCGGTAGAGGACGGGGGCGACGGGCACCCCGTGGCGGCCGCAGAGCGCGACGAAGTCGTCGTAGTCCATGTAGCGGCCCTCGATCTGGAGGTCGAAGGCCACGTCGGCGACCTGATTCTCCAGCCCGTAGTTGAGGTTCTGGATCTTGCCGCCGTAGACCTCCTTGAAGAGCAGCGCGGCGCGGTGGCCGACGACGGCCTCGCGCAGCAGGGCCTTCGTGCGGTCGTCGAAGGTGCGCCAGTAGGTCGACTCGGGGTCCTCGCGGCGCCTGTGGCGGTGGCTCGACGCCATGAAGACCTCCCGCCCGTCCTCCTCGATGATCAGCGCGTGCACGCAGTTGGTCCCGTGGACCTTCTCGGTCGCGACGACCTCCTCTCCGGGCTCCATCAAGTCATTGTAGTTCTTGATGTTCTCGATGTCCGTGTAGTGGGTCAGCAGCGGGTGGGGCGCCTCGACCTCGCCGCCGGAGAGGGTGATGGGGGGCTCGAACTTCTCGATCCCGAAGTGGGCGGTCACGTCCTGGCCGGCCTCGAAGCCCTCCTCGTTGGGCATGACCAGCCCGTAGGAGACGACGCCGCGCAGCTGCGCCGCCCGGACGCGGCCGCGCGAGAGGTACTTCGTCACGCCGAGCTTGTCGCTCAGGGCCTCCGGCAGCACGCCGTCGACCGGGATGTAGATCACCACCTCGCCGGGCACGTAGCGATCTCTGGGCACGACGCACTGCCAGCCGAGGACCTGGGCGAGCTCAAGGCGGTCGGCGTTCGGGTGGGGCGACAGGGACAGGATGGGGGTGGCGATGACCTTCAACGTGCTCAAGGGCGCTCTCCTGTTGACGTGGCGCGGGGGTCGTTCAGGATAGGTCGCGTCAACCCGGCGGACAAGGGGGCGATCCAGGGAGGGTGGTGATGGGCGCGGTGGACAAGATCATCGAGGGCCTGCGAGCGGCCCTCCACGAGACCCCGAGCGAGGACGCATGGCTTGAGGTCTGGGACCGCGTCGCGGCGGCCTGGACCGAGCACAGGGGTCAGGTCGACGCGTGGCTGCCCTACGCGCTGGAGGGCGCCAAGGGCTGGCCCGAGCGCCTCCGCAGCGTCGACTCCGAGGGGCTCGATCTGATCTTCGAGGGGGGCGCGGCGCTGGCGCCGCTGGCGCGCTTCGCCCTGGTCGACGGGCTGCCGAGGCTCCAGAAGCTCTGGGCGCTCCACCCCCACATCAAGGTCGAGTCCCTGACGCTGACCCTGGGCCTTGGCAACAAGGGCAGGATCGGGGAGGCGGAGCTCGCGGCGCTGCTCGTCGACAGGAGGCTCGAGGGCCTGAAGTACCTGTCGCTCGCCAACCAGTACCTCGGCGGCGACGCGGGCCGGGCGCTGGCGCGCTCCGAGGTGATGGGGGCGGTGACGACGCTGACGACCCGAGGGTCCTACTTCAGCAACTTCACAGAGATGATCCCCGAGCGCTGGGGTGCCCTGAGGGCATTGCACCTGGCGGGCAGCGGCCTGGAGGCGCGCGACATGGCGAGGCTGGCGGGCAGCGGCCTGCTGGAGCGCCTTGAGGTCTTGAACCTGGAGAGCAACCGGATCGGCGCCGAGGGGTTGGAGGCGCTGGGCGGCGCGGGGCTGGGGAGCTTGAGGACGCTCAAGCTGGGCCACAACCAGCTTGGGGACGCCGCCGTGGCGGCGTGGGCCCGGAGTCTGGGCGCCGAACCTTCGAAGTTGAGCCACCTTGACCTCGCGCACGACAGGCTCAGGGGCGAGGCGCTGGAGGCGCTGGCGTCCTGTGAGGCGCTGCGGGGCCTTGGGTGGCTCAAGCTCAACGGCAACAACCTTGGCGCCGGGGGGCTGGCCGCGATCTCCGGGGCGAGCTGGTTGGGGACGCTGACGGCGCTGGATCTGTCGAGCAACATGTTCGGGCCGGCGGGGGCGGCGGCGCTGTCCACGGGGTTGAGCGCCCCGAAGCTGGGCAGCCTCAAGCTGTCCGGCAACCGGATGAGGTCGGCGGGCGTCGAGGCGCTGGCGAGCGAGGCGACCTTGCCCGCGCTGCTCTGGCTGGATCTGGCCGGCGAGCTCATCGACGCCGCGGGGGTCAGGGCGCTGATCGGCGCCCCCTTCTTCGGCCAGCTCGTCGCGCTCGATCTGGCCGGGAACGCGCTGGGAGATGAGGGCGCTGCGGTGTTGGCGGAGGCGAGCGCCGGCGCGCTGTCGACCCTCCACCTGGGCGGCAATGAGATCGGGGTCGAGGGCCTTGAGGTGTTGGTAAAGGGCAGGATATTCAAGGGCTTGCGATACGCGACCCTCGGCTACAATCGCTTCGGCGAGGGGGATCTGGGCGCGCTCCAGCCGGCGTGCGCCGCGGCCTTGTCGGCCCCTGGCTGGGGGGGCGACGACGCGCGGGCCGACGATCTGTGGGCCGCCATCGAGGCGGCCCGAGGGGACGCCGATCATCTTGAGACCCTCGACAGCGAGCGCCTTCAGGACATCCACGCCGTGGGGCTGGAGATCGCGGAGCTCCTCCAGGGGCCTTATTACGATGGCGAGCCGGTCTTCTTCGAGCACGTCCACTCGATGTTGTCCGAGGACGGGATCGAGGATCTGGTGGCCGGGTTGATGGGCGAGGGCAGGGCGGCCTTCCTGCGGGCGCTGGCGACCCCCTACGGCTACCCGCGCGACACGGGCGACGTGGCGAACAGGGGCGGGGTGACGCTCTATGACATCGCGGAGGTGCTGCGCGGTCGAGGGTTGGACGTGGATGAGGATTATTGAGGGCGCTGGGGCGCTGGGGAGCCGCGAGAGGCGGCGCCGCGAGAGACGGCGCCGCGAGCGGCCTCAGCGGGCGGAGGGGGTCGTCCCCAGGGGCGGCGCAGCCCGCCCCGGCGAGCTTGAGGGGGAGGTCGTCGCCGCGCCGCTTTGGCCTCGGGAGGGGCGGCGGAGCCCGCCCCGGTGGACTTGATCCTGCGTGCGTGTCGCGATATTGCGTGCAGGGTTGCGCCGCGCAAAGGGGTTGAGAGGGGAGGGCGGGGGAAGCGCGATCATCAAGGGCTTCTTGCCTTGAGCGAGGAGAGTGGTCATGGTGGTGGGGTCGAGCGGGTTCAAAATCTCTCATCAAAACCGGGGAGTTGGAATGGTGGAGTTCTCAAGGAGGAGCGTGGCGCTGTCTGCTTCGGCGTTGATGGCGTTGTGCGCTTGTGGAGAGGGCGAGCAGACCCCTGGGGAGGTGGCGGAAGAGGGGGTCGAGTCGGTCACCTTCCATCGGGATCTGCGCCCGGTGCTGGAGGCGCGCTGCAATGGTTGCCACGACGGCAGCGGGATCACGCCGGACGCGCTGGACTTCCGCGATCCCGTCCAGGTGCAGGCGCTGGCGCCGGTGATCACGGCGGCCGTCGTCGGTCGGACGATGCCCCCCTGGCAGGCCAGCGGCGGTTGCAATGAGTACAAGGATGACTTGAGCTTGAGCGCCTCGGAGATCGCGACCTTCGTGGACTGGGAGGCCGAGGGGCTCAAGCTGGGCGACCCGGCTGACTTTGTGATGCCCGACCTCAGGCCCTCGGAGCTGGGGGCCGAGCGGCTGCCGTCCGAGCCGACCTTGACGATACGATCGGCCTCCCCGTACACGCCGGACAAGAGTCGCCCGGACGACTTCCGCTGCTTCGCCGTCGACCCCGGCTTTGAGGCCGATCGCTTCCTGCAGGGCTTTGAGGTCGAGGTGGACAACGTCTCGGTGTTGCACCACATCGTGGTCTTCGCCGTGCCTGGGGACGAGGAGACCGGCCAGCTGCTGGCCGAGCTTGAGGCCGAGGACGAGACGCCGGGCTACAGCTGCTTCGGGGACTCGCGCACGAACGTGGAGACGCTGGCGGCGGTGTGGGCGCCCGGCGGCGAGAAGACGGCCTTCCCGCCGGGCACGGGCCTGCGGATCAGCAAGGGCGCGCGCTTCGTCATGCAGATGCACTACAACCTCTCGCAGGGCGGCGACGGCCAGGACAACTCGGGCATCAAGCTGTGGTTCGCGCCCGAGGACTCGCCTCCGGCCAGAGAGGCCGAGATGGTCTTCATCGGAAACCTGCCCTTCGAGATCCCCTCGGGCGTCAACGGCGGGACGAGCCAGAGCTGCGAGGGCGTCTACGCGCTCCTGGACGACACCTCGATGCCGCTGACCGAGGGGATCAACGAAGAGAACCTGGAGGATCCGTCCGAGATCGGCAGCGGCGGCTGCGTCCAGCAGGACTTCCTGTACACGCTCACTGGCGCCGAGCCGGTCGAGGCGCACGCGGTCTTCCCCCACATGCACCTCAAGGGCACCCACATCCGGGCCGAGTTCGTGCCTCTGGAGATCGACGGCGAGCACTCCCGGCCGGCCCCCGGCGCCGAGGTCTGCCTGCTGGACACCGACCGCTGGGACTTCGACTGGCAGCGCTTCTACTGGTTCCAGCAGCCCGTCAAGGCGCCCGTGCGGGGCTCCGTGCGCCTGACCTGCCGATACGACACGCGAGGCGCGAGCGAGGCGGTCAGCCTCGGGGAGGGCTCAGGGGATGAGATGTGCCTCGTGCTGCTCTTCTTGACGGGCACCCGCTGAAGGGGAGGGGGTGGCGGCGTGGCCTTCGAAGACTCCATCTTGATCCAGGCGTCCCCGGAGGTCCTCTTCGCGCTGACCCAGGATTACGGCCGCCGCTTGAGCTGGGACAGCTTCCTCAAGGCCGCCGATCTGGTCGGCGGCGCCCCCGAGGCGGGCCTCGGGGTTCGGGCGCTCTGCGTGGCGCGCAGCGGCCTCGCGATGGAGACCGAGTACGTCTCCTTTGACGCGCCGAGGGTGGCCGCCGTCAAGATGACCCGCGGCCCGTGGTTCATCGACAGCTTTGCGGGATCATGGCGCTTCATCGCCGAGGCCCCAGACCACACCCGAGTGTCCTTCAAGTACCACGTGCGCGGGCGGCCGGCGGCGATCTCGGGGCTGCTGACGCGGGTCTTCGCGCGGGACACGCGCAAGCGGCTCGAAGCCCTCAAGCGCGCGGTCGAGGGGGCTTGAGGGGCGACAGAGTTCTGGCACCTGCTTTGCGCTTGCCCCGAGGCCCGAATCGCCCGATGATGCACGCCGCGCCCTCGGTGGGCGCGCGCCAACCAGGATGCGACCAGGACGATCGATGAGCGTCTTCACCGAGCCCGAGGAGATCAGCGGCGAGCTGCCTCCCTCCTTCGCGACCGCGCCCTCAGAGCTCCACCGCCGGATTCAGCTCGTCGAAGGCAGCCGCATCGACTTGAACCTGACCCTCTACAACACCGGGACGGCCAGCGTGGGTCTGGCGGTCTACGTCGTGGGCGACGCGGTCAGCAACAGCTACGTGACGGCGGGCATGGTCCGGGCCTTCAGCGACAGCTTCACGCGGGCCCTTGAGGCGCCCTTGCAGCACCGCCGACACCAGGGGGACTTCATCTTCGAGGCGCACCTGTGGGAGCAGATGCCAGGCGGCGGCCCTCCGGAGAGCATCATCCTGCCCGGCTTGACGCTCCCGCCGCCCTTCTTGTGCCACGATCCCCAGGAGGTGGCCCTCTCCGAGCGCCACTGGGGGCCGAGGGCCGTCCACGTCCACCTGCGCCTCTTCGCCGTGAGCGCCGGCAGCGCCGAGGCCGAGATCTGGATCGTGCCCCCCTCGGCGCCCACCGAGGGGATCATCATCACGCTCGACCTCGACATCTCGCCCGAGTAGAGGGCGCCTCAGGCAGGATGGCTCCCTGCGAGGGGATCAGCATCACGCTCGACCTCGACACCTCGCCCAAGTAGAGGGCGCGCCGGCGGCGCGCTGGCGCGTCGCCTCCAGGCTCGTCCCCGTCGCGCGGGGCGTCGAGCCGCGCAGGTCGGCCAGGCTCAGGGGTGCTTCACCTTGGCCTTGTCGAGCATGAACTTGACGACGTCCTCGATCTCCTTGTCGGTGCAGGCCACGCAGGCCCCCTTGGAGGGCATCAGGCCGGCGCCCTTGATGGTGTTGAGCACCAGGGCGTCGAAGCCGCGCGACTTCAGCAGGATGCCCCAGGCCTCGGGATCGGCGGTCTTGGGCGCGCCGGCGATGCCGGGATCGTGGCAGTTGGAGCAGAACTCGGCGTAGAGAGCGCCGGGGCTGCGATCCTCCTCTTCATCCAGATCGACCGGGGCCTCGGCCTTCTTGTCGGCCTTCTTGTCGGCCTTCTTGTCGGCCTTGTCGGCCTTCTTGTCGGCCTTGTCGGCCTTCTTGTCGGCCTTCTTGTCGTCTTCGCTGAAGGGTGGGTCCTCGTCGTGGTCGTGGGCTTGAGGCGAGGTGGGGGCGCCGACCAGGGTGATGAGGAGCGCGGCGAGGGCCGCGAAGGTCGAGTTCTTCATCAAGGATCTCCAGATTGATTGGACAAGCGTCGCCGCGCGGCGGGCTTGCTGGCATTTCACGGGGTGGACAGCCTGGGCCTTTCCTGCTTCGCGGCCCGGAGTGTACTCCGGGCATCGCGGCAGAAGCAACGCCGCGAGGCCGCGGGCCTGCGGCGTCCCGGGTTGGGTCGCTCGCCGACCGCCCCACGCTCCTCGCACCGCCCCGTTGGGGCGGGCTCGTCGGGTGGGGCTTGGATGCCCGGGGTGGGCTGCGCCCTGTCGGTCGCAGGCCAGCGCAAGGCCCAGGTCGACACCTGGGGTGGTAAAAATCCCAATCCGCAGGCCCACTTCGACACGATGATCCGGCCCTGCAAGCCGCACTTGCCCGTCCGCTGGCCTGCGACCGAGAGGTCGCAGCCCACCCGCTCATCCAAGCCCCACCCGACGAGCCCGCCCCAACGGGGCGGTGCGAGGAGCGTGGGGCGCTCGTGGAGCGTGGGGTGCTCGTCGAGCGTCGGGCGTTCGGCGGGGGGTGTCAGACGCGGGCGGCAATGGCCTCGGAGGTCTCCCAGAGGCGGGCGGCCTGGGCCATGTCTCGCCCTTGGGGGCTGGTGCGGGCGACGTTGCAGTCCGAAAAATACTCGCCGCTGACGGCGGCGGCGTCGGGGTGGGCGGCGAGGTAGCACTGGGTGGCGGCGCCCTCCGGGATTGTCTTTAAAAACAATGGGTTGGCGATCGCGACGCCGACTCTGGCGGCCACGTTCATGTGTCGGGCGAGGTTGGTCTGGATGACGCCGGGGTGCAGGGCGTTGGCGACCTTGGAGGTGCCCTTGAGGCGCTTTGCGAGCTCTCTGGCGAAGAGGATGTTGGCCAGCTTCGACTGGCCGTAGTTGCGCCACGCGCTGTAGCGCTTCTCCCCGGAGAGGTCGTCGAAGTCGATGCCCTCGCTGGGGGCGTTCTTGTGGGCCTCGCTGCTGACGATCACGATCCGGCCAGCGTCCGAGAGGCTGTCGAGCAGCCCGGTGACGAGGATGAAGTGGCCGATGTGGTTGGTGAAGAGCTGCAGGTCGACGCCGTGGCGCTGCTCCAGCTTGGGCAGGGCCATGATGCCGGCGTTGCAGAGGATCACGTCGAGGGGCCTGCCGAGGGCCTTGACGGCCTTGACGCAGGCGCGCACGGAGTCGGGTTCGGAGAGCTCGCAGGTCACGGGCGTCGAGTCCTTCAGCCCCGCGAGCGCCTCGCCGGCCTTGCCCAGGCTGCGGGCCGCCCCGATGACGTGGGCGCCGCGGGCGCCGAGGGTCCTGGCGGACTCCAGGCCGATGCCAGAGTTGCACCCCGTAATCAGGATCGTCCTGCCCTTGAGGTCGATCCCCTCGGTGACGTCTGCGGCGGTCGAGCCGTAGCCGAAGCCGTTGGGGCCCTTGGGCTTGATGCGAGACAGGAGCGACATGTGGGACCTCAGGGTTGGGGCTGCGGCGAACCGGCCGCCGTCGAGGGCCGACCCAGAAAAAGGGTCGCCGCGCCGCGCGGCCCCTCATGGAGGGCGCTTACCGGGTGGGCTTGCGCTCGAAGTTGACGAGGGTCGGGATGCGCATGTTCTGCGGGGAGGCCTGGGCCTCCCCGTCGCCCAGATCCTCGACGTGGACCAGGACGACGGTGATGTTGTCGTGGCCGCCACGCCCGTTGGCGATGTTGATCAGGCGCTTGCCGATGGCCTCGATGTCCGGAGAGATCAGCATGTTCTCCAGCTCATCCTGGTGGAGGTAGGAGGTCAGGCCGTCGGAGCAGAGCAGGAAGGTGTCCTTCTCCTCCACATCGAGGACGAGGGTGTCGACCTCGACCTTCGGCTCGCGGCCGAGGCAACGCATCAGGACGTTGCTCATGGGGTGTTTCTCGGCCTCCTCGGGGGTGCACTGGCCGCGCTCGACGGCCAGGGCCACGAAGGTGTGATCCTTGCTGATCTGGTTGATGGCCTCGTCGCGCTGGCCGTAGAGTCGGCTGTCGCCGATGTGGGCCATGATGCCCTTGCCCTGGGCCAGCCACAGCGCCGTCAGCGTCGTGCCCATGCCGCGCTCGCCGTGAGAGAGCCTGTGGACGGTGGCGGCGGCCTCCTGGACGGCCTCGGCGAGGTGCTCGACGAGGACGTCGGTGTTCAGTTGATGGCGGCGCGAGGCCATCTTGCGATCTTGCAGGAAGCTGTAGACCGCGCGGATGGCCTGGCGAGAGGCCATCTCGCCGTTCTCGTGCCCGCCCATCCCGTCAGCCACGATGTAGAGCCCCATCGTGTCGTCGATCAGGAGGCTGTCCTCGTTGTTCGTGCGCTCGCGCCCCACGTCCGTGATGCCGACTGATTTCACCTTCATGATGTGACCCTTGCTGTGTGCCTCTCGTCCTGTCGTTAGGTTGCTCAAACAGCGCCTTGTTGTCAAAGCCCTGGCTCGCATCAAGCGGCTCGCGACGCGGGCCTGTCCATGCCCTCGAAGTGGCCCTCATCCGAGGCCACCTGAAGCGGCACAAGGGCGCTGCACGCCGCACCAGGCGAGACGGTCATCTCCCAGGAGGGGCGCTGAAGGGCTCAGAGGCCGAAGTCGCGCATCCACCACGCGCCGCCAGGATCGCGCTCGAAGGTCACCGGCGAGGGGCTCCCGCCGGCCTTTCGCAAGAAGACCTTGATGACCCCGGTGTCCTCTCGAAGCTCGGCTGGCGCCGTGCTCACGATCTCGAAGGCGCCCTCGGGGTCGAGGTAGCGCCCGACGCTCTGGCGCAGCGCCCGCCACACGGAGCCGCGCAGCGAGTAGACCGCGCGGGGAGAGTCCTGCCGCTGAGGCAGGACCAGCGCCCTGAAGCGCTCAAAGCCAGCCTCCTCGTCCTCGACGCGCGCGGCGGCCATCAGCGCCGCGATGTTCGCCTCGATGGTCGCCATGGCCGAGCCAGCGGGCACCCTTGAGGGGGGCGCGGCGGGCAGCGCCGCGGCCGCGGGGCCGGGCGCGCTCACCCCGGCGGCCGGCCGCTGGGCGATGGCCTGCCGCAGGAGGCGGACCTCGTCGGTCAAGGCCTCAATGGCCCTCGTCAGCGCGCGAAAGCCTTCTGCCATCTCAGGATCCTGGCGCGTCATCCCCCCTCCCTTCTGACCTCGACGCCCCCTCAGGGGCTCCTGACCACGTTGACCAGCGGGGACTGACACCCGCCCTCGCCGATCTGGACCTTGAAGCGATACTCGGCCTCTTCGCCGAAGCCGTCGCTGACATGGCGGAGCGAAGTCGAGGCCGTGGCGACCCCGGCGACGAGATCGGCGTCGAGCCGGGCGGTGGTGTCGTTGGCGCCGGGATCCTCTTCGAAGATCTCCATCCGGATGCTCCGATCCGGCACCCCCCAGGTCTCGACGCGGAGCAGGATGTTGACCGGCGAGCGGAAGCTCTCACCAGCCCGCACGTCGCTGCCGTTCTGGTAGAGCCAGGCGCAGCGCAGGTAACCCCAGCGGCGCATGGTGATCGCCCGAGAGGTCTTGCTGACACCCTCCAGCCCGACCTCGAAGCGCAAGCTGTAGAGCGGGCTCGGGCCGAAGTCGCGCGGCGGTTCGAAGACGAAGCGCGCCCGGCCTCCCTCGGCGATCGAGGCCGACTCCACCGCCGAAAAACCCTCCGGCGAGGCCCGCCATGTCAACGAGCGCCCGTCGATGCCCTCGCCGCTGACCGAGGCGACGATCGCGTCCACGAAGCGCACGTCGACCTGCTCGTCGCCCCCGATGGCGCGCTCCTGGCCGTCCTTGAGGATGTTCACCGCGACAGGGCCGAGGATGAAGGGCACGTCGACGATGAAGGGCTCGGAGTCGACGCGCTGGTCGCCGACGGCCATCGCGAAGGAGATCTCGTGGGTGTCGACCTTGTCGAGGAAGGTCCCGCGGACGGTCCAGGCGCCCTGTGCGCGCTGCCCCGCAGGGGTGTTGTCGAAGAAGACGAGGATCCTGTCGATGGTCGTCGCCGTGTCGAGGGTCAGCGAGGTGGCGATCACGTCCACGGCGAGCGCGTGGCCGGCGACCCCCTGGCCTTTGACCTCGAAGGTCACCTCCTGGCCCGGCTCGGCCCGCTGCCCTGGCTCGATGGAGGTCAGCTTGAGGTCGTCGAGGCGAGGGGCCCAGACCCCGTCGAGGCGCTCCGACTCAAGGGACTGGGCGCCGAAGGAGACCTGGGCGACGATCTCGTACTCTCCGGGGGCGAGCTGGCCGAAGTTCACGTCCCAGTCGTAGCGGGCCTGGCCCGACAGGGGCATCTGGATCAAGGCGCTGTCGAGATCCTCGATGACGCCCTCGGTCGAGCGCGCCATGAGGTTGACCTCGACCTCGGCGGCGCGGCGCACGTCCACGGCGCCGATCTGCAAGCTGAGCGTGTCGCCGGGGTTCAGGGCGCCGTCCTCGGGGGGGTTGAGGATCTCAAGGGAGCTCAGCGCGAAGGAGGGCGCGGCCGGCTCGAAGAAGAAGTCGTCGTCGTCATCGTCCGAGCCGTCCACCAGGAAGATGCACCCGCTCTGCGCCAGCGCCACCAGCGCCGCAGCGACAACAAGACACCCTCGATACATCTTCATCACACTCCCCACATCCATGCCATCGACCCCCCTCTTGCGATCCTCGCAGAGTTGCCGGTGCACGTCACATGCCAGCGCTGACTGACCCGTCAGCGCTCAGGGCGCGCCGGGACTATATCGCCCTGCGCGCCCTGAGCGACGGGGGGGGGCCTTTGGGGTGGGCCGGCGTCGATGCCCGCTCAGGATAGCGGGTGTGGCGGCTTTTATCCAAGGAGTGTGGCGCGGATCTGCCAGCGGACAGGTTCGCTCGGTGAAGGTGACGACGCCCCCCAACGCCCCACGCTCGACGATCGCCCCACGCTCCTCGCACCGCCCCCTCCGGGGACGGGCTCGTCGGGTGGGGCTTGGAAGCGCGGGGTGGGCTGCGACCTCTCGGTCGCAGGCCGGCGGGCGAGAGAGGACGGATCGCAGGGCCGGATCGGCGGGCGGGAGAGGGCGGATCGCAGGGGCGGATCAGCGCGTCGAAGTGGGCCTGTGGATTGGGATTTTCACGCCCCTGGTGTCGATTTCGGTCGTGCGCGGGCCTGCGACCGACAGGGCGCAGCCCACCCTGAAATTCTAGCCCCACCCGACGAGCCCGTCCCCCTTGGGGGGCGGTGCGAGGAGCGTGGGGCGCTCGTCGATGGGCTCACCCTTCCCCTCAAGGCGCCTTGTCCGACGCAGCCAGCACCCCCCAGATCAGCGCCGCCCAGCCCGCCAGGAAGCAGAGCCCGCCCAGCGGGGTGATGGCGCCGAGCACCTTGACCCCCGACAGGCTCAAGGCGTAGAGGCTGCCCGAGAAGAGCGCCACCCCCGCCACCAGCAACCACCCCGCCACCGTCACGCCGACGTGCTCATAGCGCGAGGCCGCCAGCGCGACCCCGAAGAGCCCAAGCCCGTGCATCATCTGATACCGAACCCCCGTCTCGAAGACCGCCAGCATGTCCGGCCCCAGCTTCGCCTTGAGCGCGTGCGCCCCGAAGGCGCCCAGCCCCACCCCGAGGGCCGACAGCGCCGCCCCGAGGACGATCCAGATCTTCATCGCCCACCCTCCCTTGTCTGGCAAGTGGTTGTCGTTGAACAGGTTCTTGAACTCTCGGGGCGACCGGGCGGCGGCCCGCCCGCCTCCAGGCTCAGGCGTGCGCCGCGACGGCGTGCTCCATGAGCTCCTCAAGCGGGACGATCTCCAGCGCGGCGATGTGCGTGCTCTCCAGCACGACGGGGCAGCCCTTGCCGGCCTTGTGGGCCTGCCGCCAGCTCGCCGCGCAGACGCACCACTGGTCGCCCTCGACGAGCCCCGGGAAGCCGTACTCGGGGCTGGGCGTGATGAGGTCGTTGCCCATCGCCCGGATGAACTCCAGGAACTCCCGCGTCAGGTGGGCGCAGACCGTGTGCGAGCCGCGATCCCGCTCGTCGGTGTTGCAGCAGCCGTCCCTGAACCACCCCGTGACGGGGTCGTGGGAGCAGCTCATCAAGGGGGTGCCAAGGACGTTGATCGAGGGGCGCATCATCACCTCCAGGGTTTGTGATCCTGTGGGGCTCTATGCCGAACTGGCCGGAAAAGCAAGCCGGGCCCACCGTCCAGGCCCCGCGCCGACAGCCGCCGAGCCCCCACCGGCGACGCGCCAGCGCGGGCCGGCTCAGGGCGCCTGCGCGTCGCCGGCCAGGCCGTGGCGCTGGGTGAAGACGGTGGCGAAGCTGAAGCCGGCCGACTGCCAGAACCAGACGCTGGTGTAGAGGAAGCCCACCCCGGCGCCGAGCAGGCCCGTGAAGGAGAAGGCGATCATCACCGAGACGATCCCCCAGGCCCGCCAGTAGGCCGCGCCCCCCTCGGAGACGCGACGCAGCGCCCTCCTGGGATCGAAGATCTCCCGCACGTCAAAGTGCTTGCAGTAGAAGGTCATGTAGCCCGGGATGGCGATCGTCGCCAGCGCCCACAGCACAAAGACCCCGATCCAGAGCCACACGACGCCGCTCAACCACGCCACGGCCCCGAGCGCGATGGCCGGGCTGTCGTAATAGATCATGCCCAGCCAGGTGATCAGGCCGTGCTTGAGCAGCACCGGCCAGCCCTCCCAGGCCGGGAAGGGCGCCTGACCCTGGTGCATCCGGTGGACGAACATGATCCGGTGCCCCATGTTGAGCAGCCACCCGACCACCGGCACCAGCAACCACAAGGCCCCGATCAGCACCTCGCGCCGCGCCTGCGGGCTCTGGACCGGGAAGCGGAAGGAGCTCCTGAGCGAGAGCGGCGTTGTCAGGTTGATGTCCTCCACGAGAGCCTCCTGCGCGTTCTGGGGGTCCTTCCTGCTCACTCGGACCCTGCGAGGGTCAAGCTCGGGGCCGCGCTCAAGCCCAGCAGGACGGCCTCGTCGCCGTCACTCCAGGCGTAGAGCCAGCTCCCTTCGAGCGAGCCCCCCAGCGGGTCGCCCTGCTCGCCGGCCGACTCCAGCCGGAGGCCGAGGGTCGCGCCGAGGATCCACGTCGTCGTCACGGTCTTCGGAGGCCCGATGCGCGTCGAGCTGCTCAGGTCGACCTCGTAGATGGGCTCACCCTGCCTCAACGGGACGGAGACGGCAAGCGCAGGCCCCCCATAGGGCGTCAACACCGCCCCCTCCCCATGCTTCCCCAGCGCGAAGCCCTCGCCGACGAGCGCCCCGGTGTTCGCCGTCAGCGCGAGCAACCCCCCCGAGGTGAGGCCCAGGCCAAGCCCGCCCTCGACCGCCACGACCTCCTGTCCGGCGGGGTTGAAGCGACCGAGGCCGCGCGCGACGAAGAGCGCGCCGGGGTGGTTGCCCGGGTTGGGCCGGTCCGTGTGGTCGATGTTGAAGCCCGCGCCCACCTCACCCCCCAGGGCCACCCCCGCGTCGATCTGGCCCAGCACCCGCACCAGCACGCCCGGCCCGCCGTCGATGAAGATCCCCAGCCCCAGACCCACCACGAGCATGACCTCGATCTGACCCGCCTCCATCGGCGCTGGCCCGTCGTGGCGCATCACCATCGGCGGCGGCGAGATCGTCGCGCATCCCGCCGCGCCGATCACCGTCGCCAGCGCCACCACCCAGCCCGCCGCCCCCCAACCCCCTCGACGCCTCATCTCACCCCTCGTCCGCCTCGATGTTGACAGAGCAGAACCCCTCGCCTCGTGTGGCGCCCCGACGCCGCTCACCCCGCCTCGGGCGCGCCGCGGAAGATGAAGTAGACCGCGCCCAGGATGCACAGCGCCGCCCATAAGTAATCGAGCTTGAGCGGCGCCTTCATGTAGAGGACGGCGAAGGGCATGAAGACCGTCAGGCTGATGACCTCCTGCATGATCTTGAGCTGGGGCAAGCTCAGCTGCGTGTAGCCGATCCGGTTGGCGGGCACCTGGAGCAGATACTCAAAGAGCGCGATCCCCCAGCTGACCAGCGCCGCGACGTACCACTTTGACCCTTCGAGGTCCTTGAGGTGGGCGTACCACGCGAAGGTCATGAAGACGTTCGACAGGATCAGGAGCCCGGCGGTCTGGAGGGTGACGGTGGACACGATCGATCTCCAGGGTGGGCGGCAGGCCGCCGTGTTCGGCAGGTTGTTGATATCGCCGAGTAATTTCAGGCTCAAGAAAAATAGGAGGCACGCTTGCCGTCATCAAGCGTGCCTCTGTCGTTCGCGGCGAGAGTCGAACTCGCGCTTGAGCCCTGTCAAGGCCCCGTCCTGCCGCTGGACCACGCGAACAGGGACCGTGGGGTTGGAGGCGTGGATAAGGTCCGGTCGCTCATAAGCCCAGCGTGTTGCCTCTACACCATCCGATTCGGAGTCGGAGGGAGAATCGAACTCCCGTGACTGGGTTGAAGTCTGCGACCTTGGGGGTGCCTCCGGGGCGGTCCTGGATAAACCTGATGAGCATCAACCTGATCGCCCGTGGGCCTCCGTTCCGGCAAGAATCGGAGGCGATCTGGTGATAAGCCAGACCGGCGAGCCTGAACCTGAGCGCGCGGTGGAAGGCCGCGCCGATAAGCCGTGAACCTGAGCCTTGCTCATTGGCCAGCAGAAGGTCGGACCTGGGCGCGGCGCTGTCAACCGGGCGCCTTCAGGGCGCCGCGCCAGGGCGCAATTTTTCCTGGGCGTCGAGGGAAGGAGGGGTCAGCCCTTGAGGGGGCGCAGGATGAAGTCGACCAGGGGGTCGGAGATGCGGCGCTCGGCGTCGACGTCGATGGCGTTGGCGCGGGCGCGGGCGCGCTTGACGGCGATCATCAGGCGGTCGACCTGCTCGATGCTCTCGACCTTCTGGCGCGGCGAGAGCATGCCGGTCCAGTCGTGGGCGCGGATCTCGCCGACGGGCTCCTCGATCTCGACGATGTCGATCTGGGCGGGGTGCTCCTTGGTGGCCTCGTGCATGACGTTGTACTTGCGCGTGCGCTGCTTGCGGATCGTCACGACCGGCTCGGCCCGCAGGACGTTCTTGTGGTCGGCGCCCGGGTCGGGCTGCCACAGGCGTACGGGGTCGAAGGTCGGGGCGGCCTCCAGGATCGCGCGGACGTCGCGCAGGCGTTTTTCGAACTGGAGCAGGAAGGTCGCCGGGACGTCGCGGGCGATGACCTCGTCGTCGATGACGATGTCGGCGCGGGCCCTCGTGTTGGCCTCGTCGATCTGGTAGCTGACGTCGAGGGCCTTGCCCATCGCCTTGAGGGCGTCGCCGAGGACCTCGTGGACGGTCGTGACCAGGCGAGTCTCGGCCTCCAGGCGCTCGCCGGCGCTCTCGCCGCGCTGCTCATCGACGGAGAAGGGGCGGAAGGTGCGCCGCATCCCCGTAAAGTGCCCCTGGCGCTTGTCGAACATGGATCTGGCCTCGCTGCGGGCGCGGTCGGCCTCCCCCTTGCGCTCCTGCTCGACGGCCAGCAGCTCGTGCAGCTTCGTGGTCTTCTTCTCGGTCATGGGATCCTCTGGGTTTGCGCCAGCATCTCGGCTGGCCTCGTCGACGGGGCACCAAGCTAGGATCTGCCCGGCCGCTTGTCATGGGCCAGTCGGCCATTTTTCGTCGGGGCGCCGCAAAGTCGGCAGACTCCAGGCGCGGCGTGGATGAAAGCGCGCTTCGGGACGTCAGACCCCTTCGGGGCTTGATGGGCGCGCGGTCGCGCGGCGAACCAGGAGGGAGGCGATCATGTCGGAGCGGGCGGCGGCGAGAGAGGGCGTGTTCAGGATCGGGCCAGGCGAGATCGTGGCGATGGCGGCGGCGCTGATGGCGGCGTGCTGCGTGCCGGGCTTCCCAGGCGATCTGGAGGCGCCGACGGATCGCGGCGATCGAGGGGGTGAGGGGGTCGCGGGCGAGCCCGATCCGTCGACGCCGCAGGCTCGCGCCGTGGACGCGGCGGTTCGGGGGCTCGCGCCGCGCGGCGGGCCGGGCTTCGCGCTGGCGATCGTGGAGGACGGGGAGGTGGTCTTCAAGCGGGGCTATGGGCTGGCGGACGTGTCCTCGGGGGCGGCGATCACGCCCAGGACGCCCTTCCGCCTGGCCTCGGTGAGCAAGCCGCTGACGGCCACCGGGGTGCTGGTGCTGGTCGAGCGCGGGGATCTGGCGCTGTCCGATCCGGTGTCGAGGCACCTGGCCGCCTTCCCTTATGGTGACCGGATCACCGTCGAGCACCTGCTCCAGCACACCTCGGGCTTGCCGCACTACGAGGATCTGCCGGAGCGCTTCGAGCGAGACAGGCCGACGAACGCGGACATGCTCGACTTCCTGGCGCAGAGCCGGCCGAGGGTGCACTTTGGCCCGGGAGAGCGCTTTGATTACAACAACCTGGCCTACGATCTGCTCGCGCTCGTGATCGAGGCGGCCTCGGGTCAGCCCTTCGCGCGCTTCATGCGGGAGGCGGTCTTCGGGCCGCTGGGGATGCGGGACACGCGGGTCATCGTGGCCGGCGAGCGCATCCCTGGCCGGGCCATCGGCTACCGGCTCGGGCGCAGGGGGGTCGAGGTCGACGACGACGATCCGCTCAACAACCTCGTGGGGGCCGGCGGGATCGCCTCGACCCTGGACGACCTGCTCCTCTTCGAGCGGGAGCTGCGGCGGCCCTCGCTGCTGACGCCGCAGACCTGGGCGCAGGCGATGCGGCCAGGGCGGCTCAAGGGCGGCGGTCGGACGGAGTATGGCTACGGGCTTGAGATCGTGGAGGAGGACGGGGTGGTGACCGTGCAGCACGACGGCTCGTGGGTGGGCTTCAACCACGACTTCCAGGCCGTGCTCGAGGATGGGGACGCGACCATCCTGCTGACCAACGCGGACTTTGATCTGGACGACATCCTCGAGGCGGCCCTCGACGCCGAGCCTTGACGGGCGGCGCGGCCGGGTGTTTGATCGAGCCCGCGCGCCGCCGGTCGGCGACCTCGTCTGCCTCCTGCCCGTGGCGGTCATCGGGCTGGACGTTCATCAAGCGCGCCGCGTCGTCAAGGAGAGGTTCATGTATCAGTGGCAGCAGTTGACGGTGTCCCTCGGCGCGTTGGCGCTGACGCTCAACGAGCTTGAGCTTGAGCACTGGGAGATCAGGCAGGTCGTCCCGCTCGATGGGATCAAGGCGATCGTCCTGGCGCGAAAGTCGGCCACCTCCTACGAGGTTCGCGAGGCGGTCGAGCGCTCGCTCAAGACCGCCGAGCCGACCTGGATCGCGGAGGCCCGGGAGATCGCCCGGTCTGGCCGCAAGATCGAGGCCATCAAGTACGTGCGCGAGCAGACCGGGATGGGCTTGAAGGAGGCCAAGGATTACGTCGAGTCGGAGTTCCAGTGTTGAGCGCGCCGTCGGCGCGTCGGCGCGACGGCGGCGTGCGAGGTATGCTCGCCGCGCCGGGTCTGGTCACCTTGTCTGGAGAGAGAGCCATGGTCATCCCTTCGCTTCGATCGATATCCCTGGTGTCGGCGCTGGCGTGCGCGGCGGCCCTTGCCGCAGGGTGCGGGCAGCCCGAGGTCACGCCGGACAAGGCCGCGCCCCTCGGTGGCGCCCCGGTTGAATCGCAAGTCGTTGATTCAAAACAAGATGCTGAATGCGATCTGGCCTCGGTCGAGGACTGGTCGGCGTGCGTCGATCGGCCCTCGATCCTGACGGGGCGGCTGGCGGTGCAGGTGTCGCAGCACCCCGTGATCGCGGCGCCCTTCGGGCCTGATGGGGAGGGTCCGGGCCAGCAGCAGGTCTATGTGGACGTCGAAGGCAAGGGGCAGATCATCGTGGTGACGGCCTCAGATCCTGTCCAGTGTGAAGGCCAGGTGTCGGTGCGCGGGGTGCTCCAGAGCGTCGATCTGGGCGGCGAGGAGGGGACCAAGGAGTCCTACAAGGGTTGGAGCGTCCAGGGGGCGACGATCACCTGCCTGAAGTAGCCTGCGTCGACGCGGAGGCGCTTGCGAAGTCGGCGCGCGTCCAGGGTGGCGACGATCACCTGCCTCAAGGCCAGCCGCCCCAGGCGTAGGGCCGCCCTCGCGCCCGGCGCTACAGGGAAGGGACGCCCCTGCGGGGCTCTCGACGGGCTCTGGGACAGCCCGCAGGATCGTGTCGCTCGGCTCGATGGCCTCAACATCAAGGGCCGCTTGTCCTGGGTGACACCATCCCTGCAGGTTGACGTCCCGTCGAGAGCCTCGAAGAGGCGTCCCTTCCCTGTAGCGCCGGGCGCGAGCCTGGGGCGAGCGGGCTGGAGCCTCCCGAGGTGTCTTGCGATCTAGAACGCTGACCGGTTTGACTCCCGTCGGCCTCGCCGGCCTCGGTCCCTCAAACCAATCAGCGTTCTAGGGATAGATGAGGTGTCGGGCGCGCTTCTGGGCGAAGGCGTCGAGCTCGGGCGCCCATCGGGCCTCGATCTCGGCGGGGGTCTTGCCCCGCCGGATCATGGGGAGGATCCAGTCGTTGCCCCAGGTGCGGCCGAAGCGGCGGTCGTCGTCGATGACCAGCTCGTCGCCGTAGAGGGCCTGGAGGGTGGTCAGGATCGTCAGGGCGGTGCGCAGCGGTCGGAAGGCGGCGGGATCGTGCACCATGAGGTGGACGCCGGCCACGTCCATGTCCTTGAACTGTCGGCCCCAGGGTCGATAGATGAGGGGTCGGAAGGTGAGGCCGGGGAGGCCGGCGGCGTTGAGGCGGTCGGCCAGGATCCTGGGGTCGTCGACGAAGAGGGCGCCGATCAGTTCGAAGGGCATCGAGTTGCCGCCGCCCTCGTTGACGTTGGGGCCTGAGCCGCCGACCATCCCGGTGGCGATGTAGAGCTGGGCGTTGTGGGGGTGCGGGATTCCCGGCGAGGTCGGCACCCAGGTCAGGCCGGTGTCCTGCCAGACCATCTGGCGGCGCCAGCCCTCCATCTCGACGACGATCAGCTCGCAGCCGATCTTCAGCTCCTCGTTGTAGAAGCGGGCGACCTCGCCGGCCGTCATGCCGTGGCTGACCGGCAGCGGCCCCCAGCCGATGAAGCTCTTGTACTGGTCCTCCCGGATCGGCCCTTCGAAGACGAGGCCGCCGAGCGGGTTGGGGCGATCGAGCACGATGATGGGGACCTTGGCGGCCCTGGCCGCCTGCATCGCCAGCCCGAGGGTGGAGATGTAGGTGTAGGTGCGCGAGCCGATGTCCTGGATGTCGAAGATGAGGACGTCGATCTTGCGCAGCGACTCCGGGCTCGGCTGCCACCGATCCCCGGTCAGGCCCTGGACGGGGATCTTGCGGCCTCCCCTCTCGTAGCTGGCCTCCTTGTCGCTCTGGCCGTTGCGCATGGCGCCGGCCAGGCCGTGCTCAGGGGAGTAGAGCTGGACGACCTTGACGCGGGGGTCGTCGATGAGGCGGTCGACCGTCATCGCGAGCGCCCCGTCGACGGCCGAGGAGTTGGTGATCAGGCCCACCTTCTTGCCTTCGACCAGATCGGCGCGGCTGTCGAGCAGGACGTCGATGCCGAGCTTGACCGCCGGGGCCTTCGGGCCGCCCGCCCTCGCGCCGGAGGGGTTGTCCGGCGCGGGCGCCTTGGCCGCGACTTCGACCTCGGGGCAGGGCGCCCCTTGGGGCTGGCCCCGCTGGGTCTCGGCCCGCTGGGTCTCGGCCCGCTGGGCCTCGGCGGTGCCTGCGTCGGAGGGGCAGGGGCAGAGGGGCTGGTTGTTGTTGCGGGCGGCGCTGTCATTGCCGCAGCCAGACAGGATCAAGGCTCCCAGGACGAGGCCCGGGAGGAGCGACTTTGCCATCTCACCTCCAAAGTGTCTCGGCCCCTGGAGTGTGGCACAGCCTTGCGCCGGGTGCAAAACCGTGGGTCACAGGGCAATCGCAAAGTCGACTTCGATGGTGGGTGAGGCAACTCCCCCTGGCATCACTCTCCCTGCTGTCCTCCCCCCGGCTTCACTCCCCCTCCTGTCCTCCCCCTCGTTCCACAAGGGGGAGGGACGCTCGTATTACGGGCAAGGCGGATCGGGGAGTCGACTTCGTTGACGGGCACAAGACCCCGTCGGGAACAATCGAGATCTTCGAATCAGCAAAGATGACGGACACTTCGAGATCGGCGAGTCGGCTTCGGTGGCGATGATCTCGATGGATGCGACAACGCTGCCGATTTGCCGATCATCGGCCTCGCAGGTGGCGATCGAGGAAGGCCGGGATGCGCTCTTCGAGCCAGTAGCGGGGCCTGAGCGGGTGCTGGCCGTGGACAAAGCCGACGTGGCCGCCGCCCTGGCTGATCTCCATCTCGACGCTCTCGGAGAGGGCGTCGGGGTCCGGGATGACGGCGGGGGTCATGAAAGGATCGTCGCGGGCGTGCAGGACCAGCGTGGGCCGCCGGATGTGGCGAAGGAACTGGGCGCTGCTGCTGCGGGTGTAGTAGTCCTCGGCGCCCTCGAAGCCGTGCAGAGGCGCGGTCACGCGCTCGTCCCAGGCGCGGATCGTCCGCAGCGGCTCGGGCAGGGCCTCCCCGGGGCGCTTTCGCAGGCGGCTGGCCTTGAGGTCGCGCAGGAAGTGGGCCTGATAGAGCCGCGACGGGCCCTTGTCGAGCTGGTCCGCGCAGGCGCTCAGCGAGAAGGGCACCGAGACGGCCACGCCGCAGGCCAGCGGGCTGTCGCCGCCGCGCTCGCCCAGCCACTTGAGCAGCACATTGCCGCCGAGCGAGTATCCCACGGCCGCCAGCGGCGCCCCCGGGTGCCGCCGCGCCAGGATCTCGATGACCTGGGCCACGTCCCCGGTCTCTCCCGAGTGGTAGGCCCTATCCAGCCGGTTTGCCTCCCCGCTGCACCCGCGAAAGTGCATCAGCACCCCTCGCCAGCCCCTGGCCTGGATCGCCCGCAGCAGCCCGCGCGCGTAAGGCGACTCGATGGACCCCTCCAGGCCGTGCAGGACGACGACCAGCGGCCCCTGTCCGCCCCCGAGCCAGTCCAGATCCAGGAAGTCGCCGTCGGGCAACTCCAGGCGCTCTCTCCGGGTCTGGAGCGCGGGCTTGCGCCGCGTCATCGTGCTCCAGAGCGTCTGGGCGTGGCCGCCCCGCAGCCACCAGGGCGCCCTGAAGTCAGCCTCTCGAACAGGCATCGCGGCCCTCCTCCAGCATCCGGGTTGATCCTCGGCGGCGCGCTCTGAGGGCGAGGCGGGCCGAGGGTGTTTTACTTGGACGAGCGCCCATTTCGAGTCAAGGCGCTTGTCAAAGGGGGAGGGGTGTTGATGCTCAGCGGGCTGAATGGTGATTCAGCGTCCCCACCAACAGTGCCCTCGGCCCCTTGGGGGTTGGGCGAATTGAGCGCAGAGCACAGAAGGCCATGACACGATCCATCCTCGACGCCGCGAAGATCCACCCTCAGATCCAGGACAAGGTCGCCACCGATCGCAAGGACATCGTCGATGAGGTGAAGGCCGCGCTTGAGCGCAACCCCATCGTGGTGGTGGGCATGGCGCAGAACCCGCATTGTCGAAAGGCGCGCAAGTATCTCAAGGAGAGCGGCCAGGCCTTCGAGTACCTGGAGTACGGCAGCTACCTCAAGGGCTGGCGGCGCCGGACGGCGCTCAAGATGTGGACGGGCTGGCCCACCTTCCCGATGGTCTTCGTCAAGGGGACGCTCGTCGGCGGCGCCAGCGATCTGAAGTCGCTCATCGACGCGGGGGAGCTGACCGAGCTGCTGGGTTGACCGGCTCTTCGTCGGGCTGCGCCGCGATATTCGCCTTCAAGGGACATCCCGAGGGGGGACGCGGGGTTGGGCGTCACCAGCCGTAGCTCAGCGACAGGCTGGCGTCGCGGCCCTCGCGGGCGACCTCGGTGACCTTGTCGCCCTGGGTCAGGCGGATGGGCGGATCGAGCAGGTTTTTGGCCTTGAAGGAGAGCTTCCACCCCTGGCCGAAGCTCTGCGAGAGGATCAGGTCGAGCGTCGGCGCAGGCTGCTTGAGGACGTCGGGCGCGCCCAGGGCGCCGACCTCCTCGATCCGTGGGCCGGTGACGTTGGCCAGGATCGCTGCGCGGGAGCCGTCGTCCGGGTTGTCGTAGCCGAGCTGGAGGTTCAGGACCCAGGGCGCCTGGCCCTGCAATGGGCGCTCGTCGGAGGTCTGGATGCCGGCGTTGTCGTCGAGCGTGACGCGAGAGTAGACCGCGGTGGCGTTGAAGGCGACGTAGAGATCGCGCAGCGCGGGGTCGAGGATCTCCAGCGACCGTTGGGCTTCGATCTCGATCCCCAGGTTGTCGGCGTCTCGGGCGTTGGCGTAGGTCACGGAGTGCTGCGCGCTGACGACGACGATGCTCTCGATGGGGTCCTCGAAGCGCTTGGCGAAGACCCCGATCGAGAGGCTCTCGCCTTCGGCGGGGTACCACTCCCAGCGCAGGTCGGCGTTCCAGATCCGGGCGCGCTTGAGGTCGGGGTTGCCGAAGACCTGTCGGCCGCCCGTGACGTCGTTGAAGGTCGCCGGGGAGAGCTCTCGGAAGTCTGGTCTGGAGAGGGTCTGGCTGGCGCCGAGGCGCAGCTTCATGTCGTCGGCCAGATCCCAGGTGGTCACGGCCGCGGGCAGGAGATCGAGGGTGGTCAATTCGGCGTTGACCGGCGCGGCGTCGGGGTTGAAGAGTTCGAAGGTCTCGACGGTCTGCGCCGAGCGTTCGAGCCTGGCCCCTGTGACCAGGGAGAGGGTGGGGAGGAGGCGCCACGTCCCCATCAGGTAGAGCGCCAGGAGGGTCTGATCGGCCTGATAGTTGTCCGTCTGTCGGGTGATCTCCTCGAACTGGAAGCCCTGGGGTCCGATGTTCTGGGGCGTGAAGATGTCCTCGGGGCGCTTGTCGAGGATGTCGGTGTCGCCAGACAGGGCGCCCTTGTGCTGGAACTTGAAGCGGCGGGTGTCGACCTCGCGGTCTCTGAAGACGGCGGAGAGGCCGAGCTGGAGGGTGTCGCTCGGGTCGAAGAGGGCGAAGGGCAGGGTCAGGTCGGCGCCGAGGTCGTGGGTCAGGTCGACCAGCGCGCTGAAGACGCGCTGGTTGCCCTCGGGGCGATCGGAGAGGAGAAATTCTCCTGTGTTTTCCTCAAGATCGTAGCGGACCTCTCGCCGGTCGGGTTCGTCCCGCAAGGCCAGGGAGAGGCTGTAGCGCCACTTGAGCTCGCCGCCTTGTCCATCGCCGCCGAGGTCGTGCTCCCCGCGCAGCTGCTGGGAGATCAGGCTGCGCTCCAGCCAGCTCAGGCGCGTGATCTGGATCGTGGAGCCGACGTCGCGGTTGGGGCCTTCGAAGCGGCGAGCCTCGTTGTCGGTGATGCGGTTGGTGAAGATCGTCCAGCGCAGGCGGTGGCGCGGGCTCAGGTCGAGGCCGGTGCTGACGAGTCCAGAGAGGGAGATCGTGTTGACCAGCTCTTCGAATTCGTAGCGGTGGGCCTCTTCGAGTTCGCCGCCGCTCAAGATGTGGATGCGGACGGTGCGGTCCTTGCGCGCCCACGCGTTGTCGTAGCTCAGCGAGGCGAGGTAGCCGGAGGGCATTCCGAAGAGGGTCCCGCTGTCGCCCAGCTCCACCGACAGGCCGAGGGCGGGTGGCGGCGTGTGTGTCTCTGGGGTCCAGACGTTTCGCATGGACTCTCCGAAGGCCTCCAGCTCTTCGGCGGAGTAGCCGCGCGTGCCGAAGCGATCGCCTTCGAGGAGCTTCTCCTGGCTGGAGGCGGCCTTGATGGGCTCGGGGAGCGCGCGGGTGCCGCCGTCCACCCCGAGCCAGTCCCAGGTCCCGCCGGGCTCTCGGAGCGAAGGTGAGAAGGTGGTGCCTTCGCGCAGGCCGAGGTCGAGGCTGAGCTTGCCCGAGCGCTCGCCAGGGAAGCCGCGCGTCCGGAGGACGACGACGCCGCCGGCGAACTCGCCGGGCATCTCGGGGGTCCAGGTCTTCTGGATGAGGATGCTGGCCAGGATGGAGGCCGGGAAGAGGTCCAGCGGCACCACGCGGCGCTCGGGTTCGGGGCTGGGCAGCGCGGCGCCGTTGAGCAGGGTGCTGGAGTACCTGTCCCCGAGCCCTCGGACGTAGACGTAGCGTCCGCCGACGAGGGTCACGCCGGTGACGCGCCGCAGCGCCCCGGCGGCGTCGGAGTCGCCCGAGCGCGAGATCTGCTCGGCGCCGATGATGTCGCTGACCGCCGCCGTGCTGCGGCGCTCGTCGAGCAGCTCCAGGGCGCCCCCCTCGATCCGTGGCGCGGTGACGGTCAGATCGGTCAGCGCGCCCCCCGTCGGGGTCAAGCGCAGCGGGACCTCCGCCTCGCCGCCCTCCTGGACGAGCACGCCCGACACCACCAGGGCGCTGAAGCTGGGGTGGATCACGGTCAGGTCCACCTCGCCGACCGGCAAGAGCAATGTGAAGCGCCCATCGGGGTCGGTGAGCGCCTCGGCGCTGGCGCCGCGGACCACCACGCGGGCGCCCTCGATGGGCTTGTCGTCCTCGACGTTCACGGCGCGGCCCGACACTCGGCCTGTCGGGCCGTCTTCAGGCGAGGCCTCGGCGGGGTCGGGCGCCCGTCCGCGCGCAGGCGTTTCGATCTCGACGTTGGGTGGGTCGCCCAGCGTCACGATGAGCTGGGTCTGCTCGCCGCTGAAGATCACGATGGCGACCTCGATGACCTCGGCGCCGGCCAGCACCTTGAGGGCGTGCGCGCCCGGCGGGAGCAGGACCCTGAAGGTCCCGTCGGCGTTGGTCGTGTGGCGCTCGGTCGAGATCTCGACGGCGACGCCCGCCAGCGGGGCGTTGTCGCCGTCGAAGATCACCCCGAGGAGCTCTCCGGTGGCGGACGGATCGGCCGCGGCGGCCGCAGGCGAGAGCCACAGCAGGAGCGCGGCCAGCCACGGCGCGGTTCTCATCGGCAGGCCTCCGGCTGCTGTTGACAGGCCAGGATGATCCTGCGGAGCTCGCTGGCCTGCTCGAAGATCTCGGCGTCCTTGATGCCTCGGAGGCGGGCCTCGGCGCGCTCGTAATCCTGGATCTTGAACAGGGCGTAGGCGACGGCGTACTTGACGGGCTCATCGTCGAGGAGCCCCAGGCGAGAGAGCCTGGGTTCGAGGGCGCAAGCTTCTTCGAAGAGCTCCTGCTCGATGAGGAGGCCGAGGCGCTGCCTGGCCCTGACCTTGGCGTCGGGCACGAGCGCGTTCAAGCGCAGGGCGCTCTCGGTCCAGCCGGCCCGTCGGAAGGTCTCGGCGGCCTCGACGGCGTGCTCGGGGGCGCGCATGGCGGCCTGTTGGTAGAGCTTGGCCGCGGCCAGCGGCATGTCGAGGTCCGCGCAGGTTCGGGCCAGCATGACGGTCACCGGGAGGTCGTCGGGGTGGCGCAGGTGAGCGCGCTCAAGGAGGCTGCGCGCCTCTTCGAAGCGTCGAGCGCGCCGCAGCACCTCGGCGATGGCGACGAAGTCCTCCGAGGTGGCCTCTGGCCGCTGCAATGTCGCTCGGCCGGCCTCCGCAGCGGTCTCGTAGAGGCCCAGCTCGACCAGGATCACGACTTCCTGTCGAGCCAGCCCTGAGTGAGCCGGGTGGAGCTGGGCGCCGCGCTTGACCGCCGCCCAGGCCAGCTCCGGCTGGCCGAGGCTCCAGCGAGCCTGGACCCGCATCAGGTGCGCCTCGGGGATGGCGTCGGCGACCTCTGCGGCCTCGTCCAGCGCGTCCACGGCGGCCTCGAAGTGGCCCTCGGAGAAGCGCGCCTGGGCCAGCAGCAGCGACAGGTTGCGCGTGTCGGCGCTCTGCGGGGCCAGCCGGATGGCCTCCTGCAGAGAGCGCGCGGCCAGCGCGTGATCGCCCAGCTTCAGAGCCACGACGCCGCGCAGGGTCGCCAGCCTCCCGAGGTCGAGGCCGGGGGTCGCCGGGTCGACCTGGGCCAGCACGCCTGCGGCGCGCTCGTGGTGGCCGTTCTCGGCCAGCACGGAGGCCAGCGCGATGGGATCGACCTCCTGCCCGTCCTGCGAGAGGGCGGGCAAGGGGAGGAGGAGCAAGGCGGCGAGGATCAGGGCGCGCATGGCACTCTCTAGCTCAGCTTGAAGGTGAGCCGCTGGGTGACCCAGACCTTGACGGGCTGGCCCTTGAAGGTGGCCGGCGCGAAGCGCCAGCGGCGAATGGCCTCGACGGCGCTCTGGTCAAAGACGCCGGGGGGCTCGGATTGGGTGACCCGCACGGCGAGCACCTCGCCCGCGCTCCCGATCTGGAGGCTGAGCTTGACGAAGCCCGTCACGCCGCGGGCTCGCGCGCGGGAGGGGTAGGAGGGCTGGACGGTCTGGAGGGGCCTGGGCAGGACGTCGACCGTCTCGGAGGTCATGACCGTGTCCCGGATGGCGGCGGTGTCGCCGATGACCTTGGCCTGTCCGGACAGATCCAGCCCGCCCGGCGCCGCGATCCCCATCTCCACGCCCGACAGGCCCGCGGCGAGGCTCGGCGGCGGCGCGGCGGCGGCGCGCGCCGGGCTGGCCTTGCGCCGCTCAGGGCGTGGCCTGGGCTTGGGCGTCGGCCTGGAGGCGCGCTCCATGGCGATGACGGGGCCGTGAGCGGCGGGGGGCTCCTGGCGGCGGTCGACGGGCGAGTTCATCACGATGATGAGGCCCATCACGAAGCCTCCCCCGAGGATCATGGAGCCCACGGACGCGATCTGGCGCAGCCATCGCCAGCTGGCTGGCATGAAGGCGCTCACCCGGCCTCCTTGTCCGTGGCCACGCCCACGTCGTCGGCCCCGGCGAGGCGGCACTGGTCGACCACCTCGATGAGCCGCTCGACCGCCACCTGCGCGTCGACGATGACCAGCACCGTCTTGCTCGATGAGGTCCGCAGCAGATCTCGCAGGCGGCTCTGGAGCATCCAGGCCTTGATCGGCTGGCCGTCGAGGACGATCTGACCCGCGCGGTCGATGTGGACCCGCAGGGCCTTGTCGGCGGCGCGCTCGGCGCTGGCCGCGGAGGGCCGCTGGAGATCCAACTTCATGTCCTTGACGAAGGTCGTCGAAACCATGAAGAAGATCAACAAGATGAAGACAACGTCGATCAGCGGCGAGATGTCGATGCCGGTCTCGACGCGCGCCCTCTTTCGGAGAAACATCACGGCTTCACCCCCTCATGGCCCGTCTGGGTGAGGATCGCGGCGAGCTCTTCGAGCTCGTCGTTCAGCAGCGCCTCGCGGCGATCCAGCAGCCTGCCCAGGATCAGCCCCGGGATGGCGACCGCAAGCCCCATCTGTGTCGAGAAGAGCGCCTCGGCGATGCCCCCGGCGACGCCCCCCGACTGGGTGAAGAGCGCCAACTCCGCCAGGGAGTCGAAGGTCTCGATCATGCCCGAGACCGTCCCGAGCAGCCCCGTCAGCGGCGCCACGACGACGAGGCTCTGGATCAGGATGCGGCAGCGCCCGGCTTCGCGGGAGATGTCGCCGCAGGCCACCTCCAGGTGTCGGCGGAGGTGCGCCGGAGCTCGCCGCTCGATGGCCGCGCCCGCCTTCACCGCGGCCTCCAGCAGCCCGGCGGCGGCCCGCTCAGGCTCCCGCCGGTGCAGCGCGAGCAGCTCCCGGCATCCGCCGCGCGTCCCTCGCCGGAGCGTCAACAGCCGGAAGCCGAGCCCGTACCACAGCCCCAGCGCGAAGAGCAGCAGCGGGATCATCGTAAAGCCGCCCTGCTCCAGGGCGTCCAGCATTTGATCAAGGATATCCACGTCTTACTCCCCCACGATGCCCGCGGTGGCCGCGAAGGCCGCCTGGGGGGTCAGCTCCATGTCGGCCTTCACGGGGCCTCGATCGGAGATGGGAGGCGAGGGCGAGTCCTTGGCGTTGAGGATGCGCAGCGCGCCGCGCTCCAGATCGCGCTGGAGCGCCTCGGCCCTGGCCGCCAGCAGCGAGCCGATCAGCAGGGTCGGGATGGCGACCAGGAGGCCCAGCTCGGTCGTGATCAGCGCCTCCGAGATGCCGCCCGAGAGCATCTTGGGGTCGCCGGTGCCAAACTCGGTGATGATGTCAAAGGTCGCGATCATGCCCGTGACCGTCCCGAGCAACCCCAGCAGCGGCGCCACGGCCGCGAAGACGGTCAGCGCCGTCCCGAAGCGCTCAAGCGAGGGCGTCACGCCCAGGAGCGCCTCCGCGATCAGCCGCTCCTGGGTCTCCGGCGGCTCATCCAGAGAGGTCACGGCCGCGCTCAGGACGCGCGCCGTCGGGCCTCGCGAGCGCTTGCACGCGTCGAGCGCCTGGGCGCGCCTGTCGGCCACCACCAGCGCCTCGACCCGCGCCAGGAGCCGGCCGGTGCCCAGCCCGCTCCACGCCAGGATCAGCAGCCGGGCCACGATCAGGATCAAGGCCACGAAGCCGAGCACGACGATGACCCAGGCGATGGATCCCCCGCTCTTGACGATGCTCAGCGCGGTCTTCTCCTCCGGCGCCTCGATGGCCTTGTCCAGCCCCTCGTGCAGGAAGATCCCCACCGACGCTGGCTTCTTGCCGGAGAAGAGCGCCTGGGAAGTGGCCGAGGCGTCCTGATCCCAGATCTTCAGCCGCCCCTCTCCCGCCGGGGCCAGCGCGCCCTGACCCCGCTCGCTCAGGCCGTAGGTGGCGATGTGGCCGACGCGCAGGAGCTCGCCCTTCACCTGGGTGCCGTCCCGCAGGAAGAAGGTCCCCTCGCTTCGGGAGACCGCCCCGCCGAGGCGGACCAGCTCCGGGACCCTCGAGAAGATGATCTTGATGTGCGCCGCGACCTCGGGGCCGTCGAGGGCTTCCGGGGACCTGGGCGGCGCCGATCCCTCTTTGGAGAGGGTGCCGTCGGCGCGCTCGAAGAGCTGCTGGAGCAGCGCGTCGCCCTCGGCCGTGTCGCTCTCGGGCTCGGCGCGCCGCAGGCTCTCTTCGAGCGCGTCGGCCTGCTCTCTGAGCGACAGCGCCCGAGCCTGGAGGCGGGCCAGCTCGCCCTCGGCCTCGCGGACCGCGCTGCGGCTCTCGGCCTGGAGCTCATCCCGGCGTCGGGTCAGCGCCACCTTCTCGGATTCGAGCACCGCGAACTCGCGCTTGTAGGCGGCGCTCAGGGTCGTCTCCTGGGCGTCGGCCGTCGAGGGCGTCAACCCGGCCCCCAGAGCGGCGGCCAGGATCAGGACAGGGTAGAGGATCTTCACGGCAGCTCCTGGGGCAGCAGGTAGGGCAGTTCGAAGTAGCCGACGCGGATGTTCTTGCGCAGGGCGTCGAAGAGGGACGCGACGCGGGCGCGATCCTCCTTGGTGTCAAGCTCGACCCACCGCCAGGCGCCGTCCTTGCCGCGCTGGACCTTGCCAAAGCGGCCGTCCTGGGTGCGGAAGGCCATCATCGCCATCCCCAGCCGCGCCACGTCGGCGAGCACGGGCTCGCCGTCAAGCTCGATGATCTGCTGGTGGATCGCGTTCTCGCGCGAGAGCCGCTGCTCGTCCTCGACGCGCTCCCAGAGGCGCCACAGCGCCTGCTGGGGCGTGATGAGGCCCTCCTTGAGCTGATCGCGCAGCGCGTCCAGCTCGGCCAGCCGCTCCTGGCGCTGGAAGGGCAAGGTGTCCTGGACGCTGGTCCTGACCGTGGCGATGGCCTGTTCTGCGGCCGGGCCCAGGCGAGCGCTGTTGGCGGCCTCCTGGTCGCTGCGGTTCTTGAGCGCCTGCTTCTGGTCTTCGAGCTGGCGCAGCCGCAGCTCTTCGCGCTTCACCTCCAGCTCGAGATCGGCGCGCTGCGTGGACAGGGAGCGCAGGCGAGTGCGGCGCTCCTCGGACAGATCCCGGATCTCGGTCGAGAGGACCTCGACCTCCCCGCGGATGAGCGAGAGGGCCTCGGCGAGCCGATCCAGCTCCCCCGCCAGCGTCGGGGAGGCCAGGAGGATCGCCGCGCTCGCGGCGATCAAGGTCAGCAATGTTGCACGGTTGCGCGTCATGGGGGCTCCGTCAGTTGCGGGCAGAGGTGGTCCAGCCGGCGGTCCAGTCGTCGTCCGGGCCGACGCCGCCGCGGAAGGAGACCGGCTCGAAGAAGCTGTCGGCCGGGACGACGGCGCCGGTGATCATCTCCGAGCCCTCGCCGGGCCGGAAGTCCGGGGTGTCGCCGTAGGGGTCAATCAGCCTGGCGTTGCCGAGCGTGTTGCCCGTGTTCATGGCGTTGAAGAAGTCCTCGACCGTGAAGGGGTCGTCGTCCCCTGCCCCAAAGGCCGCGGCGCAGTCGAGCAGGGAGTTGGCGACGATCAGGTCGCCTCGCTCGGCGTTGGCGAAGGTCTCGGGGTTGTCGATGTCAAGGCAGGTCTCGTTCCAGCCGGTGACGATGGCGTTGTGGAGCTGTCCGCCTGTGCCCTCGCGCAGCAACACGCCGATGTCGCTCAGCTCGCTGTCCGGCTGGCCGATGAGCGTGATGTTGGACAGCACCGGGGTGGAGCGAGGGGAGGCGGTGTTGTCTTCGCCGTTGTTGTCGGCCTCGACGCCGTTGTCACCGGCGTCGTCGTACTGGAGGGCGACGAAGAACTGGCCCTTGCCCTGCCAGCCGTCGGTCCAGTCCAGGTTGTCGTCCGCGATCCCGGTCGTCAGGATGTGCTTGAAGTTGACCGTGCCGCCGAAGAACTCGACGCCGTCGTCCTTGCCCATGTGGACCTGGATGAAGTCCAGCGTCGTGCCGCTGCCGACCCCCTGGAGGCCAAGGCCGTTGAGCTCGTTGTCGGGGCTGATGAGGCTCCCGGCGAACTCGACGCGGACGTAGCGCAGGACGCCGCTGTTGTCGTCGGGGTCGCCGCCGCCGTAGAAGCCCGTGCCGCCCTCTCCGAAGGCCTCGCAGGCGACCTCCTGATCGGCGCAGGAGTTGACCGGCGCCCGCCCGTTGATGATCACGCCGCCCCAGTCGCCCCGGGCTCGGGAGCCCTCCTCCTTCGAGGAGGTGAAGACGATGGGCGCCTCAAGTGTCCCTTCGGCCAGGATCCGCGAGCCGCGCTGGATGACGAGCATCCCGTTCGTGGCCGTCTCCCCAAAGATGGTCGTGCCAGGCTCGATCGTCAGCGTCGTTTGCTCGACGTCGTCGCCGATGAAGACGCCGCCGCGCAACAACCACTGGGTGTCCGCCGTCAACGTCAGATCCTCCTTGATCGTGCCCGTCAGGACACACACGCTCCCCTCGCAGCTGACCCCACCGCCAGCGGGGGCCGCCGGCTCCTCAGAGCCCTCGCCGCAGCCAGCCACTGTCGCCACCGCCGCTCCCACCAGCGCCCATCGCCGCATCAACCCGCCCATGATCTTCATGTTGTTGCTCATAATCTTCACCTTGTTCGTGTCTCGGGGGCGGCGTCGTGCCTGCCGTGTGGCCCCCTTCGCTGTTGCGGGCAACTTATGAGCGGCTTGTGGCTGGAGGATGATGTTTTATGATGGTCTTGAAACGTTTCTGGGGAGTTTCTGGATCAACGCTGGCTCAGGCCGCCCGGTAGCCCACGCCGCGGATGGTCTCGATGTGCTTCCCGGAGGGGCCGAGCTTCTTGCGCAGGCGCATGATGTGGGCGTCGACGGTTCGGTCGAGGACCTCGGCGTCCTCGCCCCAGACGATGTTGAGCAGCTCCTCGCGGGAGTAGATCTGGCCGTCGCCCTGGATGAGCGTCGACAGGAGGTGGAACTCCGAGCGCGTCAGGGGCAGCTTGCCCCTGGCCGTGTGCGCCTGCCAGGAGTCGAGGTTGAGCTTGATGTCGCTCAGCCGGACGGTGTGCTCGGGGGCCTTGGCCTGGGTGCGTCGAAGGACGGCGCGGACCCTGAGCGGCAGCTCGCGCAGGCTGAAGGGCTTGATGACATAGTCGGAGGCCCCCAGTTCGAAGCCCACCACCCGGTCGATCTCGCTGTCGCAGGCGGTGGCCATGATGATGGGGATCGAGGACAGCTCAGCGTCGGCCTTGAGGAGGCGGCATATCTCCTTGCCCGGGATGTCCGGGAGCATGAGATCGAGGAGGATCAGGTCCGGGGCGCGCTCGCGGATGGCGTCGAGCGCACTTCGGCCATTGCTGGCGGTGCGGACACGGAAGTGGTTCGCGGTCAGGTTGAAGGCGAGGAGCCGGGCGAGGTCTTGCTCGTCTTCGACGATGAGGACTTCGGGTTGCGGCGTTGGGACCATCGGAATCTCTCTCTCCCTGTCATCCAGGCGAGTCAGCCTCGCCGGGTGCCCTCTTATAGTGGAGTGTTGACACGCCCCTGTGATGGTTGTGTTAACGGCCCGTGATACCTCTGTGACAACCTTGAAACGCCGGGCGCCTCTCTCCAACGACGCCCGCGGACCTCACCCACAAGCCGCGGCGCCTCGGGCGCGCTCAACGATCTGACAGGCTTGTCGAACCGCCGGCCTTGAAATCAGATCAGCGCCCAACAGTTTATTTTGTGTTTGATATCAACAGGTTGGGCCGGTCGGTGAGGCTCCGGCGCCCTTTCCGTGATCGATGACGCCGTCAGCACGATACATCGTCGGTATGAAGACGCCGTCGGCACGAGACGCCGTCGACACGAGACGCCGTCGGCACGATAAATAGCCGCCCCAGGCTCGCGCCTGAGGCTACAGAGCAGGGATGCCCCTTCGGGTCTCTCGATAGGCTCTGGGCCAGCCCGCAGCATCGTGTCGCTCGACTCCAGGGCGTCAACCACGGGCGCCGCTTGTCTTGGGTGACACGACGCCTGGAGGTTGACGCCCCGTCGTTAGCCCCGAAGGGGCGTCTCTGCCCTGTAGCCCCTGGCGCGAGCCCGGGGCGGCGGTCTGGCTGTCGATCTCTGGCGCGGCGATCGGGCGACCCGGCGCGGTCTGTGTCTGCATTGGCGAGCGTCGCCCGGCATCGGCCTGGGGCGGCGATCGGGGGCGCGATCGGCGGCTCCAGATCCAGGATACGGGCGGCTTGACGGCGACGATCGCGGCGCCAGGGTCGCGTCGGGCGCGGATCGCGATCAGGCGGGGTCGAGCAGCATCACGTCTGTTTCTTCAACGATGCAGGACACATAGCGGAAGTCGCGGAGGAGGGTGCGTCAATCCTCGCCGTGGACGAGCATGCCCTGGGCGCGCATCTCCATGCGGGCGGCGGTCTCCAGCAGGCGCTCGTCGAGGCGCTGGTCGCGGGCGGCGGCCAGGAAGGCGGCGCGCAGGACGGCGTTCTTGATGTGCCCGCCGGACAGGACGTGCTGCTCGGCGAGGTGAGCGAAGTTGATGGGGCCAAGGGGGAGGGTGTCGCTCTGGAGCATGGAGCGCCACAGGGCCTCGCGCTCGGGGGCGCCCGGCTTGGGGAAGGCGACGCGCAGCGAGAGGCGGCGGGCGAAGGCGTCGTCGATGGAGGCGCCGAAGTTGGTGGTCAGGATCACGACGCCGGTGAAGGCTTCGAGGCGTTGCAGGAGGTAGTTGACCTCCATGTTGGCGTAGCGATCGTTGGAGGACTTGACCTCGGTGCGCTTGGAGAAGAGGGCGTCGGCCTCGTCGAAGAGGAGCATGGCCTGGGCGCGCTCGGCCTCATCGAAGACGCGCCCGAGGTTCTTCTCGGTCTCGCCGATGTAGCGGCTGACGATCCGCGACAGGTCGATCTGGTAGAGATCCAGGCCGAGGTCGCTGGCGATGACCGAGGCGCTCATGGTCTTGCCCGTGCCAGGGGGGCCTTCGAAGAGCGCAGAGAGGCCGCGCGCGTCGCCAAAGCGCCGTCCGAGCCCCCACTGTTGGAGCACGCGGTCGCGGAAGCGGAAGCGGTGGACGAACTCCTGAAGCTGGAGCATGACCTCTTCCTGGAGGATGAGATCCTGCCACGACCAGCCGCGCTCGACGAGGCTGGCGTTGTCGCCCAGGCGGTGGGCGATGCCTCGCTTGACCGCGGCCCGCAGGTCGTCGGGGTGGACCTGCAGATCGGGCTGGGCCGGGTCGCGGGCGGACTCGATGGCGTCGTGGATCTGGCCCGGGGTCAGGTGCCAGGTCGAGGCCAGCGTGTCGAGGTCGAGGGCCGGGTGTCGGATGGTGCGGGGCAGGACGAAGCGCCACAGGCTCAGCGCCGTGACGCCGTCGAGCGGGCAGGGGGCGTGCTCGATGGCGCGCATCGAGGGCAGCGAGGGGGCCGTCGTCGAGGGGTCGAGCACGAGCGCGACGGGGTGAGGGTGGCCGCGCAGGCCGACGGCCAGGGCGCGGGAGAGGCGGTCGCGGCGCGCGGCTCGCCGGCTTGGGGCCGAGGGGTCGTCGCCGTCGGGGTCGAGGGAGAGCAGGCGCTCCCAGCCGATCAAGGCGAGGTGCGCGTCCTGCATGAGCGCCTCGCGGCGGGCGATCCTGAGGTTGAGGGTGAGGCCGCCGGGGAGGTCGTGGAGGGCGTCGAGGTCGGCGCACAGGAGCGTGCGGCCGGCGCGGCGGGCGATCTCCAGGGCGCGGCGCCGCCGGCCGATCCCCGCTGGGCCGCGCAGGACGATGAGGGGCGGCGGGGAGGAGGCGGCCTGCTCCAGCAGGCGAGCCCAGGGCTCGCGCTCGGGTTCGGGGAGGAAGAGGCGGTCTCGCTCTGGAGGGAGCTCGTGCAGGAGGGCGACGCACGCGCTCAGGTCGGGGTCCGGGACGAGCTCGCCGCGCAGGAAGCGGATCACGCGGTCGTCGACCAGGAGGGGCTGCGCGGCGTCGGGGAGGTCAGGGAAGGTGCGCTGGTTCACCAGGAGGCGGTAGCGGACCAGCGGCGCGTCAGGGGACAGCAGGCGCGTCAGGGTCGGGGCCACGTCCGAGGTGGCCGCCAATTCTTGAAGCAGCGCCAGCGAGGGCCAGGTCTGGTGCGGGCGTCGGTGCAGCCTGGAGAAGAGGTCGCCCGCCTGCGGATCAAAGGCCGGCGCGGCGGCCAGCAACAGCAACAGCATCGCCTCAGGGTCGAGCCCGAAGCGCCGCTCCAGGATGCACAGCGGCAGGACGGCCTGGGGAACCTCGCCGAGCAAGCGGTCGACGCGCTCGGTGGCCTCGACGGCGCGAGCCTCGGCGGCCTCCAGCCCACGGGTGTAGGCGTAGACCTCCCTGACGACAGGCGACGCGGCGTCCTCGCCAGACCCCACGCCGTCCAGATCGGAGCGCAGGAAGGCGGCGTCGGGCTGGTCGGCGTCGAGCCCCTCGGAGCCCTGCTCGACGGGGCCGCCCGCGGCGCGGCCGAGGCCATCGGCGGCGATCTCCTGAAGGCGGACGTCGATCAGCGCGCGCAGGCGCTCCAGCTCAAGGGCGAGGTGCCGCATGGGGAGGTTGACGAGGGGAGAGGGCATCGAGGCTCCTTCAGGGCAGGCAAGTTCGCGCGAGGTGCAGCGGCCAGGGCGCGCAGGCCGTCAGGCGGAGGCCGCTGTCGGGCGTCTGTCGAGCATTTTTTAAGGGCGCGTCGACGTTGCCACCATCTCAAGACAACGATATCATTTCAACCGGCTGGGGGATCTTTGGCCCCTCGAAATGACGAGGGAGATACCGAGGTCGGGGCGCAGATGAGCATTTTTTCGCGTTCAAGGGAACGCAGGGCGAGGGCCGACGAGGGCGAACGCAGCGGCGGCGGGGAAGCGCCGTTGGCGACGGGGACCGTCGTCGTCGGCACCACCGACAGCCTCACCTTGCGCTCGGCGCCTGGGATGAGCGGCCAGTCGGTCGCGGCCTTGCCAGACGGCGAGCGGGTGCAGCTGCTCGGCACGCAGGGCAACTGGTTCCACGTCCGCACCGGCCAGGGCGAGGGGTGGGTCTTCAGCAAGTACATCGCGCTGCGGGCCGTGCCGGTGGAGGGGGCGGGAGAGCAGCGCCAGAGCAGCCAGCGCCAGTCGACGCAGACGCCGGAGCCGACGCCAGAGCCTGCGCCGGAGGCGCCGAAGCGCAAGGGCTTCTTGAGCCGCCTCTTCGGGCGCGACGACAAGGACGCGTCGCCGGGCGGCGCCTCGGACGACAAGGCCGGCCAGCACGATCGCGCGCCGCAGGGCCTGCCGAAGGAGCTTCGCAGGCTCCTGTCGCGCAGCGACCTGAGCGCCCAGCAAGTCCAGCAGGCGCGCGCCATGATCGAGGAGCTTCCGGCCGATCAGAAGGCCGGGGCCTTCCAGGCGCTCCAGGCCGCCACGCCCTACCTCAACCAGCTCAACAACGACGAGATGGGGCCGCGCCACACCAGCGACAAGGAGATGCGCAATCTCGGGCCGATCTCCTGCAACCTGACCGCGCTGTCGATGTGCCTCCAGGTGCTCGGGGTGCCCAACCCCGATCCGAGCACGACCTACCCGCTGGCGCTGGAGCACATCCGCCAGAAGCACTTCCCGAAGATGGACCGCAAGGAGTACAACACCTGGGCGCGGATCTCCCAGAAGCTCGGCGCCAACGTGATCCACATCCACCAGGGCGACGCGAAGCTGCGCCGCCAGTTCTGGCTCGGCGCGCCCAAGAAGGCCTTGCAGTCGGGCCAGGGGGTGCTGGTGAGCATCATCGGGCACATCGTCCGGGTCCAGGAGATCACCGAGCACGGCATCATCGTCGACGACACCTACGGGGCCTCCAAGCTCCTGCCCGGGATGAGCAGCAACAACTACCAGTTCCAGGACTACGACGGCAACGACAACCTCTGGCCCTGGGCCGACGTCGAGGCCCACGGCTTCCGCTACGTCGGCAAGGTCGTCAAGTAGGGGTGCGCGTCGAGGCCGCCGGCTTGGGCAGGCGGGTCCAGGGGTAGTCGGCGCCGCCGGGCTCGCCGCCGGCCTTCCAGACGACATAGCGCGCCTTCAAGCAGGAGGCGCAGGGCCGGAAGCCCGCCGCGATCGCGGCCGCCTCGTCGGCGAAGAAGACCCTTGACTTCTGGTAGGTGCCCTGGGCGACGTAGCGAAGCGCCGTGGGGCAGTCCAGGCGCCCGTAGATCTTCTGGCTGCGGTTGCCGCCGAGCGTGCCCGGCGTCTGGCTCTGCGTGAACCCGCCCGCTCCAAACAATGTGTAGGTCTTCATCTGGGGACCGCGTCAAGTGTCTGTCGTTGCAGGGATTGTTGGGTTTGCAGGACCCACGCCGCCGACGGGTTTGTCGGACCCTGATCAGGTCCGGCTGCACCGCGCGGCTACGATCATGCCAACGGCGTCTCATGCCGACGGCGTCTCATGCCGACGGCGTCTCGCCCCTGCGGGGCTCTCATTACCGAGCCGCCCCTGCCGGGGCGGTAAGGGATATGACAACGGACCGACAAAATCAATCGGTCGGTCATGGTCCATGCCGGGCGGATCGCAAGTCTGGACCTTCGGCGAGGGCGATCCACACTTGGAGGTGGTCCAGACTTTGAGGAGACTTTGCATCTTGGGGCCTTGGGTGGGGGGAGACATGGCGGTGGGGCGTGGCGTGGGTGTGGCGGTCGTGCTGGCGTTGATCGGGGTGATGGGCGCGGCGTCGTGCTCGGAGTCGTCGGAGGTCGACGCGCCGGAGCCGGGTGACGTGGGTGGTCCTGGCGCGGGGGACGCGGGGGAGACAGCCTCGGACGCGGGGAAGATGGAAGCGGACGCAGGGGAGATGGAGGAGGACGCGGCCGTCCTCGACGACGGCGGGGGGCCGGAGGACGTGCCGCTGACTGACGTGCCTGAGGATGAGCCGCCGCAGGAGCCCGAACCGGGGTGTGTGTTCGTCGAGCGCTTCGAGCAGGAGGACGCGCCGGGCTGGCCTTCGGTCTGGCGTGAGGCGGGCGGCGTGGCGAGGGCGGACGTGGTGGGCGGGCAGGGGAGGCTGATCCCTGAGAAGCGCCGCGATCCCTACTCGCTGGCGCGCGTGTTCGCGCCGGGCTGCGGCCCGGTCAGCGGCGAGGTCAGCGCGCGCGTGTTGTTCACCGAGGCTGCGACGCAGGGCGTCGGGCTCTATTTGAGGTCCAGCGGCGGCTGGCTGACGCACACGGCGCCGCCCGGGTCAGGCTACGGATTTTTTCTGGAGGGCTTCAGGAATCGGCGCGTCGGGCTGTGGCGGGAGATCAACGGCGTCGAGCAGGAGGTGCTGGTCCCTGTGGGCGAGCCGCTGCCCTCTGGCGTGGCGCTCAGGGCCAGGTTCCGCGTCGAGCAGATCGACGCGCGCACGACGCTGCTGCGCGGTCGGGTCTGGCCCGAGGGGTCGCCTGAGCCCGAGGCCTGGGACGTGGAGGTCACCGACGCGACCCCCTCATTGCAGGGCCAGGCAGGGGTGTTCGGCATCGACGCCTACTCGACGCGCTTCCCCGAGGACGCTCAGGAGCCGGCGGACGTGTTTATTGATGACATCGAGGTCATGTCTTTGGATTGATGACATCGAGGTCATGCCTCTGGATTGATCCATACCGCTGATGTTGGGCTCGGTGGAGTCGCCTGGGTTGAGAATTCACTCGCTGTAGAAGACGAGGTAGGCGCTCATGTTGATGTTGGCGCCAAAGCCGCCGTTGCCGCCCCCGGAGGGCTCGGGGACGTAGTCCACCCCCCGGAAGAGGCCGCGGTAGGTCAGGGTGTTCTCTCCGGGCTGGAGGGAGGCCGTGATGTCCGCCACCCAGGGCTTGACGTCCAGGCCCGGACACCACCCGCCGCGGCCATAAGGCCAGGTGCCGTACTGGTTGGGCACGACGCCCGAGGCGACCTGCTCGACGCAGCCCTCGGCGGTGCCGGCCTCGGGGTGCTCCTTGACGTAGGCGTCGCCGTTGATCTCGAAGTGGTGGGTGTGGTTGCAGAACTCGGCGCAGTTGGCGCGCTCGACGCCCCAGCCGTGGCCCGTGATGTAGGCCACCACCTCCACCCTCGTGGTCCCCTCGGGCGCTTCGAAGGCGAAGGGCTCGCGCGTGGTGTTGTAATTCTGGTTGAACCCGCCCCCGCCCCAGAGAGGCCGGATCTCCGAGGGCTTGTGGCCCTTGCCCTTGTTGGACAGGCGGATGGAGAAGTCGAAGTCGTAGGCGTTGCCCGAGTTCATCCTGAGCCTGTGCTGCCCGCCGCGCTTGAAGAAGCCCAGGAAGGGGCTGATGTCGGTCACCCAGCGCCCTTCGCGCCCGTAGGTCGTGATCCAGCGGCCGATCTCGGTCCCGCACGGACAGTTGCACGCCCCATAGCCCGTCCCCTCGTTGTTGCAGACGTGCTCGCGCGTCTCCACCTTGCCGTAGGCCGTGTCGCACGCGCAGGCGATCGTGTCGGCCTCGACGGCCTCGATCCCCTCCACGGGCGCCGTGTAGCCCTCGCAGGCCACCTCCTGGCCGCAATCTTCGGCGGCGCGGCAGGGGTCCTCGGTCCCGGCGCAGACCCCAAGCACCTCCGCGACCGCCTCCCGGCCCTGGACGTGGGGCTGGCAGGCCGTCTCGGCGTGGGGGTTGACCGCCTCGACCGGGACATCGCACACATAGAAGTGAGACAGGTAGTCCCACTCGCCGCAGTTGGCGTCCAGGTGTTCGGGGCAGAAGGCCGACACGTCCAACTCCATGGTGTCGAAGCCGGCCATCGCCTCGGCCGAGGGCAGCTCGATGTCTCGGACGTCGCTGCCGATGCGCTCCCCCACGTAGAGGGGCACGATCGTGACCGGCCCCTCGGCGTCGAGCGCGAGCTGGCGGCGCAGTTCAAAATCAAAGTAGGTCGCCTCGTGGGCGGCGGCGCTGAGCCTGGGCGTCCCTCGCCCGGGATCGAAGAGGCCGCCGAGCTGGCGGAGGCGCTGGGAGGGGTCGATGCCGAACCAAAGCCACCCTGTGTTGCGCAGCATCGCGCCGACCCAGCCTTCGGAGTTCCAGATCTGCTCGGTCACGAAGTGGACGCGGCCCTGCCACGCGGCGCGCAGCGGCTCGGAGTCGCCGAGCACCTCATCGACGAGCGCCTTGATGCGCAGCACGTCCTCTTCGGCGTCCTGATCGAAGCTGGTGAAGAAGAAGTGCACGTTGGGCGGCGACCTGGAGAGCAAGGCCTCGATCTCGCCGCGGCCGCCGCCGAACCAGAGCGCTTCGAGGAAGTTGCGCAGGTTCTCGGGCTGCTGCGGGTCGTTGGTGTACTGGAGGAAGATGGTGCTGTCGCGCCCCGTCCAGGCCTGCGAGAATCGCCACGGGCCCTCGGTGGTCTGGAGCGTGAAGTCGCCGGCCAGCTCCCGGATGTTGAGGCCGGCGGGGCCATCGTCGAAGGGCACGCGGGGCGGCTCGACGGGATCGGGCGTCTCCTCCTCGACCGGCGTGTCGGGGATCTCGACGACGTCCTCGATGGGCTCGGGCTCGCCTGTGTCCATGCGCTCGTCCGCCCCCGCGTCCTCGTTGACGAACCCGTCCGGCAGGGGGGCCGGCGAGGAGGGGGGAGGGTCGCTGCAAGCGGCGAGGAGGCTGAAGGTCGTGGTGAGGATGACGAGGGCGTGGGTGGCCGACTTTGGCGCGCTCATGGTGCAATTCCTCGGCTGCGTTGGGCCGCATGGCCTTTGGGGTGGGCCGGCGAGTTGTCATTTCGACCGTGCGGTTGCCGCCCTCCACGGGCCAGCATACACTCTCTGGTGCTTGAGGACAGCGCCCGATCTCGGCGGTATGCGCTCTGGAGGCCCGAGGCCGTGATGGAGGACACCCTGCGCGCGTTGATGGCCACGGTCGCGCTGGTCGTCGCCTGCAGCGCCTGCATGACGACCGTGCAGCCGCGCAGCGGCGAGGTGGTGGGGGTGGGCGAGCTGTCGTGGGGGGGGTATGCGCCGATCTCGACGGTGGGGTCTGGGCAGCTCCGGGCCGTGGGTCGGGTGCGCGAGGGCGGCCAGACGCGGGCGTTGAGCCTGGGGGGGACGATCACCTCGGTGCTGGACGCCAACGGCGGCCCGCCGCCGCCTTTGAGCTTCGAGGGGTCGTTTCGGGTCGGGGTCATCCCGCGCTGCGAGCTGGGCGCCTTCGGGGGGATCTTCAGGATCGGCGCCGAGGCCCGCTGCGGGCTCCTGTCGCAGCGCGAGGGCGCGCCCTTGGCGGCGGCGCTGTCGTTGGGCGGGGCTGCGGCGCCCTTCTTCGACCTCAAGGGGCCGTGGCTGCGGGGCGGCGTGGATCTGAGCCGCCGCTTCGACAATGGCATGGCCGCGCTGCTCAACGTCGCCTTGAGCCGGGGCCCGGAGCACCGCTTTGCGCTCGAACAGGTCCCGGTGGACTTCTGGGATGTGCCGCCGGACCCCAACGTCGCCGACGATCCCGGCGCCTCCTTCGAGATCGAGCGCGAGGAGACGCGGCTGGCCGTCTCGCTGGGCTTCGGGGTCGGCGACGAGGTGGCGACCTTCGTCATCGCGCTGGTGCCCTACTTCGTGTTGGATGACGGGCCTTTGGGCGCCTTCGAGTGCCACCGCTGCGAGACGGTCGCGCCCGTGGCCCTGGAGGAGCGCTTCGGGTTGACCCTGCTCCTGGGCGTGATCCCGGCATTGTGAGCCGTTCAACGAGTCGACTTCGTTGTTGGGCACGTCGGGATCGGCGAATCAGCAGAGGTGACGGATACTTCGAGATCGACGAACTCCACCCCCTGTCCCCCTCCTCGCTGCGCAAGGAGGGGGGACGCTTGTATTACGGGCACGGCGGATCGGGGAGTCGACTTCGATGACGGACAAGGAGAGATCAACGAGTCGACTTCGTTGGCGGACACGTCGGGATCGGGGAGTCGACTTCGATGACGGGCACGTCGAGATCAACGAGTCGACTTCGATGGCGGACACGTCGAGATCGGCGAGTCGACTTCGTTGGTGAGCTCTGCACGTTGACGGTCCACCCGGGCTCGCGCCCGGGCCTTGGGTTTTGTCCCAGGAAGCCCCGCCATACGGCGGGGCTGGCCAGGGGCGTCAGCGAGCGTGGGGAGTGTCAACCGTGTTGATATCACAGGAGAATTGCAGGGGCAGGGAGGCAGACATCGAGCGGCCCTGAGGGAGTCTGTCGCTTGAAGGTTGACGCCCCCTCGCCAGCCCCGAAGGGGCGTCCCTGGACAAATTGTAGGCCCGGGCGCAAGCCCGGGTGGACCGTCAACGTGCGGATCTCACCAACGAAGTCGACTCCCCGATCTCGACGTGTCCGTCAACGAAGTCGACTCCCCGATCTCGACGTGCCCGTCAACGAAGTCGACTCGTTGATCTCGACGTGCCCGTCAACGAAGTCGACTCGTTGATTTCTCCTTGTCCGTCATCGAAGTCGACTCGCCGATCTCGACGTGTCCACCATCAAAGTCGACTCCCCGATCCCGACGTGTCCGCCAACGAAGTCGACTCGCCGATCTCAACGTGTGCGTCATCGAAGTCGACCGCCGATTGGGAATCCGTTGGGAACGCGATACATTGGGGCGCGCGGCGGCGCTGGACGGCGCCGCGCGCCTCAACCTTCAACAAGAGAGCCACCCCCCGTGAGAACGCCGCTCGTTTCGATCCTCGCGCTCCTGAGCCTCTTGAGCGCCGCTTGCGGCGATGACGGCGCGCGGGCCGACGCTGCGCCCGAGGCCGAGCCGGCTCCTGACGCGGAGCCTCAACCCGAGCCGACGCCGGAGTCCGAGCCCTCCCCGTGGTGCGAGGGCGCTACAAAGCAGCTCTACGCGCCGCAGGAAGGCGTGGAGATCGACATCTGGCCAGACGCCTTCTACGAGAGCGCGGACGCCAGCAGCCCGACCGGGGTGCGTCTGTCGGTGTCGGAAACGGCGATGGTTCAAGAGCTGCAGGTGACCTTCCAGCCCATCGCCGAGGTGGTCGAGGGCATCTCTGGCGCGGCCACCAACAGCGCCTTCTTCGCCCGCTTTGACGCGCCCGTCGGCGAGCTGCCCTCCGTCGAGGCGTCGACGACCAACGACGCGTGGATCTTCGTGGATTTGAGCGCCACCCCGCCCTCAAGGGTGGCCTTCGAGTCCACCACCATGGACGGGGGGGCCACGGTGGTGCTCAAGCCGCTGCGGCCGCTCAAGCGCGCCGGGCGCTACGGCGTCATCGCCACCAACGCGGCGCTGGGCGCCGACGGGGCGTGCCTGTCCCCCTCGATCGCCACCCGGGACATCCTGGAGGGCAAGGCCGCCGAGCCGCTGTCCAGACTCAGCGGCCCTTGGCTTGAGGCGCTCGACGCGGTGGGCGTGGACCCCTTCGAGGTCTCCGCGATGAGCACCTTCACCGTGCAGGACGAGCAGGTCATCTACCCGGCCATTGCCCAGACCATCAACGAGGCGGTCTTTGAGTGGGCGGTGCGCGAGCCGTGCGTGGATGAGGAGTTGTGGCGGCGCTGCGAGATGATCTTCGAGGCGCTGGACTTTCGGGATGGCGACGCCATCGAGACCCCGCAGTCCAAGGGCAGCCACCAGGTGCGGGTGACGGTGTGGTTGCCCAAGGAGCCCACCGAGGAGGTCATCCCCATCGTGTTCGGGCACGGGGCCAACACCGGGCGCGATCTCGGGGCCGAGGTGGCGGAGTTTCTGGTCCCGCTGGGCTTCGCGCTGGTGGCCTCCGAGGCGCTGGAGCACGGCGATCACCCCATCAAGGGCAATGGCGGCGTGGATTTCTTGCGCTTCCTCGGCATCGACATCAGCAAGGTCCAGATCAACGGCGACAAGATGAGGGGGAACTTCAACCAGTCGGCGCTGGAGTGGGTCCAGCTGCTGCAACTGGTCAAGACCCGGCCGGACCTCGATGGGGACGGCGAGCCCGAGTGGAGCACGCAGAAGGTGGGCTACTTCGGGATCAGCATGGGGGCGCTCATCGGCAGCGGCGTCTCGGCGCTGTCGGACGACGTCGACGCCGTGCTTTTGTCCATGGGCGGCGGGTGGTTGACGCGCTTCTTGACCGAGATCGAGATGATCAAGGGCGCGCTGTCCCTCCTGCACCCGCTGGCGGGCGGAGAGAGCCGCTTCAACCGGCTCTTGATCATCGCCCAGACCGGCATCGACGACGCGGACCCGGCCACCTGGGGGGCGAGGGTCTTCGAGGACCGGATCCTGGGCAACCCTGCGCCGCATATGCTCTTTCCCGTCACGATCAACGACGAGATCGTGCCCTTCCCCAACGGCAAGACGCTCGCTCAGGCGCTGGATCTGCCGCTGGTGGGCGCGGAGCTTCGGCGCGTGGAGGTCAGCGAGCGCCTGGAGTCACCCGTGCGGGGCAACAGAGGCGGCCTGACGGCGGGCTACATGCAGTTTGACGTGGTGACCATGCCGGGCGGGGGTCGAGAGTCGGCGTCCCACGAGGACTTCCCGCGCTCGCAGGAGGCCAGGCTCCAGGTGCAGCGCTACTTCTCCACCTGGCGAGAGAACGGCGTCCCCGAGATCATCCTCCCGGTCGTCGAATAAGCCCTTGCCTCTCCGGGCTCTGCTGGATCGCAACTCCACCCCCTGTCCCCCGCACTCCACCCCCTGTCCCCCGAGAGGCACTGCCTCCCTCGCTGCGCAAGGCTGTCTCTTGGTCACATCTCATCGGAGCCCGTCGTGGCGGGGATCGAGGGGAGACTCAGTTGATGGGTCTGGGGTCAGTGCATTGGCCTTGCTCAAAAACTCGATCCCGTGTTGGCCGCCATCCTTCATCGACCCGTGGCCCTGTCAAAAGGGCTCAGAGGGCTCTGCGCCGGGTCCCGGAGGAGATGTGACCAAGAGACAGCCTTCCGGAGGGAGGAGGGGGACAGGGGGTGGAGTGGGGTGGAGTGTGAGGGCCAGGAGGCGCCGCGTCACGCCCCGCCGTCTTCAGCGCCGCCCTCGGCGCCGCCCTCAACGCCGCCCTCAGCGCCGCCCGCGCCGTCCTCTTTGGCAGAACCAGCGCCAGCCGGGGCGCTGCGCGGCAGCGGCCGCCAGAGGCCGCCGTGGCTGAAGGCGCGCCATCCCCAGGGGACCCACTTGAGCAGCCAGGTCACGAGCCAGAGCGCCCACAGGAGCATGGTGATCCGCCACACGATCAGCGGCAGGGAGACGATGCCGGCCGGGGGCAGGGCGCTGTCGACGCGGTCGACGTACCACTGGAGGACGTGCTCCGAGGAGCCCGCGCCGCGGACCTGCATGTCGACGTCAAAGAGCAGGTTGGTGTGGATGGCGCCGTAGAGCGTGCCCAGCGCGATGAAGGTCGCCCCCACCAGCCCCAACTGGACGATGTTGAACTGCCACCAGGCCGGCCGCGGGGAGCGCTGCCGCCAGACCAGCGCGGCGAACCACGCCACGACCGGCAGCAGCGCGACGACCGGCAGCTGCGCCATCCCGATGGCCAGAAGCAGCCATTCCCACGTCTTGAGCGGCATCAGCTTGATGCGACCAAGTACGATCGCCAGGATCAGCAGGATAACCAGATGGCTCCAGAACAGGATCGCCGGCCCCCACGACGGCCCCGTGACCCACAAGAGCCAGCGGTCGGCGCCGAGGTTGAGCCTGAGCGTGGCGTTGACCGCCCTGGCCCCGATCTGGATCGGCGGCATCTGCTCGTAGAGGGCCCGATCCCAGGGCTGCTGCCAGACCATCACCAGCTCCTGCGCGCCGGGCTTGATCGGCAGCTTCGCCACCCCCCCCTCCAGCGCGATGTTGTGGCTCTGGCCCCCGATGTCGATGGACTGGATCTGCGCCCCCTCCGGGAGCTTCACCTCCTGCCAACCCCCCTGCGAGGCCCTGATCCGCATCGTGAGCCGCGCTTCGAGCAGCCGCTTGCCCGGCGTCACCTCGTAGAGCGCCCGATCGACCGTCATCGCCTGACCCGGCGTCCCCTCGGGGCGCCCGATCTCGATGTCGAGCGACTCACCCGGCCACGGCCGCCACAGCGGCGCGTAGGTCGCGGCGCCGTCGACCGAGTGCACCGGCGGCAGCGACGAGAACGCGCAGCGCCAGATCCGGCTGCACGCCACCGTCCAGGACTCGGTCCAGGGCTGCTCGGTGGCCGCGCTCAGGCGCAGCGTCGGCGTGATGGGCAGCTCCGAGGCGTAGCTGACCGAGGCCTGGTCCCGAGGGAAGTTCACCAGCGCCTGCCCCTTCTCCACGCGCACCCCCTCCGTAATGACCTTCTCGCCCTCGACCAGCGGGATCTTGACGAGCTGGGGGCGCTCCGTGTTGTCCCGGTGGACCTCGGTGACGAGCTGCCAGGGCAGGCCCAGCGCGAGGTGGCGCTCGACCCGGTACCAGGGCGGCAGCTCGGCGCGCATCTCGGCCGCGCCCGCGTCCGAGCCCGCCTCGGCCTGCTTGCGGGTCATCTGCAGCGAGTTGTCCGGGATCCCCGCGTCGCTGATCCCGTCCACGTCCCACTGCGCGCTGACGAAGCGCACCCGCTGGGGCCGCGTGGCCGCGTCGAGGTTGAGCGTCACCACGTCGCGCGCCACCAGCACCCCCTCGACCTCGACCGTGTGCAGGCCCTCGGCGAGCCGCACGGCGGTCAGCCCGCCGGGCTCGCGGCGCAGCTGGCGCGTCTCGACGCCGTCGACCTTGACCGAGGTGATGTGGAGCAGATCGGCAGGCCCAGGCAGGAACCAGGCGCTGTCCTTGAGCGCGTGCACCTCGGCCTTCATGCTCAAGGCCTGCTCGTCGACGGCGATGTCGGCGCTGCTGGCCACCACGCAGGGGCCATCGCAGCGCACCTGCGCCAGGACCCTCTCCTTGAGCACCGAGAGCTGCGGCCCCGAGGGCTCCTGCGCCCAGCCCGGCGCGGCCAGACACACGATCCCGATCACCGCGACCACCGCCGCCGCCGCCGGGCCGCCGGGCGCCTCACCGCCGCCCTCGCCGCCGCCCTTGGGGCCGCCCGGCTTGAGCCAGACCATGTCGCGGCGCGCGACCAGCAACAGCGCCAGCAGGATCAACAGCGCGACGCGCAACAGCGTCAAGGCCCGGTTCCAGGTCGGCGAGAGCATCCAGAGGTTGATCTGGTGATCCTTGCTGACGGGCCCAGTCCATTGGAGGTTCCACTGGCGCCAGGACCACGTGGGCAGCCCCGGGCCTGTCTGCACCACGGCGTTGGGATCGATCTGCTGGAGCCGACTGGACCTCTGCGCCCAGTCCTCCCCGCCCATCTTCTTGCCTTCCTGGGCGGCGTACCCGTCGATGGACCGGGTCAGGTCGCTCTTGCTCTGGTCCTCTTCAAGCGGCTGGGCCGGGATGTCCTGCGCGTCCATCCCCGGCTCGAACCCAGGCGCCGCCTTCTGGGCCTCGCCGCGCTCCAGCGCGAAGTCCATGTTCTCGCCGCTGTCGCCCCAGCCGGTGGTGGCCGCAATGGCCCCCCGATCCACCTGAGGGTGCAGCGCGAAGCGGACCTGATCGCGCGCGTAGGGCGCCAGCAGGAGCCCCAGCACCAGCAGCGCGGTGACCCTGTAGACCAGCGCGGCGCGCCTGAACCAGCCCTCGGGCAGCACCCGGATGAGCGCCAGCGTGGCCAGCAGGTGGATCCATATCCACCGCGGCGCGTCCGCGTGACCCTGGGTCAGACACAGCGCCAGCGCCGCCACCGGCGCCCACCGCCAACCGCACAGCTTGCCCAGGCTAAGCGCGATCATCAATAGAAAGAAGAAATCAAAGAGCGACCACGACTCCAGCCACGTCCCCTCGATCTTGTCCACCCCGCCGCCGCCGATCAGATCCCAGCCCGGCGGCAGGTGGAGCTCTGCCGAGAGCGCCTGGACGTCGTGATCCCAGCCCACCACGTCCAGCGTCCGGTCCGCCTCTTCAAGCCGAAGCTCGGCCTGGAGCGCGATCGTTGAGGCCCGCAGCTCCACGCCGCTGAGCTTGCTCACCGCGTCGGTCGTAATGAGCAGGTCCGTGCCCTCATCGGGCTGCGTCACCCGCCCCAGGGCCCCCGAGCCGGTGTGCTCCAGCCGCCAGCCCTGGTGCATCTGCCCGCTGAGCCGGTCGCTGACCGTGTAGCCCTGCCCGTCGAGGTCCAGCCACATCGACCGGTGAAGCTGGAGCGTGTTCGGGGCCGGCGACACCTCGCCGCGCCGCGTCTCGGCGAGCTTGAGGGTGTCGCCGGGCGCCACCAGGAAGGTCGACCCTCCGCGCCAGTCCGAAGGCAGCGCCGTCCGCTCGGGATCGACCGAGTCCAGACCCGACAGCTCCACGGCCCGCTGCTTCGAATCGGGCTCCCAGACCCAGACTTCTTGAGGGTCGAAGTCACCCCCGTCGCGCTTCGGCGCCGAGAGCGACGCCCGCGGCGCCGTCACCAGCGTGTCGATCTCCACCCAGTGAGAGCCGGGCTTGACGTAGACCCGCACCGATCCGTCCGGCGCCGCCTGCAAGGGCAACCCCCCGCGCACCGCCCCCGCGCGGGTCTCGGGCAGCAGGACCGAGCCCAGCGAGACCTCGCGCGCTCGCCCCGAGACGTTGAGTTCGAAGCGGTTGATGATCCGCATTGGCACCCCATCGAAGATCCGCCGGAACACCGACACCCGCAGGCTGTCCGCCTCCGTCGCCCGCGCCCCGTCTGCGCCGCCCTGGAGCCACAGCCGACCTTCGAGGTCGAGCCGCGGGTGCGACACCGACTTGCCCGCCCGGACCAGATCCACGCGCCCCGTCTCCGGCGCCACCGCGATCACCTCCGGCGGCCCTCGCCAGGAGAAGGCCCCCGTGATCTTGTGCTGACCTGCGGGCAGCGTCGCAAAGGGCAGCCCCTGCGCGTTCTTGCCCACCACCACCGCGGCGTCGTTCGCCTTGACGTCCTGCGGCCACAGATCGCCGTTGCCCGGCAGCCGCACCTGGGTCTTGCGGTCGAGCCAGACCACCAGCGCGAAGCTGCCGCCCTTGTCCTCGACCGTCAGCGCCAGCTCCCCCGGCCACGCGCACTGGTGGCTGTCCGGGCGCAGCTGCGCGCAGACCCGATCCGGGTGATCGTACATCACCCACGGGATCCAGCCTTCGAGCTGCGCCGGCACATCGAGCGACCCACCCTGGGCCTGGGCCTGGGTCGGACCCCAGAGCGCAGCCGCCACCACCAGACCCGCAAGACAACGGGCAACACGCACCTCGACGCCAGGTCTCATCGGGCTCTCCATACTTTTTCAGTCTCCCGTCCACGAAGGTGTCAACGTCGGGTACGAGGAGGTCGCGCAAGGAGGCCATTCAGGCCGTGCGACCTCGCCCCGTGCCTTGATGAGCCAGATTGCGGAAACCATCGATCCGACAAGACGCTCTCCCCACTTTGGACTCAAGGCTGACCGTACGCCACAATATGCCGCGTCCAAGTGCCTTTTGTGACTCATGATTTACCATGGACGCGCAAAGGGCAGCCAGCCTCGGCCGCGATCACGAGCCCTCTTCGATTCAGAAGGGCCCTGATCTTCACACCTTGGAGCGTCAACAGCCCCCTCAACGCGGCAGCGCCTCCCCCTTCCCCCCATCGCGCTCCCCTTCGATCCGTCAACGATCGGCCAGGTGCGTGACGACAAGGGCGTGAGCGGATGGGACTCTTCGCGCGACCTTTGACCCCCCGACCGAAGGAGGGAGGATGAACGCGCAGATCGAGGCCGCCTGCCGCGAGATCTCCGGCATGATCCGCCTGGACATCACCTTCGAGATCGACGAGGTCGCCGTGGTCTCGCCGGCGGTGGCCTGCGCCAGGACCCGCAGCGCGGGGACGACCCGGATCCTGGCCAACGACGCCCAGATCTCCGAGGGCAACCAGGAGCTCTTCGTGCTCATCCGAGACGACGCGCAGAGCGACTGGAAGATCGGCCGATACATCTTCTCGACCACCCAGCCGTGGGGCTGACCGGCGTCACGGGTCGACCTTGATCTCGGTCATCATGCCAGGCTCCGCGTGCTCGAGGATGTGGCAGTGCATCGCCCAGTGCCTCCAGTCCAAGGGCACCATCCCCACGTTGTTGGGGAGCTACCCCCAACGACGGCGAGCGCGACACCGCGCCGCTCCCTGCGCGCTCCGGCCACAAGGCCCGGGCGGGGAGCAGCGCGGCCACGACCCCACAGGCCAGCCCAGCGCCCACCATCAGGAGATCGGCGCGCTCGGGCTGGAGCCGCAGCTTCGGGACCGCGTCCATCCGCAGCCCCGCCCTCGCCAGCCCCGACACCCCCACCGCGGCCAGCTGATCGGTCCGCTCCTGCCCCTCTGTGATCACCATGGCCCAGGTCACTCAACCCCCGGCTCGACCCATGGCTCGACCTCCGGCTCCACACCGGGTTCAACCCCCGGCTCCACGCCGGGCTCGGGCTCCGCGTCGCCCGGCACCTCCACCTCCGTGTTCATCTCCCCATTCTGGCTTCCGTTTCCGTCCTTTTCAAAACCGAGGGGGGTGAATGCTAACCTCTTAACATTTTTTTAAGCCGTTGATGTCTGCCTCTGAATGGGGTATAACTAACCCCAAGTGATCCTCCAAGACACTGTCGACCTTTCTCGGGTACAGACCAAGGGGACACACCCCCAAAAATGGATGGCCCCCTGTCCCGACCGCAACGGCCAAAATAGTTTGCCAAGAGGAGAGTGTGATGAAGAAATTTTGGTTCAGGGTTATTCTGGCATCGCTCTTTGGCTTGAGCGCTAGTTCTTGCGTCGAGGAGACTGACACCGACACTGGCGAAGACCTCGAACTCGACGCCCAGGATGCTCGCACTGTCACCCGCTGCTCCACCCGCACAGTCACATCCACCGAAGCGGCCAATGTTCAGATGGTCCTCAACGCGACCACGAACGTGCCAGGATCCATGACCATCCCCGTCCACTTCCACGTCATCACCAACGGCAACCAGGGCAACGTCTCCGACCAGGCCATCAGCGATCAGATCGCCGTCCTCAACGCTGCCTTCGGAGAGCGTGGCACCACGTTCATGCTCGCCAGCACCGAACGCGTCAACAACGCGACCTGCTTCACCATGACGCCCGGCTCCACCACCGAGGCCCAGTGCAAGATGGTCCACTATCGAGGTGGACCCGCCGAACTCAACATCTACACCGCCAACCCAGCCGACGGCCATCTCGGCTGGGCGACCTTCCCTTGGGACTACGCCACCAACCCCTCCAACGACGGCGTCGTGCTGAAGTTCAGCAGCCTCCCCGGCGGCACCGCAACCCCCTACCACCTCGGCGACACCGGCACCCACGAAGTCGGTCACTGGCTCGGCCTCTTCCACACCTTCCAGGGCGGCTGCAGCAGGACCAGCGACTACGTCTCCGACACCCCCGCAGAGAAGACCGGCGCCACCGCCTGCACAGCGAACCGCAATACCTGCACCTCTTCCATCTACCCCGGCAACGATCCCATCAACAACTTCATGGACTACACCGACGACTCCTGCATGTTCCAGTTCACCGCCGGCCAGGACACCCGCATGGACACCGCCTTCACCGCCTACCGCAGAATGCTCATGCAGTAAAATCAAATATTTCATCCCGCACGGGGCATGTCATCCGAAAGGGCCTGAAGCCGGACCCTCAACTCAAGCGCTCATCCTGTACGGGGCAGGTCTTCATGACCCGCCCCGTTCTTTTCTTCCATCAATCAATCATAAAGACCAACGCCCGCCAGAGTACGCGTTCACCACGTTCTGATGCTTTGAACTTGGTTTAGCCAGCAAGGCCGATGGCAGCGAGGTCGGCAGGCTCACTGGAGGGGCGATGGGAGGGCTCGTCGGCGGACTGGGGCAACAAACTGGGCGCTGGCAGCCCA
>SXGS01185156.1_pt1 | contig 78320 bp, 66 predicted proteins | sample 3174681 | NCBI WGS metagenome assembly SXGS01 (sample SAMN11356861, study PRJNA531348) | freshwater metagenome | isolation source: freshwater sample F1-80 | place: China: Fuxian Lake, Yuxi | collected 2017-12-25
ACGCTCTTCCTCGACGAGATCGGCGAGGTGACGCTCAACTTCCAGACCAAGCTCTTGAGGGTGCTTCAGGAGCGCGAGGTGCAGCGCGTCGGCGGCCAGCAGCCGCGCGCCGTCGACGTCCGCGTGGTCACGGCGACAAACCGCGACCTCAAGGCCGAGGTCGCTGCCGGGCGCTTCCGCGAGGATCTCTTCTACCGGCTGGCCGTCATCCCCATCCGGCTGCCCCCGCTGCGCGAGCGCCCCGAGGCCGTCCTGCCCCTGGCCCGCCACTTCCTGGAGCGCGTCGGCGCCCGCCTCAACCGCCAGCCCCCCGATCTCTCCCCCGAGGTGGAGGCCTGGTTCAAGGCCCACACCTGGCCCGGCAAGGTCCGCGAGCTGGAGAACACCGTCGAGCGCGGCGTCGTCCTCTGCCCCGGCGACCAGATCGAGATCGACCACCTCCTGCTCGACCCCGCCGACCACCACGCCGTCGCCCAGGCCGGCGAGCCCACGCCCGGCGGCGGCACGCTCCAGGAGGCGCTCGACAGGGCGACCGTCCAGAGCATCGAGGCGGCGCTGCGCGCGGCCGAGGGGGGCCGCAACGAGGCCGCCCGAGCCCTCGGGATCGACCGCACCACGCTCTACAGGCTGATGAAGCGGCACGGGATCGAGGGCGAGTAGCGCCCGCGCTCAGATCGCCGACGCCTCGATCCCGACGACGGCGCCCTGCGTTGAGATCGCAGTCGAGCGGCGCCCGCGCTCAGATCGCCGGCCCTCAGGTGGCGGGCGCCTCGATCCTGACGCCCTCCCTTTCCGGCGACTCGTCCCTCAACAGCAGGTAGATCAGCGGCCCGGCCGATCCCGTCATCGCCGTCAGCGCCAGGTAGGGCGCGGCCGAGACGCCCCGCGAACGGGCGTCCCTCCACATCCACCAGCACGCCACGCCGAGGGCCAGCAGCAGATCCACGCTCAGCAGCATCATCCCGCTGCTGGAGACGGCGGCCTTGAGGATCGCCACCATCCCCATGTCGTAGACGGCCCAGGCGGTCAGCGCCAGGAAGTCGATCGTGATCGCCAACAGTGCAAACTTCTTGAACTTTTTCATGGTGTGCCTCCAGGCTTCAAGGTGTCCGTCACTCCTTCGGTGACATCCCCCGACAAAAGCAGGAGGCGTGCCAGTCCGCCCGGATCGGCGCGCAGCCGCTCGGCGGGCCGCTGCGGCCAGCCAGACGCGGCGCGAGCGCAACGAGCGTTGCAGCCACGCAACGCGCCGCCGACGGGTTTGCCGGCCCCTGATCGGGTCCGGCTGCACGCCGCAGCGCCGACGGGTTTGCCGGCCCCTGATCGGGTCCGACGGGTTTGCCGGCCCCTGATCGGGTCCAACGGGTTTGCCGGACCGCGCGCCGCCGACGGGTTTGCCGGATCCGCGCGCCGCCGACGGGTTTGCCAGACCGCGCGCCGCCGACGGGTTTGCCGCTGTCGCGGCTGCACCCGCGGCTACTCTGTTTCGCCCCTGCCGGGGCTCTCAAGTGCTTGACCCATCTTGGTAATCTTGAAGGACCAAGGAGGTTTGCAGGCCCGAGGGGCCAGACACCCACCGACCGATTGGTTTTGTCCGTCCGTTGTCACATCCCCTCCCGCCCCAAAGGGGCGGCTCGGTAATGAGAGCCCCGGAGGGGCGAAACAGAGTAGCCGCGGGTGCAGCCGCGACAGCGGCAAACCCGTCGGTCCCCGGAAGGACCGCGCGGCCGCCCAACAACGTCGACCCGCCGTGATCGACGTGCCCGCCCAATGACGCCGGCCCGCCGTGATCGACGTGCCCGCCCAACTTGACGACGCCGCTTTCCGGCGGCACGATGGCAGAACGAGGATCGCATTCAACGGGGCAATTGAAGATAGGTCGACTCAATGTCTTACTGGGTATACAAGGTTAATAGTAAAGAGAGTCACGCGGAGTACAACAAGCGAGCCTTCGGTGACTGGCAGAGCGTGTTTGACTCCGGCGAGGAAATGGAATGGGGAGGAACCTGGGCAACAGGTGATGCCAATAGCCTCCGGTTTTTAAGAGAGGAAATGCAAGAGGGTGACATAATTTTTGCCTATCAAACAGACAAAAGCGCGATTATGGGCTTATGTGTCGTTAAAGACTTCATGGTGTACGACGATGACGAAGATGCCAGGGATCTTTGGCTTCAGGCTAAAGAACGCTTTAGGAAGCCTTTTCCTGTTTTGAGGGTTAAGAAGGAAGATCGACGGCTTGCGAATATCAGGGCATTTCAACATAACTCTCTTGGGACACTTCATGCGTTGACCGATAGTGATGCTCAAGCCCTACTCAATGCCTGTCGTAAGTATCAAAGGGGTTGATGGAGCGGAGAGAGTGTCAGTTCACAGAGGCTCACAAGCAGCAAAACTCGATGAACACGCTGTCGAAGTGCTGAATGCCGATGCAAGCCGCGGCTCACACCGCTGTGGACCGCTCAGTCAAAGAGGATCGCGCGATGCCCCCTCCCTACCTCTCCTTCGAGGAGCTGCTTCAGCGGGTGGATCAGCCCTTTCAGTCCGCCTTCAACCAGCTCCTTGTCGAGCACGGCGCTCTCTTCAGGTCGGCGCGGGGGTCGAGCTACAACCACCAGGCCTGGGTCGGGGGCTACGCCGATCATATCCTGGAGGTCCTGAACGCCGCGGTCGTCCTCTACGACACCCTCGGCCAGCTCCGCCCGCTGCCTTTCTCCCTGTCCGACGCCCTGGTCGTCCTCTTCGTGCACGACCTGGAGAAGCCCTGGGCCTACGAGGAGGTCGGGGGCGCATGGCGCCGAAGGGAAGGGCTCAAGGCGAACGCTCACGACTTCCGACTCGGCAGGCTGGCCGAGGCCGGGATCACGCTGCCATCGGCATTGGAGCGCGCGGTCTTCTTCGTCGAAGGCGAAGGGAACCACTACACCAACCGCAGCCGGGCCATGAGCCCGCTGGCGGCCTTCTGCCACATGTGCGATGTGACCAGCGCCCGACTCTGGCACGACCACCCGATGGAGCGCGATGACCCCTGGGTTGGCGCCGGACGCTCGCACGTCGAACCCGTCGTCTCAACAGACGACGGCGGCGATCCTGGCTCCTGAGCGCTCGATGTCCCTCGACGCGGCCGCCGCTGATGAGCGATGCCCAGGCTGCCCTGGAGGCCACCGAAGCCAACGCGCCTGACAGCGAAGCACCCCCCGCGCAGCGGCCTCATCAGCGCGACAAGCCCCTCGGAAGGGTGGACTATACCGCCCTCTGGCAGCATGATGGCAGGATGAGGAGCGCGCCCACGGGAGTCCTGAAAGGGACGTTTGACCCAACACCAGGAAGTTGAGATGACAACGTTGGAAATCGTCGGTCTGGTTGTGTTGGGTGTTGTGGTCGTCGTGATCGTGTTCGGAGCGTTGTCCAGGCTCATCCTCCACTCGATGAAGGGCCCGCTTGAGGCTCGGATCGCAGCTCACTACGGTCCGGATGAGATCCTCCTGAAGGATCTGGGGGCGAACAGCTTCGGTGTGGAGTCCAGAGGTGTCTTGCAGGGCCGAGGTAACGGAGCGCTCGTGCTTACAAAGGACTGCTTGCACTTCTTCCGGTTCATCAAAGGAGCCGATCTCCGTGTGTCTATAGGTGAGATCACAGAAATATCTTTTACCAAAAGTCATCTCGGCAAAGCGACGATCTACGATCTGCTCAAGGTGCGATTCTCCGTGGACGGGTCGACGGACTCGATCGCCTTGTTTTTGAGAGAGCCAACGGCCTGGAAGAACATGATCGAAGGACTCAAGGCGGGAAGGGCGACGGACGAAAGGCCCTGACTTGCTCTGGTCCTGGAGTATGCGTGGTCCGATGTACGCCAGCGGCCTTGAACGCGCGGACGTCAGGCCTCTGAAGGGAAGAGCAACCTCGTGCCTTTCACACCGACGCATATCGCAGCGATCTTGCCCCTTTGGCCGCTCCGTCGGTTTGTGCCCTTTGTCCCCCTCGCCGTCGGCTCAATGATTCCAGATGTTTCGATGTTTTTCCCTTTCGTGCACTACGATCAGACGCATTCCCTGATGGGGGCGTTCACCATCTGCCTGCCGCTTGGCCTGTTGTTGTTCCTGCTCTTTGAGATCGTCATGCGCCGCCCGTTGGTGGGCTTGTCCCCAGCCTGGTTCCAGCAAAGACTTGAGGCCAGGCCGCAGATCCCGAGGGAGGCGCGGATCGCGCCCCATCTTGTCTTCACGACAAAGGCTGCGGCTGCGGTCGTGATCGGCGCCTTGACGCACCAGATCTGGGATGCGTTCACGCACCAGGGCGGCTGGGGTACGGCGTTGATTCCCTCGCTGAACTCTGTGTACTCCATTTTAGATTTCTCGGTTCCGGGATATAAGCTTTTTCAGTATGGGAGCACTTTTGTTGGGCTGCCTTTGCTCGCGGCGCTGGCCATGGTCTCGCTCCATCGAGCAGCGCCTCGACAAGTTGAAGTCAGCGCGATCTCTGTCCGATGGAGGGTGTTTTTCGTCTCGTCGGCGTCCTTGATTTTCCTGGCGGTGGGTCTGTACGCCATCGCAACCCAGTCGACCTGGCCTCGGGTCCTCGGCCTGACCATCCGGCTGTCGGGCGCCATCCTGGCGGTGTTCTGCGTCGTGTGCTGTGGGCTGTTCCACGCTCTGACGTGCAGGAGCTGGAGAGGGGTCAGGGGGAGCAGGCTTCCTGGAGGCCCATCTGGCAGGCGCGCTCCATGAAGGCGCGGGCCTTGTCGGCGTCGCGGGGGATGTCTTCGCCGGCGTCGAGCATCCGGGCGAGGGCCTGGCAGGCCTCGGGCATGTTGAGGTCGCAGGATTTTTCGTAGAGGCCGACGACGAGGGCCATGTCGGGGCGCGGTGAGCTGCGCTTGAGCTGGGCGAGGTAGGCGCAGCCCTTGGGGTGGCCGAGGTCGCAGGCGGCGCTGTAGGAGGCGGCGGCGGCCTTGAGGTCTTCGCGGACGCCGTCGCCCTGGGACTGCAGGACGCCGAGGTTGAGGCAGCCGGTGGCGCGGCGGGCCTTGCAGGCGCTGTCGTAGAAGGCGGCGGCGCGGGTGGGGTCGCGGGGGACGCCGTCGCCCTCGTCGTAGATGTCGCCGAGGCGGCTGCAGGCGCTGCCGTCGCCCTCGCGGCAGGACTTGTCGAGGTGGGCGCGGGCCTCGGCGGGGCTCAGGCCGTCGAGGGCGTCGGCGCGGGCCAGGGCCTCGGCGCTGGAGCAGCCGAGGGTGTCGCCGCCGAGGCAGGCCTTCTTGAAGAGAGCGGCGGCGCGGGCGGGGTCGGCGGGGGCGCCCTTGCCGCGCCGCAGCGCCTCGCCGAGGTTGCGGCAGCCGCGCATGGCGCCGCCGAGGCAGGCGCGATCGTACATGGCCACGGCCCGAGGCTCGTCGCGGGGGAGGCCGAGGCCGCCTTCGAGCAGGACGCCGAGGTTGCTGCAGGCCACCGGATCGCTGGCCTCGCAGGCGCGGCGGTAGAGGTCGGCGGCGCGGGCGGGGTCGCGGGCGACGCCCTGGCCCTCGGCGAAGCGGGAGCCGAGCTCCCGGCAGCCGTCCAGGTCCTCGTCATTGCAGGCTTTTTCGAAGAGGGCGGCGGCCCGCTTGTCGTCGCGGGCGACGCCCTGGCCGCGGGCGGCCAGGAGGCCGAGGTTGACGCAGCCGGGGGCTGCGCCCTGGTCGCAGGAGAGGGCGAAGAGGTCAACCGCCCGGCCGACGTCGCGGCGGACGCCGAGGCCGTTCAGGAGCATGACGCCGAGGTTGCTGCAGCCCCGCGGGTCGCCGCCCTGGCAGGATTTTTCGTAGAGGCGAGCGGCGCGGGCCTCGTTGGCGCGCAGGCCCTTGCCGCTCTGGAGCATGGCGCCGAGGTTGGTGCAGGCCGGCGGGTCGCCGGCCTCGCAGGCGCGCTCGAAGCTCTTTGCGGCCTGGGCCTCGTCGCGGGGGGCGCCGAGCCCCTCCATCTGGGCGATGCCGAGGTTGCGGCAGGCCACGGGGTCGCCGGCCTCGCAGGACTCGCGGTGCAGGCGCAGGGCCTCGGTGGGGTCCTTGCTGCCTTCGAGGCCGAGCAGGGTGCAGCCGCGGGGCTCGCCAAAGCGGCAGGCGCGCTCGAAGAGGGCCACGGCGCGGGGCTTGTCGGGGTCGGGGTCCTGGGCCAGCGCCATGCCGAGGTTGACGCAGCCGACGCCGTGCTCCATCTCGCAGGCCATGGCGTAGAGCTCGCGGGCGCGGGCCTGGTCGGCGGCGACGCCCTGTCCGGCGGCGGTCAGGGTGCCGAGGTTGCTGCACCCGGCGGGGTGGCCCTGGGCGCAGGCGGCCTCGTAGAGCCGGGCGGCCTCGGCCTTGTCGGGCGGGACGCCGTCGGCGCGCTCCAGGGCGACGCCGAGGTCGACACAGGCGGCGGGGTCGCCACCGCGGCAGGCGCGGCCGAAGAGGTCTGCGGCGGCGCGGGGATCGGGCTCCACGCCGAGGCCGCGGGCGTAGAAGCGGCCGAGGCGGTAGCAGCCGGTGGAGTCGTCGCCGTCGCAGGCCTCGGCATAGAGGCGCGCGGCCTGCTTCAGTTCCCCGGCGCTGTGGCGGCCCAGCTCGATCAGCAGGCCGAGGTTGCGGCAGGCCTGGAAAGTGCGGCCATTACAGGCTTTTTCGAAGAGGGCGGCGGCGCGGCCCGCGTCCTGGGGGACGCCGAGGCCGTGCACGTGGAGGATGCCGAGGTTGCTGCAGCCGAGCGGCGCGCCCTCCTTGCAGGCCCGCGCGTAGAGCTCGGCGGCGCGCTCGACGTCCTGGGGGACGCCGAGGCCGCGCTCGTAGAGGGCGCCGATGTTGTTGCAGGCGACGGGGTCGCCGGCCTCGCACTGGCTGCGGTAGACCTCCAGGGCGCCGTCTTCGGCATCCGAGGCGGCGCCGCCGAGCGCGATGCAGCCCTCGGGGCGGGCCTCGGTGCAGGGCGCGCGGCCGCCAGCGGCCTCGACGGCGCCCTGGACGCCGCCCCCTGCGGCCCCTGCGCCGCCCCCGCTGGCGCAGGCGGCCAGCGCCAACGAGGCGGTCAGCGAGGCGATCATCGCGATCATGGCGCGGGGGCTGGCGGATCGAGCGCGATCGGGGCGGACTCGGTGGTGTGTGTCGGGGTGGGGGGCGGTGATCATGGCGCGGGCTCCGCTCCTGAGCGTATGGGTCAGCGGCGCCTTGGCTGCGGCGCGATCAGAGGTCGAAGTCGAAGCCGAGGCGCAGCTCAAAGCGGGGGACGACCGCGTCGGCGTTGAGGCCGAGGGCCAGGGTGCTCTCCAGACGGAGGCCGGAGGCGAAGATGACGCCGATGCCGGTGTGGGCCTCGGGGATCGTGCCGAGGTCGCCGCCGAAGAAGGACTGCCCGCCGGCGCCGAGCAGGAGGAAGGGGCGGCTCTTGCGCTGCTTGACCTCCCAGATGAGCTGGGCGCGGTAGGAGGCCGAGGTCAGCTTTCCGGCGGGGCCAGATCGTTTTTCGGCCAGAGCGAAGAACAAGGCGACGTCGAGCTCGACGGCGAGGGCCTCGGTTTGATCGTAGCCGAAGGAGAGGCCGGCGCTGGCGCCGTGGCGGAGGGCGGGCTCGCCGATGTCCTCGGCGGTCAGGAAGGTGCTGTAGCCCAGCAGGGGGGCCAGCCGCCAGGGTGAGCGGAGGTCGGGCGGGGCGGTGACGGCGACCTCGACGGTGGCCAGCTCGATCTCGTCGGCGCCGCTGCCGAGGAGGAAGCGGATCTGGGTGGCCTCCGGCGCGGCGCTGCCGGGCATGAAGGTCGCTTGCCAGAGGCCGGGGCCGACGCGCACGAGGCCCTCGACGCCGACGCCCTCGGAGACCTCGATTTCGAAGGGGGCCTTGAAGTCGGCGCTGACTTCGAAGGCCAGCGGGGTGGCCTGGCCGCGGGTCAGGGGCCCTTGGGTGTCGACGTGGAGCCTGATGTCGGGCTGTCGGACCTGGAGGGCGATCTCGGGCAGGGGGAGCCCCGCGTCGTCGACGCAGGACAGGCGCGCGTCGCCGGCGCGGTTGAGCGCGATGGTGGAGGCGGCCGGGGCGTCGCCGAGCCGGCAGTGGACGCCCTCGGGCGGGAAGATGGAGGCGCCGATCCAGATATCGTCGGGGTCCTTGACGGCGAAGGCGCGATCGAGGCCGAGGGGGACGACGTCGAGGGCGAAGAGTTCGAAGGTCTGGATCTCGGAGGGGCGGCTTTCGAACTGGTCGTCGTCGATGCTGGAGACGGTGGCCTTGTAGAGGCCGGGGAGGGCCTCCTGAACCTCGAAGGCGGTGGCGTCGGCGGAGATGGTGCGGGACTGGATCACCTCGGCCTTGGCGCCGTCTTGCTCGCGCCAGATCTCCAGGCGGTACTGGCGGGCCTTGTCGACCTTGGTCCAGCTGCCCTTGAGGGTGCCCTTGCCGCCGAGGGCGACGAAGCGCCGGGGGGACTGCCCCCATTGCGGGATCGGGGGCAGGGGGCGCTGGGGCTCGGGGGCGGCCTGATCGGGGGCGACCTTGGAGCCCATGTCGGGGTCGACGGTGATGGGGCGGGCTTGCTTGGTGCGGGCGGAGAACTGGACGGGCTTCTTGCCGTGGTTGGCCACGCGGGTGACCTTCGTGTTGTCGACGGTCACCAGCGCCTCGGCCTTGTCGAGGTCCGCGATCCCGGAGGGGGTCATGACCTGGAGGTTGCCGGCGTCGGGATCCTTGCTGTCGGCGGCGTCGCCGGAGAGCTCCCCGAGGCGAGAGCGCAGGGCGCCGGTCTCGAGCTCGGCGTGCTGGAGCATGCGCTGGCTCTTGGTGCGGCTGCCGCCGTAGACGATGACGATGGTGTTCTCGCGCATCTGGAGCTGGGAGCTGTCCCTGAAGGTCAGCTCGGCGCCGGCCTTCTCCTCGGAGTTGACCCGCCAGGCGCGGAAGAGGTCCATGCCGCGACTGGCCGCTCGCCAGTCGCTGTCGCTGGGGGACTGGGCCTTGACGGGGCCCCAGAGGCCCGAGAGCTCGGCCTCGGGGGACTTGCGCTCCATGGGGATCATCAAGACCTGGCCGGGCTTGAGGTTGTGGGGCGTCGGCCCCAGGTCGTTGTACTGGTGCAAGAGCGTGTATTTATTGCGATCTCCAAAAAATCGCTGCGCGATCTCCGCGCAGCCCTCGCCCTTCTGCACGACGTAGGGGAAGGTGATGGCCTTGCCCTCCTGAGCCTCGGCGCGGGCGGCCCAGAGGGTCGAGAGGAGCAGGCAGGCGATCAAGAATCGAATGGTATTGGGCATGGCTCGAACCTGTCTCCCTCAGTGCCGCTGTCTGCGGCCCTTCTTGATCGCGCGTTGGAGCTTGCGGGCCATATCCTTGGCGTCCAGCGGCAAGGTGACCACCTCGGCGACCCCGGCCTGCATGAGCACCTGGAGCCGGGCCATGTCGCCGGCGGCGGCGGCCGACACGACCGGGAAGCCGATCCGACAGAGCGCCTCGACCTCGGCGGCGGAGGCGTCGGGGGCGTAGATGGCGTCAAAACTCTGGGCCTCGCTCACCATGGGGGCGCAGGTCACGCTCTGGATACGAAGGACATAGAGGACATCGTCGTCGAGCTCCTCCCCGACGACGGCCACGCGGTAGGTGTTCGTGTAGGGCTGGATCGTAGGGGCGCTGCTGGCCGGGGCCTGCCGAGGGACGGGGATCTCGGGGGCGGTCGGCAGCGTCCCGACGTTGGCGGGGCTGATCATCCGATCCTCGCGGCTCTGGACCCCCGTGGCGCCGCGCCGATGGGCCTCCAGGCCCAGGGGCAGCTCGTTGATGAGCATCTGGAAGCTCTTGGCCGCCTTGTCGGCCGTGGGCCGCTCGGGCGGCTCCTTGCGCAGCATCGACATGACGACGTGCTCAAGCATCACGGGCAGGTCGTCGCGGCGGGCTTTGCTTCGCAGCTCCTTCGGCGCGCTGTAGACGTGCTTGTTGAGCAGATCCAGCACCGTGAAGGCGGAGAAGGGCGGCGAGCCGGTGCACATCTCGTAGAGCACGCAGCCGAGCGAGTAGATGTCGGACGCCGGCGTGATCATGTCGCCCGTGGCCTGCTCCGGCGACAGGTACTGGGGCGTCCCCGCCGTCGTCCCCGCCCGCGTCATCCGCCCGGTCTCCTCGCCCGCCTCCGCCTCGACGAAGGCCAGCCCGAAGTCCAGCACCACGACGCGCTCCTTGCCCCCCGGCAGCGGCTCGATGAGGATGTTCTCGGGCTTGATATCCCGATGCACGATCCCGTGCCCGTGGGTCGCGATGAGCACCTCCAGCATCGAGAGCCCCCAGGCCAGCACCTTGTCCAGCGGCAGGCCCTTCTTGTGCTCCTTGAGCGCGTCGCGCAGCTCGTAGCCGTTGAGGCACTCCATCACGAGGTACAGGCAGCCGTTGACCATCCCGTAGTCGATGATCGAGACCGCGTTGGGGTGGTTGATCTTCGACATCACCAGCGCCTCGCGCTGGAAGCGATCCCGGAAGCTCGGCTGGAGCGAGAACTCGGGCCGCAGCAGCTTGATCGCCACCTTCTTGCCCAGCTTCATGTGCTTGCCCAGGTGCACCGACCCCATGCCGCCCTGGCCCAGCATCTCCCCAAGCTCATAGCGCCCGTCGATGATGTCGCCGACGCTCGGCAGCTTGATCTCCGTGACCGTCATACCTCCACCTCGTACACGCTCGTCTCCCGATCGCCGCTGGAGAGCTTCCGGCTCCCGAAGGGGATGTACTCAAAGAGATCCCCGGCGCCCTCGCGCGTCGCCTCGGTCACCAGGATCTGCTGCGGCCTGGCGATGGCCTCCAGCCTCGCCGCCGTGTTGACCACGTCCCCGATCACCGTGTACTCCATGCGCGTCTCCGAGCCGACGTTCCCCACGACCACCTCCCCCGAGTTGATCCCGATCGCCAGCTCCACCTTGACGCCGTACTTCTGCGCCCAGCCGGCGTTGCCGACCTCCAGAAAGCGCATCATGTCCTCGGCCGCCGACAGCGCCCGCTCGGCGTGGTCCTCCTGCGCGTCGGGCGCGCCCCAGAAGGCCATCACGCAGTCCCCGATGAACTTGTCCACCGTGCCACCGTGCCTGAAGACGATCTCGGTCAAGATCGTAAAGAGCTCGTTGAGCAGCCCCACGACCTCCTCGGCGCCAAGCTCCTCGGCCATCGACGTGAAGCCCACCACGTCGGCGAAGAGCACCGTGACCTCCCGACGCTGACCGCCGAGCGACATCTCCTGCTCTCGCCTCACGACCCGCTCGACGATCTCCCGGGGCAGGTAGCGCCCCAGATCCGTCCGGATCGCCTCCTCCTCCCGGATCTTCTCCTCGCTGGCCTTGAGCTTGCCCGCGGCCTCGACCATCACGCCACCGAGCAGCGCCAGCTCGTCCCGCGTCCCGATGCTGACCTTCGCGTCAAAGCGCCGCTCCGACAGATCCTGCGCGAAGGCCACCAGCTGGCGGATCGGCCGCGCGAGGCTGCGCACGAAGATCAGCGACACGATCAAGGACAGCAGCACCGCGCCGATCAAGGTCCCGATCAACACCTTGCGCGTGTGCCATATCTCGGCGTAGGCCGCCTCGACCGGCTCCTTCGTCACCATCACCCAGGGCGCGTAGCGCAGCGGCAGCGTCCGACCGACCATCTCCCGCCCCTGCCCGTCCCGGAAGTCCTCCAACGTCCCCGCACCGCCGGCCTCTCCCCGGGCCACCTCCGACGAGGCCTTCGCGTTGGCGCTCAACACCTCGTCCTTGAGCGGGGCCAGGTGCCTCGACAGCGCCGGGTCCGGGTGCGCGATGATGCGCTGCGCGTCGTCCACCACGAAGACCGCGTCCGGATCCCCTGGGTAGTGATCCTGCTGGATCTCCTCGATCCGCGCCTGGATCGGCGCCAGCGACAGGTAGGAGCCCACGAAGCCCGTCAGCTTGTCCTCCCGCGAGATGATCGGCGACACCATCGGCGCCCGCGGACCCCCCTCGAACTCCTCCACCTTGCCCACGATCGGCACCCAGCGCCGCTCCGAGGGCTCCTTGACCAGCTCGACCTCGGCCGCCTCCCGCGCCTCCTTGAGCATCCCCGCCGGCAGCGCCCTGTCCTTGAGCTTCTCCGCGCCCTCCTGCCGGGCCGTGTCGATCACCTCGCCCTTGGCGTCGTAGAAGGTCGCGTGGTCCAGCTCCGCCGTCGCCGACAACACCAGCAACACCATCGCCACCCGCGCGTCCGGATCCAGCCCCGGCCGCGTCAACACCAGCGACATCGCCTCCAGCCCGCTCTGCGCCTCCAGCAAGGACTGATCGATCAAGCGCGACAGCTCGTCGCTGACCCCGTCCTGCCGCCGCTCGATGGAGCTCTTGATCGACGCCGTCTTGTAATTCAACAGCGCCAGCCCCATCGCCGTCGTCGGCAACACCGCCAGCGCCGTCGTCATCCACAACAGCTTCATCCACAACGGGAACCTGACGCCGGGCGCCGAGGCCGCCCCCTGCGGGCTTTTTTCGCTCAACTTCGAATCCTCGTTCAAGATCTTGATTCCGCTGTGGTTAAAAATTTACGCTCGCGCTGCATCGCAGTGGCGTCAACTTGCGGACCCCGAGCCCCTCTGTCAAGGGCACTAGACCACCCCCGCCTTGACCTCCCTCCGCGTCAGCTGCCGGTGGGCCATCAACGCACCGGCCGCGCCCAGACACCAGCGGCACGCCGCCAGCGGCTCCGGAGCGTTGAGGTAGGCTAGAGCGCGCGCCCCGAAGTCTGGATCATCGACGGGGATGCCGTCCACCTCTTTGAAGGATTCCGGGTCCGGCGCCCTCACCTGAAGCCCGATCCGGGCGCTGAAGTCATCCATGTACGCCGCCCGTGTGCACTTGAAGAAGAGCCCCCCCCGCACGATCAGGCTTCGGTGGCGGATCCAGCAGTCGTCGTACTGGCGCTTGACCTGCGCCGCGTCCTCGATGGGCTCGGTCAGCGAGATCTCGTTGAACTGGTCGATGTACTTCAGGTTGAGCACCACGGCGTGCTCGCGCGCCTTGCGCCGGATCAGCGCCACATGCTCGGCCGGGATCGGCGCGCTGGCGTAATTCGACACCGTCAGCCGATCCAGGCCCGCCCAGAAGCCCTCCGGCATCCGGTGCAGCAGCAGCCCGTTGGTCGTCAGCCGGATCACCGCCGTAATCCCCGAGCGCCTCACCGCCGCCAGGATCTCCACGATCTGCGGGTGCAGCGTCGGCTCGCCCCCCATCAGCTTGAAGATGTCCGCCCGCATCAGCGGCGCCATCCGCGCCAGGATCGCCTCGACCTCCTCCAGCGGCATGAAGCGGCGCTCGTTGTAAGGCGACATCGCGTCACAACCTCGACACCTCAAGTTGCAATGCTCGGCGATGTGGACCTCCAGCGACTCCACCCTCAAACGCCCGTCGATCTCCTCGTACTTGCGCCGGGGTTGCGCCAGGTACTCGCCCTTCTTGAGAAAAACGCCCTCCAGGCGCACGCCCTCGTCGCCGCCCGACCCCCGAAAGGCCAGCCGGCAGTCCGGATCGACGATCCGCTCCACCAGCGGCCGCAGCGCCGCCTCCCCGCCGCCGCCGGACACCACCAGCAGCACCAGGTCCTCCAGCCCGAAGCCGTAGTCGATCCCGTGCGGCTTGAGGTTGAACTGGCTCACCAGCGTCCGCAGGTGCTCCACCGCGCGATAGACCTCGTCGCCCGACTCGCCGGCCTCCCCCGGCCCGCCCGCCCCGGCGCCCTCCGGCTCCGCCGGGAAGGCCGCGCGGGCCAGCCCTCCGCGCTCTCGCCCCGACGCGGCGCTCGAGAAGAGCAGCCGCTGCCCCCGGTGGTCGTGGATCACCCCGCGCGCTCGCGCCGCTGGCCGCTCCCCAGGCGGCGCCTCGACCTCCAGCCCCGGCCTCAAGGTCCGGTTCTCCAGCAGCGTATGCGCGTGCGGCGTCGCCCAGAACTCCAGCCTCACCCGATCCCCCGCGCCCCCAGGCGAGTCGCCGCTCGCCCCGAAGGCCTCGGCGCTCGCCGGCGGCGACCAGCCCTCGGTCGCCTCCCCCCACGCCCGCGCCATCGCCGACCACCGCCCCCGGTTCAGCGCCGCTTCGGCCCCCTCGACCGACGGCAGCCAGCTCCAGACCCGGATGATCCGCGCCCCGCGCGCCTTCGCGAAGGCCAAGGCGCGATCCCACGCACGCTCGACGGCCGCCTCCAGCCCGCCGTCGAGCCCCTCGACCACCTCCCCGAAGAGCCCCTCGTCCGCACGACGGAGCGCGACCCCCGCCTCCTCCTCCACCTTCACGTCCCTGCCCTCGGTCAACCACAGCTCCGCGCCCACGCCCGCCACGAAGCGCAGCGCACGCTCCGGCGACCGCTCCCAGACCTTGACCGCCTCATGACCCGTCAGGAACTCCATCTCTCCTCCACCTCCGATGCCGCCCTCAAATCGCGGCGACCCCGGCCGCCGGCGGATCGCGCCCACGCCGCGATCTGGCCGCCGATCACGCGCCGGGACCCTCGGCCTCGGCCGCCAGCGCGTTGAAGCGCTCGACCGTGTCCCCCAGCCACCGCTCGAAGCGCCCGTCAAGCGCCGGGTCGCACAAGGCCCCGAAGTGCCTCGACACGTAGCGCTCGACCTCATCCTCGAACCAGTCCACCAGCGCGCTGGCGAAGCCGCACTGGCCGCATAGAACCCCAAAGTCCCCCCTCAAGTGCGAGGACCGCAGCGCCTCGGCCCTCTCCCCGAGGAAGGTCGCCTCGATCCCCTCGTCCAGCCTCCCCACCAGGAAATGCTCGTCGTAATCGACGCAGCACGACGTGATCTTGCCGTCCCACGTCACCCCCGCGTACCCGAAGAGCAGCCGGCACGGGATCTGGTACGCCGTCGAGGTCGCAAAGCGCATCCCCGACAGCGCCCGCGCCGTCGCCTCGTCAAAAAGGCCGCCCTGGTTGACCGCCACCGTGAACTTGAAGCGCTGCACCACATGCGCCCACCGCCGCACGAAGCGCGGGATCTGACCAAAGCCCTGCGCGTCCAGAGCCGCGTGCAGCCGGAAGACGCACGCCGACCCCACCCGCCGCCGCGCCCGATCCAGCGCCTCCACGTTGGCGCACACCCGCCTGTGGCTCGCCCCCACCCGGATGCGCTCGAAGGTCTGCGCGTCGGCCCCGTCCATCGACAGCCGCAGCTCGCTCAACCCCGCCTCCAGCAAGCCCTCGATCTGCGCCGGCTTGAGCCGCGCCGCGTTCGTTGACAACAACAGCCGACGAAACCCTCTTTGCCGCGCGTACCCGATCATCTCCGGCAGCTCGCCGTGCAGCGTCGACTCGCCCCGGATGTAGAAGCCCAGCACCCCCTCGGGGCCTATCGCCGCCCACGCCTGATCGATCACCTCCCGCGCCATCTCCATCGACATCATCCCCGTCGGCGCCTTCTGCTTCGGGTTGTGGCAGGTCACGCAGCGCAGGTTGCACAGGTTCGTCGCCTCCAGGTGGATCTGCCCCAGCCTCACCTCCGGCTCCCGCCCCAGGGACCACAGCGCCCGGTAATAGGCCGGCGACCGACGCAGCCAGTCCACCCAGAGGCCCTCCAGCCCCCCCGCACGACGGCGACCCCCCTCCGGCAGAGCCCGGATGCTCCACCGCGAGATCGCCTCCATCGCCCGCTCCCGTGCGTCTGTCAGGTTCGTCCTTCGGCTCATCCCTGCCTTATACACCACCGACCCCACCCCGCGCACGCGATACCCCCAAAGATCCCGATCCCTGCGCCCCGACCGGCCGCGCCGCCCCAAAGCCCGCCGCCCATGCGCCCGCTCAGGCGCCCTCGAAGAAGCGACGCAGCGCCCCTCGCCCCCGGCGCAAGATCCGCACGATCTCGAAGTGCTCCTCGAAGTGCGCCTCGGCCCACGCCTGCCCCTCGATCCAGGCCAGCGTCGGCCAGTGCTTGATCGCGTGATCGATCAGGCAGACGTCCACCATCGCCCCGAGCAGCCCCCTGTCCAGCGGCGCGGCGTCCAGATAGGCCCCCAGGAAGGCGCCCGCGCCCGCAGGGTCCACCAGCGGCAACAGGTTGAGGCAGCGCACGACCTCGAACTCGGCCGGCGCCACCGCCGCCCGCTCCCAGTCCAGCACGACGATCCGCTCCAAGTCCTCGCCAGCAAACAAGAAATTGTGCTGGTTGAAGTCGTTGTGGACGATCTGCCCCGACCCCTCGGGCCAGACCCACCCCTGCGCGCACTCCAGAAGGAGCCCCTGCCGATCCTCGAAGTAGCCCGCCGCCCCCTCCGGCGCCCGACCGCTGGCCGCCACCGACCGCGCCTGCGCCTCGATGTCCTCCGAGGCCTGCGCGATCCCCGATGCTCGCCGCGATCCGAGCCGCTCCAGCCTCAACCCCGCGCCTTCGGGGTCCAGGGCCCGCAGGCGGGCGTGCAGCGCCCCGAGCGCGCCCCCAAGCCCCGCCCACTGCCGCGCCCCCAGCGCCCGCCACGTCCGCTTCTCCCCCGCGCACCAGCGCGTCGCCAGCGTCAGCCCCCCCTCCCCGTCCAGCGCGAAGGCTCGCCCCCCAGCCCCGAGGAAGACCTCGGGCACCTCATACGCGGAACCACTCTCTTCCCACAGGTGGGCCAGGATCACCGCCTCGGCGCGGCCTCGCTCCAACTCACCTGCGTCGAAGCGCTTGATCATCCACGCCGCGCCGCCGCAGACCACGCGCCAGGCTCTCGATCTCCCGTTAGACGATATGGAATCGATTGATTCCGGATGTGGAAGGCCGATGAGGGCGGCCGCGTCGATGGCGTCCTGGGGTGGGTGGCTCATGTCAGAAGCGGTTGAGAGATGAAAGGCCGAGTTGTGGGAGGGCGAAAGTAGACAGGTGTGGATTGGGCGATGGAGGGCTGGGGCAGCGCCCCGCCCGAGGCAGCGCCGCGCCCAAATGAGGCCGAGCCGCAGATGGCTGCTTTGGACCCCCACGACGACGGCCTGGAGTTTCTCAACCGCTTCTCAAGGTCGCCTTCGGGGCACGGCGAGGTGCCGGAGGGGTGCCACTCGACCTCGCGCCATTGGCCGAGGGGGTCGGCGGCGAAGGCGGCGAAGGTGGCCTGGATGGCGTCGGGGGCGGCGCCAAAGAGGCCCTCGCGCTGGGAGCCGTAGCAGGCGATGGCGTCGATCAGGGCGCCTCTGGAGGGCTCGGGCAGGACGCGGGCGCGCTGCTCGTAGCGCTGGCCGCGCCAGCGCCAGGCGCCGAGCCGGTCGGCCTCGGGGGGCAGGGCGGCGCGGCCTTCGGTGAGGCGGCAGGCGGGGTGGCGGCCGTCGTCGTCGCGCTCGTAGTGGCGCGCGAAGGTCAGCCGCGCGTCGCCCTCGGGCCGCGCCCAGGCCGGCGGCTCGCCCGCGCAGGGGGAGGCGCCGAGGGTGTGCCAGCGCACCGCCGTGGCGCCGGCGACGAAGGCGTAGGGGCGGTCCTCATAGAAGGCCGTGGGGCCGCCCCAGGCCGCGCGCTGGAGGGCGTCGAAGGTCAGGCGGTGGTCGAGGTGGCCGCCGACGCCGAGCGGCGCCGTCACCTCGTCGAAGTGGCCTCCGCTCAGGAGATCCCCCAGGAGCCCGGTCAGCGCCTTGAGGGCGTCGAGGTCGGCCAGCTCGTCCTGGGGGGCGAAGACGGCCTGGGCGATGGGGGTGTGTGGGTGTCGGAAGGGGGCGTCGAGGAGGCCGAGGTGGAGGGCGTCGACGCCCAGGAGCGCGGCGGCGTCGCGGTCCTCGCTGGCGCGCTGGAGGTAGAGGGCGGCGCGCGCCTCGTCGCTGGCGGTGAAGATGGAGGCGACGGTGACGCGGTCGCCGCGGCGGGCGCGCTCGTGGAGGGTGGCGCCGAGGCTCAGGGCGGCGTCGTCGAGGTGAGGGGAGAGGACGAGCCAGCGCCTCATGGGATCACGGGGCGCATGGGGGCGCGGTCGCGGGCCAGTTCAAGGATGAGGGCGGCGGCCTCGGCGGCGCCGTCGCGGCCCGCAAAGGAGCGGCCGATGGCCTGGGCGCGCAGGCGCTCGGGGGCGTCGTCGGCGAGCATGGCGAGCAGGTGCGGGCTGCAGCCCTCGGGGGTCAGGGTGGCGGGGTCCAGGGCGACGCCAGCGCCGCTGAGGGTCAAGAAGCGCGCCTGGAGGGGTTGATCGTTGACCAGGGGGAGCTGCAGCAAGGGGAGGCCGCAGGCGAGCGTCTCCATGACGGAGTTGGCGCCGCCGTGGTTGATGACCAGCGAGGCACGCTCCAGCAACGCGAGCTGCGGGGCGTAGCGCACCGCGATGACCTCAGGCGGCAGGGGCAGGTCGGCGTCGATGAGGTCGCTGACGGCCATGACGAGCTGGACACCTCGCCCGGCGAGCGCGTCGGCGACGGCGCAGAAGAGGCGAGGGTGGTGGAAGTTCTGGCTGCCGAGGGACATGTAGACGAGGGGAAGGCCAGGGTCCAGGCGCTCCCAGGGGAAGGGGGCCTCGTCACCTCGGGGGCCGCCGGGGCGGGAGGGGCCGACGTAGAAGGAGAAGTCATTGCCGGACAGCGCGCGCGGGGCGTACGCCTCGGTGGTGAAGACGGTGTTGAGCCACGGGGAGATGGCGTCGCAGACCTCGAAGCGCGGCGCGGGGCCGCAGGGGGCGAAGAGGGCCTCGCGCGCGGGGCTCAGGGCGCGGGCGGTGTCGACCAGCGGGCACGTCCAGTCGCGGGGCGTGACCGGGTTGAGCGAGGAGGAGAGGCCGGCCCACGGGACGCCCTCGGCCTCGGCGGCGATGGGGGCGGCGTAGACCATGGGGTCGGTGACGACGACGTCGGGCCGGACCCTGGCGATCAGCGCGCGCAGCGGCGCGATCATCCCGGGGGCGGTCTCCAGCAGCAGGCGCTCGATCCAGCGGCGCATCCAGGCGGGGTCCTGCGAGCGGGTCGCGAAGGCCTCGCCGCGCGTCGCGTGCTCCTCCGGCGGGCAGAAGTCCGGGTTGGACAGGACGTGGCAGGGCAGGTCCAGGTCGGCGGCCCGGAGCTGCGCCGTGATGTCGGCCGGGGCGCAGATCGAAACCTCGGCGCCCTGGCGGTCGAGCGCGCGGGCGACGCCGATCAGAGGGTTGATGTGCCCCTTCTCGGGGATGGTGACGATCAGGGCGTGGGGTCTTCGTGGTGACATGGCTCGGAGGTGTGCTCCAAGTTTTTGTAATTACTATGGAAAGCTCGATGTCCGGGGCTCCGTTCGTCGAGCGGGTCAGCCGAGGTGGTGGCGCTTCCAGTGAAGGAGCGCGAGCAAGGTGAATGCCGTCGCTCTTTCGTTGTCGCTCAAATCGGGCTTCGAGGAAAGGCCCTCGATCTGGGCCGCGTCCAGGTACTGGCGCACGAAGTCCCCCTCGGCGGCGGCGACCTCCCGCAGCGCCTCCTGGTAGAGGCGGCCAAGGCGTGGGTCGCGGGGGAGGGCGGACTTGCGCCGCGTGGCGATGGCGGCGGGCAGCAGCGGGGCCACGGCCTGGCGCAGCGTGTGTTTCTCGACCCCGCCTCGCCAGCCTTGCGAGGGGGCGGTGGCCTGGGCGCAGGCCAGCACCTCCAGATCGGCGAAGGGGACGCGGGCCTCGACGCCGTGGGCCATGGTGTGGGCGTCGCCGTTGTGCAGCAGCCTGCCGAGCCAGAGCTGCCTGACGAGGCAGCTCACGGCCTGGACGCGCGCCTCGGGGGGGCCGTCGAAGCTGTAGCCCTCGGCCTCGACGAGGCGCTGGTAGGTCAGCGGCAGGGCGCGCAGCGGGTCGTGATCGCGCCGCAGCCGCTCGGAGAGGAAGGCGGCCCGCTGGCGGGCGCCGAAGCGCTCGATCAGCGCCAGCGGGCTGCGGTTGACCGCGTCGTCGAGCAAAAAGAAGTAGCCGAAGTGCGTCTCGTCGGCGGCGTCGCCGACCAGCACGGCCTTGCGGCGGCCTCGGGCGGCCCGCGCCAGAGCGTCCTGGCTCAGCTCCTGCTCCCAGGCCGGCACCCGATCGTTCTGGGCCGCGACGCGCGCGACCGCCTCGGACAGCTCCCGCTGCGTGGCCACGACCCGGATCAGCTCCAGGCCCAGCGCCTCGGCGGCGGCCTCGGCGAAGGGCGCGTCGTCCGACACCACGATCGCGTCGCCGCGGTAGCCGATCTGGTCGTGATCCTCGAAGCGGATCGTGAAGGCCGCCAGCGCCTGCCCGGCGCAATGTCGCGCGGCGATCGCGGCCAGCGCCGTCGAGTCGAGCCCGCCGCTCAGGAAGATCCCCACGGGCACGTCGGCCCGCATGGCCCGCTCGACCCCGCGCTCCAGCGCCCCCCGGAGCCGCGCCGCCAGCTCGTCGTCGTCGACCTCGGGCGCCCCGCAGAACCGGGGCTCCCACCAGCGCTCCACCCGCACCCCGCGCTGATCGACGTTCATCAGGCAGCCCGCCGGCAGGTGCCGGATGCCCTCGAACATCGAGCGCCTGACCCCGCTGAAGGCCGGCGCCACCACCACCTCCACCAAGGCCTCCTCGTCCACGCGCGCCGCGTGCCCCTGCGCCAGGATCGCCCGCGCCTCCGACGCGAAGACCACCTCCTGGCCCGACACCGCGTACACCAGCGGCTTGACGCCCAGCGCGTCGCGCGCCGCGAAGGCCCGCCGAAGCCGCCCGTCCCAGATCACGAAGGCGAACATCCCCTGGAGCCGGGGCAGACACCCCTGGCCCCAACGCATCCACGCCGCCAGCAGCGTCTCGGCGTCCGACCCCGTCCGGAAGTCGAAGTCCCGCAGCTGCGCCCGCAGCTCCTGGTGGTTGTAGATCTCGCCGTTGAAGACCAGCGCGTAGCGCCCCGACGGATCGACCCGCGGCTGCCTCCCCCCCTCCAGATCCAGCAGCGCCAGCCGCGTGTGCGCCAGCCCCGCCTCCTCCGACACGAAGATCCCCTGATCGTCAGGCCCGCGGTGCCCCATCGCCGCCTGCATCAGCGTCAGTCGATGAACAAGCCCTTGATCTGAAAAGAGAATCCCGCCAATACCGCACATCAGCCCCCCTCCTGGCCCCGGCGCTCGGGCTGCGCCAGGGCCCGCAGGCGCTCGGCGACCGGCAGCCTCCCCATCACCCGCGCGGTCTCCGGCGGCAGCATCGCCTCGAAGGGCTCCCCGGCGATGATGCGGCGCCGGATCTCCGTCCCGCTGACCTCCACGGAGGCCTTGAGCGCCCGAACGGCCACCCCCGGCCCGGCCAGCGCCTTCGTGCTCGGGCTGTTGGTGTAGAGCGTGCCAAAGTCCGGCAGGATCAACCTCAGATCCGGCACGTTGGCCGCGTCGTGGTCGACCCAGGGCGCCGCCGCCAGGAAGTGACGGCCCGGCGCGATCCGCTCCAGCGCGGGCCAGATCATCTCCACGCGCTCGCCCGCCGTGGCCGGGTCGCGCAGCCCGTGGGAGGCGTTGGCCATCGCCACCAGCACGATGACCTCGTCCTGCTCCTCGGCCATCTGCGCCACGAAGGCCGCGTGGCCCGCATGGAAGGGCTGCGCCCGCGCGATGAAGAGCCCACGGGCCACCCTCGGCCCCGCCGCCAGCGCCTCGACGCCCTCCAGCGCCTCGACCCTCACCCGACAGCCCAGCGCCCACCGCGCCGCCGCCGCCAGCGCCTCGTCCTCGACCACGAGCGCCTCGAAGGCCGGCGCGTAGAGCCCCAGCCGCACGGCGAGCTGCGCCGCCGTCAACCCCGCCCCCTTGATCGGCAGCACGCAGAAGGGCCGCCCCACCCGCCCCCGCAACCTCGCCGTCAGCCGCTCGACCCGCTGCCCGCCGGTCAAGGGCTGCGCCGCCGTGAAGCCCTCGTCCGCCTTCAGGATCGCGACGACGATCTCCTCGTAATCCTCCGCCAGCGCGTCCACGAGCGCGTCGTGGCCCGCCGACCACCGCTGCCCATCCAGCGCATAGATCGCTCGCCTGGGTGCCTTCATGACTTCAACTCCTGGCTCGCTCAAGGTCCAATTGGCCTTGCCCCCGGCCACATCGAGATCGTCGCGTCGAGTCTCGCGTCCGGCGTCGGGGTTGATCCGCCGCCTTCCCCTTGTCCCTCATCGAGGTTGCTCCTGAGCGACCTCATCCTTGACCGGGTCGGCCCATGACCGCCGAGTAGCAGGCCAGAAAGCCGATCCCGGGCTCCAGGCGCCAGAGGCCGCCCGAGGCGGAGATCAGGTGCAGGAGCGCTTGATCCAGGCAGAAGAGATCCAGGAGCGGCCCCGCGTTGTCCAGCGCGAGGGCGGCCTCGACCTCGGGGGCGTCAGGGTGCGCGGCTTGTTGATAGGCGAGGGCGCCGAGGCGCCAGCGGCGCGCGTCGACGGCGAAGGTGTCCTCGCGAGCGGCCTCGCGGGTCAGGCTCGCCAGCGCGAGGGCCACGTCGAGGGCGCGCGGCGCGCGGCGCGCGGCGTCGAAGTCCACGACGCCGACGATCTGATCGCCGTCGAAGAGGAAGTTCTCAAGCTGGAAGTCCCCGTGGGTCCAGATCGTGGGGCCGAGGGCCGAGGGCGTGCGGGCGAGGATGGCCAGGGCGCGCTGGCGGAATCGGGCGACGCCGTCGGCCTGGAGGCGGGCGAGGACGGCGGGGCTGGCGTCGGGCAGGCCGCGCGCCCAGGCCGCGCCGGCCGCGTCGAGGCGGTCGGGGAGGGCGTCGAGCAGGTCGTCGCCGCGCTCGCAGGGGAGGGCCTGCTCGGCGCCCGCGAGCGCGCGGTGGAGCTGCGCGAGCGCGGCCATGATCGCCTGAAGGTGGGCGTCGGCGCAGCGGTCGCGCCAGCGGTAGAGGGGCTCGCCGGGCAGCTTGACGAAGAGGTGGACGAGCTGGGGGCCTTCGGGGCCGTCGAGGGCGGCGTGGGTGTGGCCGTCGAGGGTGCGGACGAGGGTTGGGGCCGGGATCTCGGGGGCGCGCTCGGCCAGCAGGGCCAGCAGGCGCTCCTCGCGCAGGCGCTGGGCCTGGGGCTTGCCGGGCCAGCCCAGCCGCAAGACGCAGTCGGGGTGGCCGGCGGCGGCGACGGCGAAGCTCCGGTTGGTGTGGCCGAGCCCGATGGGGGTGATCTCCGGGGCCGCCAGGCCGTATCGACGGGTGAGGATCTGGCGCAGGGGCTCTCGCATGGCGCTCCTCCTGGGATGTCGGTATGTATAGCAGAGGTGGCGCCGGGATGGCGCGAGCAAGGAGGGGCGGATGTCAGTGTCGGCGCAGTACAAGCCATCGAAGGCGATCCTGGGGCTCGGGGGCGGCTTCTATGACGCGGTGGAGGCGGCGCGCTTCCCGACCCTGATCCTGCGCTTCAGAAACCAGGCGCAGGCGCGACGGCTGGGCCTCGGGGAGCTGAGCGAGGAGGAGTGGGAGGCCCACTTCGGGCGCTTCGTGCCGCTGCCCGGGGGGCTGGAGAGGCCGCTGGCGCTGCGCTACCACGGATATCAATTTCGCCAATATAATCCAGACCTTGGCGACGGTCGTGGCTTCCTCTTCGCGCAGCTGGAGGACCCGGTCGACGGGCGGCTGCTGGATCTGGGGACGAAGGGCAGCGGGACGACGCCCTGGTCGCGGGGCGGGGACGGGCGCTTGACGCTCAAGGGCGGGGTCCGGGAGGTGCTGGCGACGGAGATGCTCGAGGCCCTCGGGGTCTACACCTCGCGCAGCTTCAGCCTCTTCGAGACCGGCGAGCAGCTTGTCCGCGGCGACGAGCCCTCGCCGACGCGCTCGTCGGTGCTGGTGCGCCTCAGCCACGGCCACATCCGCTTTGGCAGCTTCGAGCGCCACGCCTTCAACGGGGACAAGGCCCGGATCACTGGCCTGCTCGATTACTGCATCGAGCGCTTCTTCCCCTCTCTGGAGCGGGTGGTGGCCGAGGACAGGCCGATCGAGTTCTTGAGGGAGGTCTGCCACCGCAGCGCGGAGCTGGCGGCCTCGTGGATGGTGGCCGGCTTCGTCCACGGCGTGCTCAACACCGACAACATGAACGTCACGGGAGAGAGCTTCGACTACGGCCCCTACCGTTTTTTGCCCAGGTACGACGAGGATTTCGTGGCGGCCTACTTCGACTACCAGGGGCTCTACAAGTACGGCGATCAGCACCTCGCGGTGATCTGGAACCTGTCCCGGCTCGCCGAGGCGCTGTCGCACATCGCGCCCCAGGGGACGCTGGGCGACACGCTCTTTGACTTCCTGCCGACCTACATGGCGGCGCTGGTGCGGCGCTTCGTGCGGCGGCTCGGGCTCATCTCCCAGGGCGCCGAGCGGGACTCCGAGCTGGTCCGCGCCGCGCAGGACTTCCTGACCTCCAGCCCCGTGGGCTACGACCGCTTCTTCTTCGACTGGTACGGCGGCGCGATCAGCCAGACCAGGGCGCTCAAGGGCTCATCGGCGGCGCTCTACGAGGGGCCCCTCTTCTCGGCCTTCCGCCAGAAGCTCAGGCGCTACGAGCCCCTCGCGCCCCAGCGCCTTGAGCTGGCCTACTTCCAGCGCGAGGCCCCCTGCGCCCTCCTCATCGACGAGATCGAGCGGATCTGGGCCGCCATCGACGAGCGCGACGACTGGGCGCCCTTCGTCGCGAAGATCCACGACATCCGGCAGATGAAGGAGGCCTGCGGGCTGGCCGCGCTCGGGGCCTGATCAGCGGCCCTCGGCCCACCTCATCAGCAGCCAGGGGTCGCAGCCGCGCAAGATCGCGGCGAGGGTCCGGGGCGCGGGCGCCTGGGACAGCGCCAGGATGAGGTCGATCCGATCTGGCCCCTCGCGGTGGGGCGCCAGCCGCCGCCAGAGGTCGTCGGGTCGCAGGACGACCGGCAGGCGCACGGGGCGGCCGAGGGCCGCGCTGGCCGCCTCGCACGCCCGCTGGCCCGCGTCGAGGTCGAAGCCCCCGCGCAGCAAGGCCGCGCGGGGCAGCGCGCTCTCGATCGCGGCGCCGGCGGCCAGCGCCGCCGACCAGCGCCCCGCCGAGGGCGCTCCAAGCCCCGCCGAGGGCGATCCGAGGTCAAGCGTCGAGGGCGCTCCGAGGTCGAGCGTCACGATCGCGCCTTGGTGAGGATCAAGGGCCGCCGCCAGGATGTCGAAGGGTGGCGCGGCCAACCTCCGCAGGCGGGGGTCGCCGCGCCCGATCATCGCCGCAGCGTAGCTCTCCCCATGGACCTCCCCTGCGTCGATGGCCGACGCGCCCGTCCTGGCGGCCTCGCCTGGATCGGCCGTGGGCGCCCGGCGGGGCAGGCGCCTCGGGATCGCCCAGGCGCGGTCGTCAAGGGTCGCCGCGCCGCTTGTCGGGCCGTCGAGGGCGGCGTCGTCGAGCTGAACGCCGCGCTGGCCGAGGGCGACGGGCCAGGGAGCGGCGCGCGGATCGCGCAGCGGCTCAAGCTCGTCGATGAGCTCGGCCCAGCGGCCGGGGGTGATGTGGGCGGGCGAGACTTCGAGGCGGATGTTCCCAGACATGAGGGCGCTCTTTCAACAAGAGACGCGCGACTTGAACAGGCGATCAGCTGTATTGCTCACCGCGGGCCAAGGTGTCAAGCTGCGTCGCGGATTGTCCTCTGGACAGGGCGTGGGCGGTCGAGGAGGGTGGATTGATGGGCCGAGGGTTGATCGGGATGGCGGCGTGGCTGGTCGCGTCGTCGTGGATGGCGAGTTGCGGCGGGGATCGGGCGCTGGAGGGCGGGGAGGGGCGAGCGGCCTTCGCGCAGGGGTACAGCGCGGCGTCGGCGCGGGAGGGCGTCGATTGCTCGGCGGTCACGGAGGGCAGGGGAGGCCGAGTGTTGAAGGTGTCCTGCCCGGGCGTCGAGAGCGCGGTGGTGGCCAAGATGGTCCAGGCCGCGTGCGCGGAGGTGGAGCAGGTGGGGTTCAAGCGCGCGGTGGTCGTGGGGATCGGGGGAGGGTCGCAGAGCTGCCGGGTGTCCAAGGGGTGCAGCTGTGAAGGTTGAGCGGCGCTACGCGGCCTATTATTGCGAGGAGAACATCTGGCACCTGTGCCGCGAGCCGGGCTTCGAGGGGCTGGAGCGGCGGGTGGTGGTGATTTCGAACCCGCGGCGGACCTGCGCGCTGTGGAACCAGCGCGCGGCCCTGGAGCCGGAGGCGCCGGTGATCTGGGATTACCACGTGGTGCTGCTGGTGGCGGATCAGGGCCGCTGGTGGACGTGGGATCTGGACACGCTGCTGGGGTTGCCGGTGGACTTCGAGGGGTGGTTCCTGGAGACCTTCGGGGCGGTGGGGTCGCTGCCGGTGCTCTACCGGTCGATGTTCCGGGTGATGGAGGCCGGGGAGTACGCGCGGCTGCTGCGCAGCGATCGGGAGCACATGCGGGGGTCGGACGGGGCCTTCTTGCAGCCGCCGCCGCCGTGGCCGCTGATCCTGGGCGGCGATGTCAGCGATGGGCCCTCGAACCTTTTTCGATTCGTGGACATGGGGCCGGGGTGGGCGGGGGAGGTGTTGGACGAGGCGGCGTTCTACGGGCGCTTTTCGCGGGGCTGTGGTAGCTTGCCGGCGTGAGGTTGCACAACGTGGGGGGCAAGGGGATGAGCTGCGGCGATTGTGGAGAGCGTGCGGACACGGCTCACGTCTACTACGGGATGACGAAGAGCCTGTGCGGGGTGTGCAAGGGGTCGGTGGACGCCAAGATCCTGCTGCGCGACGGGCAGGTCTTCTTTGACAAGTTCTGCCCGGAGCACGGGCATCAGGAGTGCCTGGCCTCGTCCTCGTCGGAGTGGTACCTGGACAGCCTGAACTTCATCGCGCCGACGATCCCGCCCAAGCGGGTGCTCAAGAAGGTCGAGAAGGGCTGCCCCTTCGACTGCGGGGCCTGCACGCAGCACCAGCAGAAGGTGTACCTGCCGGTGGTGCCGATCACCTCGGCGTGCAACCTGGACTGCCCGATCTGCTACACGATCAACCGCAATGAGGCCGCCTTCAGGCTCTCCAAGGAGGACATGGCGTCGATCCTGCGGCACCTCGTCGAGGATCACGACGAGGTGGACATCATCAACTTCACGGGCGGGGAGCCGACGCTCCACCCGGAGCTGCCCGAGCTGCTGCAGATGTGCCGCGACGCGGGCATCCAGCGCCTGACGGTGTCGACCAACGGCCTCAAGCTGCTCGACGAGGGCTACGTGAGGAAGCTGGCGGCGGTGGACGCGCGGATCGTGCTCTCGCTGGACACCTTCGACCCGGAGGTGGACCAGATCCTGCTGGGCGCCAACACGATCAAGGCCAAGCTCAAGGTCATTGATCTTCTTGAGAAATATGAGGTCGCCACGACCATCCTGCCGGCGGTGGCGGCGGGCTTGAACGACAAGGACGTCAAGCCCCTCTTCGAGCTGGTGATGAGCCGGCCGCACATCCGGTCGCTGGAGCTGCACACGATGACCTTCACGGGTCAGGGGGGCGTGGGCTTTGATCGGACGGCGCGGATCACGATCCCGGACCTGCACCGCCACCTCGGCGAGGCCACCGGGGGGCAGCTGAGGCCGACGGACTTCGTGCCTTCGCCCCTGGCGCACCCGCATTGCTACTCGATCTCCTACCTGCTCAAGCTCGACGGTGGGGGCTTCGTGCCCTTCGTGCGCTTCATGGGGCGCCAGATGCTCTATGAGCTGCTCCAGGAGTCGCTCTACATCGAGCCGCGCGAGCGCTTCGAGGAGGTCTTCCTGGGGGTGATCGACGATCTGTGGGCGGACCCGGACAGGGTGGAGCGCTCCGACGAGGTGCTGGCGACGCTCAAGCGGCTCTTGCTGGAGATCTGGCCGCCGGGGGCGCCGACGCGCTCGATGATCGAGCGGCAGCGGATCGCGGAGCGGACGGTCAAGGCGATCTACATCCACTCGCACATGGACGAGGAGAACTTCGACGTGGCGCGGGTGATGCGGTGCCCGGTGGGGGTGCCGGACGTGGACGGCAGCAACATCCCGACCTGCTCGTACAACGTGCTCTACCGGGAGCAGGACACGCGCTTCATGAGCCCGAAGATGCTGGAGCGGATGAAGTTGACGCGGCCGGATCACGGTCATCACGGTCACGGACAGGAGAAAGGGGGGGCTGTGTGATGGGGTGTTGCGGGGGTGAGGAGAAGGGCGCGGAGATCACGGCGACGCGCGACGCGGCCGAGCGGGAGGTCTTTCACTCGTTCAGCAAGGGGATGTGTCCGAGCTGCGAGAAGCTGGTGGACGGGGTGCGGGTGTTGCGCGCGGGCAAGGTCTACCTGCGCAAGCACTGCCCGGAGCACGGCCAGTCCGAGGCGCTGATCCACGGCGACGTGGACTGGTTCCTCAAGTCGCTCAACTACATCAAGCCGGGGTCCAAGCCGCACAAGTACTCGACGGAGGTCGACAAGGGCTGCCCGACGGACTGCGGGCTGTGCCCGGATCACGAGCAGCACTCGTGCCTGCCGATCATCGAGATCACGAACTACTGCAACCTGGAGTGTCCGATCTGCATCGTCCAGAACCGCTACAACTACCATATGAGCCGCGAGGAGTTCGCGCGGATCGTGGACGGGCTGGTGGAGAAGGAGGGGACGCTGGACACGATCAACCTGTCGGGCGGCGAGCCGACGGTGCACCCGGAGTTCTTCGAGCTGCTCGATCTGGCGATCCGGCCCGAGATCGCGCGGGTGTCGATCTCGACCAACGGGCTCAAGATCGCGACCGACTACGCCTTCTGCGAGGCGCTGGCGGCGCGCGGCGTCTACGTCAGCCTCCAGCTCGACGCGCTGAACAACCCGGAGCTGCGGGTGCTCAGGGGGGGCGGTGACCACTCGAAGGTCAAGCAGCGGGCGCTGGACAACCTGGAGCGGGCCGGGGTGCGCACGACGATCGTGTCGACGGTGGCGCGCGGGGTCAACGACGACCAGATCGGGGCGTGCGTCAAGCTCTTGATGGAGCGCGACTTCATCCTGTCGCTGATGTTCCAGCCGGCGGCGTATACGGGCTACGGGGGGTCGCACTTCGGGCCGCACGATCCCCTCAACGTCATCACGATCCCGGACGTGGTGGCGGCCTGCGAGGCGCAGACCGAGGGCGTGCTCAAGAAGAGCGACTTCCTGCCCTTGCCCTGCTCGCACCCGAGCTGCTTCGGGCTGACCTACATGCTCAAGACGCTCGACGGGGGCTACGTGCCCTTCCCGCGCTTCCTGGATCTGGATCGCTACGTGGACGCGATCTCGAACCGGGGGACGATCCGGCCTGATTCGAAGTTCGAGGAGACGATGCGGGACGCCATCGACGATCTTTGGACGGGAGCCGATCAGATCCCGGACAACGAGCGCATCCTGGGGGCGCTCAAGCGGTCGATCAACGCGATGTACCCCGAGGACAAGGTGCTGGAGCTGTCCGAGCGGCTGCGGCTGGGCGAGGGGCTGGTCAAGACGATCTTCATCCACGCCTTCATGGACAAGCACACCTTCGAGGTGGACCGGATCAAGAAGTGCTGCACGCATTACGCGCTGCCGGACGGCCGCCTGATGCCGGGGTGCGCGTACAACATGTTCTTTCGCCACAAGGATCCGCGCTACGCCGGGGAGATGGGCAAGGGGAAGATCTGGGGTGCGGGCAAGGCCGCCTCGGCGGGCGAGGAGGTCGAGGAGGTCGAGGTGTGAGGCCGTTGGCGCTGGGCGCTCTCTGCGGTCTGTGGGCGGGTCGTTCGTTGCCCTCCGAAGGCATCGAGAGGAGAGCGCCAGGGATCGGTGACGACCTGCTCACCGGCTTTGATCTCATCAAGGGCTGCGTCACTTCTCGGACGCTATGAGTGACGTCCCTGCTCGTGCTGGCAAAGAAGCCGGCCTCGTCCAGCTGACCCAAGATCGCCATGCACTGGCTGGCGGGGGGCTGGAACCAATCGCCTCCCACATCGCCGGCGGCCTTGAAGAGGGCGTCCCAGGCTTTGGCCGCTCCCTGGGGGGCGACGCTCGGGTCGTCGCTTGCCTCGGGGGGGGGTTTGGAGACACACTCCGGCGACAGTCGGTGTGGAGGCGTGACCCTGGAGGTCCGAGGAGGTCGAGGGCGTGAAGAAGCTTCTGGAGGGCAAGCGGGTCCTGGTCACGGGGGGCTCCCGCGGCCTGGGGCGCGCGTTCTGCGAGGCCTTCGCGGCCGAGGGCGCCGACGTGGCGCTGTCCTACACGAGGGACGAGGCGAGCGCGGCGCAAACGGTCGAGGCCATCAAGGCGTCGGGGCGGCGGGGCAGGGCCTTTTGCACCTCGGTGCTGGACGTCGAGGCGACCCGCGCGATGATCAAGGCGATGGAGGACGACTGGGGCGGCGTGGACGTGCTGGTCAACAACGCCGGGATCACCCAGAACCTGCCGCTGGCGCTGCTGGAGGAGGAGGACTGGGACCGGGTGATGGACGTCAACGTCAAGGGGACCTACCTGACCTCGCGGGCGGCGCTGCGGGGGATGGTGCGGCGCAAGTCGGGGGTGATCCTCAACATCGGCTCGCTGGCCGGGGCCCGGATGCTCGACGCGCCGATCCACTACTGCGCCAGCAAGGCGGCGATCAAGGGGCTGACCGAGGCGCTGGCCAAGGAGGTCGCCCGCCACAGGATCAGGGTGGTGTGTCTGGCGCCCGGGCTGCTGGAGGACGGCCTGGGGCGCAACCTGCCGCCGCACCGCCTCGACGCCTACCTGCACCACTGCGCGCTGGGGCGCGTGGGGCGCTTTGACGAGGTGGCCCGCTTTGCGGCCTTCCTCATCTCGGACGCCAACGCCTTCATGACCGGCGAGACCGTCATCATGGACGGAGGTGTTTGATCTTACCTGGTTTTTTCAGAGGTGAGGGGGGCTGATTCTGGACGGGTACGAGGCATACGTCGAGCGGATCAACCCGACGCTGGGCTCCTTCTTGAAGATGTCGGGTCGGGCGCATCGGTGGGCGCGCGCGTCGGGGTGGGTGATCGAGACGGAGGAAGGCCAGCGCCTCGAAGACTGGGTGGCCGGCTACGGCGCGCTCTCGCTGGGTCACAATCCGGCCTCGCTCAAGGCGGCGCTGCAGCGGGCGCTCGACGGCGGCGCGCCGGGTCTCTACCACGAGGCGCTCAACCCCTTCGCGGGGCGTCTGGGGCAAGCGCTGGTCGAGGTCGCGGGGCCCGGGTTCGAGACCGCGCTGCTGTGCAACGGCGGCGCGGAGGCCATCGAGGCGGCCTTCAAGCTGTCGATCCTGGCGACGGGGCGCGCGAAGATCGCCAGCTTCGAGGGGGGCTTCCACGGCGTGAGCCTGGGGACGCTGGCGTGCATGGGAAAGGGCGCCTTCCGGGAGGGCTTCGAGGGCTCTCTTCCTCCCTTCGTGACGCTGCCGATGGACGAGGGCGGCGCGGCCGAGGCGGCGCTGGCGGTCGGGGACATCGCGGCGGTGGTGATCGAGCCGATCCAGGTGGAGGCGGGCGCGCGGATCGTGTCCGAGGGGCTGCTGCGGCGGCTTCGGGCGGCGTGCGACGCGTCCGGCGCGCTGTTGATCTTTGACGAGATCCAGGTGGGGATGGGCCGGACGGGCAGCTTCTTCGCCTTTGAGCAGCTTGGGGTCAGGCCGGACATCGTGGTGCTGGCCAAGGCGCTCGGCGGGGGGCTGGTGCCGGTGTCGGCGGCGATCTCGGGCGCGGGCCTGTGGGCGCGGGCGTGCGGGGATCTGAGGCGCGCGGAGATCCTGTCGAGCACCTACGGGGGCGGCGCGCTGGCGTGCAGCGTGGGGATCGAGGCGGTGGCGCAGTTGAGCGATCCGGCGCTGCTCGGGGAGGTCCGGCGCAAGGCGGCGCTGCTGTGGGGCGGGCTTGAGAGGGCGCTTGCGGGCTCGCCGCTGGTGGAGCGGATCAGCGGCCGGGGGCTGCTCGGGGGGATCAAGCTGCGCGAGAGCGATCACCCCTGGTTCTCGTGGGATGATCTCGGGATGCCGTCGCTGTCGGGGCAGCCGGTGTCGGCGCCGATGCTGATCGAGCGGCTGGGCAGAGAGGGGATCTTGTCGCAGGTGTGCGGCCACGACTGGTCGGTGGTGCGGGTCGAGCCGCCCTTGATCATCGACGACGAGGCCATAGGGCGCTTTATCGACGCCGTAGCGGACGGCATCCGCTGGCTTGAGTCCTTTTGAGGTGGTCGAGCGACGGCGTCCTTTTGAGGTGGTCGAGCGGCGGCCGGGGTTCCGGCGCCCGGCGTGGGGTCTTCAGGAGCGGGCGGGAGGGGTGGGATGAAGCGGGTGCTTGTGCTGGGGGGCTCGGGGGCGCTCGGGCGTGTGGTGTGTCGAGGGTTGATCGACGCGGGCGCGCGGGTGGCGTTGACCTGGTGGCGCGGGGAGGCCGCGGCCGAGGCGCTGCGGGGCGAGGTGGCCGCGGCGGTGCAGGTGGACCTGGGCGGGGAGGGCGTGGAGGCGGCGGTCGATGAGGCGGCCGAGGCGCTCGGCGGCCTCGACGCGCTCGTGCACAGCGCGGCGATCGGGATCAGGCCGGGGTTGACGCCCCCCGGAGATCGCCACCAGGTGATGCGGGAGGTGACGCTGGAGGATTGGGAGGCGATGATGAACCTCAACGTGCGCAGCGCCTTTCTGGCATGCCGCCGTGCGTCGGAGATCATGCGGGCGCAGCGCGAGGGGGCCGCGTCCATCGAGGGCGGCTCATCGGGCGGCGACCTCATCCTTGTCGGCTCCATCGACGGGGTCAAGCCGGTGCCCTCGCCGGTCCACTACGCTGCATCGAAGGCGGCGCTCGGCGGGATGGCCAGGGCGATGGCCAAGGAGCTGGGGCGAGAGAACATCCGGGTCAACGTGGTGGCGCCGGGGATGATGGATCGGGGCTTGTCGCAGATCGCGCCGGCGGCGCTGGTGCGGGAGTATGAGAAGCACAGCGGCCTGAGGCGGCGGTCGGCGCCGGAAGAGGTGGCCTCGGTGGTGTGCTGGCTGGCGCTGTCGAACACCTACCTGACGGGCGAGACGATCGCGGTCGACGGGGGGCTCTGAGGACCTTGGAGGGCGGCGTTGGCGAGTCGAGGTGGGCGCGGATCGGGCTGGGGTTGCTGGCGTGGGGGGTCTGGGGGATCCACGCGGCGGGGCATGTGGGGGGCGGCCACCCTGAAGATCTCCTTTGGTTGTGCAATGTTGCGCTCTGGTTGATGGGGCTGGCCTACGTGGCGGGGGCGCCGTCGCTGGCGGGGGTGGCCTTCGCGTGCCTGCTGGGCGGGACGCCCTTGTGGCTCCTGGGCGTGGTCTTTGGCGAGTCCTTCGCCTGGACCTCGTTCTTGACGCACTTCGGGGGTCTGTGGCTGGGCTGGCGAGGGATGAGGACGCTGGGAGAGGGGGAGGGCGTGTGGTGGAAGGTGGCGTTGACGATCGCCTCGCTTGGGGTGGTGACGCGGGTGGCGACGCCGGCTGAGTCCAACGTCAACCTGGCCTTCGCGGTGTCGCAGGGCTGGGAGGGTCACTTCCCGTCGCACTTCTGGTATATCGTAGGGGTAGTGGGCATGGTCTACGGGGTGTCGGTGGTCATGTACGGCGCGGCGAGGTGGTTGAGCCGTCGACGGGAGGGCTGATGCGATATTTCCTCATCGACAAGGTGACGGAGGTCGAGGTCGGGGTGCGGGTGTGCGGGATCAAGAACGTGACGCTGGCCGATCCGATCCTGCACGACCACTTCCCGGACTACCCGGTGATGCCGGGGGCGCTGATCGTGGAGGCGGCGGCGCAGCTGGCGGGCTTCCTGCTGGAGTTGACCTTCAACGAGTCGGACGAGACGCCGGTGGTCAGGGCCTTGCTGGTGCAGATCGAGCGGGCGAAGTTCCGGGCGATGGCGGGTCCGGGCGATCAGCTTCACATCGAGGCGCGGCTGGAGTCGAGGCTGGCGAGCTCGGCCAAGGCGTCCGCGCTGGTGACGTGCGGGGGCAAGAAGGTGGCCACCGCGACGTTGACCTTCTCCATGAGGCGCCTGGACTCGGAGCGGGTTCAGGAGCAGCGCAGGTACATCTACAAGCTATGGACCAGGGATCTCAGCGAGCCGATCAAGATCAGGTAGTGGTCACGGGCTTCGGTCACGTCGTGCTGGGCGAGGGCGCGACGTGCGATCCGAGGCGGTGGCTGGAGAGCCCCAAGGCGCGCAAGTTCATGGGGTTGCAGGAGGAGATGTCGGTCGTGGCCGCCGGCCTCGCCGTGGAGTCTGCGGGGCTGGGTGCGCGCCCCTCGCTGGGCGAGCGGGCGGGGCTGTACATGGCGGTGGGCTACATCCCCTTCGAGGAGCAGTTCATCTCGCCGCTGGTGGATCGGGCGGTCGAGGACGGCGAGTTCTCGATGGCGCAGCTGTCGACGGAGGGCTATCGGGCGGTGCGGCCGCTGTTGACCTTCCGCTGCCTGCCGAACATGCCTGCCTTTCACATCTCGACGAGCTTCGACATCCAGGGGCCCTATGTGGTGACCTATCCTGGGGCGGGGCAGCTCTATGGGGCGCTGGAGCAGGCCGTGATGGCGCTGGAGTGCGGGGCCGTGGACGTGGCCTTGCTCGGGGCGGTGGCGCACCAGCGCAACTTCCTGGTCGAGCACCACTTCGGGCGCCTGGATCACAAGCCTTCGGGCGCGCTGCTGGACGCGGCGGGCTTCGTGGTGCTGGAGCGGGCGGGGGACGCGCAGGCCCGAGGCGCGGCGATCCGCGGGCGCTGTCTGGGCTTCGAGGTCGATTACAGGCCGCACGACCCCTTCGAAGAGGAGCGGGCGCAGGCCGAGCGCCTGACGTGGGACGAGGACGGCGCGGCGGTCGAGGCGCCGGGCGAGCTTGGGGCCGCCTCGCTGCTGGTGCTGCTGTCGGAGGCGGCCGGCGGCCGGCGGCGCGGCGGGCTGTCGCACGCGCTGGAGGCGCGGGACATGATTACGGCGTCGAGCCGCTGGGAGCTGACATGAGGCGGCGTGTGGTGGTCACGGGTGTGGGCGCGGTCACGCCGCTGGGGATCGGCGCCGAGGCGCTCGGGGAGGGCCTGCTGGCGGGGCGCTCGGGCGTGGGGATGTTGACGCTCTTTGATCCGGCGGAGCTGCCGACGCGGGTGGCGGCGCAGGTGCCGCTGGGCGACGAGGCGCTGGGCTTCCGGGATCGGAAGATCGCCTTCGCGGTGATGGCGGCCGAGGAGGCTTTTTCACAATCGAGGGCGTGCGGGAGTGAGCCCGGGGGGGCGCTGGGGGGTCAAGGGGCGGGGGTGAGCCTGGGGGTGGGGCTGGAGGTCTTCTCGATGCAGGACATGGTGGCGCAGCGCCACGGCGGCGCGCAGGTGCCGTCGGACAGGCGCGCGCGGCTGACCTTCTTGCAGACCCCCTCGGATCTGTGCGTGCACCTGGTGTCGCAGGTGATCGGCGCGAGGGCGGCGCCGATCACGCACGTCTCGGCCTGCGCGGCGGGGACGGACGCGATCGGGGTGGCCTTCCGGCTGGTGGCCTCGGGTCGGCGGCGGTGGATGCTGGCGGGCGGGGCGGACTCGATGATCAACCCGCTGGGGGTGGCCGGCTTCAGCAAGCTGGGGGCGACGAGCCCGTCCTGGGAGGAGCCGCAGAAGGTCTCGCGGCCCTTTGATCGGCGCCGCAATGGCTTCGTGCTCGGCGAGGGGGCCGGGGCCTTGGTGCTGGAGGCGCGGGAGGACGCGCTGGCGCGGGGGGCGCAGATCCTGGCCGAGATCGTCGGCTACGGGTGCTCGTTTGACGCCCACGGGATCAGCGAGCCGCACCCGGACGGGCGCGGGGCCTGGCAGGCGATGGTCAGGGCGGTGGCGGACGCGGGGATCGAGCCGGGGGACATCGACGCGGTCAACGCGCACGGGACCTCGACGCCGAAGAACGGCCCGATGGAGACGCTGGCGCTCAAGCGGCTGCTCGGAGACAGGGCCTGGTCGGTGCCGATCAGCGCCCCCAAGTCCATGATCGGCCACCTGATCAGCGCGGCGGGGGCCGTCGAGGCGGTCGGCGCGATCCACGGGATGCGGGCCGGTCGAGTGCACCCGACGATCAACCTGGATGAGCCCGATCCGCTGTGCGACCTCGACTATGTGCCGCATGTGGCCCGCTCGGTCGAGCAGCGCCATGTCCTGTCGACCTCCTTCGCCTTTGGGGGGCAGAACGCGGCGATCGTGCTTCGTCGCCACGAGCCCGACGTGCTATAAGGGGTCAATGCAACGCAGGGAGCCTGTCGCGCGCCTGGGCCTGATCGGTCAAGCGCCGCGGGCCTCGACAGGATCGTCAGGGAGATCCATGAACCGACAAGATGGGATCGACATCGTGCGCGAGACGCTGGCCGAATGCCTGGAGGCCGACCTGGAGGAGATCACGGTCGAGAGCCGGCTGGTGGGCGACCTCGGCGCGGACTCGCTCGACTTCGTGGACCTGATCTTCCTGCTGGAGGAGCGCTTCGGGGTGGAGCTGCGCGGCGGCGAGCTGGACGCGCTGACGCGCCTGGATCCCGGCTCGGCCGACGTCATGCAGGACGGCCACCTGACCGAGGCCGTCCTGGAGCAGCTCCGGCCCTGGCTGCGGCAGCTCGAAGGGGTCTCCGAGGTGAGCCCCGGGCAGGTCTTCGGGATGATCACGGTCGAGAGCATCTGGCTGGCGATCGAGCGGGTCGTGTCCAACAAGCCCAACCCCTGAGCCCGCCAATCGGGTAGACCCGCCGGTCTACTCTCTTGCGCTGAAACATGTTCTGGGCGATAGTGCCCTTCCTGACGCTGAGCCTCGCTGGCGCCCTTCAAGCGCGACCGGTGGGCCATAAGTCAGGTTGTCTATTCAAGAAAATGGCGCGACGCGCCGACCCGGATGAAGGTGGAGAGAGGCAGATGGAAGAGCAGGACAACAAACCCAAGGTCGCCGTCGGTTGCAGCGGTTGCTTGACGCTCCTTTTCCTCCTGGGCGGCGTCGTGACAGGGCTTCTGCCTGTGATCACGGACGGCAAGGCGAGCTGGGAGGAGACGGTGCCCGGGATCATCGGCACGAACGTGTGCTGCTTCCTGTCGGGCATCTTGCTGCTCGTCTCCATCATCTGGCTCGTCAAGTCGAACAAGAGCTCCTGAGCCCCCTCCTCGCCCTTCATTCATCCCCAGCGCCCCCATGGCGCCCTCGACCCGCTTGCGCGGGCCCACCCTCGCGTGGGCCCGGTGGGCGTCACAGCACCCCCTTATGATACCGTGACTTGCGCGCCCCCGTGCGCCTGAGTGATAGTCGAGCCATTGACGTCCGGCGAGGTGCGCATGAGCTCAATGGCAGGTCCGGTAAAGCAGTTCTTCCTCCGCTGGCTTGGCCCGCTGGCGATCATGGCGGCGATCTTCGTCATCAGCGGCGTCCTCGGCCGACCCGTCGACGAAGGCGACCTGAGCGCGCGGGTCATCTGGCCCGAGCGCCTGAGCGCCTCGACGCCGGGCGTCCTCGTGATCGTCGCGCGCGACACCGGCGAGCTGGACTCCCCGCCCATCTCCGGTGCGTCCGTCGCGCTCTACCAGATGTCGGGCGCGGGCCGGTCGCGGTGGCAGAGCGGGCAGGATCTGGCCGAGCAGGTCGCTGGCGACATCGGCCTGCGGGCCATCGCCACCGGCAAGACGGACGCCTCCGGGCACGCGCTGATCGTCCTGCCGCCCGTCACCCGGGACACAGACGGCGCGGGCATCCAGCGGTCAGAGGGCGAGGACATCGCGCTCCTGTTGCGCGTCGAGCGCGAGGGCGATCAGCGCGTCATGCGGCGCGTCTACAGCCTGCCGGCGGAGGCCCGCCTGGCCCTGACCTCGGACCGCCCGCTCTACCAGCCCGGCCAGCCCATCAAGCTCAGGGCCCTGGGCGTCGACCCCGACAGCGGACGCCCGATCAGCGGGGCGATCAAGTGGACCGCCCGCGATCCGCGCGGCAACCTCGTCCTTCAGGAAGAGGGCGAGCTGAGCGCCGCCGGGATCGCCGCGATCGAGCTGCCGCTGTCGAGCCAGTGCGTCCAGGGCCAGTACAACCTCCAGGTCGAGTACTCCGGGGTTCAGGCCACCCTGGCCGTGGACGTGCGCCCCTTCAGGTTGCCGCGCTACAAGGTCGAGGTGGCCCCCGATCGAGGCGCGATCCAGCCGGGCGAGACCCTCGCGGGGAAGGTGCGGGCGCGCTTCACCTACGGGGACCCCGTCGGGGGCGCGCAGGTGCTCATGACGGTCGTGTTCACGCGGGTCGACGGCCGCACCGAGGCCGCCGAGATCAAAGGGGAGACGGACGCCGAGGGGGTGCTGGCCTTCTCCTGGCAGGCGCCGCCGGACCTTCGGGCGGGCGACGCGCTCTCCGTGCAGGCCGTGGTCGAGACGGAGGCCGGGCGCGCCGAGCGCGGCGTCGCCAGCGTGCAGGTCGGCGGCCAGCGGCTGTCGATGGAGCTGCTGGCCTCGGGCTCGGCCGGCTGGCTCGTGGGGGTGGAGAACAAGGGCTTCGTGATCGTGACCGACGGCGCCGGCAGGCCGGTGGCGCGCGCGTCCGTGGTGCTCAAGCTGCCCGAGCAGCGCGAGGAGCGGATCGAGAGGCTGACGACGGACGAGGACGGGCAGGCGCGCTTCACCTGGACGCCCTACACCTCCGGGTTGACCGTCCGCGCCGAGATCTCGCCGGCCGAGGGCCAGAGTGTCCTGATCGACCAGTCGATCGGCGGCTCCTGGGGGCGCGCCTTCATGGCGTCGCTCAGCCCGACGGCGGCGGTGGGCGAGCCCTTCACCTTCGAGGTCGGCGGGTTCTCCGGCGCCGGGACCGTGGTGGCCTTCAACCGGGGATACCCGGTGGCGGCGACCGCGGTGCACGCCAACGGAGAGACCTCGATCGACTTCGGGGACGAGGCGCGCGGGCTCGTCGTGCTCAGGCTCATCGACCAGAACGGCGGCCAGCAGGCCAGCCTGCCGGTGTGGGTGGTCCAGCGCGGCGGCGAGGCGGTCGAGATCAAGGCCGACGCCGACCTCCACGCGCCCGGAGGCAAGGCCAGCCTCGGGCTCTCCTTCCCGGCGACGGTCGACGAAGGGCAGGCCGCCCCGGTCGCCCCCGTGACCTTCGGGATCGTGGGCGTGGACGAGGCGCTCTACGCCCTCAAGGAGCGCTCCCAGCTCCCCCTCGGGCTGCTGCTGCGCCAGGACCCCGGTCAGGCCGAGGCGATGGCCGGGGCGCTGGCGAGCGTCGAGCGCGCCAAGGCCGGCGGCGCGCTGACGCGGCGGATCGAGGCCTCGCGCTTCGCGCAGCGCTTCGCATCTTCTGGTGAAAACTTCAACAACCACGAGGACTTGACGCGGGATCTGGAGACGATCGCGCGCCGCCCGTGGGTGCACGGCTGGGTGCTGGTGCTGGCGGCGCTGGTGCTGGTGCTGGCGGCGTCGGCCATGCGGACGACAGGCCGGGCGGTGACGCGCGGGGCCTTCAGCTGGCGGCGCGCGGGGGGGCTGCTGGGGGTGGCCTTCGCGGCGCTGGTGTGCGCGCTGATCATGGGCGTGGCCTCGGGGGAGGCGCTGGCCGGCGGGCTGGTCGTCTGGGCGGGTGTGGTGCTGTGCTGGGCGGTCGCCGCGGGGATGCGCGCCCCGGAGATGCGCCTGTCGGCGTGGCTCTGGTCGGGGCTGGGGATGATCCTGCTGGCGCTGGCGATCGTGCTGACCCAGGTCAGCGTCCACGTCGAGGACTGGGTCGGCGTGGCTCTGGCCGGCGCGCTCGGCTTGCCAGCGCTGGCCTTGATCGTCGAGATCGTCCTGTGGGCCTTCGTGCTCCACGCCCGCGGGATGCGCCAGCCGGGCTTTGGCCTGATCACCATCGTGGGGATCCTCGGCGGCGGGACCTTGGGCGTGATGGGCTTCTTGACGATGGGCCGCATGTCCCCTGACGCGGCGCGCTACGCCGAGCAGGCCATGGCCCCGTCGGGCGGCGCCTTCATGGCGAAGGCCGAGGAGGGCGCCGCCGAGAGGGAGGCGCCCGCGCCCTCCGCCGCCCCGGCCGCGAACACGCCGCAGGAGGCCCAGGAGGCGCCGCGCGTGCGCTCCTTCTTCCCCGAGACGATGATCTGGATGCCCGAGGTGGCCTCCGACGCCGAGGGCCGGGCCAAGGTCGACCTCGACATCCCCGACAGCATCACGACGTGGCGCGTCGACGCGACGGCCACGACCTGGGACGGCCGCTTCGGCGACGGGCGCCTGGGGATGCGGGTCTGGCAGCCCTTCTTCCTGGAGCTGGAGCTGCCCACCCACCTGACCGCAGGTGACCGCGTCGAGGTGCCCGTCTCCGTGGTCAACAACCACGACAAGGCGCTCCGGGTGCGCCTGGAGGCGCGCGGCGAGGGGGCGCTGGAGGTCGTCGAGGCCCCCGCGGCGGTGGAGCTGGAGGCGGGCCAGCGGCAGATCGCGATCTTGAAGGTCTTCGCGCGCAGCAGCGGCGTGGGGTCCGTGACGGCCTCGGCGATCCCCGACTCGGGGCAGGGGGACGCGGTGCGGCGGGAGGCCTCGGTGCGGCCGGACGGGCGAGAGCTCACCAGGACGCGCTCGGGGCTCGTCCGCAAGGGCTTCCGCACCGCGATCGACGTGCCGGGCAGCGCGCTGGAGGGCAGCGCCTCGGCCAGCGCCGCCATCTTCCCGAGCGCGATCTCCGACGCCGAGGACGGCCTCGACGGGATGCTGCGCGGCCCGATGGGCTGCTTCGAGCAGACCTCCTCGGCCAACTACCCCAACGTCATGATCCTGCGCGCGCTGCGGCAGGTCGAGCCCTCCAAGTGGCCCAAAGGAAAGGAGAAATGGCAAGAGGAGGTCGTCAAGGCGCGCAAGCACCTGGCGATGGGCTACCAGAAGATCCTCAGCTTCCAGCTCGACTCGGGCGCCTTCTCCCTCTACAACGACGCCCAGTCCCACGGCTGGGAGCGGCAGCCCGACATCATGCTGACGGCCTACGGCGTGATGCAGCTGACCGAGATGGCCACCGTCTACCCCGTCGACAAGGCCGTCATCGAGCGCGCGACCCGCTGGCTGGCCAGCCAGCAGAACCCCGGCGGCACCTGGCCCGTCTACGCGGGCCGGATCTCGGGCGGCGCCTGGAGGAGCAACGACGACGCGGCGCAGCTGCGCTCGACGGCCTTCGTCGCCTGGGCGCTGCTCCAGGCCCCCAGCGCCGACCTGACCCGCGCGGCCACCGACAAGGCCCTGGACCACCTGGAGCGCTCCGCCGGCGAGTCCGGCGCCCCCGACACGGTCGCGCTCTCCGTCAACGCCCTCGTGGCAGGCCGACGCGCCGAGGCCGCCGCCCAGCTCTCCGACCGACTCGCGGCGCTGGCCCAGCGCCAGGACGACGCGGTCTGGTGGGTGATGTCGGGCTCAAGCTGGATGGGCGGCTGGGGCCAGTACGCCGACCTGGAGGCCACGGCGCTGGCCGCCTACGCCCTGCTCTCGGTCGAAAAGCACGGCGAGCTCCTCCAGCCCGCCCTGCGACACCTCGCCCAATCCCGCTCCCCCTGGGGCGGCTGGGGCTCGACCCAGGCTACCGTCTGGACCCTGCGGGCGCTGGAGAAGATCCGATCGCTGGACACCGGCCGCGTCGTCCTGTCCGTCTTCCTCGACGAACAGCCCTGGGCCGAGGACAACCCCTCCAGCCCTTCGGAGGGCAAGGTGATCGTCGAGCCCGGCGACGCCCTCGTCCACCGCTTCTCCAAGCCCTCCATCGCCGTCGGACAGTCCCACTTCATGGTCCAGACCTCGTCCAGCACGGCGGCCATGGCCCAGGCCACCGCCCGCTACGCCCTGGCCTGGGGCGACCCCGCCGCCCAGGTCAACGGCGAGCGCCTGGCCATCTCCATCGTCTCCAACTTCAAGGCCGTCTCTCGCGGCGGCCAGGTCGAGGTCACCGCCAAGGTCCGAAACCCCGGCCGCGACGCCTACGGCGCCTCCATCGTCGAGCTGCCCCTGCCCCCCGGCGCCTTCGTCGACCCCGATCAGTTCGAAAGCTGGCAGAAGGCCCGCCTCATCGACACCTTCGAGGTCCTGCCCACCTGCGTCCGCCTCTACATCTCCGGCTTCGACCCCCTCCAGGATCGCGCCTTCACCTACCGCTTCAGGGCCCTCGTCCGCGGCGAATTCTCCCTGCCCCCCGCCCGCGCCTACCTCTTCTACGCCCCCGAGCCCGTCACCGAGGTCGACGGCGGCGACCTCCGCGTCGATTGACCCCCATCAACCGCGCGATCACCCCTTCACCCACGACCGCCGAAGACATCGGCCCAAGAACTGAATAGATACCTGGCTTTACGAGCCTCGCGGACACCCCAGGAGCCCCTCATGACCACCCTCGACGCCCTCGAACCCGCCCTCGTCTGGCAGCTCTTCGCTGGCCTCTCGTCCTTCCCTCGACCCTCCAAGCACGAGGCCCGCGTCCGCGACTGGATCATCGCCCTGGCCCACGAGCGCGGCTTCACCACCGCCGTCGACCCCGCCGGCAACCTCCGCGTCGACGTCCCCGCCTCCCCAGGCTTCGAAGACGCCCAGCTCCTCGTCATCCAGGGCCACCTCGACATGGTCACCGAGGCCAACCCCGACTCCACCCACGACTTCTTCAACGATCCCATCACCCTCATCGTCGATCGCGAGCCCGGCGGCCGCCAGATCGTCCGCGCCGACGCCACCACCCTCGGCGCCGACAACGGCATCGGCGTCTCCCTCGCCCTGGCCGCCGCCCTCGACCCCCAGACCATCCACGGCCCCTTCGAACTCCTCCTGACCGTCGACGAGGAGATGGGCCTGACCGGCGCCAACGCCCTCTCCCCCGACTTCTTCTCCGCCCGCCGCATGATCAACCTCGACTCCGAAGACGACGGCGCCCTCTACATCGGCTGCGCCGGCGGCATGGACACCTCCTGGCGCTTCGACCTCCCCACCTCCCCCCTCGACCCCGACCTCGCCCTGGCCCGCGTCGTCGTCGGCGGCCTGCGCGGCGGACACTCCGGCGGCGACATCCACGAGAACCGCGGCAACGCCCTCAAGGCCCTCACCCGCGTCCTGCGCGCCGCCCCCTCCCTCCGCATCGTCTCCATCGACGGCGGCAGCAAGCGCAACGCCATCCCTCGCCATGCCAACGCCCTCGTCGCCGCTCCCCCCGCCGCCATCGCCGCGCTGACCCAGGCCGCCTCCCGCGTCCGCGACGCCGTCGCCGCCGAATCCTACGAGCCCGACGCCGACGTCCACCTCGTCACCGAGGACCTCAACGCCGACGCCGCCCTCTCCATCGACGACACCGCTCGCCTCCTGGCCGCCCTCTGCGCCGCCCCCAGCGGCGTCACCGTCATGCACCCCAGGGTCGAGGGCCTCGTCCAGACCTCCAACAACCTCTCCACCGCCACCACCACCTCGGCCGCCGCCGACCGCCTCTCCATCGAGATCGGCCTCCTCTCCCGCAGCTCCACCACCTCCCTCCTGTACGCCCTGACCGACCAGCTGCTCGCCCTCGGCCAGCTCTCCGGCGCCGCCGTCGAACAGTACGGCGAATACCCCGGCTGGAACCCCGACCCCGACTCCCCCCTCCTGGCCACCTGCGTCCAGGTCCACCAGGCCCTCTTCGACAAGCCCCCCCGCATCCTCGCCATCCACGCCGGCCTCGAATGCGGCGTCATCGGCGACCGCGTCGGCGGCCTCGAAGCCATCTCCTTCGGACCCGACATCCGCGGCGCACACAGCCCCTCCGAGCGCGTCTACGTCGACTCCGTCCAACGCTGCTGGACCTACCTCCGCGCCGTCCTCGACACGCTCGCCCGAGCGCCCCGCTGAACTACCCACCCTCCGAGATCCAGGCGCGGAGCGATGCGAAGATCATCAATCAGAACAAGGAGTTGGGCGTGATACGAGCGATCCTTGGGGCGAGCCTCGGCGGGGCGGTCGGGCTCATCTCCTCATGGGCCGTCATCCTGATCACCCTGCCGGACGCCCACGGCAAGCCTGCCGAAGTGCGATACGAACACGACGCGCCCATCTGGATCCCCCGCGCTCTCTCAACCCCTGATCGCGCGCAGCCCTCGCCTCGACATCGGTGAGGACGAGATCGACCGACTTGCCACCTCCTCACAAGGTTGAGAGATTGCTCTCATTGGAAAATTTCGTACAACAGAGTTGACAAGATAAGGTGGGGGGGGGTAAGGTAGGTTCATCATCACACTACGGCCTCCCCAGGATTCCTGACTGGAGGTCGGCAAAACTAGGAATGGAGACCCTGATGACCGGCGCAACCATCGAGATCCTGCCCAAGACCCGCTTTGAGCACTCTTCCGGCAGCCTGACCTTCAAGGCGAGCACTCCCCAGGCGATCGACACCAGCGGGTTCAACTTCCTGTCCCTCCAAGTCTGGGTCTACAACCTTCAGACGGGCGACACGCTCAAGCTTAGCCTTGAGGAGGCGACCGTCAACGAGGATGACGCCTACGTCCCTGCGCTCTCAGCCGCTGCCCCTCTGCTCACGTTTGCGGGCACCGGCTCGACCCAGACCAAGATCGTCCACCTCATCGACTTCTCGCGTTTCATCCGGCTGACGGTGCAGCCGATCTTGGCTTCGGGCAATGTCGTGGACGTGCGCGCTCACCTGAACCTGAAGCTGACCCCCTGACGAAGACGACACCGGACGAGGTTGACCAAGGAGCGGTGCTCATGTTCAGGTCCATCGAAATCCTCCCCAAGAGGCGCTTCGAGCACTCGGCCAGCAACACGGCCTTTGTTCAAAGCACCGCTCAAGCCATCGACACGGGGGGTTACAACTTCATCTCGCTCGAAGCGTGGGCGTGGAACCTTCAGACTGGAGATACCCTCGATATCATGATTCAAGAGGCGACGGTCAACGAGGACGACGCCTTTGTCCTGGCCCTCAACAGCCCAGCTTCGGGCACCATCATTTCCCTGAGTGGTTCGTCTGGGGCGACGAGGACAGCGACGGCCTTTCTCCCCGTCTTCTCGCGCTTCGTCCGCCTGTCGATTGGCCCGAGCCTCTCGTCAGGCAACATCGTCGATGTCCGTGCAAGGCTCAACCTCAAGCAGTTCCCATGACCTGAATGAGCCCATCGACGTCCCCTCAAGATGGGGTGGACGTCTTGACGAACGCTGTCACCAGCCCCATCAAGACTTTAACTGGGTTATCCATCGAAGAAGGACGTTAGAAAGAACATGGCCCGCAAACCAACTTCTATTGCCCACCATTTACCAATCCAAACAAATGCAAACTCGTTTCTCAAACAACACACATCAAGTTCGTCAAATTGGAAAAATCTGACCAGAAGTCTGGCGCGGCATTTTAATGCGCACCACTTCAATGCGGTTGATTTGATGCTCAATCCACAATCTTCATTGGAAGGCGCAATCGGTCGAGACGCGTTCAATCGTATTGTCGATCAGTTTGATCTTGAGAAATCTAGGCGGCACACGATATCCTCAAGTGACGAAGAGTCTACAAAAAATCGAAACAAGGAAGCGCGCGAATTGGAAAGACTCCGTGCTTTGGCGAGACAGCTCAACGATCGCGCGCAAGAACAACGTGAAGCGGCAAAAGAAGCGCTCTTGATGGCAAGAGAAACCAATAGGGAAGAATTCTTTGACAAAGCAGAAAAGCTCATCGGCGCGGCGGAAAAAACTCAAAGGCTTCTCGAGGAAGTGCTGGAGGAAATAGCGGATCGCCTCGCAACGAAAGCCAGGCCAATACCAGATGACATCAAAAACGACTCCTCTGGACCATCAGGATCTCGAATTCCTTTTGCTTTGCCGGTGGTCTTCGGTCGGTTTGATATTGATCCTCTTCCGGACGCCAATTCAGGTGATCCCGGAAGATTCCCGGAGCAACTAAACTTGGTGGAGATTTTGGATACTTTGGCGCCAGGTCGACCCAATGTCGACCCACTTCCAGACCAAGTAAAGCCAGGCACACACGGAGCACTGACTCCAACACAGTATCCCATCATTCAAAATCCTATTGGATGGCGATTTTAAAAATCAAGGCCACCGTTGATGAAATCGTCTCCGGGAAAAGTGGATGTGTTCGACGTGGCCGAAAGTTGGCGTTGCTACATCCTGCTCGCTTTATCTTCAGTCAAGTCAGGCACCTGTCTCGGTATGGCAAAATTCATTATGTCTTTGATTTTTATTGTAAATATGTCTTGCGACTATGGAGGCAATGAAGGGGTGAGAGGTTTGGGTGGCGTTTATCAAGTCGACGACTATTATCGAAGTCTATCTGGACACCATAGGGTCGGACTAATCAAAGTGGCACACGGTTGCTGGATATCTGGTGTTGATGGAATGCCAAAAACGGTTGTCTTGACATGTTTTGGTCCGAGTGGAGACTCATTTCGGGTTGATCTTGACAATGAACTTTGTGGCGATATTGAGGAGCTTGGGTATGTCTATGTAAACATGTTGGTTCGACATAAGGACGACATCCATCTCCAATCGTGCGAAGTCAAACCTTCTTCCTGTGGTTGCGAAAATTGACTAGAACGGCGTGAGTCTCAGTCGGAACCGGCCTTGCGCCGTGTGCTGCTGTGGACTGACCGTTCATTGCCTTCGCTGTCACCTGTCGAGACTCACGATACTCTAAGTTGACCTTCAGGTTTCTATGGGATACATCCTAAGAGCCGGTAATCGACGACTGAACGCTAAGAGAGGACGACATGGCGATTTTGCTCAAACTTCCCCAGGCCCTGAGCGTCGCGGATCTGCTCAAGGTGTGCTCGGATCTTCATCCCATGGTCAAAACACACAAGGTCTTCGTGGCCAGCAAGCACATGGACGGGGAGGCCTTCGTGGACGGGGCGCTGCTGGCTCACAAGGATCTCCAGACCAAGGCCGACAAGGCCCACAAGGAGGGCGGTGAGGCCGATCAAGCCCTGGCGCGCCGCACGGCCTTCCACCAGGAGGCCCGCCAGCACGTCAGGGACGCTCGACGGCGGGTGCGCCTGATCGTCCGCTTCCTCAAACGCGACAAGAAGAACGACGAGAGCGCCCGAGCGCTGCTTCGCGATTACGCCATCCGCGGCAACCAAGGCAACATCAACCGCGCCAGCCACCTCGTCCAGGCCCTCTCGCGCATCGCCACCGCCCACGAGAAGCACGGCCCCACGCTGCTGCGCTGGGGCAGCGACGAAGCCTTCGTGGCCCAGAGCAAGGCCATGCTCGACGCCCACCCCGAGGTCGTCAACTCCCTGACCCGCGAGCGCAGCGAGGCCGAGCTGGCCACCGACCAGCGCAACCAGGCCCACACCCTGGCGCTCAACCTCTTCAACGACGTTCTGCACATCGTCGAGACCTTCGCGGCCCAGGATGACAGGGCCGTGGCCGACTTCAGGTCCGTCATGAACAAACACCGCACCCTGCTCCAGGGCTCCTCCCTGGACGCCGACGAGGATGACGAGGACGACCTGGATGCGAACGACGATATCTTCGACGACGAAGAGGGCGGCAAGGGCGCCGACGACGACAAAGGCGGCGATCTGGACGCCTGACCCCCCCTGATGCTGGCTCCAAAGTCCCCCGGCCTGCGGTCGAAGCCACCCGCGTTGTCCACGAAGGCGCCCGTCGGGCGCGACCTATCGCTCGTCGAGCACACGAAGGCGCCCGCTCGAAGGCTTCATGAGGGTGACGTTGCCTTGGAGCCCCCCCCGATGCGCTTCTTGAAGCCCCCTCCCAGACGCTCCCCACCCCTGACCTTGTCCTTGGTGCCACCTCGCCTCTTCAACTCATGGGGTGACGTTGCACTTGAAGCCGGACGCGCTCTCCTCGAAGGGCGGTGATGTTGCCTTGGATGCCCCACGTTGGATTTTGAGCGACCCGCCCTCGGGCGAGCGTGGGGCTCATGCTCAAGGGCGAGCCACGATCAGGCGAGGCCGCGGGGCGCGCTCGGGGGATGGGCGGGGTCAGGAGAGCTGTTCGAAGGGGAGGAGGTCGGGGGCAAGAAGCCATACACGCTCGCCCGAGCACCCCGCTGAAACGACCCCTTGAGATCCCGCGGGGAGCCAATGCGAAGATCATCCATCAAAACAAGGAGTTGGGCATGATGCGAGCGATCCTTGGGGCGACCCTCGGCGGGGCGGTCGGGCTCATCTCCTCCTGGGCCGTCATCCTGATCACCCTGCCGGATGTCCTCTACGAGCGGGCGCTCGGGTGGATCTTGCTCGCCGCCCTCGTCGGCGCGATCCTGGGCCTCGTCGCCGCGCTCTGGACAGCCCCGCGCCGCCCCCGATGACATCAAGGGTCAATGACCGATGGGATCACCCACCTGTCACGGCGGCGCCAACCGCAGAGGTTCGACCATGACCCCCACGATCCGCAGCGAAGCCGCGGGCGACGCGCCCGCCATCCACGCCCTGACCCGGGACGCGTTCCAGAGCGCGCCGCACACGAGCCACACCGAGCAGCACGTCGTCGACGCGCTTCGCGAGGCCGGCGTGTTGAGCCTCTCGCTCGTCGCCGAAGAAGGCGGCCGCCTCATCGGCCACGTCGCCTGCTCGCCCGTGGTGATCGACGAGGGCGCCGTCACCGGCTGGTTCGGGCTCGGTCCCATCTCGGTCCTGCCCGAGCGTCAAGGGCGAGGCGTGGGCGCGCTGCTCATGCGGGCGGCGCTGTCCGAGCTTCGATCGCGCGGCGCCGCCGGGGTCGTCCTGCTCGGCGATCCGGCTTACTACGCCCGCTTCGGCTTTGCGGCGGTCGCGTCGCTGGTCCTGCCGGACGTCCCGCCCGAGGTCTTTCAAGCGCTCTCGTTCTCGGGGGGCTTCCCCGCCGGGGTCGTCCGCTATCACGCGGCCTTTGACGCGACCGGGTAGGCGCCGGGCAGCCAGCTCAGGGTGTGGCGGTTGATCCAGAAGGCCGCCGTGGACAGCAGGCCCAGGATCAGGGGCGCGACGACCTGATTCAACTCCCCCGCCACGACGTGGGTCCCGAGCGCGCCGATCATGACGGCCACCAGCAGCGCCGCGCCGAAGGCCCTCGCCCTGGGGATGGCGATCAGGGCGGCCCCGGTCAGCTCGGCCAGCCCCGTGGCGATGATGAACCAGCCCGGGAAGCCCCAGCGCGCGAAGTTCTCGACCAGCTCCGGGTTACCCAGGAGCTTCATGAGCGCGGGCGGGATGAAGGCCAGCGCGAGGAATCCGGCCAGGACGTGGTTGGCGATCTTGTGCATGGTGGCATCCTTCCTGGGTGGGCGCGGGTGGCTTGACCGGCGCGTCGTTGCTTCGTTGGACAATGTATTCGTTCCATGGGAGATGATAATGGGGGTGTTCTGGGTTGGGGCGTTCCATAATCGCAACGGAGGGTGACGTGGAGCTTCGGGACGCGATGGTGGCCTTCGTGCGGGTGGTGGAGGCGGGGACCTTCGCCGCGGCGGCGCGCGAGATGCACATGCCGAAGTCGACGTTGAGCCGTTGGATGACGGCGCTTGAGGATCGGCTTGGGGCTCAACTGCTGGTGCGGACGACGCGCAGGGTCTCGCTGACGGACGCGGGCCAGGTCTTCTACGGGCGGTGTCGGGACATTGCGGCCGCCATCGAAGAGGCCGAGGCCGCCGTCCACGACCTGCAGGGGGCTCCGCGCGGGATCTTGCGGGTCACGACGATGGCTGCGCAGAGCGGTTTCTTGTCGGATCTGCTGCTGGGCTTCCAGGAGGCCTTCCCCCAGGTGGAGCTGGAGGTGTTCAGCACCAGCCGCTTCGTGAACCTGGAGGCCGAGGGCTTTGACGTGGCGATCCGGGCGGGGCAGCTGCCCGACTCGACGCTCAAGGCGCGGCTCCTGGCGCGGACGCGGCTCGTCCTGGTGGCCAGCCCCGCCTACCTCGACAAGTACGGTGCGCCCTCCACTCCGGCCGAGCTGGTCGGGCGGCCCTGCGTGCTGGGATCGGGGAACTCGGACCCGGCGGTCTGGCGCATGGCGGACGGCACCGCGCTGAGGGTCCGCGGCCCGATCCAGACCAACGCCCTGGAGCTGGCCCTGGCGGCGGCGCTGCGCGGCGTGGGCATCGCGCGGGTGCCCGATCGACTCGCCGATCCGCTGCTGGCCAGCGGCGCGCTGGTCGAGCTCCTGCCCGGATCGCTGGCTGGCGCCGGGGGCCTCTACGTCGTCTACCCGCCCTCGCGCCACCTCGCCGTCAAGGTCCAGGTCTTTGTCGATTACGTCACGGCGTGGTTTGCCGCCGGCGGGTTGGAGGCCACCGCCCTTTAACCTCCAGCGGCGATCAGACGGGACCCGCTCCGAGCACCCCCTTCGCTCCCGCTGTGCAGACCTGCCGAAGTGCGACACGAACACGACGCGCCCATCCAACTCCCCCGCGATCTCTCAACCCCTGATCGCGCGCAGCCCTCGCCTCGGCATCGGTCAGGACGAGATCGACCGACTTGCCACGTCCTCAAAAGGTTGATGGATTGTTCTCGTTAGAAAAATGTCGTACAACAGAGTTGACAAGTCCACATGTCCAGTCCACAACTCCAATGGGGCGAAAAACCCGAGACCGTCACCTTTTTCGCTGACCCCACGTCCACATGAGTGGTGGAAGTGACCGATCGAGTGTGAGCGCATGTTTATAATTCTGCAGATTAAGGTCTTTCTCATTTATTTTTTGGCAGGCATTGCTGGCCCGCAATGTTTGGCTAAAGTAGGAGCCACTGGTTCTGAAATGTTTCGGACTTGTGGGGCGGTCGATCTTGTTATGAATGACTGTCAAGATTCCGATTGCGTGTCTGTCGGGTATTTGGATGTTAAGGTGAGCGGTAAAAAGTCTTCGGTTTTGGTTCGATTGAAAAGGGATCAAAATAAAGTCAGTTCGTTTGATTGGCACTACCTTAGTATCGATCAGAAAATCCTTAACGGAGTGATTGTCTATGTCACCCCCTTGCATAGTCCCCTTCAATTTCTCCCCTTGTATAGGGAATATGAGAAGAGTTTAATGGAAAGGTGAAGCCTATAGCGGAACCCTTGCCTCGTGATACATGAGAACAACGTCACTGACGGGCTCCATGGCTCAATAAGGCCATCAGCCCACGAGAACTCTGCTGTATGAACTAGCCCTCTTCTGTCAGTGCAGGAATCTCAAGATGGCCGATGTCGTGTTCATCGGGCTCCGCTACTCCTGCCAGATTCTGCTCGATCCCGTCCTCATCGGCATCGACTACCAGAATGACAGAAGAGAGCTAGGATTGAGATTTATCGAGGTTGACGTTTATGTCAATGCAGGACAGTCTTGGTAAATTGGTTGGGTTCCCTGATGGGGTGCGTCCGCATTTATCGATGATCTACATTCTTGTGTTTGTGTGTTCGGTAGTGTTGTGTTGGTCTTGTGCAACAACCCCAATGGAGAGTGCAACAACCCCAATGGAGAAAAAGCAGTGCTGGGATGATTTTCAGTGTGGCGCTAACTCTTTTCTAGAGGGCCAATATGTCCTTTCGTATGTATATCTATCAAGACATTTGGAGAGCAATCCATCATGCTTCATGTGCTTCGTTATTATGGGGCACATTAAAGAAATCTTGGGCGATTATCATGGCGCGTTGATGTTCTATAGACAGGCCGAAGCTGTAGAATTGAATGTGACAACCGATTCCTTATTGAGGAGTGTTTGTCTGAAGCACTACCCTGATGAAACATGCGATTGGTACATCAACAGATCGCTCTTCAGGCTGCCGTGGGGTATGGCTGAGGGCCAATGAACGACAGCGAATTCATATTCGGGAGGGTGTGCTATGCATCGTCTAAGTATGGCTTGTTGTGTTTTTGCTGTTTTGGTTATCCCCATCGGCGGATGCCAGATGGTGTTGAACGACATGGGCGAGAAGAGTCATCGGCTTGACTCTTTAGACGAACTTGCTGGGTTGTGTGCCGAGAATGACAATGACAAAGTCTGCCAAGAGGCGCCCCGTTTCCTTATAGATTTTTCAGGGTTAGAACCCCAGCATGTACGATACTTGTTAAATTTGTTCGGGAATGCGTGTCGGGAATCGGGCCAAACTCAAACGGCCGTCCAGTTTTTTACTGACAGTCTTGAGGGTTGTGAGTTGATGCCTGATCGGGTTTGTGCACAATCATATCTATCCTTGGGTGAGATATTAATGAATAGGCAAAGTTACGCTGACTCTTCAATAATGCTCCGTTCTTCCTGGGAGATGGCGGAGGCGTTGGGCGATGGGATGTTGAAGCCGATCGCGATGGTGGCCCGATTGCAGGAGATACTGTCGTTGAAGATTCAGGGGGAGATGGCCTTGGCATGTGAACTGACTGAGCAGTTTACAATTAAATATCCAGAAATGGCCGCGAAGCTCATTGAGGACGACCGCAGCAGCTTTGGTTGCCGCCCCTGACGCCAGTCATTCAAGGGCGAGTCGCCAGCGGGCGAGGCTGTGGAGTGCGGGAGGGGGATGAGCAGGGTCAGGGGGGGGCGGGGTCAGGAGAGCTGTTCGAAGGGGAGGAGGTCGGGGGGCAGGAAGCCAAATCGGGCCTCTCTCGACATGATCCGCGCCCTGGAGTAGTGCCGCAGGATGACCTCCTTGTCGGCGAAGGTGGCAAGGACGCTGGCCTCCCGCGCTTCGAAGGTCGAGCTGGGGGGCAGGCCGCGCAGGTGGACGTCGATCAGGCGCAGGTAGGCCTGGGTCAGCGTCTCGTGGTAGCCGCCAGTGTCCGTCTGCGGGACGCCGTGGGCGGCGTTCAAGTCCATGATCCCCTTACGAAATCGCGCGATGGCGTCCTCCAGCGGATCGAGGGTCAGGCAGGCCAGCGCGACCTGGAGGTGCGCGCGGTGGGTCCAATCGGCGTGGGAGATCGCGGCGCTTTCGAAGGCCGACAGGAGGGCGGCGGCGTCGGGGGTCATGGGGATCTCCTGCCGACCGAGGTCAAGAAGGCGGTCAGGATCGCCCAGACCTGCGGGTCGATGTCGGCGGGCTCGGGCGTCGCCAGGGCGTTGACCAGGGGGTGGGAGACGCCGGGCAGGCGGTGAAGTTCGGCGTCGTTGCCCGTCAGCAGCTCCCGGTAGCGCTCGATCTGCCCGGGGTGGACGTTGATGTCGAGGCTGCCCTGGACGGCCAGCACCGGGCAGGGCAGGGCGCCGAGCGCCTTGGGGATGGTGGCGTTGAGCGCGTCGTACTCCTTGAGGACGCGCTGGGGCAGCGCCGGGGCCAGGCACTCCTCCTTGGGGTCGTAGTTCGGGCCGTCGAGCTTGTCGAAGCACGCCTTCATCTGCGCGGCCAGCGATCGGTGCGCCCAGGCCCCCACCCGATCCCCGCGCCCGGCCCGCAGCGCGGCCAGCCGCTCCAGCTGCGCGGTGATGACCGCGCCCATGGGCTCGGTGGTGCCCGCCAGCAGCACCACGGCCTTGACGCGGGGGTCGCCGCGGGCCACCAGCGGCGCGAGCTGGGCGCCCTCGCTGTGGCCGATGATCACGATGGCCTCCGGGTCCACCTCGGGGCGAGCGGCCAGCCAGTTCACCGCGTCGCGCGCGTCGGTCACGAAGTCGGCCATGCTGAACTGCTCCACGTCATAGAGCTTGCGGTAGCAGGCGGCGCACGATCGCTTGTCGTAGCGCAGCACCACCAGCCCCTGCCGGGCCAGGCCCTCGGCGAGGCGATCAAACAAGGGGAAGGGCGCGGGCAGCTTGAGCAGCAGGTCGCCGGAGCTGGTCGAGTGGCGGTTGGTGGGGCCGCTGCCGCCCATGAGGATCACCCCGGGCCGCCGCCCGCTCAGGCCACGCGGCAGGCTGAGCGTGCCCTGGAGCGGGTTGATGCCCTTCTGGCCGATGGACGAGGGGAAGGTCACCTCCTCCTGATCCACCGTCGCCGCTGTCGCGCGCTGACAACCCTGGCCGGCCTGGACCTCGTTGAGGCCGCAGGCGCCCGCCAGGCGAGGGCGGCGGCGGCTGAGGTCGTGAAGCGGGGGGCGGGCCTTGCTGAGGGTCTCGAGGTCGAGGGGCACCGCGGTCAGGGCGCTCAGCGCCCCGATGACGAGCATGGGGAGCGTCACGGCGGCCACCAGCGCCGCCCACCCGGTCCGGCCCATGGGCGATCTGGCCATCACGACCACCTCGTCAGGATGGCCTCGCGGTCAAAGGCCCGCACCGCCAGCCACATCGCCGCCGCGATCATCGCCACGAGGACCGCGCAGCTCACCATCAGGAGCGTCGCGCTGACGTAGAGCTTGCCCATGAGCACCGCGAGGCTCACGCCGACCAGCGGCAGCACCACGGCCCCCATCACGCTCTGGGCGGCTCGGACGTCGTTGACCCGGGCCGAGATCAGCACCCCGAGCAGCGAGGTCAGGAGCGCCAGCAGCGGGCTGAGCAGCAGCATCCCCAGGCCCCAGACCGGGCGGATCAGGAAGTAGACCACCATCGGATCGACGATGAAGATCGACGCGACCACCACCAGCGCGTAGCTCAACCACCCCATCGCCGTGGCCGGCAGCACCCCGCTGAGGGTCTTGGCGATGAGCAGCTCCTCGGTGGTCAAGGGCGTGGCCAGCAGCGGCTCCAGGCTGCGCTCCTTCTTCTCGCCGACGATCCCGTAGGTCGCGATCGTCAAGGGCAACATCATGGGGATCATCAAGAGGTAGAACATGTACTGGTCGTTGAGCATCACCATCAGGGCGTGCCGGCCCAGCAGCCCCGAGATCTGGTAGGGCACGAAGTCGTTGATCTCGCTGCCAAATTCGCTGTCCGGCAGGAACTGCAGGAAGAAGGAGGTGCCCACGACCAGCGCCACCAGGATCAGCGGCAGCGCCACGATGGTCCCCGAGATGACCTTGTTGCCGCGGATCTCCACCCACTCCTTGTCCAGCACCGCCGCGACGCGCGCCGTGTTGATCCTCATGGTGCCTCCGGGGCCTTTGGGGTGTCGAGCAGGTCGAAGTAGACCCGCTCCAGAGACTGCTTCTCCTCCTCGACGAACAGGATCTCGGCCCCGGCCTCCACCAGCGCGCGCACGATGGCCGGGTTGTCGCGCTCCGGGTCGGCCAGCGACGCCACCACGACCGCGCCCTGGATCTCGGCCCGCTCGACCGCCGCCACCGCCTCGACCGCCGCCAGCAGCGCGGGCGTGGCCTCGCGCAGCCGGAAGCGGACGGTGCGACCGTAGAGGCCCCGGCGCAGCCCCTCCGGGGTGTCCACTCGGACAACTGCTCGTTTGATCAGCGCAATCCGATCGCAGAGCCTGTCGGCCTCGTCCAGGTTGTGGGTGCACAGCACGATGGTCCGGCCCTCGGCCTTCATCTGGGCGATGAAGTCGCGCACCACCTTGGCCGACACCGGGTCCAGCCCCGAGGTGGGCTCGTCGAGGAAGACCACCTGCGGCTCGTGGATCAGGGCCCTGGCGATGGCGAGCTTCTGGCGCATCCCCTTGGAGAAGCCGCCCACGGGCTCGTGGCGCCTGTCCCACAGGTCCAGCATCCGGAGGTAGCGCTCGATGGGCTTGCGGATCTCGACAAGGCCGTGCAATCGGGCAAAGAGCCGCAGGTTCTCCTCGGCGTCCAGGCTCGAATAGAGCCCGGGGGTCTCGGTCAGGATCCCGATGGCCCCCCGCACGGCCTGGTTGTCCTGGCCGATCACGTGGCCCGCGACCCGCGCGCTGCCGGACGAGGGCGCGATCAGCGCCGCGAGCATCCTGACCGTCGTGGTCTTGCCCGCGCCGTTGGGCCCCAGCAGCCCGAAGACCTCGCCGGGCTCCACCCGAAGATCCACGCCCTGCACGGCCACGAGGTCGCCAAAGCGGCGCGTCAGCCCGCGGGCCTCGATCATCGGCTCTGTCGACGCGCTCGTCATGAGCTCCACCCAAGTGCCGGGATCACCCCGAGATCGTGGCCATGATCTCCTGCGCGAAGCGCGGCGTCAGCGCTCGGGCCGCGTCCAGCGCCGCGGACGCCCGCGCCGCGTCGACCCCAGGGGCGAAGGCCGCGGCCAGCTCGGCGTGGAGCACCTCCAGCCGGGCAGGGGTGGCCCGAGCGACGAGGTAGCCCTCCGGCCCCGCCGGATCCTGCATCAAGCACGCCCAGTTGTAAGTCCCGTTGCCGCACGCCAGCAGGTAGGCGAATGCCGCAAGATCCGGCGCCATGACCGCCAACATGCCCTCCGAGCCCAAGAAGACCACAGGGAAGCTCGACGGCGAGCGGTCAGAATCAGCGCCCGCCTCACCTCGCCAGAGGCCGATCATCGAGCCGGTCCCGTCCTGCGCGAAGATCACCACGTCCTCATCGATCCGCGGATCGCGGGTCCAGTCGGAGGCCATTTGCTCGCCGGGCGCCTCGTGGATCTCGACGTCGCACACCGAGGCCAGCGATCCGGTCGGGTCGCCAAAGCACAGGTTGTTGACCTCATCCTCGCCCATGCCCAGGGCCAGGAGGGCCGCCCGCGGGATGTGGGAGGCGTGGGTGAGGTCAGCCAGCAACTCAAGATCACCTGGGAATGCGAAGGCGGTCATCGGACACTCTCGTCGGTGGAGGTTGGACGCGCGGCGCGTTGGGCGCCGCCGAGTTGTCGAAAGGCGATCGACAGACTGTCCGAGCAGGAGGGCGGCGTCAAGCGACGGTCCCAAGGGGCTTCGAGGATGATTCGAAAGCACAAGGGTTCATTTTTTTGTTTCTACAGGCTTTATCTTGTTTGATGAAAGTCATGTCTGAGATCTGGGTGAATTGAGCGCAAAAGTGCGCCAGTTGCGGTTCCGAGCGAAGGCAAGGTGTTGCAGGTTGTGATCGCTCGCGTCGTCCCTGGCTCCATGACAGGCGTCGATGGGTCGGACTCCGCCGGTGGCGCGCCGCCTCGCGGATCAGCGGGAGGCGAAGTAGGCCGCCACCGCGGGGTGGGCGGCGACCGCCGCGTGGAGGGCCGGCAGTCGGGGCCACGCGTCGAAGAGGGAGGCCGGGATGTGGTCGTAGGTGCCGCTCAGGAAGGATCGGAGGATGACGAAGAGCTTGATGTCGACCACGTTCAGGGCGTCGCCAGCGACGAAGGGGCCCTTGATCGCGCCCTGGACGGTGGAGGCCCACTGGCTGAGCCAGCCTGCGGCGAACTCCTCGCGAGCGGCCTTCTTCGCCTCGTCGGAGAGCCCCTGCCCGCCCGGTATCTTGTTGCGGAGGTCTTCGACGGACTGGAGCAGGGCCTCGTGCTGAGCGGCCTCCCTCGGGTCCGTGGGGTGCAGGCCGCGGGTCCGGCCGATGTAGCCCAGGATGGCGTTGCACTGGGTCAGCGTCCAGTCGCCGTCGCGCAGGATGGGGAGCCCGCCGAAGGGCGTCGTGGGCTTCATCGCGGCCCACTGGTCGCGCTGCAGGCGCACGTCCTCGAAGTCCAGGCCAGCGGCCTTGAGCGCGAGGCGGCACTCAAGGCCGCGGGAGGCGTCGAAGTCGAAGTAGGTCAGGGACAGGGACATGGGAGCTCCGTGTGTGGGGGTTTGATCAACCGGCGAAGCCAACATCGTCGATGAGGGGGGGCTGGCGTGTCAAGATGGACAGGCGAGGTGCTGCATGGCCTCGCTCGCGGTGAGGTGCTGCTGGCAGCCTGGGGGTGTGGGCCGAGGTTGGGGCTGGATCGGGGCCGGGGTCAGAGCCCTGTCGGCGAGAGGCGCTCTCGACCCGGGGCCTTGCCCCCCGGCTCCTTCAACGCGAGGCGGATGAGCGTCAACAGCTTCGAGCGCTCGTAGGGCTTCTGGAGGAAATAGACGTTGCTCTGCTCGACCAGCTCGTGGGCGACGTGGTGTTCGTTGTAGCCGCTCGACAGGATGACCGGCAGCGCCGAGTTCAGCGCGCGAAGCTGGTTCAGGACCCCCACGCCGTCGAGCTTGGGCATGGTGATGTCGATGAGCGCCATGCGCAGGTGGTTCCGGTGGATCTTGAAGATCTCGATCGCCTCCTGGCCGTCGTTGGCCGTCACGACGTGGAAGCCACACTTGTTGAGCAGCCTCGTGGCCACCGTGCGCACCAGCACCTCGTCGTCCACCAGCAGCACCGACCCTCGCCCCCGCCACGGACCCTCGGGCAGCTCGATCTCTTCGGCGGACTCCAGAGGGCGCTTTGAAGAGGGCAGGCAGATCTCGATGGTGGTGCCCTTGCCTTCCTCGCTGTCGACCTTGATCGTCCCCCGGTGGCTGTGGACGATGCCCAGGACCGCCGACAAGCCCAGGCCCCGCCCTTTGGTCTTCGTGGTGTAGAAGGGGTCGAACATCAACGTTCTCGTCTCCTCCCCCATCCCACAACCCACGTCGGTGATCTTGAGCACGTTGTAGCTGCCCTCGACCAGATCCTCGCTGAGCAGATAGCCCTCGGCGCTGCTGGGCCGCAGGTGGACCCTGTCTGTCGTGATCGTGATCGCCCCGCCCGCTGGGCCGAGCGCGTCGGAGGCGTTGGCGATCAGGTTCATGACCACCTGGCGAAGCTGGGTCGCGTCACCTTCCAGGGGTGGAAGGTCCGGCGCCAGCACGCACTGCACCGAGGCGTCCTTGGAGATCGCCGATTGAAGCAGGTGGAGCATCTCCTGGATGAGGAGGTTCAGATCAAAGACCTCGTTGACGGTGCGACCCCGGCCCGCATAGGCCAGCAGCTGATGACACAGCGACGCCGCGCGCTTGGAGGCCGTCACGATGTCCGCCAGACAATCCAGCATCATCTGGCTCTTCGGCTGCTCATCCAGGAGACACTCCGCATTGCTCATGATGCCCGCGAGCAGGTGGTTGAAGTCGTGCGCAACCCCCCCGGCCAGCAGACCCAGGCTCTCCAGCTTGCGGCTCTGGAGCATCTGCGCCTCCAGCTGCGCCTGCTTCTCCTCGGCCTCCACCGCAGCCGTGATGTCCCTGATGACGATCACGGCTCCCTCGCGCGCACCCTCGTCGTCCTTCAAGGGCACGGCCGTGATGCTGACCCAGCGCGGCGGCGACGCCTCGCCGTCGATGAGGAGACGGCTCACCTCCACCAGCTCGCCGCCGACGGCTCTGCTCAGGTACGCCGACACCTCGTGCCAGCTCGACCCCTCGATCGGCCCCTGGGCCGAGGTGAGGTTGGCCGGCACCTGACCCAGGATGGCCTCCGCCCGCGCGTTGCAGTGGATCGGCCGCCCCCCGGCGTCGACCGCCAGGAGCCCCTCGACCATGCTGTCCAGGGTGCCCTCCAGCAAGCGATTTTTCCCACCCAGCGCGCGGGTCTTCTCCTCCACCAGGCGCTCCAGATCCTGGTTGAGGTGGTTGAGCGCCGACTCGGCCTGCTCCCGGCGCTCGATCTCGCGCTCCAACTCCTGGACGTAGCTGCGCAGAGCGCCCCAGCGGCGACCCAGCACGCGCTCAATCGAGGCCATCAACTTGTCGAGGTGATCGCCCGTCGTCTCCTTGACGATGTAGTCGTCCACCCGCTTGCGCAGAGCGTCGACCGCCAGCATCTCACTGCCGCGCCCCGTCAACATCAGCACCGGCACCTCGCCCAGGTCCGGCAACAACTCCAGCCCCGAGATGCCATCGCCCAGATCATGATCGATGATCGCCAGATCGCACCGATGTCCCTTGAGCCACTCGCGCGCTTGCTCCAGCGTGGAGGCCTGCTCGACGTCGAACTTCATCGCGCTGCGACGAAGGCGGCGGACGACCGAGGCGCTGTCGATCTCGTCGTCCTCTACGAGGAGCACCCGCACCTGGCCTGCTTGGACTCTGGCCATCGTCACTCCTTGGGAAACCTGCACATCGACCAATAGATATCCAGGACGCGCACCACATCGACAAACTCCAGGAAGGTCACTGGCTTGACGATGTAGCCCGCCACGCTCAACGCGTAGCTCTCCACCAGATCCTGCTCCTGATCCGAGCTCGTCAGCACGATCACGGGGATGCGCTTCAACGACTCGTCCAACTTGAGCTCGCGCAGCAGCTCGATGCCGTTCATGACCGGCATGTTCAAATCCGCCAGGATCAAACCCGGCATCGGCTCGGACGCCAGATTCGTGTAGGGAGGCTCTCGGCGCAGATACGCCAGCGCATCCTCGCCGTGCATGCACACCTTCAATGGATTACTCATCTTATGAGTCTTGAAGGCCCTTTGCACCGTCATCACGTCCACCTCGTCGTCCTCGACGAGCAGAATAGGAATGTCTCGATTCACCGCCCCTCCTCTTCGTACTGTGTCACCTTTATCGTCTTGGGAATCGTAAACATGAACCTGCTCCCCACGCCCAGCTTCGACTTCACCTCCACCTGACCCCCCGTGCGCTCGACGAGCCGCTTGACGATCGTCAACCCTACGCCAGTCGTCTCGAGCTTGTCACGGGGGTTGAGCGTCTGGAACATCTCGAAGATACGCTCAGTGTGCTTCTCATCGATCCCGATCCCGTCGTCCTCGACCGTGAAGCGCCAGCACTCTCCGGCGTCCTGGCTCGACACCACCACCTGCCCGCTCGCCTTGCCGTGGTGCTTGAGCGCGTTGTCGATCAAGTTCTGGAGGATCTGCTGCAGCTGAATCCTGTCGCAGGTCAGCACGGGCAGCTCACCCTCGATCTTCACCTCGAAGCCCTCCTTCTTCTCCCGAGCCTTCAGAAACTCCTCGACGACATCCCTCGCGTTGACCTCGCTGAGCACCATCGCCTGGCGGCCTGCCCTTGAATACTGCAGGATGCCCTCGATCAGGCCGTCCATTCGCATCACTCGACCCAGCAGCAGATCAAACCGGCGCTGACCCTCCTCGTCGATCTTATCCCGGTAATCTTCGGATAGCCACCCTGAGAGCTGGTGGATCGCGCGCAAAGGCGCCTTCAGATCATGCGACACGACGTAGGCAAACTGCTCCAACTCCTTGTTCATCTCCCGCAGGTTCACCGCCACACGCTCAAGGCTCTCCTGCGCTCGCCGACGCTCTGCGACCGTCGCCCCCAGGATGATCGTGACAATCGACATCGAACTCAAGAAGGTCTGCACCAGCAAGAGTTGCTGGTTGAGGCTCCCCGAAGAAAATGGCCCCTGACCGTGGATCGTCCCCAGTATCGTCAAGCCCGTGGCCAGCAAGGCCAGCAGGGTCCAGACGCGAGCGTCAAAGCGAAACGCCGCCCACAGGACGAAAGGCAGCAGCAGGTAGGCCAGAGAGCCCACCTGCGAGACGTCCAGCCAACCCCCGAAGAGCAAACCGCACATCAGTATCAGCCCGACGAAGAGCGACAGGAGCTCCAGCGGGCGACCCCCGCTCCAACCCTCACTCCCGACCCCAGCCCAGCACAGCAGCACCGGCGACACGATCAACACGCCCGTCACGTCGCCCAGCCACCACGTGAACTGAACCGAAAAAAAGAGCGCCTCCGGCAGAAGACCGAAGGCGATCAGCGCCACCGGACCCACCATCGCGCTGATCAGACACATCCCGCACGCCACGAGCACGAACCTGAAACCATCCTGGGCGCGGCTGAAGAGGCTCGCGCTCAAGCCCAGCCGCTTGTAGAGCAACCCGCCCACGATCGCCTCTGCCGCATTGCCCCCCCCCGTGAGCATCGACACCACGATCACCGAGCCCCACGGAGCCTCCGAGGTCTCCATCAAGAAGACGAGGTTGGCCACGAAAGCGCCCGCCGCGATCGAGGGCCAGACCCTCCACCCCAGGAGGACCACCGCCGCAAAGGCCAGGCCTGAAGGCGGCCACACCGGCGACGCGTTGCTCCCCTCGAAGGCCAGCAAGAGGGACAACCTCGCCAGGACAAAATAGACCAGCGCGACGCCAAGCAACGCCCCGATCTGATGCCACCACGGGGCGCCAGCGCTCAAAGGCTTGTCTGTCATCGCCGTTCTTATTGAGTTAATAGGCATTGTTGCGTGTTTTTACCTGTGTCTTCAGTGTGTGAAATAATATGCGCGTTCGTCGTCCCCTTTTCTGTCGCCCACGGGAAGATCGGGCCCAGAAGTTCGCGGTTGTGGGCACCGTTGCTCTCGATTTGCAGCATCGCGAAGAGCGCCTCTCCGTTGATATCCACTTCGGCTCGAGAGGTAGCACACCTGAACAGGATTTGGACGATCGGTCAACAGAAGAAGGAGACGCCAGCAGCGTACGATCGTTCTCACCAATGGTCCTGCGCAAGGTGCGTTCTGGCCACCGGAATTGATCATCACGGCCAAATCGGCGCCCTCTTCCCCGACGGCGACGACCGCCCCTCGGATCTGGCCTTCCAGCTCTCAAGCCTCCACAAGCTCATCCTCAACCTCGACCCCTCGCTGGCCGTCTTCAGCTTCCTTGACTTGTACCTCGTTCAAGGCAAGGTCGCCCCTACGAACCTGCTCGGCGGCAGCTGGATTGTCGGCGGCGTCCAGATCCAGCAGTCTTCCGCCTCCGGTAAGCCCGGAGGGTTGGGCATCATCAAGAGGACCGATGGATGAGCACGATCTTCAAGAAAATTCTCGATGGAGAGGCGCCGGCCTCCTTCGTCTACCGGGATGATCGCGTGGCGGCCTTCATGGACATCCAGCCGGTCAACCCAGGCCACGTCCTGGTGGTGCCCATCGAGCCCGTCGAGCTGCTGCACGAGCTGGACGACGACACCTGCGGGCGCATGATGCAGGTGGCCAGGGCCATCTCGCTGGCCATCCGGCGCTCAGGGATCCCGTGCGAGGGCGTCAACCTCCTCATGGCCGACGGGGAGGCCGCAGGCCAGGAGGTCCCCCACGTCCACCTGCACGTCTTCCCGCGCCTGGCCGGCGACGGCTTCGGCCTCAAGTTCGCCCCCCGCTACTACAAGCTGCCGCCGCGCGCCGACCTCGACGCCGCCGCGTCGCAGATCAGGGCGGCGCTGGAGTCGCCCTGATCGCCGCCTTGGCGGGATCTCCGGTTCGCGTCGAGGATCGCGCCGCTCGACCCCAGCTCAAAGGCCCGTCGGGCTGGGCGCGAGCCCTCCCCCCACGCCCTCGCCCCGTGTCAGGATGGCTCGCCTGTTGACGTCAGCAATCAACGCCCATGATATCCGCGTGTGATCTTCAACCTATTGTAACAAAAGGTGAATTTATATGTCTACTTCGGAGGGCGTCGTCTGGGTGGCGGCGCATCAGTTCTTCATCCGGGACCGGGATCTGCGGTGGGATGGGGCCTTTTCGAACGACCCCTGGTCGGGGGGGGATGGCCTCGGGGTCGCGCCGGGCCTCGTGGCCGTGCAGACCCCGCGGGCGGCGGGCTACGCGCCGGTCATCGTGGAGGTGCACGAGGGCGAGCCGGCGCCCTCGGAGGGTTACTGCAAGGTCACCGAGGCCAGCGTCGAGGTGAGCTCGGGGGCGCTGCTGGTCGAGGGGGAGGAGAACGACGCCTCGGGGTCGCCGGTCGAGGTGGCGCTGGCCGACGGGACCTGGCGCGTGCGCGTGCTCTACGCGGACCTGGACACGTGCACCTACGACGACGAGGACGGCGCCGATCATTACGTCGTCCAGCTCTTCCCGGGCGAGGAGCGCGAGGCGGAGATCCTGGCGCCCTTCGAGAACGTCGATGATCCCGTGCGGGGTTACGAGGGCGGCGAGTCGGTCGAGGCGCTGCGCGAGGTCGCGAGCGTGGGCTCGGCGAGCGCGCGCTGCTCGGCGGTGGTGGCGCTGGCGCGCCTCGGCGCGCTGGACGAGGTGCTGGATGTGGCGCAGGGGGGCGAGCCGAGGTCGACCCGAGTGGTCGCGGCCGGCGCGCTGTGGCTTGTCCAGGCCAGCGAGCAGCTGGGGGCGCTGGCGGCCAGCGAGGACGCCGCCGTGGCCCACATCGCCGAGATGGCGCTGGGGCGCCTTGGGGGGTGAGGGCGCGCTCCCTCGGGGTGGCCCCTGGTCGAGCTCGTTTGAGGGCGCTCGGCCTGCGAGGGGGCAGGCATCGAATGCCTTGCATCGAGAAGGTGGCCCTTGGTCGAGCTCGTCTGGGGGCGCTCGACCTGAGCGAGCTTGTTCAGGGTGACGCCGAGGGTGGCGTCTGCCTTGCCCCGGACAGCGCTTGAGGGCGATCGACCTGGGCGAGCTTGTTCGAGGGCGGGCTACTTGCGCCGCTTGGGCGCGCTGCGCGCGGGCTTGGGCGCGCTGCGCGCGGGCTTGGGTGCGCCGCGCGCGGGCTTGGGCGGGCGGGCCTTGTCCGGGGGCCCCTTCTTCTCGTCTTCTTGAGTTGTTACAGGGGGTTGGCCCTTCAGGAGGGCCGAGAAGCCGGAGGGGTTGCTCGCGCGCAGGGTGATCCGCTCCTGGGTCAGCGGGTGGGTGAAGGAGAGCTCGTGGGCGTGCAGGGCCATGCGGGGCGCCTTGTCGCCGAGGCGGGTGTCGCCGACGACGGGGGTGCCCAGCCAGGCGAGGTGGGCGCGGATCTGGTGTCGTCGGCCAGTCTCGAGGTGGAGCTCCAGGAGGGAGCGGTGGGGGCCGGTGTCGCGGGTCCAGTAGCGCGTCCTGGCGTCCTTGGCGTCGGGGTGGTTGCGGACCCGGACGGTGAGGCTCTTGTCTTCAAGCAGGGGCTGGTTGATGAGGCCATCGGGGGGTGAGGGGTGTCCCTCGACCACGGCGAAGTAGACCTTCTGGACCTCGTCCCAGCGCGCCTGGAGGGCCTTGCAGGCGCCGTGGTCGCGGGCCAGGAGCAGGACGCCGGAGGTCTCGCGGTCGAGGCGGTGGACGGGCCAGAGCTGCTGGTTGGGGCCGATGGCCTCGCGGACCATGGCCAGGGCGTGGTGCTCCTTGATGCGGTTGGTGCCGACGGAGAGCAGGCCGGCGGGCTTGATGATGCCGACGAAGGCGTCGTCCTGAAAGAGGATCTTGATGCCGCCGGGGGCCTGGATGGGGGCGTCGGCGAGGTCGCGGATCTCGACCTCGTCGTCAGCCTTGAGGGCGAAGCCGGGGTGGGTGACGACGGCCCCGTTGACGGCGACGCAATGCTTCAGGAGCCGCAGCTTGAGGGTCCTGGTCTTCCAGTCGGGCAGGGCCTCCTTGAGGAAGGCCAGCAGGGTCGTCTCACGGGTCGGTCGCAGCGAGGGGGGCTTGCTTGAGGGGTCCAAGGTGCTTGCTCCGGGGCCTGTTCAGGGGGTTGGCGCTTCGCCGGCGGGCCGCAGGCGCCCCCAGGCCCTGGCCATGGACTCGCCCAGGGCGATCTGGCCCAGGGCGCTGAAGTGGACCTGGTCGGCCTCCAGGTCAAAGTCGTCGGTGTCGACGGCGGCCACCAGGGGATCGGCGGCGGCGTCGTCCTGGGCGGCGCGGATCTGGTCGTTGAAGGGCGCGGCGGAGGCGGGCAGGCGCGCCGAGAGGCGGCCGAGGACGACCGGCGCGCCGGGTTGTCCGAGCTCAAGGCGCAGGGCGTCGATGAGGCGGGTGAGGTTGTCGAGGTAGCGCTCGGCGGCGCCCTGGCGTCGGGCGTCGCTCTCGCCTTGCATCCAGAAGATCCCGCCGGGGAGGCTGTCGAGGCCGGCGTCGAGCAGGGCGGCGCGGCTCTGGGCGATGGCCTCGACGAGCGCGGGCCACTGGCAGCGTCCCGAGGCGCACTGGCCGGCCTCGGTGGTCGGCCGCCAGTCCTCGTCGAGGTCGGTGCTGCCCGCGGCGTGCTTGACCAGCGCGAGGCGCTGGCCGGGGTGCTCGGCCCGCAAGGTCCACCCGATCATGATCTCCGGCCCGAAGCGCTCGCCGGGCTCAAGCGGCCGCCAGGCCCGCGAGGGCGAGTCCCAGATCATCGCGGCGGGGTTGGGGCGGCGGCAGGCTTCGGGCAGGACGCCGGGCAGGCCGTGGCCGAGCATGTTGGACTGCCCGGCCAGGAGGAAGACCCGGACGGGCGCCTCGTCGCTCAGGGGTGGGGCGGGCAGCGCGCAGAGCGCCGCGGCGCGCTCAAGCAGCCGCTGGGCCTTGAGATCGTCCTCGCCGGCGTAGGTGGGGTCGCCGCAGGCCGCCGGCGCGGCCAGGATCGTCGCGAGCAGGATCAGCGCGAGCCGGTGGAGGCGGGCGGAGGGCGTCCAGGGCGGGGGCGCCCGCCGCGGGCGCGAGCCCATCATCAAGGGCCGCCCTGGCGCGTGTGTGGTCATCGCCGGCGTCAGCCGCGCGAGGCGCGCTGGTGGGCGGCGCGGCGGCGGCTGGCGGCGAACTCGGGGGCCTCCTTGAAGCAGGTGGCCAGGATTTCGAAGGACTTGGCCAGGGCCTTGGCGCCGGTGCGCTCGAGCTCGGCGGGGTTGGCGGCGATCTGGGGGAAGCCGCGCTCGTCGGCGCGGGTGTTCTCCCAGTCGCGGAAGAGGCGGCCCCACTCGCTGCCCAGGACCTTCTCCATCTGTTGTTTGGCCTTGAAGGGGTACCAGAAGACGTCGTGGTAGGCGACGCTGGCCATGTAGGACCAGGGGGCCAGGACCGTCTTGAGGGACCACTCCAGGGGGCCCTTGAGCGGCCCCCAGTAGATCTTGTGCTGCATCTGCGAGGCGAAGGTCATCTTCTTGAAGGGGCCGACGAAGTCCCACTTCTCCCCCAGGGCGTCGAGGTCGCCGACGATCTCGATGTCCTTGATGTCGCCGCAGCCCAGGCCGCGCTCGTGGGCCAGGCGGATGAACTTGAGGTCTTCGAGGGGGTCAAAGCCCATCAGCTTGCCGGCCACGGCGTCGATGGCGACCTGATCGCTGCTGGCCAGCAGGACGTTCTTGACGTGCGGGATCATGCACCGGGGGCCGGGGCCGTCGCCGGCGAAGGTGCCGTCCATGACCGCGAAGATCCCCGGGTGGATCTTCTTCTGGATCATCAGGAGGTCCACCAGGGTCTCGTGGATCACCGGGTGGGTCCAGTGGCGGTGCTCGTTGAGCAGGCCGCCGAAGGCGTTCTTCATCGCCCCCGTGGTGGTCGTGAAGATGTGGGTGTTGTGGAGGAAGAGCCCATTGCCGATGAAGTTGGGCGCGCCCTCCATCGTGAAGTCGTAGAGGTAGGGCGTGTCGGCCTCGACGGCCTCGATCTCCACAACATGATCCCACGCCAGAGTGTCGCTGGCCATGAAGTCCATCTCGTCGATGGCCTTGGCGTAGCGCCCGTCACCATCAGCGCCCCTGAAGAGATCGATGAAGTAGCGCGCGACGTGGCGGGTCGGCGTGGTGTGGCCGTTCTCGATGCTGTTGACCGAGCTGGGCTTGCCCGTGGATTGTTGAGTAAATCCAAGTCCTTGGCGAACCTGGCGGAACGCCTCCGGGTCAATCGGCGTGGTGTCCCAGTTGCTCGGGCGCTTGCCCCGGGCTCTGCGCTCAACGAGCGCGTCGAGCCTCGCCTGTTTCTCGGGCATCCTCAACTCAACGGTCCTGGCCAGGATCTCAAGGTCATCGCCGTAGACAGAGAGGGTCGAGTAGAGGCTGGCCGGCGCCTTCGAGTTCGTGGCGCGGGAGCGCTTCTCACCTCGGAAGGCGACGGCGCCGAGGCGGCTGATGAGGTGCTGGAGATCGAGAGCCAGGCGAGGGCTCCTGGTGACGGCGTGGAGCCCGTCGAGCTTGCCCACGCCGCCGTCGCCGTCGATGTAGCCGCCGACGAAGGCGGCGATCTCGGCCTCGGTGCCTCGAAAGAGCGCCGCCGGGACGCGCTTGTTGCCCGAGTCCAGAGGGGTCGGCAGTCCGATCGCCTCGAACCAGCCCTGGAGGTTGAGGCTGTCGAAATAGCAGGTCGACTCGTCCTTGCGCCAGGTGGGGGTCAACCCGAAGAGGTCCTCGGTGAGCGCCACGAAGTCCTGCTTGAGCGCAGGGTGCGTGTTGGTCCACCAGAAGCGACAGCTGCCCTTGAGGGGTTGAACCCAACCTTCGGCGAAGAAGTAGCCCATCCACCGCCAGAAGCCCACCGAGGTGTGCTCGGGGGTCTTGATGGCCTTGTGGCGCATGCGAGAGGCGACGCCATAGCGGTTCAGGATGCTCTGGATGATCTGCCACTTGACGCCCAGCGCCTCTGCGATGGCCTCCTGGGTCTGGCCGTCGAGGTAGCGCGCGATGGCATCCCGCTGAAAGTCCACGGAGTACTTGCGGCCCGCGCGCAGCGGCAGCGCGTCGATGTCGACGGGCGCAGAGAGGCCTTCGAGGGGAGGGAGCGGTTGGGGCGAGCCCTGGATGTCGAGCTTTCTGGGGATCGCGATCCGGGCGCCGACCTCCAGGGATTCGGCCTTGCGCCAGCCCTTCGGGGTCAAGAAGGGGTGGATGGCCGAGGTGGTGACCTCGCGCCCTGTCCGGGTGCGAAGGCGCCACACCTTCTGACCTGCCGTCGGTGTGCGCCAGAAGTGCGAGGTCTGTTGCGATCCCGTCACCCCCTGAGCGTTCAAGCTCAGCATGTCGGCTCTGGCTCGCATGTGGACATCGCCCTCCTTGTCCAACAGGGGGATCGCGCCGCGCGAGAGCTGCGCCTCGACCAGCGCTCCGGCGCGCTCCAGCGATCCGTCGGCCAGGACCAGCTCCGTATCGGGGTGGACGCACTTGACCGTGGGCAGGTGGAGGATGTTCTCACCGATGAATCGCTTGGGGATGTGGAAGCCGTCGGGGAAGACGTCGTTGAGGACGAGGAAGTCATCGGCGAGCGCTCCGACGGCGTCGCGGACGTGGACCCATTCGTTGTCGGGTTCGTAGAGGTGGATGTTGCGCAGGCCGTGGGCCTGGATGACGTTGATCTGCTTGTTCTCGCGCTCGCCGAGGTAGGCGTCGATGACGACGGTGCGGTTGTGGCAGCCGTGGATGAGGGCGGGGTCGAAGCCGTCCTTGAGCATGGCCTTGATGACGCCGTCGAGCTGCCAGGGCGTGGTGGAGGAGCCGGGGTAGAAGAAGTGCCATGAGATGTTGATCTTCAGGGCCGTGTCGATCGCCTTGTTCAGGGTCTGCTGGTAGCCGGCGAGGTTCATCAGCCGGTGGTAGTCTTCAAGGACGGTGGCCGGGGAGGTCTTCAGGATGGCGACTTTGCTCATGGGGTGGCCTGATTGTCGGTCGAATCTATCGAGCGCATGGGTGGACCCGGCGGCGCTCCATCGAAAAGTTTGATGATGTGGGGCGCGGAGGGCGCCTGAGGCCCCGAGGGTGGATCAAAACGCGTCTGGCATCAACCGCCGTGGGTTGTTTCGGGTGTTCGAGGTGGATCAGGGTGAGGCGCGGCGTGGGTCGCGGACGAAGCGGTAGCCGACGCCGCGGACGGTGAGGAAGTGTCGAGGGTTGGCGGGGTCGGGTTCGAAGAGGCGGCGCAGGCGGACGATGAAGTTGTCGACGGTGCGCGTGTTGGTCTCGCCGTGGACGCCCCAGACGCCTTCGAGGAGGCTGTGTCGTGAGAGGGCGCGGGCCTCGTTCTCGACGAAGTGTTTGAGAAGGCGCAGCTCGAGGTCGGTGATCTCGACGCGCAGGCCGTCCTTGAAGACCTCGCAGGTGTCGAAGTGGACGGTGAAGCCGGCGAAGCGGAAGGTGTCGTCGGCCTTGCGGGCGCTGGCGGACCACTGGTGTCGCCGCAGGAGCGCCCGGACGCGGCCGAGGAGTTCGGTCAGGGCGAAGGGCTTGGTGAGGTAGTCGTCGGCGCCCATGCTCAGGCCCGAGACGATGTCCTGCTGTGCGCCCTTGGCGGTGAGCATCATGATGGGGGTGCGCAGGCCGCGGGCGCGGAGCTCCTGGCAGAAGGCCATCCCGTCGCCGTCGGGGAGCATGACGTCGAGCAGGAGGAGGTCAAAGTGTGCGTCGTCGAGGGCGGCGCGGGCGGCGGCGAGGTTGACGGCCTCGGTGACGCCGTAGCCTTCGGCGCGCAGGTTGAAGGCTACGGTGAAGGCCAGGTGCTCCTCGTCTTCGACCAGCAGGAGGTTGGTCTGGGTCATGGGGGCTCCGTCAAGGGTCGGTGGTCAGGCGGCGTATGGGCAGCCGGACGGTGAAGGTCGCGCCTGAGTCAGCGCCCTCGCTGGAGGCCGTGATGCGGCCGCCGAGGCGCTGGACGAGGGAGGCGACGACGTAGAGGCCGAGCCCGGTCCCCTTGACCTTGGGTTTGTCGTCGCGCTCAACCCGGTGGAAGCGCCGGAAGACCTTCTTGAGGTGCTTCTTGGGTATCCCGATGCCGCGGTCGACGACTTGGAAGGTCATCCATTCGCCGTCGTCGCGCGCGCTGAGGTCGACCTTGACCTGTCCGGCCTCGGAGTACTTGACGGCGTTGTCGAGCAGGTTGAGCAGGACGATCTCCAGGGCCAGGGGGTCGGTCACGATCTGGCGCTCGGGGTCGTTGAACTGGAGGGTGACGCGGATGGCGTCCTCGGGGATGGTGTGGCGCTTCTGGATCTGGGCGAGGCAGCGGGCGACGAGCTCGGGCAGGGCGACGGGCTCCTGGCCGATCTCGCGCTCGTTGTGTTCGAGGCGGCCGGCTTCGAGGATGTGCTCGATGAAGTCGCGCAGGCGCTCGACGTCGTGCTTCATCATGGTGATGAAGCGGGCCTGGAGTTCGGGGGTCAGGTCTCTGGACTCCATCGTCTCCAGGCACAGGCTCAGGCTGGCCAGCGGGGACTTGAGTTCGTGTGTGACGCTGTCGATGAAGGTGCTCTGGTGTTGAACCAGGAGGGCCTGGCGGAGGTTGGCCACGAGGAAGAGGATCAGCGCGACGATGATCAGGACCAGGAAGAGGCAGCCCGCCGACAGGATCAGCCAGTAGCCCACGCCCAGGTCCGGGATGGTCTGTGTCTCGGTGGCCACGACGTAGAACTGGGTGAAGATGATGCACCACGCCACCAGGACGGCGATCGTGAAGCAGATCGCCAGCACCGCCACCAGCACCGGGACCAGGATCGATTGTCGTGTGCGCACCATCGCCTCCCGAGGATCGCCGCGCCTTGAGCCCTGCGAATCAATATCAACGGAGGCCGCCCTTCGCCAGTGTTGCAGCCATCCCAGGGCTCCTCTAGATTGAGGACGGTCGATTCACCAGGGAGATTTCATGGGCGTGCTCCAACGGGAGCTGATCGCGGGCTTGACGGTCCTGGAGGTCGGCGCCGCGGTCCTGATCGTGGCGCTGATCGTCATCGTCGTCGGCAAGCTCACGGGAAAGCGGGAGCAGGGCGGTCAGACCATCGCGGCGCGCTGCACCTGCGGCTGGCAGGGCAACACGAGCCGGCTTGTCCGCCGTTGTCCGCTGTGCAACTCCCCCCTTCACACCTGACACCGAGGCGCCCGATGAGAACATCCTCGCCTGCTGCGCTGGCCGTCCTGGCGCTGACCTTCGTGGCGACCGACGCCGCCGCGCACCCCTTCCGGGTCTCCCAGTACCCCAACGGCACGACGCTCAACTGCGACGGCTGCCACATCTTCCCAGGCGGCCCGCGGACGCTCCTGGGCGCGCAGATCGAGGCGCGGCTGGTGCCGCCGGGCAGCTCGGGCAATGTCGACTGGCCGGCGGTCGCGGGCCTGGACGCGGACGGCGATGGCTTCAGCAATGGTCAGGAGCTCGGCGATCCGGCCGGGACGTGGCGCCCCGGCGACCCCCCCCCGCCCTTTCAGTCCAACCCCAACGAGCCCCTTGAGCAGCCCAACGGCCTTGAGCCGGCCTGCGTCGGCGACGAGCTCTGCGATGGGGCCGACGACGACTGCGACGGCCTCGTCGATGAGGGCTTCGCGGGCCTCGGCCAGCCCTGCGAGGTGGCTCAGGGCGGCTGCGTGGCCCAGGGCGTCAACGCCTGCGCCGAGGGCGGCCAGGGCGTCGCCTGCGAGGCCGAGGGCTGCGGCGCCGAGCCCGAAGGGGAGCCGTCCGAGCCCGAGCCGGGCGATCCCGAGCCGAGCGATCCCGATCCAGGCGATCCCGAGCCGGACGAGCTGGAGCCCGACGCGGTGGTCTTGCGGCCCGAGGTCGCGCCTGCGGACGAGGGGTGCGCTGCGGTCGGGGGGCGCTCGCCGGTCAGTGGCGGGGTGCTGCTGCTGGTGTTCGGGCTGATCGCGCTGCGCCGCCGCGCCTCCTGATCGCGATCCCGAGCGTCGCCAGCGTCAAGAGGCCGAGGGCGCCGCGCGGTGCCCTCGCCGGTGGCGCGGCCGGGGTCTGGCAGGCGCAGCCGCGCGGCCCGGGCTCGATCTTCTGGGGCAGGTCCTCGGCGGCGGCGGGCTTGGGGAGGTCGACGGTGTGCCAGTCGCCCGAGGGGATGAAGGCGGCCCAGAAGAAGGGGTGGCGGGTCTCGGGGCGGCTCAGGAGGTCGAGGCGCGCCAGCTGGAGGGCCTCGGTGGTGCCGAGGCCCTGGGCCAGCCGGGCGTAGAAGCCGGTCATGAGGGCTTCGGTGGCGGAGTCGGAGACTTGCCACAGGCTCATGACCTGGCTGCGGGAGCCGGCCAGCGAGAGCGCGCGGCGCAGGCCGAAGACGCCCTGGCCATTGCGGATCTCCCCGACGCCGGTCTCACAGGCGGACAGCACCACGAGCCGCGTCCCCCACAGATCCAGGGCGGAGACCTCGGAGGCGGTCATGGAGCCGTCGTGATCGGGGTCGTCGAGGGTGAGGTTGGCGCCGGCCATGACGAGGCCTGCGCGCAGCAGCGGGTCCTGGGGGGTGGTGGTGGCGGCCTCGGCGGGTTGCCCGTCGAGGGTGACGCTTGCGGTCTTCTTGAAGCCGCGGGTGAGCTCGGTCAGCGGCGCGGGGCCTTCGGCGATCTTGAGGAAGAAGCCGTGGGTGGCCATGTGCAGGATCAGGGGGCCGGCCGCCTGCTTGAGCGCGCGCTCGGTGGCCTGGGAGCCGGTCAGCAGCGTGGCGCTGGGGATCAGGGTGTGGATCGCCTGGGCCTCGGCGAGGGTGCCGGGCAGGCGGGGCCAGGGTGAGTCGCCGGATCGCGGCGCGGCGCCGGTGGTGGGGCTGGCGTCGTCGGCGGGCGGGGCGTCGTAGTCGGGGTCGGCCAGGATGAGGGCGCCGTCGCGGGGCGGCGAGGCGCCTTCGAGGCGCAGCAGGTCCCGGCCGGTGGTCAGGTAGGTGACGCGCAAGTCCTCGACGACAAAGCGTTTTTCAGGGTTCATCAGGGATTCGAAGGGGAGCAGGTTGAGCTGTCCGTCGGGCGCGATCAGGAGGTGTCGGGCGTCGCCGAGGGCGGCGGTCAGGGGGGCGAGCAGGTCGCGGTGGAGGGCCTGGGCGAGGTCTTCGACGGGCTCCTGGGCGATGATGGCGCGGCGCAGGTCGGTGACGCGCTGGTCGATGGCGTCGGCGGGGCCGAGGTCGGCCCAGGCCAGGGGTCTGTCGGGGCGCAGGACGTAGGCGGCGTAGCGGGGCTTGTCGGGGGTGACGGGCTGGCCCTTGGTGGTCAGCTTCAGGGGGATGTAGAGGAGGAAGTCGACGAGGGCGGCGTCGGGTTCGAGCTTCTGCTGGACGCTCTGGAGGGTGATGGGGGAGGTCTGGGCGCGGAAGCGCTGGCTGCGCTCGGCGAGGTCGCGCTCGGTGGCGTCGATCTGGCTGGCGAGGTCGTCGGAGGCGGCCTTGAAGGCGTCGGGGTCCCAGCCGTCGGGGCCCTTGAAGGCCATGTTGGCTTGTCGGGCGCGCAGGGCGGCGAGCTTCTGGAGGAGGTCCTGGCCCTGGGGGTCGAGGGCGCGGCGCAGGGCGCCGTAGGTGTCGGCCTGGGCGTCCATGACGCGGCCCTTGGAGCGCAGCAGGACCTCGGCGGAGAGGGCGGCCAGGGTGGGGTCGTCGGGTGCGGAGGTCATGTGGAGGGCGAAGGTGGCGTAGAAGCTGTCGGCGACGGTGGTGAAGAAGGCGCGCTTCTGGGCCTCCGAGCCACGGGTCAGGAGGGCTTCGAGGTTGCGCTCGCCGAGATCGCTGACCTCGCGCATGAGGGCGGTGGCGGCGGGGATGTCGCCGGCGCGGGCGCGGACGAGGGCGAGGTTGATGAGGGTGGTCAGGCGCTGGGGGTGTGCGGGGCCGAGGAGGGTCAGGGAGAGGTCCGCGGCGCGTTGGAAGAGGGGGGCGGCGCGGTTGAGGTCGCCGCGGGTGAAGTGGATCATGGCGAGGTTGTTCAGGGCGCGGGTGAGCTCGGGGCGTGGGGTGAGGCCGGGGCGGTCGAGGCGCCGGATGATCTGGCCGAAGGCTTTTTCGGCGCGCTTGAGGTCGCCGCGTCGGCGCCAGACCTCGGCGATGTTGTTCAGGGTGGTGAGGTGTTGTGGGTGGTCGGGCTTGAGGGCGCGGGTGGAGATGGTCAGGGCTTGTTGGAAGAGGGGTTCGGCCTTGTCGAGGTCGCCGGAGTTCAGGTGCAAGGTGCCGAGGTTGTTGAGGAGCATCCCGGTGGAGGGGTGTCGGGGTCCGAGGGTGCGGCGCTGGATCTCGACGGCGCGCTCCAGCATGGGGGTGGCGCGCTCGAGGTCGCCCTGCTGGCCGTGGAGGATGGCGAGGTTGACGGTGGTCTGGACGGTGAGGTTGTGCTCGGGGCCGAGGGTGAGGGTCCAGGCGTCGAGGGCCTGTTGGAAGAGGGGTGCGGCTTTTTCGAAGGTGCCCTGGTTGAAGTGGACCATGGCGATGTTGTTGAAGCTCTGGGCGATCCAGGGGTTGTTGGGCGGGAGGGCGGCCTGGCGGGCGTCGAGGGCCTTCTGGAGCCAGATCAGGGCGGCGTCGAAGTCGCCGAGCTGCATCAGGACGACGCCGAGGTTGTCGGCGGCGGTGGCGGTGTCGGGGTGGCCGGGGCCGAAGGTCTTCGTGCGGGCGTCGAGGGCGCGGCGAAGGAGGGCCTCGGCGCGGGGGAGGTCGCCGCGGGCGAGGCAGGCCTGGCCGAGGGCGTCGACGCCGGTGGCGACGGTGGGGTGGTCGGGGCCGAAGGATCGCTCCCAGACGGAGACGGCGCGCTCCAGGAGGACCTCGGCGCGAGCGAAGTCGCCTCCGGCGACGTGGAAGAGCCCGAGGCTGTAGAGGCTGGAGGCGGTGTCGGGGTGGTCTGGGCCGAGGGCGGCCTCGCGGAGGTTCAGGGCGCGGCGCAGGAGCGGCTCGGCGCGCTTGAGGTCGCCGCGCTCGCGCAGGAGGGCGCCCAGGGCTTCGAGGCCCATGGCGACGCTGGGGTGGTTCTTGCCGAGGCTGGCGGTCCAGAGGGTGATGGCCTCGTTGAAGTGGGCCTCGGCGTCGTCGAGGCGGGTGGTGGCCTTGTCGATCGAGGCCAGGGTGAAGAGGCTGCGGGCGCGCTCGGCGGGTGCGCCGCCGGGGATCTGGGCCCAGGCTTCGACGGCGCGCCGGGCGGTGGCGTCGGCGTCGGCGTACTGGCCCAGGGAGACCTGGCAGGTGGTGATGTTGTCCAGGACGGTGATGACCCAGGGGTGGAGGGGTCCGAAGGCGGGCTCCCAGAGGGCCAGGGTGCGTTCGAAGAGGGTCAGGGCGGCGCGCGCGTCGCCCTGGGTCAGGACGATCAGGGCCATGGCGTTGAGGGTCTGCCCGTTCTCGAAGTGGTCGGGACCAAAGACTTTTTCGCGGATGGCGGCGGCGCGCTCCAGGTTGGCGCGGGCTTCGTCGAGGCGGCCCACCTGGCGCAGCGCCTCGGCGATGTTGGAGAGGCCCAGGGCGATCTGGGGGTGTTCGGGGCCGAGGTGCTGCTCCCAGATGGAGAGGGCGCGCTTGAAGAGGATGAGGGCCTGCTCGCCGCGGGCCTTCTGGAGCACGACGAGGGCGAGGTTGTTGAGCGTGACGGCGAGCTGGATGTCTCGCGGGCCGAGGGTCTGCTCCTGCTGGTCGGCGGCGATCTTCAGGATCGCCGCGGCCTCGTCGAGCTCGCCGATGGAGCGCAGGAGCTCGGCCAGGCCGACGCGGGTCTGGATGACGAAGGGGTGTCGATCGCCGAGGGCGGCGGCGCCGTCTTCGATCAGGCGATCGAAGGTGGCGCGGGCCTCTGGGGTGCGGTTGGCCCGCTGGAGGATGGTGGCCATGGCGAAGCGGGTCTGGAGGGTGGCGGGGTCGGCGGGGCCGAGGGCGACCGCCTGGATGGCGATCATGCGCTCAAAGGTGCGGACGGCGGCGCCCAGGTCGCTCAGGGCGATGGCCACGCCGGCGATCTGATCGAGGGTCCCGGTCAGGGCCGGGTTGTCGGCGCCGAGGCGGGCGGTCTTGAGGGCCAGGAGGGCCTCCAGAGCGGCCATGGCGCCCTTCTTGTCGCCGGCGCTGTAGAGGGCGTCGACCTGCGCCTCCAGCTCGCTCTCCGCAGCGGGCGCCGCCTGGGCCTCGTCCGCGGGGGCCTCGCCCTGGTCGGGTTCGTCCTCGATCGGGGCGGGTTGAGCGGAGGCGGGTGTGGGGGGCGGCATGGCGAGGGCGGCCAGGAGGATCAGGAGCCAGAGGGTGAGGGGGCGGCGGGTCATGGTCGACTCCTGAGGGGAGGGTGCCGGGCGCTGATGAGGGCTGGATTATAGAGGGAGGGGTGGCGGGAGGGAAGCGCCGTCGAGGTCGGGATCGGCGGGCTGTGTGTCGGGCTGGAGGGGGGATGGGTTTGATCCCGTCGGTCAACGGGCCGCTCTCGGTTTCTCGAACAAAGTGGCGCTCTCGAGTGCTGATTGGTTTGAGGGACCGACGAACGACGGGAGTCAAACCCATCAGCACTCCAGGAGGGGAGGGGGTCAGCGGTCGCGCAAGGCCCACCAGTCGGACATCATGGGCCAGAGGTGGGCGGCGGCCTTGCGGGAGACGACGGCGCCGATGTGGCCGCCGGGCAGCTGGGTGTGGTGCTTGTCGACGGAGGAGACGGCGTCGACGAGGGCGGCGGCGGTGCGCCAGGGGACGATGTGGTCGTGGGCGAAGGAGACGGCCAGGACCGGGCAGGTGATGTCCGAGGGGCGAGCGGGGTCGCCGGAGAGGGTGAAGGCGCCCTGGAAGAAGAGGTCGCGGCGGTAGAGGTCGGAGATGTACTGGCGGTAGCACTCGGCGGGGAAGGAGACGTTGTCGTTGGCCCAGGTCTCGACGGCGAAGAAGCCGTCGAGGAACTCGTCGTCCCAGGCGCGGTCGACGAGGCCGACGGCCTTCTGGAGGTTGAGGGTGGGCTTGAGGAGGTGGAAGGAGGACTGCATCAGCTGCCAGGGGACATTGCCGGCGCGGGTCAGGGCGTCGATGTCGAAGGAGGGCAGGCGGGTCCAGGTGGACAGGAGGCCCTCGTCGTTGAAGTGGACGGGGGCGGCCAGGGCCAGGAGGCTGGCGACGTGCCTGGGTCGGGCGGCGGCGTGGATGGCGGCCAGGGTGCCGCCGAGGCAGTAGCCCATCAGGTGGGCCTGTCCGCGGGGGCTCTGCCGCGCGCAAAGGCGCAGGGCGCGGCCGAGGGCGCGGTCGCAGATCTCGTCGAAGGTCAGGTATCGGTCTTCGGCCTCGGGGGTGCCCCAGTCGATGATGAAGGTGGGGTGGCCGCGCGAGACGAGGAACTCGGCGAAGCTCTTGCCGGGCGTCAGGTCGAGGATGTAGTGGCGGTTGATGAGCGAGGGGATCAGCAGCACGGGGGTCTGGAAGGCGCACCCTGCGGGGCGCGGGTCGTAGCGCAGCAGGCGCCACTTGTTCTCGTGGTGGACGACGCGCGCGGGGGTGCGGCCGACGGGTGGCGGCTTTCGGTTCAGCAGGCCGGCGAGCTTGAGCAGCCGCTTCATGGGCGTGGCCTCACGGGATCAGCGGTCGGCCTGGAGGGCGTCGAGCTTCTCTTCGAGGTCGATCAGGCGGCTCTGGAGCTGGTTGAGGGCGTGGAGGGTGCGCTCTTGATCGCGGCGGGTGGAGAGCCCGGCGGCGCCCCACCACTGGGCGGCCCATTGCTGGTGTTGGGCGCGGGCCTTCATGGCGACCGTCAGCAGGGCGCCGGAGGGGGTCAGCAGGGCGGGGCTTGAGAGCGCCTGCTCCAGATACTGGGCCGTGGCGCCTTCCCAGGCGTCGAAGCCCTTCTTCCACATCTGCCAGAACATCGCGGTGCTCCTGAATCCGGGGTTGGCGGCGAGGTCCGTCGAGGGGGCGGCGGCCGCGGGCGAGCCGGTCGCCTGGGGGGAGCATAGCGCCGGGCGGTCGCCTTCGTCAAGGGTCGTGTTGCGTTGCAGCAATGTCGGGTGTCGGCGTGGAGGGCGGTGGGGTTGAAGGGTGCGGCGCTGCGGCGTATGCTGCCGCGCTGCACCAGGGGCTCAGGGAGGGGGAGGCCGAGCATGATCGTGATCAAGAAGTACAGCAACCGTCGCCTGTACGACACGTCGCAGAGCAGCTACATCACGCTCGACGATCTGGCCGGCCGGATCCGCGCCGGGGAGGAGGTCCAGGTCACGGACGCCAGCACGGGGGCGGATCTGACGCAGGCGACGCTGGCGCAGATCGTCGTCGAGAGCCGCGGGGCCGGCCGGCTGCTGCCGGTGCCCCTCCTGATGCAGCTCATCCGGATGGGGGACGACGCGCTGGCCGAGTTCTTCGGCCAGACCATGTCCACGGCGCTCTCCCTCTACCTCCAGGCCCGCAATGGCGCCCAGCAGGCCGCGCCCTTCTACCCCATGGCGAACCTCCCCTTCACCATGGCCGACGCGATGGCGCGCATGTTCATGGGGCAGGGCGGCTGGCCCCAGCACAACCCCTTCACCCCCCCCTGGGCCAACCAGGCCGCCGCGCCCTGGCCCACGCCGCCCGGCGCGGCAGCCTGGCCGACGCCGCCCGGCGCGGCAGCCTGGCCCACGCCGCCC
>SXGS01053786.1_pt1 | contig 78241 bp, 67 predicted proteins | sample 3174681 | NCBI WGS metagenome assembly SXGS01 (sample SAMN11356861, study PRJNA531348) | freshwater metagenome | isolation source: freshwater sample F1-80 | place: China: Fuxian Lake, Yuxi | collected 2017-12-25
GGATCAATCGCCGCGGAGCTTGAGGTTGAACTGCGTGAGGCGCTCGCGGACTTCCGTCAGCGATGTCTGGCCGAAGTTCTTCGCTTCAAGCAGTTCGTCGGCGGTGCGCTGCACCAGTTCGCCCAGCGTGCCGATGCTCAAGCGGTTCATGCACTTGCGGGCGCGGACGGAGAGATTCAGATCACTCACCGGTTTGTTGAGCGTGGCCTGCTCTTCCGGGCTGAGGTTCTGCTGCGGCCGGTAGCGGAACTCGTACTGCTGCCCCTGGTCAAGCGACTGGCCGATGCGCAGTTGCTTCGCGTTCATGATGGCTCTTATTTCTTCGAGCGACGTTTCGCCGAAGTTCTTGCTCGCGAGCAGTTGCGACTCGGTGACGCGGGTCAGGTCGCCGAGCGTGCGAATGTTCATCCGCTTGAGGCAGTTGCGGCTCCTCACGGACAGCTCGAAATCCGTGATCGGGATTTCCAGTACGACACGGTTGGCCTGGTTGAGTTGCTCGTCTTCCGGGCTGTAGAACTGCGAGAGCGAGGCTTCGGAGTCTTTCACGAACAGCTTGGCGCGTTCGTCGCGTGGGTCTGCCTTTGCGAGCCGGCGGTAGCATTCCGCGGCCTTGTCGTACATGTCGTTGTCTTCGTACAGCACGCCGAGGTTGTACAGCACGCCCTTGCCCACCGGCGGGTATTTCAAACAGCGTTCGTAGTAGCCGATGGCGTCGTGATCGTTCCCTTGTTGGTCGTTCAGGAAGCCCAGACGAAAAAGCGCGGCGGAGTGACGCGGTTCGAGTTCGATGGACCGCTCGTAGTACTTCGCGGCCCGCGGCCCGTCGCCTTCGGACTCCGCGAGCGCGCCTTCCTGGTAGTAGTACTCAGCGTTGTGGGCTGCCGCGTCCTTGATCTTGGTGAGGATCGACTTCGCGTCGCTGAGGTGCCCTTGCAGGCGCATCACGCCGGCTCGCTGGAGTTGAACCTGTTGCGCCGCGTAGCCGGACTTCTCGGCCTTCTCGAAGGCTTTCACTGCGGCGTCGTAGTGATCGGTGTTGTCGGAGTCGTCTTCCATGTACTGCCGCGCCTGGCCCAGCGCGACGTGGGCTTGACCCAGGAAGAACGCGGCCAGCGGGCCTTCGGCTTTGTGCAGGTGTTCCACGGCGGCGCGAACGTGGCCGAGGAAGTAGTTGGCGATACCGAGTTTGAGGTGGATCTTCTTCTGTTGCAGTCCGGCGGCGACGGCGAGTCGCTTCGTGAGTGTGTCGAGGATGTCTTTGAGGCTGCGGACCTGCGGTCCGCCCTGCGCCAGCCCCTCGCGGAGCTTCCCGACCATGCCGCCTTCAAAGTCTTCGCGCTCGACCAGAAGCGCCTTCAAATCGATGAGAGATTCCGTCACGTCTGACTCCCGCGGACCTAAACGACCGATACACCCACGAAATGGGGAGTGTGCGGTGCGGTCCGAATTTCACGGGCCGGGCCTTGCCGCGTGTCGGCAGATCACGCGAGAGCCGGCTGAAATAACGTGCAGTGCCGAAGATAGGAATAATAACGACCACACCCGTGTTTCGGCAAGCCCACCCGATTGACGCGCGGCTTCGCGTGCCGTAATCTCGGCGCACGAGCAATCAACCCCTCCCCCTGCCTCCCCTCTAAGAAGGAGGGGCTTTCGGCAGAAGACAGTAGCGCTCGCGCCGCTGTGTTTGGTTCTGCCCTCTCCCTTTTTAGGGGAGGGGGTTGGGGGAGAGGTTCTTCTCTTCACGAGGTACACCCATGCTCTCCCGCCGCGACGCTCTTGCCCTCCCTGCCGCCGTTGCGCTAACAGGGGCCCTACGCCCCCCGTTCGCCCGCGGCGCTGATGGCGACGATCCGACAAAGGTATTCACCGACGGCAAGAAGCCGACCGACGTGCGGCTCGGTGCGCCGAAGACGCTCAACGACTACTTCCCGTTCGTGGTGCCCAAAACGAAAGAGTTGTGGGAAGCACGGCGGAAGCAACTCCGCGAGCAAATGCTCGTCGCCACGGGTCTGTGGCCTCTGCCCGAGAAGACGCCGCTGAACGCAACCATTCACGGCAAGATCGAGCGCGACGGCTACACCATCGAGAAGGTCTACTTCGCCAGCACGCCGGGGCACTACGTTTGCGGGAATCTGTACCGACCGGCGGCGATCGAGGAGAAGAAGAACGTGAAGTACCCCGGCGTGCTGTTCGCGCACGGTCACTGGTCCGGCGGCCGGTTCCACGACGATGGCGAAGCCGCTGCGAAGAAGAGCGTTGATACCAAGAGCGAACCGGACATGGACCGCGGCCGGTTCTTCATGCAGGCGCTCCCGGTCACGCTCGCGCGGCTCGGCTTTGTCGTGTTCCAGTACGACATGCTCGGCTACGCGGACAGCACCGCGATCGTCCACCGCGAAGGCTTCAAGGACGCCGACGCCGAACTGCGTCTCCAGAGCCAGATGGGGCTTCAGACGTGGAACAGCCTCCGCGCGCTGGACTTCCTCGCGGGCTTACCGGACATCGACGCGAAGAAGCTCGGCATGACCGGTGCTAGCGGTGGCGGCACGCAAACGTTCATGACTGCGGCAATCGACGACCGGCTCGCATCTGCGTTCCCCGCAGTGATGGTGAGTACGGGTATGCAGGGCGGGTGCGTGTGCGAGAACTGCTCGCTGCTTCGCGTCGGCACCGGCAACGTCGAGATCGCGGGTCTGTTCGCGCCCAAGCCGCAGGGCATGAGCGCCGCGAACGACTGGACGAAGGAGATGATGACGAAAGGCCTCCCCGAACTTCAGCAGCTTTACACGCTATACGGCGCGAAGGACAAGGTCGCGGTGAAAGCGTGGCTCGAATACGGCCACCAGTACAACGTTCACGCCCGCGAGATGATGTACACGTGGTTCCTCAAGCACCTCCAGGGCAAGGACGAGGCGCCGAAAGAGGCCGCGTTCAAGCCGACACCGCCGAAGGAACTGTCCGTCTTCGACGAGAAGCACCCACGGCCGAAGGCCGAACTCAACGCGAAATCCCTCCGCGCCGCGATGACGAAGGCAAGCGACGAGCAAATCGCGAAGCTCACACCGAAGGATGCGGCGGGCCTGAAAGAATACCAGCGCGTGGTCGGCACCGCGCTGCGGGTGATGGTGAACAGCGAACTGCCGGCAGAGATCGCAGTTCGCGTCGAGCCTGTGCAGGGGACACTGGGCGGGCTAACCGTTCACCGCGCGGCGATCGGGCGCACGAACGAGAAAGACTCGCTGCCGGGCTGCGGCGTAACGGGCGAGAAGTACAACGGCGAGAAGGCGATCATCTGGCTCCACCCGCAGGGGAAGTCGAGTTTGTTCCCGAATGGCAAGGCTTCACCCGCCGTGAAGGCACTTACCGACGACGGATTCGGGATCCTCGCGCCCGACCTGCTCGGCACCGGCGAATTGGCTTTCACGAAGGGATGGCCGGTGGACAAGGGCTTCGCCGGATACACCTACGGTTACAACCGCGCACTGCTTGCCAATCGCGTCCACGACGCACTGACCCTGATCGCGTTCGCGAAATCGTTCCTGAAAACGAAGACGGTTCATCTCGTCGGATGGGACGAGTTCGGACCAATCGCGATTCTCGCGAAGGCACTCGCGGGCGACGCAGTGACCAAGACCGCGGCCGACCTGAACCAGTTCCAGTTCGAGAACATCGAGAAGACCGACGACCCGATGATGCTCCCGGGCGCGGTGAAGTACGGCGGGTTGGGCGCGTTCCTCGCTCTGTGCGCACCGGGCGAGGTGCTGGTCCATCACCATAAGGGCACCGACACCGGGAAGGTGTCGCGCGCCGCATACGAAGCCGCCGCAGCCGCCAATAAACTGACCCGAAGCGCCGAGAAACTCGACGCCGCGAAGATCGTCGAGTGGTTGGTGAAGTAGCCTCGCAGGTCTTTCTCGTTACGAGTTGTATCCCGAAACCCAGGGTCAGCACGCAAGACGCGTGCTGACCCTGGGCTGCTAGAGCGCGTTTGGGAACGGTGTAGCGTTGTTTAACGAGCCGCGACCGCAAGGGAGTGGTTGAGCTTTGCCGCTCCCTTGCGGTCGCGGTTCGTTGAGGTGCTACGCATTTCCGGAAAGCGCTCTATCGGCCACTCCTTTGCCCTACTTTTGCCACGGTCGGTAGGCCGCGCTCACCACCGGCCCCAGGGCCGGTTTCTGCGCAGCTTTGTTCTCGGGCTGCGCAAACCGGTAGCCCGCGATACCCGCGTCGGTCGCCGCAGGCACCGTGCGCCCCTGCCAGGTCGGTTGGACGACGGCGCCCTGCGTGCCGCGCGGCGGCATCACCACCGCGCCGGCGCTGGCGGGCGGGGTCATCATCGGCGGTGCGGGTGGGGTGAACGCTGGCTGCTGCGGAGATCCGTTCCTGGACACGCAGTCCGAACCCGACGCGCAACTGAACATCCCCTGGAGCGGGGGGACGTACGGTGTCGGTTGCAACTTCGGCAGTTCGGTTTTCGAGGGGCGGTAGGACAGCCACGCCTTCATGCGATCCCAGTTCAGACCGCCGCGGGCGAGACCGCACCTGGCGGCACCACAAAGACCATCCGCACCGCCGATGCCGGCCGGCATCGGCGGCATCGGGTAACCAGTCGCGGGCGCGGTGGGGTTCATGTCACCTGCGACGACCGGACTGCGCACGGGCGACCATGTGGTGCGCGAAAACAGGCGCGGTCCGCTCGCGCCCCACATGCCGCCGGACGGCGCGACGAGGTTCCCGTTCTGCAACATCGGTGGCGGAACGACCGGCACGGTCGGCGCGAGCGCGCCGTCCTGCGCGTGTGCGAACCCGACCGCACACAACAGCGCCACCGCCGCGATGTAAAACCGCTTCATGGTCCCGCCTCCGTGCGGACGAACGTGATTCAACACCTTGGAGTTTCGACCGGGTGAAGGCGCGAAGTGCAAAGCAAAGGGGTTCTGCCTTGGTGGAGAACAGGCAAGCGGGTGGCGCAAATGGCACAAATTACCAAAATTGCGAGAGGGCTACCAATCAGATCCATCGAAGCCCGGGAGCGACGGCCGAACCGTGACGCGCTTTAACGCAACCCGCTTCACCCGCGCCGTGGCGCGGTTCTCGGCGTTCGCCCGGCGCGCCAGGTAAATCGTCTTCGCGGCCACGTCCTGTTTCGCGGTGATGACTTCCGTCGCCGGGTTCATCGCAACCAGCGCCTCACGCCCGGCTACGGCCGCGAGTTCTGGCTTGTTGCAGTCCTTACTCAGGTGAAGCTGAATGAGGTGACCAGGGAACCCCTCGCCGGACCGCTCCGCGATGGTCGCGGTCAGTTCCGCTGCCTGCTTGTTCGAGAGGTGGCCCAGGTCGCCGAGCACACGATCGACCAGGAACCGCGGACGCGAACTCGCACGCTCCATCATCTCGTCGTGGTTGTACTCCAACGCGAGTACATCCACGCCCGCGAACGCGGTGACCAACTCCGGTGAGCCGCACCCCAGGTCGGAAGCGTACCCGATTGACCACTCCGGGCCAGTCTGGGCGTCGAGGCCATCGACGCGGAACGCGTAGGTCGGAACGGAATCGTGCGACACGCGAACCGGCAGGCAGGTGAGGTTCTTCGTCAGTTCGATGAGGCGACCGTCGGCGTACTCGCGTGTCAGCCCGGCGGCATTGAACGCGGCGAACGAAGCGGCCCGCTCCATGTACGCGAAGTGTTGCGGGTGGGCGTACATCGGAATGCGGCGGGCGCGGAACTCGGCGAGGGTTGCGTCCTTCCAGTGGTCCGTGTGCGTGTGCGTGAGGACGACGGCCGAGATGCGTTCCCAGGTTGCGCCGATCGACTGGAGCCGTGCGGTGAGGAATCGCGGGTGCAGACCGCAGTCGATGAGGAGGCCGAAACCATCGTGTTCGAGCAGGCTAGCGTTCCCGCTGCTGCCGCTGGCGAGAACAGTAAACCGCGCTGTCATCGGGTGGTATTCCCCACGAACACTGACTGCCCCGCGGAGGGACGGAGTCGGAGCGAATGTGAAGGTAAGTTGTACCCGTGCGCCGACCGCTTTGAAAGGGCGGTAGCAACCCCAACTGGCGTAATCGGAGTTGCCAGAGCGCTGACCGCGAAGCCGTGGGCGTGGCATCGCCCCGTGGGTCAAGTGATTGCGGTCAGGGCTTCTTCTTGGGCGTGGTCACCTTCCACACCTGGGCGACGCCTGTCGGGGTCAGCGTCACCACGAGTACGCCGTCGGCCGTCGGCGTGAACGACACGTGCGTTTCGGGGACGAGTCGCCCTTCGGGGCCTTTGGGTGCCGTCTCCGCGGCGACCGGCGGTGTGTAGTCTGGAGCGAGTGCCAGTTCCCGCCCGTGTTCGGCAACCAGGACACCAGCGCCGGCGTCTCGCGCGGTTCCAACAGCTCAACGTTCAGACGGGGGCGATTGTTCGACTTATGTGTGGCGTTGAACAACCGGGTGAAGCGGCGGGTGGTTTGGCCGATCATGGGCGTCGCCGATGCCCCAATGCGGTACGACGTGTCACGCGAAATGTGGTTTGATGGTAACACCGCGCCGCCGGTTCGCACGCGCGGAGAGCGAGAAATTCCGAAATCGTCACGCGGCCTGCTTCGCGGTCTTCGCCTTCGGCTGGTGCTTCCATCTTCTGTGTAGCCAGAAGTACTGCTCCGGGTGTTCGCGGATCAGTTTCTCCAGCGCCGCAGTGTAACGCGCGGTGATGAGCTTCACCGCGTTGGGGTCGTCCGCGTACTCGCGCGGGTCGATCACGTCGACGCACTTCACTGCGTAATACAACGGCGCAAGCGCGCTACTGGGGTCAAAGTCCTCGCGCTGCGGGTGATCGGCCCGATTCACGCGTGGCACACCGATCACCACCATCACCGCGTCGAACTCCAACGCCATCAGCGCGATCGCCTTATGCGTGCTCGCGGGGCGTCCGAAGAAGTTCACGAACACGCCACGCGGCCCGGCGTCCTGGTCCGCAAGCGTCGCCACCTTCCCGCCCGCCTTCAGGGCGTCCGTGAGTCGAGCAAAGTCGTCGTTTTTGGCGATGATCGTTTGTCCGGTGCGCTGACGGAAGTGGAGAGCGAACCGCTCCAAATATGGGTTATCGAGTACCCTCGCGATGGCGTAGGTGCGGAACCCGAACAGCCCGAGCGTGAATCCGGCCATCTCCCAGTTACCGAAGTGCGCGGTGACCACCAGCGCGGCCCGCCCGGACAAGTACGGCGGGAGCATGTCCGAGCCGTGCGGCAGAACGAGGTATTTCCGCATCGTGGTCGGGTGCAGTTTGCGCGGCAGGAGCACCAGTTCGACGGTGGCGCGGATGAAGTGGCGGTACATGGCACGCACGAGTCGCTCGGCGCCGGCTGGGTCCGCCGCGAGTTCGGGGAATGCCGCGTGAACGTTTTCCATCGCGATGCGGCGCCGGCTCTTCGCGGTCAGGAACGCCAGCCACGCGAAGAAGTCGGCCACCGCGTAGGCGATCCGCGGCGACACCATCTGCACCATCGCCACGAGCAACCGCACCGCGAGGTAGACCGCGTAATCGGTAGCGCGGGCACGAGTTTTCTTCGCCATCCGTGGCTCCTCCTCCGTGCAATCGGTCACGCGGCGCGTGTGGCGCCGACAATCGCATACCGTAACCACCCCACGCGGCTGCTCACTTCCAACCGGCGCGTCGCGCGGGTGTACGCCGTCGCGCGGGTTCCCTGCCAGCGAGCGGCGGTATCCCTGATGAACTTGTACGTCGGGAGCGTGTGCGGGGTGATGTCCTCGAACCCCGGTACGCCAAACCCGGCCGCACGCGCCAGTTCCCGGTACTCGTCTTCTGCGCACAAAACATTCACCAGCCCGTAACTGTCTCGCGTCTCTGTCCCGCCGTTGTCATACTTCCGCAGCGCGTCCCGTCCCTCGGTGGTGGGGACGAAGTCCGAGAGCGCGAGCCGACCTTTGGGCTTGAGTACGCGCGCGGCCTCGGCGAGGAACGCGGCGCGGCTTGGGAAGTGGAACACACACTCCACCGCGAGCACCGCGTCGAACTGTGCATCCGCGAATGGCAGCGCGCAGGCGTCAGCTTCCACCCACGCGACCCGGTTCCCGCTCGTGGGGGTGAACGTCTCCGCGGCGCGGGCCAGTTGGCGAGCGTCGATGTTCACGCCCGTCATGTCAAGGTTCTGGAACCGCTCGTTGAGGCTGGCGATTGTACCTCCGAACCCGCAGCCGACATCGAGGACACACATCCCATCACGTACGGGAGCCACGTCGCAGACGCGGCGGCACAACTCTTCGGCCGCGACCGCGTAGTTCGCACCGGTGCCGGGGTCCGCGTCGGGGTTAGCCCAGTAGCCCCAGTGGACGTGCCGCCCGAACGCTGCGGTCGCCTCCGGGTCACCAGCCGCGAGCCGCTCCAGGAGCGCGTCGAAGTACGGCGGTGGTTCGGGCAGCGCGTTCGCCACGTGTGGCCTCCTAAAGCGCGCGATTCTACCGCACTCAAGGGAAGCCACACAACCCCGACGGCGCGGGCGATTTTTCGTTTAGCGTTGGCCCCGACGGGCCGGCTTCGTCTTGTGCGAGGTCGGCCCCGTCGGGGCCAACGCTAAACGAAGAAGCAATCACAGCGCCACTGTCCGCCCCGTCTTGGCGCTCTCGTAGATCGCGCAGATCAGATCGACCGCCTTCTTCCCTTCGCGGCCGTCCACCTTCGGCACGCGGTTCGTCTGCACTGCATCCACGAAGTCAGCGAGTTGCCGCCGGTGCCCCTCGTGGCTGATCGCCTTTGGATCAGAAGACCCGCCGGTCGCGCCCACTTTCTGCGCGAACCGCTCTTTCACCTTCGCGTCGTCGGCCGTCGACGGGGTGAAGTCCCAGCGCATCACGTCGTCTTGCTCGATGACCGCGGAACCCTTATCGCCGTGAACCGCGATTGTCTTCGGGTAGCCGGGGTGAACGCTCGTCGTCGCTTGAATCACGCCGAGCGCCCCGCTCGCGAAGCGGATCACCGCGACCGCCGTGTCTTCGACCTCGATGCGCTCGTGCGCGAGCGTGGCCGTGAACCCGCTCACGTGCGTGGCTTCGCCCATCATCCACAGCAGCAGATCGACGTTGTGTATGGCCTGGTTCATCATCGCGCCGCCACCGTCGAGCGCCTGCGTCCCCTTCCAGCCGCCCTCGTCGTAGTACGCCTGCGTGCGCCACCATTTGCAGGTGGTTTCGCCGAGCGTGAGGTGCCCGAACCGGCCCGCGTCCACGGCGGCCTTGAGGGTGTTGTTCGCGTCACCGAATCGCGACGGGAAGATGGTGCAGAGTTTCACCTTCGCGCGATCGCATGCCTCGATGATCGCCTGACACCGCGGGCCGGTGATTTCGAGCGGCTTCTCGACGACGACATGCTTACCCGCTTGGGCCGCGACAATCGCCGGCTCGCTGTGCGCGCCGCTGGGCGTGGTGATGATGACTGCATCGACGCCCTTGGCTTTCACGGCTTCTTCGACGGTCGCGAATATCGGGCATGGTGGCAGTCCCGTGTCCGCCAGAAGTTTCTTCCCGCTCTCATTTGTGCGGCTGACCAGCGCCGCGACGCGTGCGGACGGAATCTCTTGAATGGCCTTCGCGTGGAACCGCGCGATCATCCCGCAGCCGACGAGTGCGAATCCGAGTGGTTCGGGCATGGTGTCTCCCGTGAGTGGATACGCGGGAGATTGTAGCGGCTGTCAGCACCGATCATCGACAATCAGCGGTTCCGGTTCCTGCTCGACCGCTTCAACGCGCCATCGCACTGCTCCCGTTTCGTCGCGGATCACGACTTCGTCCCAATCGATTCCATCCGCTGCGAGCGCGCGTCCGGCGTCTGCCCATTCGACCTTTTGCGCCCCGATGTACAGCGTGAGCATGTGTGAATCCTCCTCGCCCGCGATGATACTCCGCGCGGTCAGGAATGAGACAACAGTTTGTATCAACGAGCCACGACCGCAAGGGAGCGGTTAGCTTTCCCGCAACAGTTTGTATCAACGAGCCGCGACCGCAAGGGAGCGGTTAGCTTTCCCGCTCCCTGGTGGTCGCGGCTCGTTGGAATCGCCTGGCTCATTCCTGGTCGTGTAGAGTATATCACGTCCCAACGGCCGTTGGCGCTTCACCGCAACAGCTTCGCGGCCTTCACGACGTACTGCGCGCCGCTGCCCACCGTGGCCGTGAGCATCGCCCACAGCAGAACTAGTTGCACCGGGTCCAGCACCGCGAGCGCGTCGGCTGTACCGGCCACTGTGCGCAACCACGCGATCAGGAACACGCCGATCAGCACCGCGCACTGGAGCGCCATCTTCAGTTTGCCGAACCAGTCCGCGCCGAACTTCTTGCCGGTCGCTTCCACCATCCCGCGAATGCCGGTCACCAGCAACTCGCGACACACCACCACCGTTACCATCCACGGGAGGATGCCGGCCTTCTCCACCGGGATCAGGTAGATGAAGGTGCCGCACACGAGAATCTTGTCGGCGAGTGGGTCGAGGTTGCGGCCGACCAGCGTGAGCGGGCCATACTTCCGCGCCCACCAACCGTCGAGCCAGTCGGTCGCGGTCGCGACGAGGAACACGAGCAGGCCCACGAGCCACGCTTCGTGAACGATGCACGCGAACACCACCACCGCGAGCGGCACACGCGCGAACGAGAGGAGGTTGGGAACGTTCAGAAGTGATTCGGGAGCGGGAGCGGACATGTGTGACCCTTTGCGACGAGGCCAGGCGCGGGGTCATTGTCGCCAGCGGACGCGAAAACGGCACCGGCCGCCGGGGAGAGCCGGCGACCGGTGCAACGGGCGGAGCGGGAACGCTGCCCGCTCCGCTCACGGGTCTATTTCTTTGGCCCCGGCTCCTCCGGGATTGGAAAGAGAGCCTTCTTGTTCTTGTCCGCGCCGGAGTCTTGCGGCGGGGGCGGGGGGTCGTTGGTCGGCTGGCTCGGACCACACCCACCGAGTAGCGTGCAACCAAAGGCAATCACCAGACCCAACAATGCTTTTCTCATATTCAGTCATCCGACGGGAATGAGAGCGGAGACGGCGACGACTACGGCTTCTTCGGGAGGCGTCCTACCCCCGCCTTCTTGTTCGCGTCTTCTCCGCCACCGCCCGAGTCTTCGGGCGTGACCTCTGAAGGTTTGGACGGGGGTGACGAGGAGCAACCGCCTAGGCACGCAAGCCCAAGCGCAAACACAACAACGAGGAGCACCGCTTTCATGACGCGATTCCTGGTGGCAGCAAAATGGAGGTGGGTGAACCGCCCCGCTTCGTTGGTCAACAGCCAACGGGCGGGGCAAGACGAACTCAGTTGAGATTGGCGACCTCACCACCGTTCCGCGTCGAGAGCGCCGGAATGAGGTTGTTGTTGTTATAGGAGATTAGCCGGACGGATCCGTCGCCCATCAGGAACAGCGAGCCACTTGGGTGGAAGCTCCAGTAGTGGCCTGCGTCGCACCCGACGTCTGGGTGGCCCGGTTGCAACCCGATCTTTTGGGCAGCTGGCCGATTGCAGGGGAGGTTGGGGGCGGTGTTGTAGTTGGCGATGAAGTAGTTCACAACGGCTACGTCGTTCGAGGTCATTACGCAGTCGGCGTTGCCGCGGCCGTCATACCCGTAGGCCGCGTACCACCAGCCGAATTCCAGGTTCGAGTTCGGCGGGCGCTCGCCAACCATGAGCGTGTTGCTGGTCCCGTCGGTGATGTCGGTGAACTTGACTTGGGAGCCCACCGTGCCTGTTGTCGCTCCAAAGAGGACGCCATTGAGCGAGGTCGAGGTTGTGCCTGAGTTGCCGAGGTACGTGGTCAGAGCCTGATCGACGATGCCATAGGGCGCGCCGACGAACACCTGGGTTCCGCGCGGGTCCGCGGGGCAAGTGTAGATCTTCATCTTGATCGGGCAGACCGGGTTGTTCCACGAGTAGTAGTTGGCCGCGCTGTTTTGCCACGCCTTGGCCGCTTTCCCGACGTTGTCCTGCTCAATGAACGGCAGGATGTACGCCATCCACGAGATCGAACCCTCGAACGGCGCGGTGGTCACGCCTGGGTTGGCCCACGGGCGGTGGCCCTGCGGCAGCGCGCTGTTGGTGTCGTGGAACGCGTGCAGGCCGAGGCCTTGCTGCTTCATGTTGTTGGTGCACTGCGTGCGGGCCGCGGCCTCGCGCACCTTCTGCACGGCGGGGAGCAACAACCCAATGAGAATCGCGATGATCGCGATCACCACCAGCAACTCGATCAGCGTGAACCCACGGCGCAACTTCGCCGTGTGGTTAGTCATGAAACGTAACATCACAAACCCTCCGACGTGAACACAAGAGGAAATGAAACAACAATTTCGGCGAACAGTGAAAACCGAACCGTCGGTACACATGCGAGAGCGTGTGGTTATGTGACCGCAAAACGAATGAGTTGGAGAGCGAGAATCGGCCACAAAACAACGACTTATAACTTCCCTTCTAAAGCAGTTGGCCACGGATGGCAAGAACGAAATGTGAAAATTCAATCTGAGCCGTCAAGGCTTCGACATGCCGACGAAACTGCCGTTGTTGTCGCGTGCCAGCGCCCAGAGGAACGCTCCGACCTCCACGCTCTCGAAGTAGAATCCGACTGCGTTGATGCGGACCCGCGACTGGCCCGCGACTGGGCGGTTCCAGGTGCGGTCGAGCGTGTCGCGCACGTGTCGGCCCAGAATCGTGCCCTGATCGGACTCCGAGAGCGGCGGGTTCGCGTTCTGCTGCGCCACCGTTAGCCCCGGTCCGCTCGTCGGAAGACCGTCGGAGAAGAGGTACATCGTGTCCAGCCCGGTGGCGCGGAGGGCGAATGCCTTCTCGAACGCCGAGTACATGTTCGTGTCGTTCTCCGGTTTGATCTTGAGAAGCGCGCTGCTGACGCTCGCTACCGACTTCTCGCCGTCGAACGTTCTCCAGTCGCCGCTGCCGAACACCCACTGTGCCGAACTCGAAAACACAACGATTTGGTACTGTTCCAGTGTGGAGATGCTCCGCATCACCTTGCACACGGTGTCCACGACCAACGGCCACTTCGTGCCGTCGAGGGTCTTCAGGTCGCGCCTGCCCATGCTGCCGGACATATCCACGAGGAACACGACCTTCGTGCCGGTCATCGCGATGCCGGCGAACCGCGACTCGCTCTCCTTCTGGAACTTGTTGTACTTGTCGGCCAGTTTCGCCTTGTCGCCTTGCAGGTCGATGATGGTGACGTTCGCTTCGTCGATCTTCTTGCTGAGGTCTTTGATCTGCGCACGGGCGGTGCCGAGTTCGTCGCCGGTCTTGGCGGCCCCGGCTTTCGCGTTCGCGAGGTCCGCGGCGGCGGTCTTCGCGGCGGCTTGCGCGTTCGCCAGTTCCTCGGCCGCGGCTTTCGCCGCCGCTTGCGCCGCGGCGAGTTGCGCATCGAGGTCGCGCTGCGTGAGACGCACCCGCGCGTCGAGGTCGGTAAGTTCCTTTCGCGTTGCGGTCAGGCGCGACTCAAGCGCGAGCCGCTCGGTATCCTTCGCGAGCATGAGCCGCTGAAGGCTGTCGAGTTTCACATCGCTTGCCAAGTCCTTCTTCAGCAAAGACTCGATGTCCCGCTGCTTTTTCTTGAGCAGCAGGTCCGCGTCGGTCATCTCGGCGCGTGCGGTGGCGAGTTCTTTCGCGGTCGCGTCCGCCTTCTTCTCGGTCGCGGTGAGATCGAGCTGAGTTTTGTCGAGTAGTACCTGAGCCACTTTCGTCTCGTCGCGTGCAACGGCGAGTTTGCGGCCAGTATCGTCGCGCTCGGTGCGGGCGATCCGAAGTTGGTCCACGAGCTGGCGCGATTCGTCCGTGAGCTTGAGCCGAATGCCTTCGAGTTCGGTGAGCGAAGCGGCCAGTTTCCCGCGCTCAACTGCTTCGTCTGTGAGTTTGAGTTTGGTCGATTCGAGTGCGGACAGTGCCGCCGCGAGTTTCTTGCCGGTGTGTTCCAGATCGACCAGCGCGGCGCGGTTGGCCTTCGCGCTGTCGATAGCCATGCGGCTGTTCAGGAGGAACAGAAGCGTGACGCAGCCGAGCGCGCAGCAGAACACGTCCAGCATCCACATGCTGACCAGCGTCGGCTGTTTGTGACGGACTCGCATCGGGTTCCTCCTCACACGAGCAAGATCAGCCACCGGTGCGCGGCGCGGACTTCTTCGCGGCTTCGGGCGGCGCGGCGGAATCCTTCGGCAGCGGGATCATACTGTCGAGGTGCGCGCGGGGCAGGTCGCCCGCGAGCCAGCGCGGCACGAGCGCCGCCGCCGCCAGCGCGATCGCGTTCGGCGGCAGAATCTCGACCGCGGTGCCTTCGGGCGTGTTCGCGTGAACCGCGCGCACGAAGCCGGGCAACCGGCTGGCGGCGTCCGTCAGCCACACCGCACGTGGCGGTTCGGCCAGCCCGATACCGTTCACGAAGTCGCGCACCGAATCGCCCGCGAGGCGAGTCAGCGCGGCGCAGTGCGATTCAAACTCTTCCGGCTGTTGTACCACATCCTGGAACCAGTGCGCCGTGCGAACCGTGAGGCCAATGCGCTGCCCGGCGCGGGCGCGGTCGAGCGCCTCGTCGAGTTGCTCAAAAAGTGCCTGCTCGGCTTCTGCGGAGTCACGCGGGTCGCGCCGGCACAGCCGCACACACCGGTCGGAGATCGCGTCGAGGAGCTTGTCTTTCCACACCTTCACTGCCAGTCGCGGCCACACAGCCGAACCGACCACGCGAACAACTTCGCCCTCGACGGAGACGAGCACGGCGGACACGGCAAACTCGTCCGCATCGATGACGACGACCGCACCGGGACCACCAGACGCGGGACGCAGCGGGACCACCCAATCGGCCGCGCCCGCTTCCGGCGTCGCGGGCTTACCGGCGAGGAGCGTCGCGGCGCGATCCGCGGCGATCGCCAGCGCGCCGACCGCGGTCCCCTTTAGCGGAAGTTTGGCGCGTCCGGCGGTGATCCCCACACGCGTCACCTGCGACGGCCCGAGGTACACCGGAAGCGCGAGCGCGACGGCGTCGGACTCGTTCGCGATCGGGCCGCGAATCTTCTCGAAGACGAGGTTCAGCGCGGCTTCCGCGATGAGCGTGTGCCGGCCGATCTTCCACTCACGCGATTGCCCGATGGCCGGGAGGAAGTTGGAGCAGACGACGTGCGGCATCTTGCGACACAGCGCGAACCCCGCGCGGCCGATTTCCGGTGTGCGGCGGTCACCGGAAATGAAGAGTGCCAGTTCCGCGTCCGGCTCGTTGAGGATGATTGCGCGCGACTTCCCGCCGATGGCTTCCGCGAGTACGCGACTCGCGGTCAGATCGATGCCGACCGCTCGCGCGCGGTCGTGAACGGGGGGCAACTTACGGGACCAGAGCATAGGTAGTGTGAGTGTGAGTGCGCGTGTGAGTGAAAACCAAAATCACCCACGAAAACGGTTGTCACCCGCCCGCATGTTCCGCCGACGGATCGTACAACCGCAGTAGCAAGTGCTCCTGACAATACTGCTGCGCGTCCGTGACCAGCGTCTCCTCCGCACGCTGAACCATGTGAACGAAATACATCAGCGCCAGACTCAGCACGAGCGCCACGAGAGTGCAGTCGAACGCGATCTTCAGTTGGTCCTTCGCCTGCCGGGTGAACTCCGCGATGTCGGGATCGTTCACACCGAACGCGCCGCCGAGACCGCGCACTGTGCCGACGAAGCCGATTGCGGGGATCGCCCACGTGAGGTATTGCACCGTGGACATCCCCGTGACCAGCCGCGACAACTCCACATCGGCCTGGTTGCGGACCACTTCCGCCACGTCGGTCGCGGACTTGCTCACCGCGAATTTCCCCAGCCCAAGCCGGATCATGTTCGCGAGCACGAACGGCCGCCCCGCGGTCACCTGCTCCACTTTCCGTGCCAGCGGGCGGGCGTCTTCGGGTAGAATCCGCGCGCCCTCGTCGGTCGGCAGCAGTTCCATCCCGAAAGCACGGCGCTGGCCCAACACCTCGCGATACCGGCTTTGCAAAATGAGAGCCGCCCACACGGCGCAAACGTAGCACAATACCTGCTCGAAGCCGAGGAACAGTCGCGCGAGGCGTTCCGGGGTCCATCGGACCGCGAGTTCCTCTCGCGACTCGGGGTTGCCCACAAGTTGCCACAGTGGGGCGATGAACCCCCCGACAATCACCAGCGCGATCACCAGCAACAGCCACTCGCGTGCCGGGCGGTGAGACGTGGGTACCAACATCAACCGGCCCTCGACTCCTGATTGCGCGGCCCAAGTGCCACGCACCATCTTAGAGCGATATTGTCGGACCACAACTGTCGCACCGCAAGCGATTGTGTACCGATCGTGCCGGTGTGGTAAGCTAGACGCCCTGTTTCAAACTTACGGAGAATCCTCTCAATGCGCTACCTCTTCTCGGCGTTCGTCGCGCTGTCCGCACTCCCGGTATTCGCGGCGGACCTACCCAAATTCAAAACGCAAGAGATCGATACCGGGCTGAAGATCGGCTACGCGGTCATCACCGCGGACATCGACGGCGACAAGAAACTCGACATCGTCGTTGTCGATCAACACAAGATCGTGTGGTATCAGAACCCCGGCAAAGCGGACAGCGCGTGGAAGAAGCACGTCATCCTCGACGGCAAGACGCGACCGGACAACGTGTGCATCGCGGCCATCGACATCGACGCTGACGGCTTACCGGAGTTGGTCGTGGGTGCGGCGTGGAAGCCGTTCGACACCGCGAACCCGGCGCAACTCGTCTGGTTGAAACGCGGCAAGGTCGTCACTGACGAATGGACCATGCACGAGCTACCGTGCGACGAGCCGACGGTTCACCGCGTCCGCTGTTTCGACATCGACGGTGACGGCAAACCCGAGATCGTTCACGTGCCGCTGATGGGCCGCGGGTCGAGCGCGAAGGGTTTGTGGACCGACGGCAAACCGGTCCGCGTCGTCGCGCTGAAGGTGCCCGCGAAAGAGCCGGAGAAGAAGGAGAACTGGAAGACGCAGGTGCTGTCGGAGGAGCTGAACGTGTGCCACAACTTCTGGCCGCTGTTCAGCGGTACACACGTGTTCGGAATCTTGGTGACGAGCTACGACGGCGTTCACATCATCGCCCGCGAAAAGGACAAGTGGGTAACAACCAAGACCGGGGAGGGGAACCAGGCAAATCCGAAAGGCAATCGCGGCGCGAGTGAAATCAAGATGAGTAACGTCGGCGTGAACAAGCCGGTCATCGCGACCATCGAGCCGTGGCACGGCAACCAAGTGGTGACGTACACGCCGCCGAAGGAAGCCGGAAAACTGTGGGAGCGGCACGTCATCGACGAGCAACTGCGCTGGGGCCACGGTGTGTGGTTCGCGGACCTCGACGGCGACGGCGCCAACGAACTCGTCATCGGCGTGCGCGACGACCCGAACCCGAAGATGGGCGACACGTTCCAGGAGCGCCGCGGGGTGCGCGTTTACAAATGCACCGACGGCAAGGGCGCGAAGTGGGAGCGAACGATTCTGGACGATGGAGGCGTGGCGGTCGAAGACCTGACCGTGGCCGACCTCGACGGCGACGGCAAGCCCGACATCATCGCGGTGGGAAGAGCGACCGGGAATTGCAAGATCTATTGGAATCAGAGTGCGCGCTGAACGACCGTGGAGACGTGCGGACGAGCAACGATTAACGTGACCATGTATTGACTTCAATTCGGCCACGGTCGTTCAGCGCGCACTTTTGATATACAGTACCCCCAACACTACTTACAGCGGGCCGCCGACATTCCGGCGGCCCGCTGTACGTCAAATCGGAAGCACCTCGAACACCAGCTCTGGCGCGTGGCGCCGGCTGATCGCCGCGGCCACTTCGCTCCGCAGGAACCCGGCGGCGCGCTCCACGCCTTCGACCACGCTCGCGCGCTCGAAGTCCAGGGGCACACCCACCAATACCCGCAACCGGCCCGAATGCGGCGCCGGTTGCACGGCCACTACCATCGCGGCCTGCACCGCCGGGTCGCCGCACGCGGCGAACGCGCCCAAGAGCGCGTTCTTCACCTGTTCGCACAGTTGTTGTGATTTGCGGCCAGCTTGCTTCGGCGCGTTCCACGGCTTCGCGTGAAACTCCTTCGGGTCGCTGCCGTCCTCGGGGCTGATGTCACCCGCGAGATGTTGGAACTCGTCCGCCTTCTGTCGCCTCCGACTCATCGGAAACCGCCTCGGAAAAAGGAAGGATGTTGAAAGCCACGCGTACAGTGATCACAAGAGCACGCATGGGACACCTTCCTTCCAGGCGAAAACGCCGCTTCAGCACGCGAAGCGGCGTCCAACAACGACACCGCCGAGACGAAGAGGTTCGCGGCGCGACGAGCCGCGGCGCCACGCATACAACAACGGACGTTCTGTTCGTTCCACGAAAGGAAGTGCGATGAAGCCGCGTCTGTTCACCCCTGGCCCGACCACCGTGCCGGAAGAAACACTCCTCGAACTCGCGAAGCCGGTGACGTACCACCGCGCCGCGGAAGCCAAAGCAATCCTCGCGGAGGTGAGCGAAGACCTGAAGTACGTCTTCCAGACCGCACAGCCGGTGTTCACACTCACATGCTCTGGCACCGGCGGCATGGAAGCGGCGGTCAGCAACACGCTCGCGGCTGGCGAGAAGGCGATCCTCTGCACCGCGGGGCGCTGGGGCGAGCGCTGGCGCGGCATCCTCAAAGCATTCGCGGCCAACATCGTCACGGTCGAAGTGCCCTACGGCAAAGCGGTCACGCCCGAAATGCTGTCGCAGTCGCTGACCGCGAATCCCGACACGAAGGTGGTGTTCACCACGCTGAGCGAAACGAGCACCGGCGTCGGGCACGATCTCGAAGCGTTCGGGAAGATTGTTGCGAAGACCGACTCGCTGCTCGCCGTCGATGGAATCAGCGGCGTTGGCGCGATGGAATGCAAGATGGACGCGTGGAGCTTGGACGTTGTCGTGACCGGTTCGCAAAAGGCGTTGATGATGCCGCCGGGCCTGGCCTTCGTTTCCGCGAGCGACAAGGCGTGGAAGAAGATCGACGCGACCGCGCCGCGCGGCTTCTACCTCGACCTGCGGCGTTACCGGAAGTCGCTACTGGAAAGTGACACGCCATTCACGCCGGGGAACACGCTCATCAAGGCGCAGCGCGTGAGCCTGAAGAAGATCCGCACGGAAGGTATCGAGAACTTGTGGGCGCGCCACACGAAGATCGCGATCGCGTGCCGCGCCGGTGTGGAAGCGATGGGCCTGACGGTGTTCGCGGAACGCCCCAACAGCGCGCTGACAGTGATCGCGGTGCCGCAGGGCGTGGACGGCACCGCGGTGCTGAAGACGCTGGAAAAGAAGTACGGCTACAAACTCGCGGACGGCCAGGACACGCTGAAGGGCCACATCTGGCGGCTGTCGCACATGGGCTACATGGACGCGTTCGACGTGCTCGGCGCGCTCAGCGCGCTGGAGTTGGTGCTGCTCGAATCGGGCTTCAAACTCGAAGCCGGCGCGGGCGTCGCCGCGTTCCAGAAGGCGTATGCAACCGCGCAGTGACCGCAGCAAGATGGCGGAGGGCGTTCCGCCCTCCGCTCACGGCACGAACCAGTAGCACACCGCAACGCTTGCCGCGACTCCTCAGCGACCACTCCACGATGAGGCGGGACACCGAGATCAGGGCTTCGCCTTTTCTTTCTCCCTTGTCTTGGAGAAGAACAGCACTGGTGCCCCGTGCTTGTCCCAACTCAGATCCTTCAGTTGCAAGTAGATCTCTCCATCGTCAACGCTCTTCTTGAAGGCTTTCCACTCCCACGCCTCGCCGCTGGGGAAAGTCGTGCCGACCTTGCCGTCCACTTCACTCCAGCCCTCCTTGATGAGGGCTTTCTGCCGGTCCTCCCCGAACTGCTCCTTGCCCCGAGCCTTGGTCATGATCATCGCGTAGGCCGTGAGGTCGCCCTTGGCCTTCAGCGAGCCGTCCAGCAGCCACTTCCCGAGTTCGGGGGATTCGCGCGTGAGAAACGTGCTCCCCACCATCTCTTTGGGGACTGCGGAGAGCACGTAGTCTTTGTCCACCACGATCTTCAGGCCGGTCTTCGCCTGCCAGACGCTCCACTTCTTGCCCGACTTTTCGGTCGACTCGACGACGGCGGTCGGGCCTTTCTTGTCCTTCTTGTCTTGCCCCTCGGTCCGGGTCGCGGAGACCGCGACGAGAGCCGCGAAGCCGAAGAACAGAGCAAAGCACCGGACAGTTCGTGACATGGGAACTCCTCGAATTGATTGGGTGTGAGAAAACTAACCATTGCGTATCGGTGGTTCAATGAGATTCCCAGGAATGGGGCCTCGGCACCAGTAGGGTTTGTGATTCGCTTCCGCTAACTCACGGCACGAACCAGTAGTACACTGCGACGCTTGCCGCGGTGCCTACGAGGAACAGCAGTGCGCCCCACTTGCCGCGACTCTTCAGCGACCACCACATCACAAGGCCGGTCGCGGAGATGATCAGCAACAGGATGCACGTCCCGTCGATCACGAAACTCCACACGCACCCGGTGCGTTTCACCTCGTTCGTCATGTTCCCGCGATTGCCGCGATGCAGGTCGGTCATCACGATCGCGAAACCTTGATAGGTCGAAGCGACCTCCGTGTTCGCGGTCTCCACGTCGATCGTCGCGACCGTTTCGCCGCCGGCGCGCTTGAACTCCACCTTGATCTGCTGCCGGTCGATCTGGAGTTTGTCGTCGTAACCCTTCACGAACGTGAACGAACTCATCTCGCCGCGCACGTCGAACTCCTTGCGCAGCGCCTCGATTACCGCGAGTTTCTCCTCGCCGGTGGCTTCGTCGGACGACTCCGACGGCACGGGCAACTTCCCGCTTGGCATCTTGTCCAGCGGGAGCGGGCGTGATTCTTTGCGCGTCTGAGCTTCGAGTTTCGCGTCGTCCGGCAGGAACCATTCCGTGTGGTTCAGCATGAATCCGGTGATTGCGAAGAACAGAATCAGCGTCAGCCCGAACAGTGTGAGATACACGTGAATCGTGCGTGCCGTCTTGAGCAGCCAGCGGTGGATACGCGACATGAGTGGGTGGGGTAGGTGATGGAACGAGCCGCGACCGGAAACCGTTTTGTATTTGCCCTCTCCCCTTGCGGGAGAGAGTCGCCGCGCTTCGCGGTGGGGTGAGGGGTGAGGCTCAGCGAGGGTTAACGTCACCCCTCACCCGTCGGCGAAGCGCCGACACCCTCTCCCGCAAGGGGGGGAGGGAAAGATAAAGCAACGTCCGCAATTTACTTCTTCTTCGCCTCCTTGAAGTCCACCACCGTCTCGGCCGTCTCCGCGTTCTTCTCCAGTTTTGTTGTCGCTGGGCGGTCCTTGCACTCGATCTTGCCCGATTGCCGCAGGTGTTCGCCAAACTCGCGGTGAACCTCGACGCGAACCGTGTACGTGCCCTGGGACAGCGCGTTCCCCTTATCATCCTTGCCGTCCCAGGCGAGATCGTACTTCCCCGGGCCGCGGGTCGCGCGAGTTACCGCTTTCACGAGGTCCGCGTCGCCTTTGCCAATCCTCCACCAGTCGTTGAGGTCTTTGAGGTACTTCGGGGCGTTGCCCCAGACCGCGAGCGTGCGGACCGCTTTGCCCTTGTCGTCTTCGATCCAGATTGCGGTGTACGGCCGGCGGTAACGCTTGGAATCGATCCGCGGCAGTTCCACCGCGACCGTTACCTGATAACTTTTCGGCCACGCCGCGGCTTTCGGTTCGTCCTTCTTCTCCTGTGGCGCGAGCGTGCGAACCGGACTCACCTCGAACGCCTTCAACCCGGTGCTGCGGAACTGCTTGCCGTCCGGCGCGATGATGAGACACTCCGCGCCCGGCACGCCCGCGACCAACCTCAACCCTTCCTGCGGCGACAGCACGCAGAGCGTGGTCGCGAGTGCGTTCGCGGTGGTGTTGTCGTTCGCGACCACGGTTGCGCTCGCGACGCCCTCCGCCGGGCGCCCGGTCCGCGGGTCGAAGATGTGCGAGTAGCGTTTGCCGTCGATGGTGTAGAACCGCTGGTAACCGCCGCTGGTGGCAACCGCCTGATCGTTGAGACGCAAACCGATGAGCGGGGCCGCGTTGTCGAAGTGACTGAATGGATCTTGGATGCCGACGGCCCAGCCGCTCGTGCTGCTCGGCGGCGAACCCCATGCGAAGATGTCCCCGCCCAAGTTGACCAGCAACCCGCGCACGGTCGGGTGTTTCTTCAGTGCCTTGTGCGCGGCCTTCCGAATGATGAAGCCTTTCGCGACCGCGTTCAGGTTTAAGGGTTGGTCGTTGAGGCGCGTCACGGTGTTGGTGTTCGCGTCAAGCGTCCAGCCCGGCTTCTTCAATTCGGCCGCGATGCGGTCGAGCGTGGTCGCGTCCGGTACGCAGTTGACCCTCTCGCCGTCCTTCCACACGCGAATGAGTTCGCCCACCTGACCGTTGAACGCGCCATCGGACTTCCGTTGCCACACCTCGTGCCGCTCCAGAACTTCGGCCATGTCTCCCGACACCTTCACCGGTTCGCGCGTGCCGTTCAGTTTGCTGATCTCGCTCGTGGCGTCGTAGGTGCTGAAGATTTTTCGCAGGCGCTCAATCTCGTTGAGCACGGTCAGTTCCAGTTCCTCCGCCGTGGCTTCGTCGGGCACGACAACATTCAGGTCGAGCGACGTGCCAATGATGTGGTCACGGTGGAACGCGAACTCGACCAACTTCGGCGCGGGCGCGGCAACCGGCTGCGAGTTCACGGAGTCGATGGCAAGAGCGAGCATGAGAACAGCGAAGAGCGGAACGCGGATTGACATCGAATACCTTTTGGGTGCGGCTCAAAATGCGAGTGCGATCAGAAACCTTTTCCTTGTAACACTTACAAAGCCGGTATGGACCGCGTCCACCTGTACTTATTACACCGGGCACGACGCGATCCGCTCCGACCCGCACGACTCGCCGAATCCCGAACTGCTGCCCTCACCGGAATTTGCGCGGTGACATTTCCGCACGCGGGACGACTCGCATGTTCCCGGCACAGCGGTTGCGGTTAGACTTCCGATGACCCTTGCTTCACCGCACTACGGCCGCGGATTTTCGCGGTCGGTCGTCATTCACTACGGAGGTCAAGGGAATGACTCTTCGTCGGCACTTCAGCGCGTTCGTCGCGGTGCTTCTGGCACCCGCGATCGCGTCCGCCGCGAACTACGATACGGCCAACTTCAGCACCGAAGCGCCAACCGCTGAACTCGCCAAGAAGTTTGGCGACATGGCGGAATTCTACCGCAGAGAAAAGGCCATCGAGTGGACCGGGAAAGAGATGCCACAGTGGTCTCGCCGGTGCCCACTCCAGGTGCAGATTACGCAAGGCTCCGCGGGCGGCGCCACCACGTTCACCTTTGGTCAAGACGGCGGCAAGCCGGTCGTCACCAGTCTTCGCATGGAGATTCGCGGCGACGCGAAGCAACTCCTTCACAGCGTGTTGCCGCACGAAGTGACGCACACCGTGTTCGCGCACTACTTCGGGCGCCCGGTCCCGCGATGGGCCGACGAAGGCGGTAGCGTTCTCAGCGAGAACGACGAAGAGCGATTCAGTCATGACGTGCGGTGCCGCGAACTGCTGAACGCCGGTCGCGGGATTCGCCTTCGCGTGCTGTTCCGCCTGACGGAATACCCTCGCGACATGATCGTGCTTTACGCGCAGGGTTACTCCGTGTCGCAGTACCTCGTGAAGAAGGGCGGCGACGGCCGGGAAGGACGCGGCAAGTTGCTTCAGTTCCTCGGCCTGGGAATGCAGGGCAACAGCGCAGAGAGTTGGAACGCGGCCGCGAACAAGGTGTACGGCATCGAGACTGTTGACGCGCTCGAAGAAGCGTGGCTGACCGCGCTGAAGACGCCGCCGACCCGCGTGGTCGCTCGCGACACCAACCCGCCAGGCGAGCTGACGAGTAGCGGCAGCGCCCCGAAGACCGAACTCCGCACGTCGGCCGCGCCGTCGATGCCGCTGCTCGAACCGCCGGTGAAGGCCATTCGCGGAACCGCCCCGGACCGTGAACTGGCGCGACCCGCGTACCTGCCGCCGCCCGACCCCACGGCTTTCGATAGCAGCCCGGTGGTGCGCCCCACGGCACCAGAAGTCCCTCCGCCCTCCCTGTTGCTTCCGCCGGAACTTCCGCGACCCGCGAAACCGTAACACGGCCCGAAGAAGTCACCCAGGGAAACCTGGGTGTCTTCGTTTACACTGCGGAAGCGGCTCGCCACAGTAATCGGAAGTCAGGGCTATCTCGTGACGAACGCAACACCGGCGTCTCCCGCGATCGAAGACCCAGCGTTGGGCTGGCTCACCGAGAGCCGACTTGGGAGAACCACTGCGGACCCCACTGGCTCACTCGCCAAATGGGGCACGAATCCCGCACCGCCGGTCTGCGGTCCGCGGTGACTCAAGTCGTTTCGAACCGAACCCGCACGACTCAGTAACGGATTCGTCACCTACAGCCCGCACGCCGCCGCACGGGTCGCGGGCCACCCCACCCGCACCTGACCGGACGTTGCTTCAATCACACAAGGATCGCATCCAGGATTCGACTCCGCCGCGATCGGTGCGATCCATCCAACGAAACAACCAATAACAACTCGCCAAACATAAAACCGAGAGCGGAATCGCGAACCACACCGAGATCGCGTTCCGCCAGAACTGCGTTGGCTCGGTTCCCATAACGGCACCGTATATCCAGAGCGGCCAGAGGTGAACGATGTGATGCAGCAAATACATCGAGAGCGAATACTTGCTGAACGTGCCCACGAATTTGAGCACACCCTTCCGCTCCGCGAACTTCGGACTCCGGTCGATCCAACGGTGCCCGAGCGCGAACAGCAACAGCGTCAATCCGAGCATCCCGGTAACATATTCGAGCGACGCGGGGAACATGGTCCACCCTTTGAAGACGTTCGTCGTGACCGGATCGGATTCGTGGGGGCGGAGCAACCGGGCGATCATCGCGATCACAATCAGCACCGCGCCGAAGTGAGCGGTTCGCGCCGTGGGCGGTCCGTTTTCCGGCGGGTCGGTGAAAAACAGCGTCGCGGTCACGAAGCCCGCGACCGGGAACATGATCCACGGGAACACCGGGAAATAGCCGACCGCCAGGAATCCGAGCATCACGTCCGAGAGCGTGAGATCGGGGTCGAAATAGCCCTGCGTCCAGTACGTCGGGTAGTCGGTCGGGGCCCGCAGCATCGGGGCTAACATGAACGCGACGATGCCGATCAGCACGAGTATCGGGAGCGGGAGGTTGCGCACAACGTTCAACATCAATAACGAGGCGCCGATCAGCGTCAACACATCCCAGTTGAACGTGTCTTCCGGGAGCCACACGAAAATGTTGAACGCGAACCCCAGCGTGAAGAGAAACAGTCCGCGGCGGATTGTAACTTTTGAGATTTCACTATCACTCTTCCCCTTACCCTCTTGTGCGTTGAGCCAGAGCCGGTAACTCGCCCCCACGAGAAAGGTGAAGAGCGGCGCCCCAAACCCGGCTGGCGCCCAATCCGCACCCGACAGGTTCTCCATGAAGTGAACGATAACCATCAAGAATATCGCGATCGTTCGGAGAATATCAATCGAGGCATAGCGCATGTCTCACTTCCCCAGAGTGGACATGAGATCGACGCTCACGAGGATGGTCTGTGCCAGGAGTAGTATAATAATCACCCATTCTAACGTATGACTCATTCGGGCGTGCATGAAGTCGCTCGCACGCTGACCGCACAACTCATAGACGCGCTCGAAGATCTCCAATTGCCCGCTGATGAATTCGAGGCGGTGCGTCAGCCTCGTGCGCTCGCGGAGGCGTTCGCCGACCTGACTCGCGAGCGTGGGCGGGTGAAGGTGCGGGCAGAGCACATGCGGCGTGATCCAGGCCAGGCGCGAGCGGATCGCGAGTACCTGCTGGAACCGCCTCGAGAGCAACTGCCGCTTGCGGACCGACTTCTCGTTGAACTCGAACGCAAGCGGTGCGTCCGCTTCCAGCTCCGGCCAGAGTCCGCCCAGGTCGCGCTCGATCGCGCGCAACTCGCCTTCGTAGTACGAGAACTCGATCAGCGCCTTCCGGACCGTGGCGTGCCGGTCCGCGTGCGTGAGCAGCGCAGCGCATCCCGGCGCCCAGAAAATCTGCGCGCCCTGAAGCGCGATCATTTGACTCTTGCGATCGTTATCTGGAGTTGCCGCATCGACCCAAGCCCGCACGTGGGCCAGCAAATCGGCGTCTTCCTGGACGGGCGCGGGAACGGACAGAATCAACAGATCGTCGGCGGGAACCGGTTGTGGGTGCGTGCCGGCGGGACCACTCCGAACCAGTACCGCGCGGCGCTTGATCGGCTCGGGAAATTCCATCAGCACAGTTTGCCCAGCGGCGACCTCGGCGACAAAGGTGACGTGTTCGAACTCCGAACTGCTGAGCGATTGCGTGTGGTCGTTCAATCTCGTGCTCCAGAGTTCTCGGCCATCCGCGAGGCGACCCACCCGGCAACGTATTCGGCCGAATCGAGGGCACCGTTGAGTGTGGAATCGAACAAGTAATCGCCAACGAAGAACAGGTTCGGGTGCTCGAGAGGTTCGGGCTGGTGCCGCCGATCGAAGCTCCGCTTCACGACCCCGCCAGGCATCGCGTTGACCGCGCCGACCCAGCGATGGATCCGACCTTCGATATAGAAATTTCGGCCGTGAGATAGACATTGTGGTAACGAATCGAGCACCGCCTCTATCAGTTGCTCATCGTTCAACATACTCATGTCGCGGGCCGCATCGCCGCCGACCAGCCAGCCCAACACGCTGTGCGTGGCGCCCGTCTCGCGCGAGGATTCGTCGTAAAGGCAGCACCCACCGAACCGGTCGAGCATCCAGTAGGAATCGGTGAGCACCTCGCGCCAGAAATTTCTAGCGAACAGAATGGTGACGCGCAAATAGTGCGCGGGGTGATCGTAGTGGGCGCAATGTTCCTTCATCGCTTGGGACAATCGTTCGCCGCGATACGTGAGCGATGGCAAGTAGTTGTTCGGCAGTGCGACCACGACGAAATCGAACTCCTCGTGCCGCTCGTGCCCCTGGTGCGCGGAAGCAACGGACAGTTTCCCATCGCGCCCTTTGCCGATGGTAGTGACCGCGTGTTCCATGTGCTTCGTTGCGCGGATGCGCGCGGCCAGTTCGCGTGGCAGAAGTTCGTTGCCACCCTCGATGCTGTACAACTGCATGTAGGCCGGGTCGTTCATCAAATAGTTATGAAGGCCGTAGACGATGCTGGTCTTCTCCGGCTCGGTCGCCAGATCGCTGTGAATCATGTTCTGGATATAGTGCCGCGTGCCCGGTTCCGGGATACCCGCGAGAAGTACATCGAAGCGGCGATTGGTCGGGTCGGGGTCCGCGCCGGATGGATCGTCGGAGTGGTAGAACTCGTGTGGACTGATCCGGTCCTTCGCGCTGCGGTCGAACACGCTCAGTGCGTCGCACGCGCCGGCCCCGAGTTGGTCGCGAACGTCTTCAAGGTTGGACAAGACGCGGTGATTCATGATCACCGCGGACCCGCGCATCGGGTGGACCGACAGGCCGAGTTCTTCGACCAGTTCGCGCAGCGCGTCCTCATCCACGGGCGAGTAGTCGTACAGTTCCGCGGCGCCCGCCTCGTAGTTGGCCCCAGCGCTCGTGAACCGATTGGTGAGGATCTTCCCGCCCAGACGCGGGCTTGCTTCAAAGATGGTCGTCGTGTACGGAACGGTCGCGCACTTTTGCAGGCAGTACGCGGTCATCAAGCCGCCAGGACCGCCGCCAACGATCCCCACTTTCCAGGTACCCATAAATGACGCTTCCCCTGCGCCTGTTGTTGCGCGGTGGTTCAATCCGCGCCGTCTAATGGAAGGTAAACGGAACGCGACTCGCGTTGCGACACCCAGCGTGCACTATCATTCGGATCTCATCTGGCGCGGTTTCCGTTTCGCGCCGCATCTGGCACCACTCCCTGCGGCGCGGTACTCTGTCCACTTCACGGATGGGCGTGTTGGGAGGTCGCGCGGCGCGATGTGACCTGTCACGCTCCTCTTCGAGTCGCGGCTACGCGATTCTCTTCCTTCCTAACTCGAGGATGTTCCGATGCGTCTCCTCTCCTGTGCGATGTTCCTGTGCGCGACCGCGACATTTGTCGTCGCGGCCGACGACTTCAAACTCGAACCGGGTTTCACGCTCATCTTCAACGGCAAGAACCTGGACGGCTGGCAACAGAAGGGCGCCGGCAAGGACGGCAAGCCCGTGTTGCTCGAAGGCAAGACCGAGGCCTTCGACAAGCGCTACGTGGTGAAGGACGGCGAACTGATCATCGACCCCGCCGTGAAGGGCGACCGGTACATCGAGACCGTGACGCCTGTGAGTGGCGACTTCACCATCCGGTTCGATTTCAAGCCGGACGACAAGTGCAACAACGACCTCCTGTTCCTCGGTACCAAGTTCGACATCAACCCTACCGCCAAGAATCTGAAGATCAAGGTCGGCGAGTGGAACAAGATGGAGATCGTGGCGAAGGGTGGCACGGTCACGTACACGATCAACAGCGAAGCCGCGGGCACCAAGAAAACGACGATGGAGAAGGGACCGTTCACCGTCCGCGCCGAGTTCGGCGGCATCGCCATCAAGAACGTCCGCATCAACAACACGAAATAGCTGGGAGTTGGCAGTTGGCAGTTGGCAGTTGAAGCAAGGGCCGGTTCCTTGTGTCTCCTCTTCCCTGCACACTACCCACTGCCAAACCATGCAATTCTGATTCACGGCCCGTCCACGGGGACGCTTCATCGCGAGGACGTGGCGAACCTGAACAAGATGGTGCGTAACGTGGGCGTGGGCGCGTCCGAGTACCGCCCGGTGAGCCTCGCGGAGATGCGAGACTACATGGCCCAGACATCCCGGCGTTCCTCTGGAACAAGACGCGATCTACGTCCGGTCGGGACGATGACTCGATGCCGATTTACCAGGTGGAACATTCAGGACTTTCCGATTGCGACAAGATCGCGTTCAAGCTATTCTTCATGATTAGGTAACAACCGCCGAACCTTCCGCACTGCTTACTTCCCACCTGTTCTCCTCCACTCGGAGCCTGTCATGCTGACTTTCTGGGGCAACTCGCAACGGTATTGCGACAACGTAAGCCGCCGTAACTTCCTGCAACTCGGGGCGTTCGGGGCCGGGCTGACGCTCGCCGACATGCTCAGGCTCAAGGCCGCGCAAGACCCGGCCACCACCGTGAAGCCGACGCCGCAGAAAGCGGCAATCATGATCTACCTGCCCGGTGGGCCGTCCCACATGGACATGTACGACCTCAAGCCCGAAGCGCCGATGGAGTTCCGCGGCGAGTTCAACCCGATCAAGACCAACGTGCCCGGCGTGCAAATCTGCGAACACATGCCGCTGCAAGCCCGCATGTGGGACAAACTGGCCTGCGTCCGCTCGCTCATCTCCGTTGACGAACACTCCGACTCGCTCGTCAGCACCGGTTACAGCGAGAACACGAACCGGATCGCGTCGCACCCGAGTTTCGGCTCCGTGATCTCGAAACTCCGTAGCGGCAGCGCCAACGACGTGCCGCCGTTCGTGTCGCTCCGCGGTGGCGGTAGCATGGGCACCGAGCCGGGTTACCTCGGCGTCGCGCACCGGCCGTTCACGCCGAGCGGCGCCGGGATGGAAAACCTCCGGCTCGCTAGCGGCGTCACCGGCGACCGCATGGACGACCGCAAAGACCTGCTTGGCAAGTTCGACACGGCGCGCCGCGAGATCGACGCCAGCGGCGCCATGAAGGGCATGGACTCGTTCACCGGTCGCGCGTTCGACATGATCGCCTCGGGCAACGTTCGCCGCGCGCTCGACCTCAAGAACGAAGACCCGAAGACTCGCGACCGCTACAAGGGCGTCGAGCAGTTCCTCACCGCTCGCCGTCTCGTCGAAGCCGGCGTCGGGTGTGTGACGCTCTCCATCGGCGGGTGGGACACGCACTCGGGTAACTTCAAGGAACTCAAGCGGATGCTGCCGCAGGTGGACCGCGGCATCGCAAACCTGATCAACGACCTACACGACCGCGGGATGCAGGACGATGTGGTGACGGTGATGTGGGGCGAGTTCGGCCGCACGCCGAAGATCAACAATCAGGACGGTGGCGGTCGCGACCACTGGTCGCCGGTGATGGGCGCGATGATCGCCGGTGGCGGCTTGAAGATGGGTCAGGCGATCGGCACGAGTTCCGCGAAGGGCGAGTACCCGAAAGACCGGCCGTACAAGCCGTCGCACCTGCTCAGCACGATCTACGGCGCGATGGGCATCGACGCGGGCTACACGTTCCCGAACGGCGCCGGCCGCCCGATGTACATCCTCGACGACCGCAACAAGGTCGAAGAACTGATCTAAGCGAGCTGCCACAACGACAACACAGAACCGGGAGCCAAGTGGCTCCCGGTTCGCGTTTGCTACAATGAAGCGCACTAACCGGAGGCGCCATGCACAATTCCGACCGGATCACACACAACCCACTTCAGATGGGCGGGCGGCCGTGCATTCGCGGGATGCGCGTGACCGTGGGGCTGATCGTCGGGCTACTCGCCGCTGGGCGCACGCACGAAGAAATTCTGAAAGCGTACCCGTATCTCGAAGCCGAAGACCTGACGCAAGCACTCGCCTATGCCGCGTGGCGACTGGAAGAGCGCGAGTTGCCTCTGGCGTCAGCGTGAGACTGCGTTCAACTTTCACTTTCATCCGGGCAACCCGCTACGCCAGAATTACGCCACGAGTCTGCGTTGAACCGCAACTGGGGCGAAAATGAACTTCTCGATTCTCGTGGACATGAACCTGTCGCCGGACTGGATTGCGGTACTGGTCGCTGCGGGGCACAACGCGGTTCACTGGTCTGCGGTGGGCGACGTTCGCGCGCTCGACCCGGAACTCGTGGAATGGGCGCGGAACAACGAACACCTTGTTCTGACACACGACCTCAACTTCGGAACGATCCTCGCCCAAACGCACGCCTCGCGACCAAGTGTCATTATCATTCGCGCCGACGACCCGAACGCAACAGGCGTTCGGAATCAGGTACTCGGCGCGATCCAACAGTACGCCACTGAACTGACTTCCGGGGCGCTCGTCGTTGTTGATCCCCTCCGCTCGCGCGTTCGCATCCTGCCGATCTGAAACACGCTCGCTCAATACGGCGCGACCATCTTTCCATACCGCTTGATCATTTCCTCACGCGACTCGTCCTCGAAGTAGTTGTTCACCACCCAGAGTTCCTTCAGGTTCGGCATCTCCGGTGCGCGAGCGATCACCAGCCCCGCTGCGTTGTCCAGCCTGCTCGCCTGAAGGTGCAATTCGATCAGGTTCTTCGCCCACGGCGCGTGCATGATCGCTTCGACGCCGGCCGCCGTGAGTGTGTTGTCGGAGAGGTCGAGTACGCGAAGGTTGTTCAGGTACGGCGAAGCCGCGAACGCCTTCGCTTCATCCGGGCCGATCTGACAACTGCCGAGGCCGAGTTCCTCAACGGATGCCAATCCTTCCCAGTGAGCCAGTTCGCTGAGCGCCTCAACGCCCAGCGTCGTACCGTGGAATTTGAGTGACTTCAGCTTCCACGAACTCGCGACGACGGCTTTCACTCCCTCTGCTCTGACCTTGTTGGTGCTGAGGTTCAGTTCGGTGAGGCCCGTGAGATGTGGTGAGGACGCGAGCGCCTTCACGCCTCGACCGGTAATCCCCACCGCGCCGAGTTGAAGTGTCTTCAGTCCCGCGAAGTACGGCGAAGCGGCGATGGCTCTTGCTCCGACGTCCTTCACGTCGTTGAACCAGAGGCTCAACTCGGTGAACTGTGCCGCCTGCGGGCACTTCGCCAACTCTTTCACGCTCTCCACGGTCGCGCCGCCGCTGGACCGTTCGATGCCCTCGATTGGGGAGATGTTGACCAGTTCCGCGGCCCGCTTCGCGAACGTCTCAAGATCGGTGCCGAGGATGGGGAACCCGCGGCGGAACCGGGCGACCGTCGCCCACTTCGGCAGTTTCGCGCGCCACTTCGCCTCGTGCTTCTTGAGCAGCGACTTCTCTTTCTTCGCGAGTCGCTCCTGGGCCGGGTCGAAGCGGTTCTTCGCGACGCGGTCGCACTGCACCTTGATGAAGTCGGCGCGCTCCGGCTGGCCGTTGGCTTTCAGCCACTTTGCGTAGGCCAATCGCGGCGCGTCGTCCGCGGGGTTCGCGAGTATTGTGGCCAGGAGTTCGCTCGGATTCATGTGGCCCTGCTCCACAAAGAATGGTTCTCACGCGACTTTCTGGATGGCGTGCGATGTGACCACGACCGGCGGCCGGACGAACGGCAGCACCCAGTGCCGAACGGCGGGACGCGGCGTCTGGTGAAGCACTGTGGTCCACTTGTCGCGGTCCAGGTGCGGCGCGAACGGCCGGCGCCCACAGAGTACACGACCCAACCCGAACCGCAACCGGCGGCCCAAGCCGAGCGGTTCCTTCGCGTACTCGGTCAACTTCGCGCGATACGTTTCGTACTGCGCCGGTGTCGGCACTTTCGCCTCTTCGCCGAACGCAATGGCCCACACGTTCAGTGGTCGGCGCTCGGGGCCGTGCCAGCCGAGGATGCGCGTCGGGTACGGTTCGAGCAGCGAATCGAACGCTTCGGGTGTGAACCGCCAGTAGTCGTGCGGGTACGAGTGGACGTGAAAGTAGAACGGACAGCACACGAGGAACACGCCGTCGGGCCGAAGCACGCGGCGCACCTCGTCGAAGCCCTTCCAGAACTGTTTCACGTGCTCGAACACGCTGAACGCGACCACCGTCCCGACGGACGCATCAGGGAGAGGCAGTTTCTCCACGTTCGCGACGAGATCGACACCCGGCCCGGCGCGGAAGTCCACCCCGGTGTACGGCCGGTTCGCGAACAGCCCGCGAAGGTCGATGAGGCCTTCTTGCCCCGCGACCTGATAGGAGCCGATTTCGAGGACCGTGTCCGGGAGGTCGAACGATTCGACCGCCGCGCGCGCGACCCCGCGAATGAACTGGTTCATTTGTCACGCCTTGCGAGAGGATGAGTATTCTCTGATCGAGCGTTACGGTCGCGCGACTTGAACCGATTATGCCTCGCGTAACGAATTGCGCGCCAGAAGCAGCCACGAGACGTTCACACATCGCGTGATCGCGTCGCGGCTACGCGATCACGCGATCGAATCACTCTGAGGTTGCGGCTGTGCTTCGGCGCAACAAATAGTGTTTCGCTGGTTCGGCAACCCTCACACTTTCAGTCCGACGGCGCGCATGAGCGCGAGGCCGTTGCCATGCGGTACCACCCCCCCGCGCATCGTGTAGTCGAACTTCAGTTCGCCACCTGCGAAGCCGTCGCAGAAGTGAACGTTCGCGGCTCCGGGGATCGCATCGGTTACCGCCGTCAGGCTCAGGTCGTGTGTCGTCACGAAGCCGATCGCGCCGGCCGCGAGCAGTGCGCGTGTTACGCCTTCCGCACCCGCAACGCGGTCCGCCGAGTTCGTCCCCGCGAATAGTTCATCGAGTAGGAAGAGTAGAGGCGGGCCGCCTTCGCGGGTTGCGATGTCGAGCAAGAGTCGCACCTTCGTGACTTCCGCGAAGAACCGCGACCGCCCTTCTTGAAGGGAGTCCTGAACTCGCATCGTCGCGCCGAGTGCGAGTGGCGTGAGTGTGAAACTCGTTGCGCGAACCACGCCGCCGGCGAGCGCCAGAACCGCGTTCACGCCGACCGCGCGCAACAGCGTGCTCTTGCCGGACATGTTCGACCCGCTCACGATCAGCACACGCGGCCCGCCCTCGCCGCCAAGCGTCACGTCGTTGCGAACGCACTTCTCCGCTGGGATCAGCGGGTGCCCGATGCCAACCGCCGCGAGCCGCACCGGACCATTCTCGACAGTGGGGAAAATGTCGGTCGGGTTCTCGTAGGCGTAGCCCGCGAGCGACGACAGCGATTCCGCTTCGCCGATGGCGCGCAGCCACTGCGCGATCGCGGGACCGGAGCGTGCGCGCCACGCTTCCAACTTGAACGCGAACCGCACGTTCCAGATGCGCAGCACCGCGACCGGGATGAAGAACGCGTTCCGCCGCGCGTTGTACCCGTCGAGCAGCACGCGGAGTTGCCGGATCTGTTCCGCGGCGGCGAACCCGTCGGCCCGCATCGCGGCTTGCAGTTCTTTAAGGCGCGGCGCGGTGAACGCTTCGCGTTCGAGCCGGCTGAGTACCGCCTCGAACAACGAGAGGTTCTCGGCCGCGCGGTCGAGTGGCTTGAGCACCTTCCGCGACCACGCCATCAGCGGTAGCGCGATGGCGAGCGATGGCAAGCCAAACGCAAGTACCGGTAGCGCCGAGGTACCAATGAAGAACCACCCGAACCACGCGAATACGTTCAGCAAACCGAGCAGTTCCACGGTCCACCACTTCCACCGTGGCGGAGCATCGAGCGGTGTCGTGCCCCACTCCGCGAGCGGGTGGTAATCCGCCGCGGGCGTGTCCGCGCCGGCCACCGCGACCGCTTCGCGCAAATCAAGCCGCGCCGCGAGGTCGGCAACCGCTTCTTGGCGTGCGATTACTTCCACGGGCGAAGCCGGGTTGAGCAGCCACGCCGCGAGCATGTCCTCCCCGGCGCGTGTGCGGCAGGCGGTCACGCGCTCGAATACGGAGCTGGGGCCGAACAGGTCGAGGTCGTCAGAATACGGGTGCGTCACGTCCGCGAACCGTTCGCCACCACCCACACCGGAGGGTTTGCCCGCGAGCCTGTCGAGGCCGCTCGCGTAGAACCGCGCCGCGCGCTCGGCCCATGCCTTCTGCCCGCGAGCCGCTTCAAACGTCGCCACGAAGTACACGAACGCGAACGCGGGGAGCAGCGTTATCCACGGCGAATAGAGTTGCGCGCCGAACGCTAACCCCGCGACAACGAGAACAACGAGGAACGCACCGAGTCGCGCGTAACTGAGCGTGTCGAGACGGGCCGCGAGCGCGGCGACGGTCGCCCTGCGCGTGGCCAATCGCTCGGTGTAAACGGAAGCGGGTGAAATCTGTGACAGAGGAGTGTCACTCACGGTGGGAACATAGAGGCGGGTTAACTTATGGCGCGGCGCGAAGAAGACCTACCCCTGCCCTGAAGGGAAGGGGCGAAAGAGCCGCTCGCGGCTTCGCGAGTTGCGCTACCGGAACACTCGCGAAGCCGCAAGCATCTCAGTCAAGCAAGTTCTTGCTCCCCTTCCCTTCACGGAGGGGTGTAGGTTTCTTCCCTTACGGGGTCGTGACGTTCACGTTCACCTTGAACGAGCCAGACGAGTCGCAACTCCACGGACTGGGAGCGATGCGCAGATAGAGTTTGCCGTTCTCGGTCGGCTTACCCTTGTACGACGCGCCGATGGCGAACGGAGTGCCGTTCGCGCCGATTCGCCCGATCACCTGACCAGGCAGCCCGATCCGCTGAACGCCGCCCGGCTGGTTGAACCCGCCACCTTGCCCCTCCGGGCCACACATGTACTGCCCCGGTCCCTGCGGCCACTGGTCGATGCGCCCACTCGCGGTCACTTCCAGTTGTTGCCCGGAACCGATCTCGATCGCGGTCTCCATCCACTCCGACTGTGTCAACTTTGCGTACTTGGCCGCGTCCAGCGCGTATTCCGCGGCCGACGCCGAACCGACCGCCCGGAAGGTGCGGATGTCGGTCAGTTTCACAGTCGCGTCGCCGAAGTGTTTGGTGCGCACCTTCAGCGTATTCGCGTCCATCCGCCCCTTGATGGTGAACTCGGCCGTCTCGACAACGTCGTGGTCGCGCACCTCCAGTTGATCCGCCGGGAGTTTGCCTTCGAGGAGTTTGAGAACCGCCTTCGCGCGGCGGTTCACCTCCGCGTCCTCGCTCTTGGCCGCGCGCCGCAGCGCGGGGATCGCGAACTTGCCAATCTCCGCGAGCGCCTGTTCCGCGTCTTCGCGGGTGCGGAAGTCGGACGAGGCGAGGTCGCTGATCCCTTTGTCGATCTTCGCTTCCACGCCGTCCGGGTAGCGGAACCCGAACTCCAGCCGCCGGACCTCGTTCGCGGGCACGGACAGTTTGCCGTACTTCGTCACGACCGACAGGTTCGATTCGAGCAGCAGCACTTTCATCACGGTATCGTCCACCATGCGAATCTCGAACGACGTCGGTTCGTCCTTCGCGTTGACCTTGGGCGGCTTCACGTCCGCCGTTCCGCCCTTCGTTTCAGGCGGACCCTTATCAGGGTTGATGCCTTTTGAAGGCTGTGTGCTGGCAGCGTTCGGTGGCTGGCCGGCCGGCCTTTCGCATCCGATGAGCGCAACCAACAGAGCGAAAGGAATCACGCGCGTGAACATGGATATCACCCCGCGAAATTGGGACCGATCGAGTTCCACAACAATAATAACGCACCGCAACCGCGCTGTGTTGGGTTGTTACGGTCGCGCGACCAGGGACTGACCGCGATACCACTCCAGCGCCTGCTTCATGCCCTCATCGAATAACACGCGCGGGGTGTAAGCCAGTTTGGTGCGGGCTTTCGCGATGGAGAAGTCGAGGTTGAAACCAGCAAACTTCAGTTGCGCTTGCGTGATGCGCGGCGGGTGCGGCGCGTTCTTGCGCCGGAAGACGCCCTCGCGCCAGTTCGCCATGATCCGCGCGAACCACACCGGCACGGGGGGAAACCCGCGTGGGCGTTTCAGGCCCAGCCCGTCGGCCACCGCCTCGAAGAACCGGCGCTTGCTCACGAACTCACCGTCGGTGATGTTGAATACCTCGCCCGCGGTCACTTCCGCTGGCGCGTCGATGGCAAGCAACACCGCGTCCGCAATGTTGCCCACGAACGTGGTGTTCAGCGCGAACCGGCCGCGCGAAATGTAGATAATGCTCCGCTCTTTCAGCCGGTCGGAAAGTCGCGGGAGTACCGTGCGGTCACGCGGGCCGTACACGAACCCCGGTCGCAGGATCGTGACCGGAACTTTCTGCTTGCGGTGGTACTGAATCGCGAGCCGCTCCGCCTCGACCTTCGACTGCGTGTACCCGTCGATGTGATCGTTCGGCAGCGGTTCGGTTTCGTCCGTGGTGTAGTGGTGGCGTGCCTCGTATACGCCGAGCGAGCTGACATGAACGAACCGGTGCAGCGGCTGACCGAGGGTCGCGTCAAAGAGGTGGCGCAGTCCTTCGACGTTTACGGCGCGGTAGCCATCCACGTGACCCCAGTCGCCGACCTTCGCGGCGCAGTTCACGACCACATCGCATCTTTCGACGGCGTGTTTGAGCGCTTCAGGGTTGGTCAGATCGCCGCGAACAACCCCGACACCAAGTGAGTCAAGAAACGCGGTATCGCTGCCTTCGCGAGCGAGCGTGCGAACCGTCTCGCCGCGCCGGACCAGCGCCTCCGCGATGTGCGAACCCACGAACCCAGTCGCGCCGGTGAGTAGAATTGTGTGCGCCATTGTGCGGAGCATTCTGCTCGGTTGAGAAACCGATGTTGTGAAACGACGAGTGAACGGCAAGGTTCGCGTCGTCGAACCGGGTATAGTGGGAACAGGGGCGAGCCACCACGAGGGCTGGACGTGACGACGAACTCATTCTATGGACGAACGCTCACGATCGCACTCGTGACACTCGCGTTCCCCACGCCACACGCCAGCGCCGGGCTGCACTACTCCGGTGAGGTGTTCGCGGAGTTACCGAGTCGGCCATCGGGGTTTCTGACAGATCATCGCGCGCTGCGCGCCGCGGGGTACGAGCGCCCGGACGGACTGCCCTCACCACTACGCGACGATTATGTCGCTGCCTCCGCGAGACTGGAGAAACTCGCGAAGGCCCGCGCGCTGACCGCCGACGAAATCGCCGACCTTGGCGCGGTTCACGTTCGGCTAGGCAAACCGGACAAGGCGCTCAACGTGCTCGCGCCGGCCGTGCGCAGGTTCCCGGAACACTTCCGCATCGCGGCTAACCTTGGCACCGCGTTCCAGCTTTCCGGCGATCTCGAACGCGCCGCCACGCAATTAGAAGAAGCCGTCCGGCTCTCGCCCGCGAAGTTCAAGCCGTTCGAGCAATCGCATCTCAAACTCGTCACGCTCCGGCTGAAGGAAGGCAAGGCCGCAAATCAACCCGCGACGGTGGATAATCTCTTCGGTGTGAAGTACGTTGGCGCATCCGGCGCGCCGGAAGCGGGAACGCTTGCAGAGGCAGAGCGAAAGAAACTACCCGCGGACGCGATCATCACAGTTCAGCAACTCGCGCTGTGGCTTCCCGCGGACGCACGGCTGCTCTGGCAACTCGGCGAACTGTGCAATGCGCTCGGCGACGTGCGATCCGCCGCGGCCGCGCTCGATGGATGCGTCACGGAGTTCGCGCTCGGCTCGCCGGACTTGCGCAAGCGCCGCCTCATCTACCGCGCTGCGGCGGACGAACTCGCGAAGAAGCCGGGGCACGAGCAACATCGCGGCGCGATCAAAACGAAGTCGTCGCGCCCGCTGATCAAGGCGTTCGACGAGTCGCTGTTGCCCGCGATCGAGAACGACAAGGTGAACGCGCTCCCGTGGCCGGTGCTCGGCGCGACGAGCATCAACGCGAAGGGGCAAGCGTCGTTTGCGAAGTACCTGGAACAACTCGACGGCAAGACGGTCACGCTCACCGGCTTCATGCAACCAGTGAAGGACGAACTCGCCGCGACCGGCTTCTTGCTACTGGAGTACCCAGTGGGTTGTTGGTTCTGCGAGGTGCCCGACCCAACCGGGTTGCTAAACGTGGAACTGAAAGCCGGCAAAACGGCGGAGTTCCGCAAGGGGCTGATCAAGATCACCGGCACGCTCGTGCTCAACCGCACCGACCCCGAAAGCTACCTCTTCTCGCTGAAGGACGCCAAGATCGGCGAAGCGGATTAGTCCACGATCTTCACGTTCATCTTGCGCTGACCGGCCATCCACGGTTGCGACGGCATCTCCTTCAACCAGTCGCTCAAACTCGGGATGAAGCCCAAGTCTTCGAGGACGTGCTGCTCCGCGATGTCGCGAACGAACACCTGCTTGCCGTCCGAGTTGGTGACGAACCGGCCGAAGATTTCTTCGATGATGTAGATGCCGAACGCGGAGTGGAACACGCATCGGTGCGTGACCTCCGCGTGCGCGCTCTTGGTGCTGTCGATGCGCTCGTGAATGTCGATGTAGTCTTCCGGCGTGCCGCCCCACCGCTTCGCGGACGACTGCGCGTGAACCCAGGCCTTCGACACGGTCAGTTCTCCAGTGTGGTGTTCTTCACCTTGTACCAATCGTACTCGTCGAACGCGTCCCAAAGGTCGCTGCGCTGTTTGTCGGTCAGGTCGAGGAAAGCGTGGTCCCACCACCTCTCCCAGTTGATGTACGAGTCGCCTTTCTGCTTCGTTGGAGTGGCGATCCCGAGTTTCTTCAGCAGCGCAAGGAACGCTTTCTCGCCGCCCTTCATCGCGGTGTCTGGGTCGTCGCCGTCGAACGGGTTGGTGAGAGCGCGCAGTTCGCGGTTGCGATCGTCTGCGAACAGCTGCGCCGCGGCTTTCGACGCGAACACGCGATTCGGGTTGGTGTGCATCGGCGACTCGGCGGGGATTTTTCGCACCACCGTATAGACCGCCACGCTCTTGGGTTTCGCGGGCTTGGGCGCGGCCTTCTTTGGCGCCTTGGCCTTGCTCCCGGGCGCCTTGGCCGTCTTCGTGGGTTTTGCTTTCTGGGTCATTCCAGGCCCTCCAGTTCGACCTCGATGATCTCGAAGAACGGCACCTTCTCGCTGCTGTTGAAAAGCCCCTCGCCCTTCTTCAACTTCTGATCATCGGTCATTCCGCGCTGGTGGCGGAGTCGGTCCTGCATGTCGAACGCGGCCATCATGTCGTCTTCGTCCTCGTCTAACTCGTCGTAGTCGCCCATCATGTCGTCCACGAAGCTCCACTCCTCGCGAGCTTCTTCGTTGCGCGCCGCGCACTCGGCTTCGGCGCGCTCGCGGGTGCGGTACACCTTGAACAGGCGCCCGCCGTCCGAACTGGCGGAGTAGTTCTCGTCGTTGTATTCCCAGTTGAGTTCCATCACCGCATAGCCAACCGGGCGCACCGGCTCCTCGCGCACGGCGAAGAACCGCACCTTGTCGAGCACTTCCCAAACCACCGCGCGCTTTTCAGCGCTCAGCTTCTTGTGGTGGGCCTTCCACCACGCGGACCAGTCGGTCGTGCCGTCTTTCTTCGCAGCGGGCGGGTCGATACCGTGATCCATCAGCCAGTCGCGTAATCGCGGTTCGTCGAGGTGCGTCCAGTAATGGGCCACGGCGCCGCAGTTGAACGGGTTGATCTTCTTGCGGAACTCGTTTTCTCGCTTCGCGCGTTCCGCCTCGGCCTCGTCGAACGTGGCGAAGGACACGACCGCGACCTCGCCCGGCTGGCGCGTGCGCTGCCCACCGTAGTGTTCCGTCCAGTTCAGTCGCTTGACAACGAACCGCATCGCTATCCCAGTTTCCGCCATTTGCCGGGTCCTCCGCGTCGTGGCCAGTTGTTTGGGTGTTGAAGGGTAAATTCCGACGTTCCAGCGGTCGATGTCAGCATTTAAGGCGCGGGGCGCGTTTTCGCAACTCGAAACTATTCGGTGTCGCATGGCGGACGGAGTCCGGTGGGAACAGACCGCGTGCCCGTCGTGCGGGTCGCACGACGAAGAAGAGTTCCTGCGCGCGCCGGGCGACGACGGCGTCGAATACCGACTCGCAAAGTGCCGGCGGTGCGCGATGGTGTTCCAGAACCCGCGCCCGGATGAAGCAACCGTCGGTCTGTTGTACACCGAAGATTACCCCCAGTACCAGGCGCCCGCGCGGAAGCACAGCATGTTGCGCGCCCTCAAACACAAGCTGTTGGGCCACGCAGAGAAGACACTTGCCGACCGCATTCCGGTAACGCCGGGTGGGAGGTTGCTCGACTGTGGCTGTGGCGCCGGTGCATTCGCGGCAGAAATGCGGACCCGCGGGTGGGACGCGTTCGGGATGGACTTCAGCCCACACGCGGCGGCGACGGCACGCTCGCATTACGGGTTGCGAGTGGTGGAAGGGTCGCTTCCGCACCCGGAGGTTCCGCCCGGCTCCGTCGACGTGATCACGCTGCGAATGGTACTCGAACACGTTCACAACCCGGCGAAGATGCTCGGTGCCGCGTTCGACGCGATGAAGCCGGGCGGTTGGTTGTTCGTTGCGGTGCCGAACCTCGCGGCGTGGGGATTCGGCGCATTCGGGCCGGCGTGGTTCCCGCTGCGCCTCCCGTGGCACCTGCTCCACTTCACGCCGGACACGCTTTCGCGCGCTGTTGCGACAAACGGGTTCACGATCGACACGGTTGCGACGAAGGCGCACACACGTTGGATGGGCTACTCGGTGGATCGCGCGCGGAAGAGCCGTCCGCGATGGTGGTTGGGCGCGGCCCGCGTGCGGTTCTTCCGCAGCGTACTCACGAACTGGACCCAATGGCGGGGCCAGGCGGACGAACTGTCGCTCCTCGCACGCAAGCCCGACGTGAAAGCCACCGAAATGCCGGTTCGCCACGCGGCCTGAACGCACAAAAATGAAACAGGGTGGCTCTCCGCCACCCCGCTCGCGTTTCGTTACTTCATGCCGCCCTTGTACTTCTTCGTACTGCGGAGCTTGTGCTTGCGAGCACGGACCCGCTTCTTGTTCGCGTTCCGCTGACTCTTCGGCGCGTGTTGAATGCCCATTTCGTCGGTTCTCCGGTAAGCGTGATTGCGAAAGCGGTATTCTAGCGGTGCGGGCGCGTTTGCCCACGCGCGTTCACGTCACCACGGCTTACCGACGGCTTTCGCAGCAAGGTCATAACCATCGGCGGCGGTGATCTTCGCCTTCACGAAGTCGCCCGACTTCAGGTTCTTGCCCTTCACGCGCACCTCGCAATCGATCTCTGGCGAGTCTGCATACGTGCGCCCGCGGAAGTGGCTCGCGAACTCCGGGTCTGGCGCGTCGATTAGGATGGGGTGCTCTTTGCCGACCTGCGACTCGGCCCACCCGAACGCCACTTGTTGCTGCACTTCCATGATCGCAGCGACGCGGGCTTGCTTCACGTCTTCGGGCATGTGGCCGTCGAGCTTCTCCGCCGGCGTGCCGGGTTCGAGCGAGTACGGGAACACGCCCGCACGCTCGAACTTGAAGTCCGCGACGAACTGCTTCAACTCCTCGAACTCCGCATCCGTTTCGCCAGGGAAACCGGTGATGAACGTCGTCCGAATGGCGAGGTCCGGCCACTTCGCTCGCAGCCGGTGAAGAAGCGACTCTGTCGCGGCACGGTCCACGCGCCGGATCATCCGCTTCAACACGCGATCGTTGATATGCTGCAGTGGCATGTCCAGATACGGAATGATCTTCTTCGCGCCTGCGAAGGTCTCGATGAGATCATCGGAAATGTGTTCGGGGTAGGCGTAGAGCGTGCGAATCCATTCGATCCCCTCAACGTGGTTGAGTTCGCGAAGCAACTCTGGGAGTCGCGTGCGGCCGTACAGGTCCATGCCGTAGTAGGTGGTATCCTGCGCGACGATGATGAGTTCGCGGACGCCGTCGGCGGCGAGTTCGTTTGCTTCGCGAATCACTTCCTCAATCGGCTTCGTGACGTGCTTGCCGCGCATCTTCGGGATCGCGCAGTAGGTACAAAGCCGGTCGCAGCCTTCGCTGATCTTGAGATACGCGAAATGCTGCGGCGTGATGCGAAGGCGGGCGGTGTCTTCGAGCGCGCGCACCGGGGCTGGGCGGAACAGGGACTTCTGTTCGTAGGCGAGTTCGCCTTGTTCTTGTGACCCTTGCTTGCGCCGCGGGCTTGTGGCGCGGTCCACGACATCGACGATCTCTTCGCGCCCGAACACGCCGACGATCTGATCGACTTCGGGCACCTGCTCCAACAACACCTCTCGCTGGCGTTCGGCCATGCACCCCGCGACGACGACGGACCCGACCTTGCCGGCGGCTTTGAGCGCGAGCATTTCGCGAATAACCGCGAGCGACTCCTGCCGTGCAGGTTCGATGAACCCGCACGTGTTAACGATGACCACGTCCGCGCCGTCGGCCCCGTTCTGGAACGTGTAACCATCCTGCGCGAGTTTGCCGAGCATTCGCTCGCTATCGACGGTGTTCTTCGGGCAGCCCAAGCTAATGAAGGCGTAGTTGCCTTTCGCTTCAGGTGAATGGGGAACGTCAGCCCCCTGATGTGAGGTCGTCAGCGGCAGACTCTTGACGGACATTCGGTTGCGGCCCGGCGTGGTGTTCGGCGAAGGTCGAACTGTATTTATAGTAGCGCGGCGCGGCCAATACAAGCAACGCGCGGCTCACGGGTCCACTTCGCCACCGGATCGACCTCCTACCTCAGCGCGACCGTCAGCGATTTCCGGCTCGTGCCACACGGTAACATTCGAGTGCGATCCGATCGGACACCTTTTCCCACCACATCCTGACACGGAATCTGATATAAGATCGTTTTGTCTGCGGACTGTACTTAGACACCCCCACCAAGGCGTTATCATGCCCGAATCGACTCCGCCTGACGACATGACCATTGTCAGCACACCGGACACGGTCAACAACAAACTCACCGGACCGGCCGGATCGCTCAACGCGGCCAAAGCCGGCACTCCGGACTGCATCGGCCGGTTCCGCGTCAAAAGCCTGTTGGGGGAAGGTGCGTTCGCTCGCGTTTATCTGGGTGTGGACCCGGAACTGGATCGTGAGGTTGCGATCAAGGTACCCAAAGGCGCAGACCTGACGCCGGAGTTCCGCGAGTCGTTCCTGCGTGAAAACCGACTCGCCGCCATCATTCAGCACCCCAACATCTGTCCGGTGTACGAGGTCGGCACAGACGGCGGTTCCCCTTACATTGTGATGCGGCTGGTTCCGAGTACCCTCAGCGCGTTGCTCAAGCGTCTCCCGGAGCCCATGCCGCCCAAGAACGCTGCGGCGGTCACGAGAAAGCTCGCGTTGGGTCTCGTGGCCGCTCACGCACAGAAGGTGGTTCACCGCGACCTGAAGCCCGCGAACGTGCTTTACGACGAGGCCAACCGCGAGGTGCTCATTGCCGACTTTGGTCTGGCTCGGTTCGCGGACCAAGCCACCGACGCGAGCAACGGCGTGGCGAAGGGAACGCCCACGTACATGTCGCCGGAGCAGGCACGCGGGCGAGCCGATGAGGTCGGCACGCTATCGGACATCTACAGCCTCGGCGTGATCCTCTACGAGATGTTGACCGGTAAGGTGCCGTTTACCGGTTCGGTGTGGGAGGTCATGCGAGACCACTGCGAAACCACCCCACCGCTACCCTCCCAGATGCGCCTCGGCGTCGATCCTGAACTGGACACCATCGTGCTCAAGGCGATGGCCAAGCACCCCGCGGACCGCTACGCGTCAGCGAAGGCGTTCGCGCAGGCACTCGCTGATTACCTGATGTTGCTCGAGCGTGGCGGCTCGGTTTCACAGATCATCCTCCCGCCCGCTGCCGAAGCGAAACCCAAAAGCCCAACCGAGCCGGCATTCGAGGTAGTCGCGAAAAAGTCCGTGAGCGTGCCGGCCCCAACGCCACCCACCCCGCCAAAGCCGGTCGCTGCCACCCTGGACGAGGACGAAGACGAGGAGACGACGAAGCAAAAGACACTCACAACAACGAAGCGTAAAACCGGGCGTCGGTCTAAACATAGGGAAGAAACGCGGCCCTCCGCTCGCTCTGTGGCTAAGTCTCGGAGCGGGTACCGTGGCCGTGGTGGTTCTCCTCGCGGTGGGGATGTCCAAACGAACAATGCCGAATCCGGACACAGCCGCGCCCACACCTGGCCCGGTTGCTGCTGGACCCACCGAGGCCGAGAAGAAAGAAGCCGAGAAGAAAGAAGCCGAGAAGAAGTTGGTTCAGGCAAAGGCCGACTTCGAGAAGGGTGAGGATTACAACATCGGGCGAAACGGCAAGAACCAGAACTTCGAGACGGCCCGCGAGTGGTACGAGAAGGCCGCGAAGCAAGGCAACGCGGCGGCGCAGTTCAAGTTCGGCAAGATGTGCTCCCGCGGGTCCGGTGGGGCGCAGAACTACGTGGCAGCGCGAAAGTGGTACGAGAAGGCGGCCCAGCAGAACCACGCGGACGCCCAGAACGACCTCGGGTCGCTGCTGTATAACGGGGATGGCGGGCCAAAAGACATTTGGAAGGCCCACGAGTGGCTCGAGAAGGCGGCCCAGCAGAACCACGCGGACGCGCAGCGCAACCTCGGCCTGTGGTATGCGGCACAGGGGTCGGCGGCTGACTACAAGAAGGCTCGCGAGTGGTACGAGAAGGCGGCCCAGCAGAACCACGCGGACGCCCAGAACCTGCTGGGCGACCTGTACTACTACGGCCGCGGCGGACCGCGGGATTACCCCATGTCGCGCCAGTGCTACGAGAAGGCAGCGCAGCTAGGCCACCCCGCAGGGCAGCGGAACTTGGGCCGCGCCTACGATCTCGGCCTCGGCGCGGTGTACGATCAGAAGACCGCGCTGGAGTGGTACCGCAAAGCCGCCGCGCAGCGAGACAAGGAAGCGATCGAGCACCTCAAGAAGAAGAATTAGAGAACAGAGAACATCCGACGACGCGAACCGCGAGGTGACGATCGCCGACTTCGGGCTGACGCAGTGTTACAGAGCGGCACGCCGCTTCAAGTTCGCCCGCCCATGGGGCCGATGAGTTCGGTAGCGACGTTCAGGAGGATCGCGTCATGCTCGTCTGGCTCGCTTCGTACCCGCGCTCCGGTAACACGCTGCTCCGTCAGGTACTGAAATCGTGCTTCGATCTCTCGTCCTGTGAAGGGTTGGAGCCGGTGCCGGAACACTTCCTCGCGCCGGACGGCATCCGCGACGAGTTCTATGGCTCGTACTTCGTCGAGGGTGACCCGGAAGCGTTCTACACACGCGCCCACACCGCGCCCGAACTTGTGCTCATCAAGTCGCACCAGTTGCCGCGCGACGACGCGAAGGCCATCTACGTCGTCCGCGACGGACGGCTCGCGATGCGCAGTTACACGAAGTACCAGGACACCTACCACCCCGGTACGAGTACCTTCGATTCGCTCCTGCTCGGCGATCACCCCTACGGCGAGTGGACCAGTCACCACCGGGCGTGGCAGGCGCGCGGTGGCGAAACGCTCGTGGTCCGCTTCGAGGAACTGGTGACCGCGGACGCCGCACTGCTGGCGCGGATTGCGGGGTTCCTGGATCTGCCCGGACCGGGGCGCGCCTGGGTGAACCCGCAGGCGACGCTGCGCGAGAAAGACGCGGTGTTCTTCGGCACCGGTAACCCCGAGTGGCGCCCCGACGCATTCTGGACGCCCTCGCGGCTCCGCGCGTTCTACACGCTGCACGGCCCGCTACTAGCCGAACTCGGCTACGTCACTGCGGACGAGGTCGCGGTCGGCGCGTACCCAGCCGGGTCCGATGACGGCACGCGGGTGCGAGACGCGCACGCGCTCGCGTCGCGGAACCGCGAACTGCAAGCCGTATGCGACGCGCGCGCAACCGAGATCGCGCGGTTGAAGCAAGCGTGCGACGACCGCGCCACGGCGATCGACTTACTCACGCTGGAATGCGACGCGCGCCTGCGCGCGACCGAAGAAGCCAACCGCGAGCGCACCCGACTTTCGACCCAACTCGCCGCGGAACTGGAATCGCGCCTCGCCATGCCCCCACCACGCCCGTCGTTCGCGGCGCGGCTGCGCCGCCTCGTCCGCGGCTGACCGGCGTTGACGCAAGGTTGCCAGTACCTCGAAAAGTGCAAGTAGCCTTCTCGGCTCAGTCTCCCGATGGCCGCGTCCTCGGCACGCTCACTCCGCGCCTGCCCGGACCGCACATCTCCGATGAGGAGATGCGATTGCTGGAAGACCCGACCACCGGCACCTGGTACACCGCCGAGCAAATCGAGGCGAAGTTGCGGGAACTGCGTGCGGCTCCGTGATCGCTCTTGCCTTGCCCGCGTTTCTTCCGGCGATAGCGTAAGTCACATCTCACACGCTCCCCGGAGTTCCACCAATGCCGCTCCCGCTTCGCACCGATGCCTGCGCTCTCGACTTCCTCTCACTCGGTGCGCTCGTCCACCGGCTCGACCCGGGCGTCACGCCGTTCCGCAAGGCGCGGTCATTCGACATTCACGTGTCCGGCGGTGAATACAACGTCGCCGCGAACCTCTCCGATTGCTTCGGGCTGCGCACCGGCGTCGCGACCGCGATGGTCAACAACCCCATCGGCGACCTCGTCCAGGCACGCGTCCGCGAAATGGGCGTCACGCCGTTCTACAAGCACTTCGAACACGACGGCGTTCGCGGGCCGAACATCGCCACCGTCTACAGCGATCGCGGACAAGGCGTTCGCGCACCGGTCGTGTTCTACAACCGCGCCAACGAAGCCGCGTCGCTCCTCAAGGTCGGCGACTTCGACTGGGCGAAGATCATGACCGGCGGCGTGCGGTGGTTCCACTCCGGCGGCATCTTCGCCGCGCTCTCGCAAGACAACCCCGACCTCATCATCGAGGGCATGAAGGCCGCGAAGGCACAAGGCGCCGTCGTGTCGTTCGACTTAAACTATCGCGGGAAGCTCTGGAAGCCGGTCGGCGGCGAGAAGCGCGCCGTGGAGACGCTCAGGAAGATTGTCGCGAACGTCGATTACCTCATCGGGAACGAAGAGGACATGCAGAAGGGCCTGGGCGTGAAAGGCCCAGAGGTGACGAAGAAGGAGGAATCGAAGCTGAACCCAGATGTGTTCTTCGGGATGATCGAGGCGACCGTGAAGGAGTTCCCGAACATCAAACTGGTGGCGACCACGCTGCGCGAAACGCACTCCGCGAACCGGCACGACTGGGCCGCGGTGCTGTGGCTCGACGGCAAGCGGTACGTCAGCCCGCACACACAACTCGACGTGATCGACCGCATCGGCGGCGGCGACGGGTTCGCGGCCGGCACCATCTACGGCTTCATCAGCGGGCGCGACACCCAGCAAGCGCTGAACCTCGGCTGGGCGCACGGCGCGCTGCTCACCACGTTCCACGGCGACACCACGATGGCCACGCTCGCGGAGGTCGAAGCCTTCGCGAGCGGCGCCGGCGCACGGGTACAACGCTGAGGAGTGTTGGTGTTTCGTTTAGCCGCGACCCGGAGTCCGCGCAGGGGAGCGCGGCTACCAAACACCAAACACTATTTGATGAGTTCGATCTCGAAGACGAGCGTCGCACCGCCGGGAATCGAGGGCGGCCGACCTTCCGCGCCGTAACCGAGTGCGGCCGGAATCACCAACTTGCGAATCCCGCCAGGCTTCATGCCCGGTATGCCCTTCTGCCAACCTTTGACCAAGTTGCCCAGCGGGAACGTGTTCGGCTCGCCGCGCGGCCGGCTGTCGTCGAACACATTCCCGTCAACCGTCCACCCGGTGTAGTGAATGGTCACCGTGGCGCCTTCGACCACCGGCTCGCCGGCGCCTTCCTTCAGGTCGCGGTACTTCAGCCCCTCGCCCATGTCCTTGAGGCCGGGGTCTTCAGTGCCGCCGTTGGAGTTGTCGGACATCGGCTTGCCGGGGCCGCTGACGACGTTCTTCGCCGGCTTCGCCTCGATCAGTTCCACCTCGAAAATAATCGTATCGGTACCCTTGATCTTGTCGCCGTTCCCGAACTTGCCATAACCCTTCTCTGGGGCGATCACGAGTTTGCGGATGCCACCCGGCTTCATGCCCGGAATGCCTTCCTGCCAACCTGGGATAAGCTTCCCCAACTGGAACGTCGCTGGCGCCGGGTTCGCGACTCCCTCCTTCTTACTCGTATCGAACACAGTGCCGTCAGTGAGCCACCCGGTGTAGTGCATCTTCACTTCCGCGCCCGGTGGGCACTCCTCGCCTACCCCGACCTTCAGGTCGCGGTACTTCACGCCCGCAGTCAGTTCCTTCAGGTCCGAGTCTTCGACGGAGCCGTTCGAGCCGTCGGACATCTTCTTGGGTGTGGCGCTATCCGAGACGAACATCACGAGGCCCACGAGTATCACGATCGCCGCGACCGCGATGGCCGGCACAAGGATCTGTTTCATCTTCTGCTTGTCCAGCCCTTCCGGCTGACCCTTGCCTGGTTCCGCCATTGCTTACCTCCGCGCGCGAGAATGAGGAAGATGGAAGTTGTTATAGCACTGCCCGCCGGAATAGGATCATCCACACCATTTCTTACGAGGACTACCCATGCGAGTGTTCGTTGCCGCCGCGTTTGTCGCGGCCGTCTGCCTCGGCGCAAGTGCCCAGGAGAAGAAAGACGAGAAGAAGGAGAAGGAATTGGCCAAACTGATCGACGAGATCGAGACCGCGGGGAAGGCCAAGAAGTACGCGGACGTGATCGCTCTCGCGAAGAAGGCCGCGGAACTCGACCCGAAGAACCCCGCGATCCCGTTCGCGGCGGCCACCGCCCACACCGCCTTACGCCAGAACGCCGAAGCCGCGACGGAGTGGACGAAGGTCATCGCGCTGGAGCCGAAAGTGGTCGTCGCCTACGACCGTCGCGGCGACGCCTACCTGAAGACCGGGAAGTTCAAGGAAGCCGTCGCCGACTTCGACGAATATCTCAAGACGAATCCGAAGGACGCCCCAGACCACTGGCGGCGCGGACTCGCGCTGTACTACGCGGGCCGGTTCAAGGACGGGGCGGCGCAGTTCAACGCGGCCCAGGGGCCAGCGCGGGAGGACGTGGAGAACTCCGCGTGGCACTACCTGTGCAACGCCCGCGCGAACACGCCCAAGAAGGCCCGCGAAGACCTCATCCCGGTCACGAAGGACGCCCGCGTGCCGATGAACAAGGTGCTCGACTTGTTCGCGGGGAAGATCAAACCGCAGGACGTGCTCGACGCGGCCGAGAACGCGAAGCTCAAGGACGAACCGCTCAAGGAAGCTCGGTTCTACGCGAACCTGTACGTCGCGCTCTACTACGAGAGCGAAGGCGACCCAAAGAAGTGTCTCGAACACATGACCGCCGCGGCCGAGAAGTACAAGATCGGCCACTACATGTGGGACATAGCCGACGTGCATCTGAAGTTGCTGAAGGCAAAGAAGTAAGGCAGTGTTAGCCGCGACCCGTAGTCCGCGGAGGGGAGCGCGCCGCGTAAGTTGCGCGATCCCCTCCGCGGACTACGGGTCGCGGCTAAACGGGTGCAGGCTCGATCACGCGCATCGACTTCCACTTCCCACTTCTAAAGCGGAACCAGAAGCACACGCTCATCCCGATGATGTGCAGCGTGGCGAACACCCAGCACCAGTAAACGCTGCCGCCCGCGGCCACCGTGATCGCGGTGGGAATCACCATCAGCGGCCACGCGAGCGCGAACGTGAGCATTGTCACGTACTTCGTATCTCCGGCACCGCGCAGCGCGAACGCAAACGACAGGTTGACCGCGTCCGCGAGGGAGAACACCGCGACACACACCAGAAGCGTCGGCACGATTGCGATGATCGTGGCGAACTTCTCCTGCTCCTCCGGCTTGTCCGGTCGGAACGGTTCGACCAGCAACATCGGGATCGCGACGTAGGCGAGTGCGACGAGCGTCATGTACCCGAACGACCACTTCAAGCCCGTGTACGCGCTCTGCTCCGCGAGGTCCGGCCGGTTCTCGCCGAGCCGCTGACCCACCATGATGCAGATCGCCTGACCGAGTCCCATCATCGGTAGGAACGCGATCATGTTCAACCTGATCGTGAGTGTGGTCGCACCGAGAGGCGCATCGCCCAACCGGCCGACGAGTTGCGTGAAGAAGTTGAACACCAGCACATCGAGAAATACCTGCATGCCCGCGGGACCGCCGTACTTCATGAGCCGTTTGAAAAGCTCCTTCTCCGGCTTCCAACCGGTTGTGTTGAACTCGGCGCGGTACCGTCCGCGGAGCATCAGTGCCAGCGCCAGCAGCGCCGCCGCCCACGACCCCGCGACCGTCGCCCACCCCGCACCTTCGATTCCCATTTCGGGAATGCCCCATCGCCCGAAGATCAGCACCAGCGCGAGCGCAATGTTCACCGCAGTGCCGAATGCTTCGATGCCGAGAACGGTCCACGTCTGCCCGCGACCGGAGAAGAATCCGTTCACGGCAGACATTACCAGCATCGGCAGCGCGGCGAAGCTCAGACACTTCAGGTAGATTGTTTCGAGCTTCTGGATTTCCGGCGTGTGGCCGCCGAGCGAGATGAAGAACGAACTGAGCGGCACGACAACGAGAAAGAGCAGCCCGGCGACTACCGCGAAGTGGATGCCCTGCCACACGGCTGGCCCAACGCGGTGCGCCCGCTGTGCTCCGGTGTACTGCGCGACGAAGGTCGATGTGTAACCCGCGGTGACTTGCAGCACGCCGAAGAACAACCAGTACCACATCACCGCAGGGAACGACGCGGCCATTTCCAAAGGGTCGTGCCGCGACAGCAGCACGGCGTCCACGAACACTTGCGCCGTCATGAAACTCTGACTGACGACCAGTGGCAGCGCGAGGTGGAGCAACTCCCGGCTGCCGCCGGGGCAGGAGCGACGAGTGGAGAGTGATGAGTGAGGAGTGGCGTCATGTTCGGGTGCTGTGTGGGGAGAAGAGGGAATCGGGTCAACCGCATTTGTCTTTAACTCATCACTCATCACTCATTACTCATCACTGTTTGAGGAGCCAGACGTTGCGGAACTGAACCGGGTGGCCGTGGTCTTGCAGCAGGATCGGGCCGGGTTTGGAGATATCCCCGCCGAGACCGGCTCGCGTGTTGTCGCTGGTCACGGCCACGTTGTCGTGAATCTTGATTCCATTGTGAGTCACCGTCATGCGCGCGGGTTCGGTCTTCTTGCCGTTTTCCACCTTCGGAGCCGTGAATTCAATGTCATACGTCTGCCATACGGTCGGCGCCTTGCACGCGTTGACAGACGGCGCCGCCACTTCGTAGATCGCGCCGCAATCGTTCTTGCCAGACTTCAGCCCGTAGCTGTCGAGTACCTGCACCTCGTATCGCCCTTGCACGTACACACCGCTGTTGCCCTTGCCCTGACCCGCGGCGCCCGGCTCATACGGTACGCGGAACTCGACGTGTAACTTGAACTTCCCGCCGAACGTGTCCTTCGTGATGATGTCGCCGTGACCCTTCACGCCCTCCATCACGCCGTCCTTGAGCGTCCACTTCACCTCGTCCTTACCATTCTTCTTCGCCCACTTGGAGAAGTCCTTGCCGTCGAACAGCACGACTGCGCCTTCCGGCGGCTTGGTGCCGGTCGCGTCCTTCAGGTCTTCGGGCTTCGCGGGCTTGAACTTATCGTCGAGTTTCCAGGAGTCGGCGTCTGCGGCGAACGCGGCGAACGGCGTGACCAGCAGCGCGAGAGCGAACAGCGAGCGCATGGGAAATGCTCCAAGGGAGGGTGGGACACGAAGGGAATTGTATTGGCGAAAGGCAGACCCACCCCCCAGCCCCCTCACCACGTCGAACCGCCTGCGTAAGCAGGCTGGTTACACCACGTTAACCCGGCCTGCTTCCGCAGGCGGTTCGACGAGCCTCTTCAGGGAGGGGGTTGGGGAGCAGCTTCTTCGCGGTTATACTCTCTCGCACCTCGCTGGAGTCCCCACATGTTTCGTATCTCGCTCGCCACGCTACTTGTGTTGCCCGTGTTCGCGCACGCGCAATTCGACCGCACGCATCAGGTGAAGCTGAACGGCCACACGTTCACGCTACCGGAAGGATTCACCATCGAAGTCGCGGTCGGTGCGGACCTCGCCCCGCGACCCATCGCTGCCGCGTTCGATGAGAAAGGCCGGCTGTACGTCACCGATTCGTCTGGCTCGAACGAGAAGTCTGCGATTCAGTTGGAGAAGAAACCGCACCGCATCGTGCGACTGGAGTCCACGAAAGGCGATGGGAGGTTCGACAAACAGACCGTGTTCGTGAAGAACGTGATGTTCCCAGAAGGCGCGATGTGGTTGAACGGCTCGCTCTACGTCGCGGCCCCGCCGCACATCTGGAAGTTCACCGACACGAATGATGACGGTGTCGCGGACAAGGAAGAAATCTGGTTCGACGGGAAGACACTCACCGGCTGCGCAAACGACCTGCACGGCCCGTATCGCGGGTTGGATGGCTACATCTACTGGTGCAAAGGTGCATTTGCAAAGCAGGAACACACCAGCAACGGCAAGAAGTTCACCACTCGCGCCTCACACATCTTCCGCGCGCGACCGGACGGCACGAAACTCGAAGTGGTAATGACCGGTGGCATGGACAACCCGGTCGATCTGGTGTTCACGCCCAGCGGCGACATCATCTTCAGCACGACGTTCTTCCAGCACCCCGCCGGCGGCAAACGCGATGGCCTCATCCACGCGGTCTACGGCGGCGTGTACGGCAAGGATCACGACGTGGTGTACGAGCACCCTTGGACATCGCCCAACCTGATGCCGGTACTCACGCACATGGGACCGGCGGCACCCTGCGGCTTGCACCGCTACGAATCCGATCAGTTCGGGAAGGACTACGCGAACAACCTCTTCTGCTGTCAGTTCAACCTGCGCAAAGTGAGCCGGCACGTACTCGTTCCGAAGGGTTCGACCTACGAAACGCAGGACTCCGATTTCGTGGTATCGGACAACATCGACTTTCACCCGACGGACGTGATCGAGGACGCGGACGGCTCGCTGCTCATCGTTGATACTGGCGGCTGGTACAAGCTCTGTTGCCCGACTTCGCAACTCGTGAAACCGGACGTAACCGGCGCGATCTACCGCGTGAAGAAGACCGGCGCGCACAAGGAGCAGGTGAAGCCGAAGCCAAAACCGCTCCCCACTCTGAAGCTCATCGGTCTGAAGCGCGACCCGGTCAGAATCCAGACCGCCATCGTGGGCTTGGGCGACACGGACCAACACACACGCCGACACGCGGCCGAGGCACTCGGTCGAATGGGCAGCGCAAAGGCCATCCCCGCGATTCTCAACGCACTCGCGGACGAGGCCAACGACCGCGTTCTTGACCACGCACTCACTTACGCGCTGATTGAAATCGGCGACGCGAAGGAGACGGCGAAAGGACTTTCGCACGATTCGCCGCGGGTTCGCCGGGCCGCGCTCGCGGCCCTGGAGAACATCCCCGACAGCGAACGCGACGCGAAGACGGTGCTCGCCGAACTCGACGCGAAGGACGCGGCACTGCGCGATACCGCGTGGTGGATCGCCGCGCGACACCCGCAATGGGGCGACCAACTCGCGGACTACTTCAAGGGTAAGTTCAAGCTCATTGAGAAGATGACGACGCCCGAGCAAGATGAGTTGGTTGCTCGCGCGTTGCCGTTCCTCAAGACGGACGCAGTACGGAAGACCGTGGGCGACGCGCTCGCCGCGACCGTGATCGATCCGGCACAGCGGGCCATCCTCCGCGGCCTTGCGAAGAGCGGCCTGAAGGCGTTCCCCATGGAGTGGACGGACGGCGTGTTGCTCGCGCTGTGCTCGCGAAGCGACGAGGTCGTGCGCGACGCGATTCTCGTGCTCCGTGCCATACCACCCGGCAAGGAAGACTTCCTTTACCTCGCTACGAAGGCATCGAGTTACCGCAACCGAAACACGATCCCGTTCCCGAAGGAACTCGGTTACGCGCTCCGCGCCGCCGGGCCAGCCGGCGCCGCGATCCCGGCCGACGAGGCCACCGCAGTCATCACTGACGTTCACCGCGACCGCACCGGCCCGGTGCGCGCCGCCGCCGCCGACTGGCTCGCGCGGGCCGCGCTCGCTAGCGATTCGCTGCTCGCGCTAACGGCATCGCTGAAGACCGCGAACCCGCTCGAACTCCCGAAGTTGATCGGTGTGTTCGCGAAGTCCGCGGACGCGAAGGTAGGCCTGGCGCTCGTGACGGCGCTTCGCGACCCGACGGTGCGACCCGCGGTTCGGGCCGAGATGGTGAAACCGATTCTGGACAAGTACCCGAAGGCCGTGAAGGATGAAGCCGAGAAGCTCTACGCCGAACTCGCGGAGGCGCGCAAAGGCGAAACCGCGCGGCTGGAGAAGATCCTCGCGGACCTGAAACCGGGCGACATTCGACGCGGACAACTCGTGTTCAATAGCGCGAAGACGCAGTGTATCGCGTGTCACAAGGTCGGGTACGTCGGCGGCGTCGCGGGACCAGACCTCACGCGCATCGGCGGCATCCGCACCGAGCGCGACCTGCTCGAATCGATCATCTTCCCGAGCGCGAGCTTCGTGCGCAGTTACGAACCGGTGCGCGTCGTCACCACCGACGACCGCGTGCTCAACGGCGTGTTGAAGAAAGATGCACCGGACGAAATCATCGTGGTGGTCGCGGCGGACAAGGAAGAGCGGATCGCGCGCGCGAACGTGGAAAGCATCAGCCCGAGCACCGTGTCGCTGATGCCCGCGGGGATGGAGCAACAACTCACGCCACAGGAACTTGCGGACCTGATCGCGTTCTTGAGAGCGTGCAAATAGGGACAGGCGAACCCCGGCCTTGCGGCCGGGGGTTGAAAGTTTACCCCCGGCCGCAAGGCCGGGGTTCGCCTGTCGGCTTCCACAACACGAGCATCGCGAGCAGCGCCGCGAGCGGCGCGAGGCCGGCGACCAGGAAACCCGGTGTGTAGTCGCCGGTCGCCTTGATGTGTGCGCCGATCATGCCCTGTGCCGTCCCCACGGATATCCACGTCATCGCGGTCAGGCACCCGGCCAGTAGTCCCATGTGCTTCGCCGGGAGTTCCTGCGCCAGCGCGTAATAAATGGGGTGTAAGCCGAGAATGCCCGCGCCGACCAGCATCAACACCGGAACGAGAACCCAGAAGCCACCGCCGAGGAACGGTACGGTCGCCGCGAGCGAGGTCAGCCCGCACCACAGCGCGAACACGATCACACGCGACCCGTGAACGCTCCGTCCACGGCCGGCCAGCACCTTCACAGTGAACCCGGCCAGGATGCAGCCCACGTCGGCCGAAATGTAGTACAGCGCGACCGCGGTCGCGGACACTGACGGTTCGTAGTGGTGGAACTCCTTCAGGTATTTCGGCAGCCAGGCCCGGATGAACTGCCAACTCAGACCGAGGCACGTCACGGTCACGGCGAGTACGGCATAACGGCGCAAGAAACCGATCAGGTCAAATGGTTCTGGCGACGCGTTGTTCACCGTCGGCAGTTGGCGGTCGAGGTCGCCCTTCCGCACGAGCGCGAACCACAGCGGCACCCACAACAACCCAAACAGACCGACCGTCCAGAACACGACCTGCCACCCGCCACCGAGCGACCGCACGAGCAGCACGTAGAGCGGCGTGATGACGGCCCCGGCGCTCGCACCGCTCTGGAGGATGCTGTTGCCGAACGGGCGGTCCGCGGCGGTAAGCACCTGTCTCGCGGTGATGAGCGCGCACGGCCAGTGACCCGCCTCGAACAGACCGAGAACCGTTCGGCACAGGATCAGCCAACGGTAGGTGCCCGTGCCGGGCGCGTCGCCGGGGTCTTCGAGCCAGCCGATCGCCCCCGGCGAGGCCGCAAACGTCGTGGCGATGCCCGCCAGCGACCAACCAATCAGCACGATTGGGTAGAGGCGCCGCGGGCCGAAGCGATCCGTGAGGAAGCCGAACAGCACGCCCCCGGTCGCGAATGCGTAGCTGAAACACTGCTCGACCGTCCCGTACCGCCCGTCGTCCAGGCCGTACCGTGCCTTCAACTCGGTCGCGGTCTCGGAGAGCGCCTGCCGGTCCATGTAGTTCAGCAGCGTCGCGAGCAAGAGCGCACCGCAGACCCACCACCGCCAGGGAGAGGGATGAGGGGTGAGGGATGAGGGATGAATAGTCACACTGGCTCCGACCGTGGCGTTAGCGGGTCTGTCGTGCGTCGTCTGGATTCATCCTTCAACCTTCAACCTTCATCCTTCCTTACTGGTCCCACGTCCCGTTCCACGCGACGACGCGCTCCAAATATGCCGCGACACCCGTGGCGAAGTGCGTGAACAGCGCCTCGCCCTTTTCGGCGGTTGCCGCTGATGGGGTTCCCACATGCCCCGGCTCGCTTCGGTCCGGCATCACCCACGCACGGTAGCCCGGTGTGAACTCACGACCGTGCAGCACCTCCGGCACCTTCGCCACCTCACCCACCACGAGCTTCGGATTGAGTCGCAGCACCATCGACGTTTCCCACTCGCACGCGTGGCCCATCCGCTTCTGCACCAGACCGGGAATCGCTCCCGAGGACGGATTCCCGGCCGCGTCCCAGTACGTGAGCGCGAGCAAAAGAAGGTCGCGCCGGTCGCGGTGCTGCTGCTTCAACTCGAAGAGCGCCTGTTGGTAGGGCGTGACGTTCCCGCCGTGGCCGTTCACGAACACAAGTCGCGTGAAACCGTGAGCCAGGAAGCACGTCGCGAGGTCTTTGAGGAGATCAAGGTACACACGCGGCGATGCCGACAACGTGCCGGGGAAATCGAGATGGTGGTGCGAGTTGCCGAGCCACTGAAGTGGCGCGAACAGGCACTTCTCCGCGATGGAGCTTAACTTCACGCGACGAATAACTTCGCCCAGGAGGAGCGAATCGGTGAACACCGGCATGTGTTTCCCGTGTTGCTCCAGTGCGGCAATCGGGAAAATGACAGGTGTGGTTCGCGGCAACGCGGCGACCGCGGGCCATGCGAGTTCTGCGAGTTCCATGGTGTGCGTTCCGGCGGGAGCGGAGGCGGATTGCGGCTTAGTGTACCGGAATCGAAAGACTTGTGCGCGCCCCGAGTAGCGGGATATGAAAAGGGAACATGACGGAGATGCGGTAGGACCGAGAAACCGAAAAAGTACATCGTGACGGACGGCGAACTCACGCTGGAGTTAGAGCGTGGTACTGCGTGACCCGTCCGTTCAACCAGGACGGTCGTTGCGGCCACGGCTCAACAGAGGCGGAAATACTAACTCTTGATCGGCTAAAGGAAATCCCTCACAACGTTGCCCTCCGGGGCTGCGTTGATGTTGCGCCTCGGTTCCAGGGGTTTCGCTCGCAGAGCCTCGCTCCACCCCTGGCTCCCAGCCGCCGCTCCGCGGCTCAGAGCACAAACCTTGCGCCTTCGCTATGGCAGGGGCTGCGGCGCGATGGGGCCGAGCATCACGCCGCCCGCGTCGAGCGGCGTCGGCTTGATCACGGGCACGTCCGAGGGGAGCGTCGGGGCGGGCTTCACGAAGGCGGGCTGTGAACTGATGACTCGGTCGCCAGCGGGCGCACTTCCCTCAACAATAACCCGCCCGACGCGGTCCGACTCCGGCATCGACTTGAGTGCCCGCATCCGTTTCAAGAAATCGTCGCCGAACTGCGCGAGCGCTTTTGCCTTCGCCTTCGCGATGGCGTCCTTATCTTCGATCACAAACGTTGGGCGCATGATTTTCCCCACGCCCTCGGCTTGAACGCCGGTGTAGATGTAGCCGTTGTCCACGTCGAGCAGAACGCCCTCCAGCACGAACAGCGAGTCTTTGTGACTACCGGGAACGACGTAGCCGCCCACGAGCGTCAGGTTGAACACCGCTGCGAAGTTCTTGTAACTCGCCGTCTGGGTCGCGGCGTGAACCACGAACAACGCATCGGCTCCGCACTTGGCCGCCGCGACCCGTAGCTCCTTCAGATCGCCCTTGTCACTTCTGGCCGTGAGTATCTGCGGGAGCGTGAACACATCGCTCGCGATGCCTTCCTTCTTGAGTGCGTTCGCCCACACTTCCATCGCAGCCTTGTCTTCCTGCGTCCAACGCCAGTCTCCGCTTTCGGGTTGGAGGTAGACCGCGATCCGACACGGGAATCGCAGTTGCGGCTTCAGGTCGCGCGCCGCCGCAATGGTCGAATCCGGCATCTGAATGGAGTCGTCCTTCAACCGCTCCCGGAGCACGTTCCGATCGAAGTTCGCGGTACCGAATCTTGGGGTACACCCGCAGAGCAGCAGGGGCAGGAGCAGCGTCAACTTGAGTGAAGCGCGCACGGCGACCTCCGCGAGGGTTGGATGTGGCTCGCGGATAGCGGAAGAGATATCCGACGGTCAAGGCCAACAACAGTGACGAGTGGCGAGTGACGAGGAGAGGCAGGAGACCAGAAGCAACGGTGCCTCTGATCTTCTGCCTCTCCTCGTCACTCGCCACTCGTCACTCGTGACTACTTCTTCGGCTCTTCCTTCTTCGGCTCCGCGTCGGGCGGCAGCGCGGCCTTCAACAGCGTGCCACTTGTGCCGTTGTACACGCGTACCACGCCGTCCTCACAGCCGCTCGCCACGACCGCGCCGTCCGTGCTCGCGCTCACCGCGTACACGAAGTCGGCCGCACCGGTGAAGCTCCGCACGTTGCCGCCGTTGTCCGCGTTCCACATGCGGACGCTCGCGTCGCCGCTGCCGGTCACGAACTGCGCCGTCTTCCCGACGAAGATCAGCGACGTGACTTGCTTCTGGTGGCCCTGCATGTCGCGGAGCTTCTCGCCCTTTTCGTAGTCCCACACCTTCACGAAGTTGTCCGCGCCGCAACTCGCGATCTTCTTGCCGTCCGGCGTCCAGCCAACCCCCATGACGTGGTGCGTATGGCCCTCGAACGACTTGACGAACTTCGCCGGCTTGGTGGCGTCCGCGGGTAGCTCGAACACCTTCACGAACTTGTCGGCGCCGCAGGTCGCGAGCAGCTTCCCATCCGGGCTGAACGCGGCCCCGAACACCGTGTCGCTGTGCCCGGCCAGGATCGTGGTGAACAGTTTACCCGTGTCCGCGTCGTAGACCTTGATCTCGCCGTCTTCGGTCGGAGAGCCGCCGCCGGTCACGAACTTCTTGCCGTCCACCGAGAACGCGATCGCGCACACCTTGTCCGCGAAACCGGCGATGCGCTGCTTCGGTTCGCCTTTCGCCACGTCCCAGATTGTCACTTCCTGGAAACTGCCGGTGATGAGCGTCTTCCCGTCGGGGCTGAACGCCATCGCCTCCACAAGGGAGATGTGCGCGGCCTTCGCGGCCTTGCCATCGGGAGTCTTCAGTTGCGGGTCGAAGAACGACTTCGCATACGACCACTCTTGCGTGTCCTTTCCGCCCTTCTTCTCGGCCGGGATCGTCTTCACCTCGAAGATGTGGAGTTGGTTCCCGCGGCTCGCGGCGACGGCCTTGCCGTCCGGCGAGACCGCGACCGCCCGCACTGGCCTCACCAGCGCCGGCGGCAGGTTCGGAATGACCCGGTCCTTGATCTTCACGGTAGTGGGAGCCTTCGCGCCCTCCTCGATCCACAGCTTGATGAGCGAGACCTCTTGCGAGTTCAACGGCTCGTCGGTCTTCGGCGGCATCATCGGCTGCTTCTGACGCGAGCAGAACACGAACAGATTGCTCTCGGCTGGCTTGCCGGCCACGACCGCGGTGCCGCGCTTGCCGCCCTTGAGCACCTTCGCGTGGGTACTCATGTCGTACTTGCCGCGCAGCTCCGTGCCGGAGTGACACACGAGACACTTCTTCTCGAAGATCGGCTGGATGTCCGCTCCGTACTCGATCGGCGTTTTCCGCTTCAGGTCGATCGTCGGAATCGGCGGGTACTCGTCCTTCTTGTCGTCTTTCTTCTCTTGCGCGTAGCTCGAAGCTACCAGTAATGCCAGCGCAAGAGCAACAAATCGGCGCATGGGTTAGGTCTCCAAGTGTTCGTGAAGGTTTATCGAGTTGTGATGCTTTGTTTCGTGACTGCCCAATGGGACTCACCGGTTCTTCACCCCGAAGGGGTGGGACAACGTAGCCCAGGGCAACGCCCTGGGTTCGTCGCGTGTTTTCTTTGCAGGCGGAAGGCCTGCGACACACCACCTGTCGTAGGCCCTCCGCCTGCAAATCATTGCCAATTATGACCCAGGGCGTTGCCCTGGGCTATGTTGTCTCACCCCTTCGGGGTGAAGAACAGACAACGTCAACCTTCAACTCCCAGCCTGTACCACCCAATCAGTGGTCACTTCGCCAAAGTAAAGCTCACCTTGTTCTCGTAGGTCACAGTGTATTTCCCATCGTACATCGCCGTCACCACCACAGTTCCCGCGAGCGCGCCAGGTTTGGCGTCTGCCGCGGTCTTCAGCACCAACTTCGCTTCGTCCTTGCCGGCGGCGATGACCACATTGGCAGCGGTCACTGCGGTCACGTCCTTCGCGGGGACGAAGGTCACCTTGTACTCGCCCACGAAGTCGTACATCCGCTCCACCTTGATCACCAGATCGGTGCTGGTGCCGAGCTTGAGGGTGTTGTTCGGTAGCGGGCCGGTCGTGAACTTGCCCAGCGAACTCGGCACCACCAGAATCGTGATCGGCGTGCTGAACCCTTCCGCCGGGATGTTCGGTTTCGTCTTCGCCATCGGATCCTTCGCGAACGGCACCTGCGCCGCGCCGCGCAGAACGATCGTGTACGTACCGGGAACGGCGGCGGTCTTCGCGTCGAGGTTCACAAGCACTTCCGGTTTGTCCTTCGTCGGCTGCCCCGCGACGGTTGCCGTGATCGGCGAATTCTGGACGTTCTGAAGCATTGGTTCGGCGGCGAGCGTGACGTTCGGCTTCTCCGGCACGGTCCATTCGACCTTCACGGGAACCGTCGCCTTGTCGCCTTGCTTCATCACGATGACCGGACCGGTCACCTTCTCTTCCTTACCCATCGTCGGCTTCACGATCGCGTTCGCGAGATCGGCTTTGATGGTGAAGATAGACTTCTCGGGCCGCACCGCGATCACGAGCGACTGATCCAACTTCGCGATCACAGGAACCTGCTGGTCCGGCTGGTTGTTGCCCCACGTCACCGACGCCGGGCGCGCGTTGCGCACGAGCGACTTGCCCGCGGTGTCGGTACCGGTGAGTTTCACCGTGAACGCAGTCGTGGACGGCGCGGCGCCCGGCGCGATGTCGAGGACAAGCAGCCCCCACCGCACCGCTGGGCCGATGGTAAGCGCCTTCGCGGTCACGCCGGCCGGCAGCCCTTCAGCCGCAACCGCGATCGACCCGGTGTAGCCGTCCTGCCGGTGTGCGAAGACGTAGTACGCCTGCGTTCCACCCTGCCACGCGGCCGAACCGGTCTGGTAGAACCGGCTGTATGGCATCACCACCGCGCGGAAGTCCGGCACCAACTGCCCGATGCGGAGCCGATACGCGGCTTTCGGGCCATTCAGATAGCTCGCCTCGCGACAGCCGATCGCGACCAGGTACTTCCCGTCATCCGGTGCGGTGAACTGATAAGCGCCTGGATCACTGGTTCGCGTGTAGAAGCCAAACGGGTGGAGCGAATCGGGGTCGTCGTCCTGTTCACCGGACAGATCCTTCTTCGGGTCTTTGCCATCGCGCACGGAGAAAAAGAAATCGCCGCTCGCGCCGATGCGTTCGGCGGCGAGGTCGATGGTGAACTTGTCGCCCTTCTTCGCGTTGAACGCGATCCAGTCCTTCTCGCCCTTCTTCGCCAGGAATCCCGCGACCTCGCCGGGTGTGGCAACCACTTCGGCTGTTTCCGGCGTGCCGGCGGGCTTGGTCTTCACCGTGAGTTTGTCGCGTGCGAAGTAGATCGTGACCGGGTTGGAGATCCCACCCGGACCTTTCAGGCTGTAAGCGAAGCCGTCCTGAAGTGCGCAGTTCGGTTCGACGTGCGCGAGGCTGGTGAGCAACGTGTTCGCGCCCGCGCCGCTTGGCGGCGTGATCGTGACCGTGAGTTTTTCGAGCGGGCGCCCGTCCGCGGTGTAGCCTTCCGAGGGCGCACCGCCCGGCAGGTTGCGACCGTAGAGCGTCACCTGTGTGGCTTTGCCCGACTCGACCACCGGCGGGAACACCGCGTCGATCCACGGCGCCGCACTCACGCTCAGGCGGTAGAAGTAGTCCGGCCCGCCTACGGTATACGTGAACTGGAACAACCGGACGAAGTATTCGCCATCGGTGGGGAGCACCACGTCGGTGACGGCGTCGTTGTCGCGGTAATTACGGTTGATCGCGAGCTTGCGTCCGCTCACGTCGAACACCTCGATCATCGGCGCCGCCTTGCTGTCGAGCGACGACGCCTGACACGCGACGACAACGCGTTGCCCCTTCTTCCCCGTAAATACGGTGTAGTCCACGTCGGTCGGTGCGGAGATCACGCCGTTCACCGTGGTGCCAATCTCGATCTTTTGCGCGTCCGGCACGTCGTTGTTCGACTCCTTCTCGTTCGCCTCGATCAGGTCGCCGATCACGAATGCGCGCGGGTTGCTTACGCCCCACTTCCCAACAAAGCGCAAGTCGTAGACCCCCGGCGGTACGTTGGCCGCGGCGGTCACCTTGAACTTGTGCGGTCCGGCCGGGTTGACCTTCGGCGGCGGGATCATCTTCTTCGGGTCTTTGGGATCCGGCGTTGGGTCTTTGGGTGGCGCGAGGTATTCGCCCTTCAACCCCGGGTGCGCGAAGAGGAGTTTCTCCGGGTCTTCCACGTCGAAGCCGGTGACGGTGACCTCAACGTTGGTGCCGGCTTTCGCACCGTTGGGGAACACGTTCTGCACTCGCGGCGACGGCAGACCGGGCGGAGGTTGGGCGGCGGCCGTGCCGCACGCGGCGAAAACCACGAGGCCGAACACAAGCCGGCGCATGGGAGAAGTCTCCGAGGTTGTGCGGTCAGTTGGCAAACTTGAGGCTGCGTTCGCCCAGGGCGGGGTGGGATCGCGTTTTGGTGGGGTGAAGATAATCGTAAGCCGTTGGGCTGTGCGGGTCAAGCGAATCGTTCCGACGATCGCCCGCGCAATTCCGAGTTTCCTGTTGCGGGAACAGCGACCGACGCTATAGTCCCGCTCCTTTCCCGAATGGCCGGTGTGCGATGGATCGCGCCGCGGTCGTTCGCTATGGCGGATGACACGCATGCTGCGGCGAATGATGCTGGGGTTGGTTGGCGTGGTGGCGATGTGCGGCGCGGTCGCGGCCAAGCCGCCGGGGCTGCAACCCAGTCCGCACGCGGAAGGACGCGAACTCGACCCGGTTACGCGGGAGTATTACCTCCCCGAATCGCCGGCGACGAGCGAAGATTCCACGCCTGCTCGCGGCCCGACTGCGGACGACAACTGCGGCGCACTCTGGGCGATCATGATCGGGGCACACGAAACGATCATCAACGAATTCACGATGCAACTCGGCACCGTCTCGCCTGCCGGAATGTGAACAGAGTGAGTCTTGTTCTTCGCCCTGAAGGGGCGGGACAGCATAGCCCAGGGCAACGCCCTGGGTTTGTGCATTTTGGTTCGGCACCCTGGAGGGGTGCGACATGGAGAGCCTCTGTCGTAGGCTTTCAGCCTGCAAATCCTTGGTGTTTGCGACCCAGGGCGTTGCCCTGGGCGATGTTGTCCCGCCCCTTCAGGGCGAAAGCCAAAACCAAGACTTCTCACTCCTTACTCGCGTTATTCCAGCGTCTTCGGCACTGGGAACGCGGCGTCCTTCGGGTGGCGCACGTTCAGCCACTGCGCGAAGATGCTCGCCATCGCTTGTGGGGTCGTCGGTTCGGTCCGCACGCCACCGCGAATACCGGGACCATACACCAGCAACGGCACGTGCGTGTCATAGTTGAACGGTGTCCCGTGCCCCGTACCCGTGCTGCCTTTCGTGGCTGGCAGCGAGTACGGTTGGAGCACCACCGCGAAGTCGCCACACCGCGACGGGTAGAATGACCGTTTCATCCGGTTCGCGATCACGTCCGATTCGGGGAACGTCCCCGCCAGTTCCGCTCGCGTGAAGGTCCGCATCACCCGCTTCTCGTTGTCTTCCGCCAGCGCCTTCACGGTCTCCTCCACAAGCGCCGCGAGCGGTTGCCCACTCGCCTTGACCAGCCGCTCGTTCAACCGCACCCACGGGAAGATGATCGAGTCCACCCAGCGTGAATCCTTCCCGTCTGCGGGCTTCAACGCGGGGAACTTCTTCGTGAGGTGCGCGTTGATGAAATCGGCCAACTCACCCGTGCCGACTCGCGCCGCACCGGGCACCTTGCTCACCTCGGGCAGCGGACAGACGCCGTGGTCCGCGGTGATGCCGAGAAGGTACTGGTCCTTGCCCACCTTCGCGTCGAGAAACGCGAGCAGATCGGCCACCACCGCATCCGAACGGAGCGTCACGTCCAGCACCTCGTGCGAGTCCGGCCCCCATGTATGCCCGATCACGTCGTTCGAGGAGAAACTGATGACGAGCAGGTCCGGCACGTCGTCGTCGCCCAGGCGCTCAGCGGTCACGCAGGCCTTTGCGAGTTCCAGCAACAGGTCGTTGCCGAACGGCGAGTTGACGACCGCGTCGTAGTAGGTCGCAGTGCGCGTCGGCTTCCCGCCGGTGGTCGGGTGCGGGAACGTGACGCCCTGTCCCTTCCCACTGCCCTCACCGCGCACGTCGTCTGGACCGCTCCACCGGGTGTAGTCCAACTCCGGGCGGAAGCGGGTCCAGTCCTTGCCGAACCACTTGTCCGCGAACTTCGACGCGTTGAACCGCTCGACCCACGGGTGAACGCGGTCCGCGTAGTAGGTCGAAGTGCCGACCGTGTCGCCCTCGAACCAGTACGCGCCGTCTGCGCGTTTCCCGGTCGGCAGGATCGCGGAGCGGTCCTTGAACGACAACCCGAACACTTTGGACTTCGCGCCGTGAACTTCCTTCAGCACGTCGGCGACCGTCTCGCTCAAGAGCGGCTCCGGGGTTCCGGCGTTCTTCGGCTTGACCGGCTTCTCGCCCGGCACGAACCAGTACTTCGGATCGCCCGCGCAGTACTGCAGGTGCCCGTCCTCGATCCAGGCGTTGTCCACGATGCCGTGTGCGTCGGCGCACGCGCCGGTAAGCATCGACGCGTGACCGGGGCCGGTGGTGGTGACGCCATAGGGGTAGTGGCAGTGAGTGAACCACGCGCCGTCTCGCTGGAGCCTGGCGAACCCATTCGGCCCAAATAGCGGGCGCCAGCGTTCGAGGAAGTCGCCGCGCATCTGGTCGAAGACGACGAGCACCGCGAGCTTCACCTTGCGTTCGGCGCGCGGGGTGGGTGTCGCGGGTTTGGGCGAAGTAAACAGCCCAACGGCGAGTACGGCGGCGAACAGCGCGGCGAGCGAACCAAGCGCGGGGGTCGGGCGCATGAAGAACCTGTCCAGGGGGTGGGAGTGCGGGAGTTGTATTCGCGCGCGGGTTCACTGCAATCGCGGTTCGCGTGAAAGGTTCTTCACAACGGAACTTCATTCCGGCCGATCGTCGTCACGGTCGTCAGTCAGATCAGAATCGGGGAGGGCGAGTTTGCGGGCGTATTGCTCGATGGCGCGTTCCTGATCGAGCGTCTCCACGGAGCCGGGGCGGAGGTTGCGCACTTGAATGAGCGCGGCGCGCGCCGGCAGGCCGCCCGCGACGAGGTACACGGCCAGCACGGTCCCGGTGCGGCCCAGACCCGCGGCGCAGTGGATCGCCACGCCCATGCCCGAATCGTTCGCTCGGCGGATGGTCGCGAGGATGTGGTCGAGTTGGCGGGCGGACGGAGCTTCCATGTCTGGCACGGGCACGGACACAGCGAGGACGCCCGCGTCGTTCACCCAGTTCCGCGGGAGCGGGTCTTCGGTGAGCGTCACGAGTACGTCGATCCCGTTGCGGCGCAGCCAGTGGAGGTCTTCCGCCGATCGCGGGTGTGCGAGGGCCGCGAGACGCGGCTGATCGACCCAGGAGAAGCCCGGCGGCGGCATCGCGCACCAGAATTGAGAGTGTCGTGTTCCGACGAGCGCAACTTGCGCTCGTCTGAACACGATACACGATACACGCCCCGGTCGGCACCCGATTCCGGCCTCAGGACGCCAGCGGTGTGGGCGGGTGTCCGTGTTTTTCCCGAAAGCTCCGCGATCACCGAAGTGTTTTGTGTCCGGATGCGGTGCGGAGTCGGTTCGCTTCTTGCCACACCTTTGGCTCAGTCCCGAGGAAGTCGATCAGGTTTCCGGTGGACACACCGAGCAGCGCCGCAGCATCCGCGACGCGCGCCTCGACAAGCACCAACACGTCGAGAATGACTCCGACCGCGGGCCAGAATCGCGGGTCTTTCGCACTCATTTGGAGACGCCCGTCGCGATTGTGTGCAGCGGCGTAGTCGGGCAGCGCGGCGACCGCTTCTGGAGTGGTGTCGGCCGTGAGCGGGTCGCGAAGTTCGAGGAACAGCGCGTGCCAGAGGCGTTTCAGCGCCTTCGCCTTGTTCTCATACTGTGACCGACTCTCTTCGGCGATGACGATCAGTCCCGTGGGGGTGTGCCGCAGGCGCACAGCGGAGCTGGTCTTGTTCCTCTTCTGCCCGCCGGGGCCGCTGGCACGGTACGTGTCCACCGCGCACTGCGCGAGCAGTTGCGGTTCGGTGAGCCGCGACCACGTCGCCCGCGGCAGGCCGTTCGTCGATGGGGGGGAGTGCGCCACAACCGGCCCTCGCGCCGCGAAACGAAACCGAACGGTGGACAGAGCAGCGGCCTCTGCGGTTCAGGTTCCTTCGGGGTACAGAACAAGACACCGAGCGAACCACCTTGAAACTACCAGCAAGAGAGCGGTTCGCCCAGGAACACCGAGAGGCTACTCCTATGGGTAGGCTCTCTTCAATTCGCAGTCCGCGATCACGGCTTGGCGGGGCGAAAACCTCAACTCTCCTGAATCCTGACTCCTGATCCCTCCCCCCGTGTGGTACACTTCCCCAATCACCCGTGCCGACTCGCTTCCGTTCCCACTCGCGCGAACGCCTACACCACCCGCGACGTACAGGTATCAGGGCTGTGCTGGATCCCATGCGACTTCCGCCAGAAACCGACGAACAACTGCTCGCCCGGTTGCGTTCCGGGGAGCGAGACGTGTTCGGCACGCTGGTCCGTCGATACGAGCGCGAACTGTTCGGCTACCTTCGCCGCTACCTCGGCGACGACGACCTTGCCGACGACGTGTTCCAGAACACGTTCGTGCAAGTGTACCGGAAGGTGCAGCAATACGAACCCGGGCGCCCGGTGCGCCCGTGGATTTACGCGATCGCCACGAACCAGGCCATCGACGCCCTCCGCCGACGCAACCGCCGCGCCGACCAACGTGCGGACGCGGTGACAACCTCAGACGAGGATGGCCAATCGCGCCCACTGTTCGAGTTACTGCCCGCACCTGGCGATGGCCCGCCCGAATCCGCCGACCGCGCCGAACAGCGTGAATTGGTCCGCGCCGCGGTGGACCGGCTCCCGGACCTGTTGCGGCAGGTGGTCATTCTCGCGTACTTCCAGGGGCTGAAGTACCGTGCCGTGGCCGACGTGCTCGACATCCCGGTCGGCACGGTGAAATCGCGACTGCACGCCGCACTCGCCAGGCTCACCGAGGCGTGGCACGCGGCGCAAGAAGAGGGGCCAGGGGCCAGGGGCCAGGGAGCGGAGAGTAAGGACGAGGAGTCGGGAGTCCAAATTCCACTCGGTTAGCCGCGACCTGACAGGGAGCGATAGAAGTGATGTCCGACGAAGACCTCATTGGATACCTGTTCGACCTGCTCGACCCCGAGGACCGGGCCGCGGTCGTCGCGCGCGTCGGATCGGACCCGGATGTTGCCGCGCGCCTTGAAATGTTACGGGCGGTCGCCACACCGGTATTCGTGACCGCCGAAGCGGAGCGCGATGATCCGCCCGAACCACCCCCCGGGTTGGCCGTGCGCGCGATCGCGAAGGTGGCCCGGTACGTCGTCGAACACGAGCCGCGTGCGATCGAACCTGAGCCTGCCGAACCGGTAGTCACCACATTCCTGCGCGAGTTCGCATCCGACGCGCCGGTTGATTTCGAGTTCGAGCCGGGAACCCGCGCGAAGGTGCCCGGCGTGCCGACCGCTGCCGCGCCACCGGTCAGCGACGGCCCGGACCCGCAATCGGGGCACCGGTTTCGCATCGACCTGATCGTCGCCGCGGGGATCGCGTTCCTCGGCTTCGGTCTCCTGTTCTCGGGAATCGCCAAGGCGCGGCAGCAGCAGCGCGTGTACGCTTGCCAGAACAACCTCCTGACGTTGCACACGGGTCTGACCGGCTACGCAGAGGCCAAGGATGGTCACTACCCGCAAATCGGAACCACCGGACACCCGACCGCCGACACGTTCGCGACTGAACTCACCGACCTGGGCCAACTGCCCGCCGGTTACCGACCCGGTTGCCCCACGTCCACGAACTACGTCGCCTACGCCTACACACTCGGCTTCCGCGAACCAGGCGGCAAACTTCGCGGTTTGCGCCGCTCGGACGGTTTGGCGACGGAAGGCAACGAACACGACCTGATGCCGATCTCCGCCGACTTCCCCACCGTGCGCGCCTCGCCGGGCGCCGGACCCGTCTCGCCGCATGCGGGTTGCATGAACGTCCTCTTCGTGGGCGGGAACGTTCGCCTCACCACCTCCCCGTTCGTCGGCCCGGGCGGTGACGATATCTACCGCAACGTGTTCGGTCACGTCGGTGCAGGCGTCGACCGCAACGACGCTGTCCTGGGGCGACCGGGGGACCGGCCTTAACGGGAGAACGGGTTTGTCTTCGCCCTGAAGGGCGGGATAACTTCGATCGGAGCAACTCCCTGGGGTCGCTGAATCACTTGCCGATGCAGAATCGCGAGAAGATGCGGTCGAGTAGGTCGTTGGTGTAGACCGCGCCGGTCATCTCGCCAAGCGGGTCGAGAGCGCCTCGCAGCGCCAGCGCGAGCAGTTCCGGCGGGTCGTTGTTCAACGCGAGCGCAAGGCTCTCTCGCAGGCGTTCGAGGCACGCGAAAACGTGATGCCGACACCGGCTCTGGCTCGGCGCCAGCGGCGGGCGTGCCAGTGACACCACGATGTCACTCATCGCGGTGCGCAGTGCGTCGAGGCCAGTTGGGGAGATCACAGACACGCTGACCAACGAACCGCGACCGCGAGGGCGTGGTAAACCTAAACCACTCCCTTGCGGTCGCGGCTCGTTCAGAAGGTCGCTCTTTGTCCGCACCTTCAGCACATCGGCACCCGTGGCCTTCAACCTCGTTTCATCCACTTCCGCGAACGCGCCATTCTCGTCGCACCACACGATTACATCCGCGCGTGTCGTTTGCTCGTTGCCCAATCGTTGCGCCTGTTCCGCGATCGTGTCGGAAGCGTCCTGCCAGCCGGCGGTGTCGATCAATTCGACCTGCACGCCTGCGAGCACGAGCGGTTTCGTGAGGTAGTCGCGTGTTGTGCCCGGTATCGCGCTGACCAGCGCCGCGCCACCCGCGAGTGCGTTGAACAGGCTGCTCTTGCCCGCGTTCGGCAGACCCACCAGCGCCACGCGCACCGGGCGCCCGGACACGGTGCGGTCGTCGAGTTGCTGCCGCACCGCGTCGAGTTGGTCGATTGCGGCTTGAACACGCGCGAGCGTCGCAGCTCGGCTGACGAACTCGATGTCTTCGTCCGCGAAGTCGAGCGCGGCTTCCACGTCCGCGAGGAGGTTCAGCAGATCGTCGCGGAGTGCGGCGAGCGGTTGCGACACGCCGCCGGCGAGTTGCACGAGCGCGGCGGCGAGGTCCGCGTCGGTGCCGGCCTCAATCACAGCCTGCACCGCTTCGGCCTGCGGCAAGTCCTTCTTGCCAGCGAGGAACGCCCGCATCGTGAACTCGCCCGGTCGCGCAGGTCGCGCACCAGCCGCGAGCAGGTCCGCGACGAGCCGTTCCACGAGCGGCGGCGAACCGACGGTGTGCAACTCCGCGAGGTCTTGGCCCGTGTACGACCGTGGGCCGGCGAAGAAGTACAGCATCGCGGGTAGCGGCGAATGCACGCCGGTGAGCCGAAGCGAGCCGGGGATGAGGCGACGCGAGCGGACGAACCCCTCCCCAACCCCTCCCCTAAGAAGGGAGGGGCTTAAAACCGAAGACACTGCGCCATCTTCGGTTTGTAGTTCTGCTCCCCCTCCCTTCTTAGGGGAGGGGGTTGGGGGGAGGGGTTCCCCGCCCTCGAACACCTTCGCGACCACCGCGTGTGTGTTCGGCCCGCTCACGCGAACGATCGCGCGCGGCGCGGGGCCACTCGCCGACGACACCGCCACGATGGTGTCATCGGGGTGCGGCGCGGCGGTCGCGGTGAAACTCACGGTCTAAGCACCGTAAACGCGAGGATGACAGCCCCAATTATCAGCCAGGGGGCAAGAACAATCGTGCCCGCGGCGTACAGGTGCCGCTTCCCGCGACCGCTCAGTTTCCCGGACCCTGTCGCCGCTTGCATGATCATCACAATGGCGAACAGTGTGGCGAACGGGTTCACGCACGGCACCAAAAGCCCGAGACACGCGGCAAGTAAAGCTGCTCGTGCTTCCCGCTCTCGCGCGATGGAATCCGCGACCGAATCAGCAACAGGCGGTGCGAGTTGGCGTCCCGCGTCCACAGCATCTTCCGCGGGCGCGGCTTCAGCCAAGGCAGCCAGTTCTTCCGCGCTCACGGCTTCGCCACCAAACGTCTCATCCAATATCTTCACGGCCCGTAGTTCGTCTTCCTTGCGTACCACTAATCGAATGCTGATCATCGGCAGAACCTGCCCGAACAGCGACGAGGTTTGTTCGTTGTCGAGAGCCGCTTGAATGCCCACCACCTCCAGCGCGTTCTTCGCGGTGTGTGCCTCTGTCAGTTGGTCAAACGTGGCGATCGTGACGAGTTTCTCGGCCATCGCGCCCCCATGTTCTTCCCGTCTCGGTTCGTACACCGACAATAGCCGAACGTGACGGGTTCGTACAGGAGCCGTGAATGACCGCCGCTGAAAGCTATGCCGAACTAGTGCGTCGTGCGAAGGAACTCGGCGTGCTCAACTCGTGTGCCGCCGTGCTCGGCTGGGATCACCAGACCTACATGCCCACGAAGGGCGGTCCACTACGCGGCGAACAGATGGCGTTCCTCGCCAGCCTCGCGCACCAGAAGTTCACCGACCCGAAGGTCGGGGAGTTACTGAGCGCGGTCGAGGCGTCGGACCTCGTGCGCGATCCCGAATCCGATGCCGCCGCGAACGCACGCGAACTGCGCCGCGCCTACGATCGCACTACCAAGATTCCGCAATCGCTCGTCGAAGAGCTCGCACGCGTTACCACGCAGGCGCAACAGGTGTGGGAGCAAGCCAAGAAGAAGAACAACTACGCGAGCTTCCGGCCGCTGCTGGAACAGATCGTGAAACTCAAGCGCGAAGAGGCCGACGCGGTTGGCTACAAGGAGCATCCTTACAACGCGCTCATCGAGGAATACGAGCCTGGAACCACGGCCGCGGAACTCAAGACGCTGTTCGCGGGCCTGACGGCCGAACTCGCACCGCTCGTGAAGAAGATCGTCGCGTCTCCGAAACAGCCCGATAAGAGCGTGCTGGAACGCGAGCTCCCCATCGACCGGCAGAAAGTGTTCGCGGAGGCCGCTGCGGTCGCGATCGGGTTCGACTTCGGCGCGGGCCGGCTCGACACCACCGCGCACCCGTTCTGTTCTGGCGTCGGCCCAGGCGACTGCCGCATCACGACGCGGTACAACCCGCGGTTCTTCAACGAAGCGTTCTTCGGCGTACTCCACGAAACCGGGCACGCGATGTACGAGCAGAACCTCCCGTCCGAACACTTCGGCACGCCTTTGGGTGTCGCGTGTTCGTTCGGCATTCACGAATCGCAGTCGCGGTTGTGGGAGAATCAGATCGGTCGCGGGCGTCCATTCTGGGACCACTTCTTTCCTCGCTTGAAGCAGACGTTCCACACGCTCGCGGACGTGTCGAAGGAAACGTTCTACTTCGCGATCAACGATGTGCGGCCGTCGCTCATTCGCGTCGAAGCAGACGAAGCGACTTACAATCTGCACATCGCGCTCAGGTTCGAGTTGGAGCTTGCGCTGCTGTCGGGCGACCTCGCAGTTGGCGACCTTCCAGGTGCCTGGAACGACCGGTTCGAGGCGCTATTCGGTCTGAAAGTCCCCGACGACGCGCACGGGTGCTTGCAGGACATCCACTGGAGTTTCGGCGGCATCGGGTACTTCCCGACGTACACGCTCGGGAATCTGTACGCGGCCCAACTGATGGATGCTGTGCGGCGCGAATTTGGAGGTGGGATCGAAGATGACTTCCGGCTTGGTGACTTCACACGACTAAAAACCTGGCTGAACCAACACATCCACCGGCACGGGCAGCGGTATCGGGCCGGCGAACTGTGCCGGCTCGCAACGGGAATGCCACTCTCGCCAAAGCCGTTCATTTCCTACCTCCGCGAAAAGTTCGGGGCGCTGTACGGCATGTGCTAGGGTTTGCGAGGTGGCGCTGATCCCTGATTCTCTCCTGATGCAGACAGCGCCCTCTCCTCGAACGCCGACCCCCGCGAAATGCCGCCCCTGAACAGCACCGATCCGCTTGCGCCGACATCCGTGACCGAAACCTCGGCCACCAGCGACCCACACACGCACCAGAACCGGCAGCGCAACCCGTCCCCGGATGCGTTCTCGCAGTCCGCACCGCCGCCCGAGGTGGGCACCGTAGTCGGCCCCTTCGTACTTCAGGCGAAACTCGGCGAAGGGGTGTCGTGCCACGTGTTCCGCGGCTGGGATCAGACACGATCGGCCCCGGTGGCGCTGAAGATTCTCAACTGGGCGAACGTCTACGACCGCAACTCCGCGATGAAGCAACTCCGCATGGAGGCCGCGGCGCTCGCTCGCGTTAAACACCCGAAGGTCGTCAGGTTCATCGATTTCGGCTTCGATCCGCGCTGGCCGTATCTGGCGACGGAGTTCTGCGAGGGCCGACCGCTCGGTGAGTTGCTCCGCGCCGGTGGCGCGTTGCCACCGGAGTGGTGCTTGTTCCTCATCTCGCAGATGGTCGACGCGCTCGGCGCGGTGTGGCAAGCGGGGATCGTTCACCGCGACATCAAGCCCGACAACATCCTGATCGGGCCGAATGGCAATGCGAAGTTGATCGACTTCGGATTGGCGAAAGCGGATGTGTTATCCGCGCGAGGGCGTACCGGCCCAGAGTTGGCCGGGACCGCGGCGTACCTCGCTCCAGAGCAGGCGAAGGACGCGAGTACCGTCAACCACCGTGCCGACATCTATTCGCTTGGCGTGACGCTCTACGAGACGCTCACGGGGCGTCTTCCGTTTGAAGGGCGGAACCGCGTGCAGGTGATCTTCCAACACTTGAACGCCGTGCCGGTGCCGCCGGCGGAGCGCGTCGAGGGGTTGCCGCCGCTGGTGTCCGACCTGTGCCTGTGGATGCTGTCGAAGAACGCCGACGAGCGACCGCAGAACTACCAGGAACTGCGCCAGGCGCTCGACACCGTCATCGGCATCCGGCGCTGACCGTACTTCTTCGAGTAGGTGCCGCTTGCCGAGCGGCGCACGATAGCCCACGTTCAACCGACACGGACTTCTCCGAAGTTCCCCAACGCGCGAAGCCGTGCCGCTCGGTTCGCGGCACTTGACCAAGAGTGTCCCCCGCTCGCCTTCTGGATGCCGGGCGTGTACCCTGTTCGGTGTCACATCCTTGCGAACAGGAGTCCCAATGTCTTTCCACTTCACACGCTCGGCGACGGCCGTCGCACTCGCGCTGTCGGTCAGCCTCCTCTCGCTGCCCGCGTGCAAGAAGAAGACCAAGCCCACCGTGCCCGACTCGCCGGTGACCCCGGTGACCCCGACCCCCGGTCCAGTCGTCACGCCGCCCGGACCGGGCACGACGAACTCCTTGCCACCCGCACCGAAGGGACCGTTCTTCCGCGGTCCGACCCCACTCGGCGCCGGGGTTCGCATCGCGGCCGAAAAGAACATGCAACAGATCGCCATCGCGCTCCAGAATTACGAGAGCAACAACGGCGCGCTCCCGGCCGGGTACGCGGACAAGACCGGCAAAGCGGGGCTGAGTTGGCGCGTCGCGATCCTGCCGTACCTGGAACAGGACAACCTGTTCAAGCTGTTCAAGTTGGACGAGCCGTGGAACAGCGAGCACAACAAGAAACTCATCGACAAGATGCCGAAGCAGTTCGCCCCGCCCAGCCAGAGTACCTACGGGTACACGTTCGCGCGCGCGTTCACGGGGCCTGGCACGTGGCTCCCGCCACAGGCGCAACCCGGCACGCCGGGGCAAGCGTTGAAGGGCGCCAAGATCGTGCAGTTCACCGACGGCACCACGACCACGTTCCTCGTGGTCGAAGCTGGCGAAGCGGTGATCTGGACGAACCCCGAGGAAATCCCGTTCGACCCGAAACAGCCGCTGCCGAAACTCGGCGGCGTGTTTGAAAGCGGAATGGTCGCGGGGATGGCCGATGGCTCAGCGAAGTTCGTCCGCAAGGGTGCCGACCCGAAGGCGATCGTTGGCGCGATCCAAATCAACGACGGCAGTATCGTGAATCTCGACAACTGAGGACAGAGCCGTGTACTGGTTTGCGCGCCCTTACGGAAAATATGGCGTGTCGCAACGAGCCGCGACCCCAAGGAAGTGGCTTACGTAGGCCACTCCCTTGCGGTCGCGGCTCGTTACACGACACAACGCCATCCCTGAAACTGCTCTAACCCTTTCCCAGCAACAACTCCACCACCCAACACCCGCGAACGTGTTCTCGTTGTTCACGACAGTGCGTCAGTACCTCCTCGTCATCGCAGCCGGCGTCTTGGAGTGCGTCCGCGAGAATCGGCATGCGGTCGAACGCGCGCTCCGCGTAGATGCCGCGTGCCAGCGCAAGTACGTCCGACGTGAACCATTCCAGTTGGATTTCGACCGAGCGAAAGGGATTGCCGAAGATGTCGCGAACTAACTCCGTCTGAAGCGTGAGTTCTTCGCTGAACTCCGACGGTCGCGTACCGGTCGCGGGCCAGGGTACATCGGCGGCGGCCCGGGCCGTCGCGAGCGCGGTGTCCTGGGCTGCTTCCATTTCGTCATCGGACCAACACGCCGCTGCAACAGCATCCAACAAGTGACTCAGGTAACCGGTGCGGTTCTCGACATCGTCGGCTCGCGCGGCGACGATCGCCACTCCCACCACGTCACCAACCTGTGTCAGCATCTCGCTGGTGATTTCGCGATCGGCGAAGGCCTCGGCAGCACTCACCGCACGTTCCACCAGCAGCGGGGTGAACGGGTTCAGCACCTGCCGGCAGCAGGCACAGGTGAATAACCGCAGTTTCCGCTTACTCGCGCTCTCACCGACGAACGTCAGCATCCCCCACGGCCCGTCCGCCGTCCGCCATTCCTGTTCTGTCATGCCTCCACCATATCGCGCGCCGCAGTCGGTCCGCTACGGTGCGCTCAACGGAACAGCGCGAGCGAGCTGAGCACCGTCTGCGATACGCCCCACGCAAGCGGCACCCCAACCCACGCCCACCGGAACGCGAGTGCCGGCCCGTCGAACGCGGTCGGCACGTCCGCTTCGCGCGCTGTGGTTGTTCCAGGCGCGGCGATCGCAACCGCGCTCACGCGATCCGCGCGCCGAACGAGCAGGTTGCACACGAAGCCGATGACGAGCAACCCGGCCATCAGGTACATCGTCACCGTGTACGCGTCCGCTTTCGGCACGCCACTGTCAATTTGAGCTTTGCGAATGTAGTTCACAAACACCGGACCCGCGATGCCCGCGAGCGACCACGCGGTCAGCAACCTCCCGTGGATCGCGCCGACCCGCCCGGTGCCGAACTGGTCGCGGAGATACGCGGGGATGGTCGCGAACCCGCCGCCGTACATGCTCATGATGATCGCGTAGCACGCCACGAACAGCACCACGTTACCCATTTTCCCCGTTTGCGGCGTGAACGCGTACAACGCCGCACCCAGCGCGAAGAAGACCATGTACGTCGGCTTGCGACCGATCTTGTCGGAGAACGACGACCACGCGAATCGACCGGCCATGTTGAAGAGACTCAGCAGCCCAACGAACCCGGTCGCGGCGGATACCGACACGCGACCGGGGAACATCTCCTGAATCATCGGCGATGCCTGACCCAGCACGCCGATTCCCGCGGTCACGTTCAACAGCAGCACGCACCACAGCAGCCAGAACGCGCGCGTGCGGATGGCCTCGTTCGGTGTGGTGCTCGGTGCGGGTGCGGTCGCGCGATTCACCGCGCCCGGCGGCTTCCATCCAAGTGGTGGGAGGCGCACCGTCAGCACGCCGAACATCATGAAACCGAAGTACGCGATGCCCATCCCCGCGAACGTCTCGAACACGCCCGTCGATGTCGGCGTGCGGAAGTGGTCCATCAGAAGGTGCGACAGCGGCGAGCCGAGCATCGCGCCGCCGCCAAAGCCCATGATCGCCATTCCGGTCGCCATCCCCGGCCGATCCGGGAACCACTTGATGAGCGTGGACACCGGCGAGATGTACCCCAGCCCCAACCCGATTCCGCCGAGGACGCCGTAGCCGAGATACAGCAGCCAGAGCTGATGCAGATACACGCCGATAGCGGACACCAAGAACCCGCCGCCGAAGCACGCGGCCGACGCGAACATCGCCTTGCGCGGACCGGCCCGTTCGAGCCACGACCCGAAGCACGCGGCCGACAAACCGAGGAACACGATCGCGATGCTGAACACCCAGCCGATTTGCGTGCGTGCCCAATCTCCCGGCGCAGGCGTGGTGATTCCAATGAGGTGTTCGAGCGGGAGGTTGAACACGCTGAACGCGTAGGCTTCACCGATGGCGAGATGAATGGCGAGCGCCGCGGGTGGCACGAGCCACCGGTTGAAGCCCGGCGACGCGACGATACGGCTTCGGTCGAGGAAGGAGGGCATGGGTTCTTATTCTCAAGGCGAGCGGGAGGCGAAAGCCCTCCGAGTGCAGCACAACTATATTGAGTTGGACTGCACTCGGAGGGCTTACGCCCCCCGCTCGCCTTCCTCTTCGCTCGCGAGGCTCCCGTGAAACGCTTCCTCTCCTTGCTCGCGCCAGTCGCGCTCGTTGCGTGCGTGCTCGCTCTCCCCTGCCCCGGCTTCGCCGCGGAGCCGGAGTACGACCTCGTCATCCGTAACGGGCGCATCATCGACGGCACCGGTAACCCGTGGTTCCACGGCGACGTTGCCATTACGGGCGACAAAATCGTAGCCGTCGGTCGCGTGCCGGATGGCAAGGCCAAGCGCACCATCGACGCGAAGGGGCTGGTCATCGCGCCCGGCTTCATCGACATTCATTCGCACTCGGACGATCTGGTTCTCGAAGACGGTCACGCGCAGAGCAAAATTCGGCAGGGCGTGACAACGGACGTACTCGGCGAAGGACGCTCCGCGGGACCGCTGAAGGGCCAACTTGCGGCGCGGAAGTTCACCGCGCGCGGGAAGGAACTCACGTGGTCCACGCTCGGCGGCTACTTCGA
>SXGS01396966.1_pt1 | contig 78151 bp, 91 predicted proteins | sample 3174681 | NCBI WGS metagenome assembly SXGS01 (sample SAMN11356861, study PRJNA531348) | freshwater metagenome | isolation source: freshwater sample F1-80 | place: China: Fuxian Lake, Yuxi | collected 2017-12-25
ACTTTTTGGCTTTTTCTTTTTTATCGGTGCACTTCTCATTGTGGCATTAATGCTGTTAGTTGGTCAGTAGCATCATTTTTAGCATCCAATGTTTGTTGATTCTCAATCTTAAACTCCTGGTAAAACATTTTTAACAACACCTTCTCAGCTAGTTGAAAGCTCATAGGATATGGGTCGTCAATAGTCATGTTGCGCTTCTGTATAGTTCGCTTAACAACGGCTGTTCCGGTGAATGTGTTAATACCTGCCACACCAACAAATGTTACACCTACATTGTAGCCAAGCCCATTGTAAACCGCTTGCCCTGATTGAACTGTGTATGATACCCCTGGCAATATATTTCCCGACAAAACATTTTCAGTCAGTAAGACAACACCATCCATCGGATTGTCAAGAATAAGAACTACGTTGCCAACTTCCCGAGCAGGGCAGATATACAATGCAGTATTTACCCTGAAGTAATAATCACTTTTTGCAGCCCAGCTTCCTTCAGGAATAGCAAAGAAACGGTCCATTTCAATAGGAAAATGTTGACAAAATTTTGATGTTGAAGAAACGCGATAAACGCCCATGTCATCAATCAGTGAAACAACTTGTGGTATGGTCAATTTACCAAGCTGAATAGAACCAACGCCAATGGCCGGATCATCGGAAGAAAGGACAGGTGTAAAAGATACTTGTCCGAAATCTTGCAACCATGATGGGTCTATTTGTCGTCTCGCATTGTAATCATCGCGAATATTTACAGCCCTGTATTTATGAATAAGAAAATCAGCGTGACGCTCATTCAGTCGTTTGTTTTTAGAGAGGCGTAACCTCTCGTAAATAAGCATAATATCAGAACGATATTGACGAAGTGTAGCCATCAGAATTGTATTTTAAGTGCAACAAAAATAAAAAAAAAGAGAGAATGTAATACACTCTCTCTTTTTTCTTTTTGAACTGTACCGACTACGGTGTTAATCCTTGCGCTGTAAGCAAAGCATCAACAGCCGATTGATTGGCAAGTGGAACGTAATAAATTACGCTCAACGGGAATGTTCCTTTGCTGTGGTCAAGTCCGTTGTTATACGGGGTTTTGCTTAACTGCCATACGTTAGCTGCGTATTCAACACCTGAAGCCGGAACATCACCAACAGGACCTGTTATGCTTCCGCTTTGGATATTGTCATCCACACGACCAAACACCGGAACATCTTGAAGCAAGCGTGCTCCTTGTCCGAATGAATAGTTGAAGAATGGAAGTCCGGGGTTTTCAGCAGTTGCAACAGCCGCAGTTGAAGATGTGAATGCATCGGTTGTGCCAGAGCCTCCATCAGAAGCTAAATCTTCACAGTTTGTTTCACCCGCAAAATTGGTTAAACCGATTAGGGCAATCCATGACCTTATACCACTTACTTTACGCAAAAGAATTCCTTTTGCAAAAGAAGTGTCGCCAGTGATTTTCGCACCGATACTCCATGCAGCGTTGTTAGCACCGATTACCTCAACAATTTGCGTTACAGGGTTTATGTCGGTAGCTGCAAAACCTGCAGTTCCCAACCATGTAGCAATACCGCCACGAGTGCCTTTCGCATTGTAGTAACCTGCGTTATCTTCAATCAAAAGTCCTTGTCCAAGCGTTACTGTTCCAATTGCAGCGGGTCCAGAGCCTGTAACGTCATCAATGTTTTCACCAACCACAAACGGGTTTTCTGAAGTCATTGCTACGATACTTTGCAATCCTGTTGCCACTTGGCTTACAATGATACCTGTTGCGCCTGAAGTTGCGCCTGTCATTACTTCACCAATCATGAAGTTAGCGGCAGCGTGGTCAAGCAGTACCAATGTTTTTGCATTTGCTCTTGCGCGTGGCGATGCGTTGATTTTGTCTGCAAGCGAGTTGTAGATGTTGTCGCGGTCAAGGTTTGCGTTACCTGTAAGGTTCACAGGGGCGGTTGCTCCAAATTTTTGGATTTGGGTAGACCAACCTTCATCAAATTGTTTTTCCAAAGATACCGCAAGCTGGTATTTTTGTTCTGCTACAACAGCCGCAACCAATTTAACAAGTGTTTTTTTGGTTACTTCTGCAAGCGGCAGCTTCACAATTCTTTTTACACCTGAAGGAAACGCTTCGATTTCCGAAGTGTTAAATGAGGGTAAAAATTTTGTGGTGATCATTCCGTTTACGGCTACTGGAAAGTGACCGGCTACGGGCGCATTGTTACATGCTGTTTTGAGATTTTTTCTGTCCATCGTAGGATTTTTTTAAGGGGTTAATAATGGTGCAAATATAATTAATTAATTATTCTGCAAAATATTTTTTAATCTTCTTGTTGCTGAATTTTCAACTGTTGATTTTTTTTGTAATCTTCATAAGTGCCGGCAATGATATGTGATGCAATTTCACAAATTTCCTCATGTGCATTTACGGGTAACTCACAATCAACGGCAGGCGTAGATGTCACATCAATGGTAACGGGATTTTTCAAGTAGATAAGGTTGCTGTTTGAGAACAAACCGACAACACCATAATCGACAACGACACCATTATTACTCCTTATATGAACAGGGAATTCAATATTTGGCGCAGTAAAAGAATTGCGTGATATCTCCTGGTATTCATTATAAGTCTTTGATGTACTCCAATACATTTCACCATCAAGGATAACTTGTAGGTTTAATTCGTAAAAGAAGTCAGTAGGAATGGCAACGGTATTGCCGACCGGTGGAACGAAACCTGTATTGACAACAATAGTATAGAGTTCGCTTTTAACTCGCTCAACAGCCTCAAAATAATAGCTACTGCCACGTTGTTTTGCTTTCTTAATATTGTCCACACGATCTTCAATGAATTTCGTTTGTGCAATATTCAGAGCTTGGTTTATATGGAAACCTTGCTCTATACGTGGCGATTTTTGTTGATTGAGATAGAAGCGAACTCTATCTTCCATTGTTGCTGCATTCATGGTTTAAAAGTCTTCGTCTACATTTTCGTTTACCTTCTTACTACTCTTTTTGTTTTGCGGTACAGGCTGAGCTGTAGTGGCTGCTTCATTTCTGTTTTGCTTAACAGTGTTGGTAGCTTCCGCAATAGCCGCCTCCAATTCTGCAGTATTTAGTATCCAGAACTTTTTAATGCCAAGCTGTTGTGCATCGTGCTTCAGTCGTGCGGCCTTCTGCGTTTCTGTTTCAAAGCTTACCACTTTAGATACTTTACCTTCGTTGCGTTCAGTTTTGGTTTCTGCATCCATTGTCATGAATAAGTTTTTGTTGCCTTTCATGTATGCAATAGAAGCCGATTCGTCAATACCCAGCGGAACATTGTTTTTGTAAACATAACCGGTTGCAGTTGATTGTATCAATCCGCAATTAATTCCTCTGCGGAATACAATAACAGCGTGCAGGTTTTCTTTGTCATTGATACGCTCTAAAATGATATTTTTTCCGGAAGGTGTTTTTTGAGAGCACATTTCCATCAACATCATTTTAACCACTGGCAATGAATTATTGCGAGTGTCAATAAAGAAAGCAAGCGCAAAGTCCATGAGTTCAGTGTCACTCATTTTGCGAATTTCATCTTCAGCTTTAGTCTTGATGTTGTTTTCTTCAAGATACTTTTCCGCTTCGATGTCTTTGTCGTAAATGGTAAAGTGCGCAATGCCTTGCGTATCCATAATACTACCTTCGATAACAGGCCAGTGTTGTATAACGTGCCACTCTTCGCGATCAACAGCATCTTCCAAATTGAAGATTCTCCCGTGCGTTAATGAGATACGCTTAAACTGAATAGAGCCATCCTTGTTTGATTTTAAAGGAATGCCGTAATGAATGTTTGTTCTACGGTCCTTGAATACACAAGCTCTTACCGAGCCCTCAATGTGTTTCTTTCCAGAGGCAGTTCGCTTGATGTATTCTTCTTTATAGCGAATTTCGATTATGCCTGTGTCTCTCATGTTATCAAAAGAAACTACGTTTTGCGATTGTAGAATTCGGGTACCATCGCCATCTTCCCTTTTTTGTTTTTGCTGCATAATAATGCTTTTTTAAGGTTAATAATTGGGCAAATATAAAAAAGAAAGCCGAACAAATAATGCCCGGCTTCCTTTTTTAAAAAAAATTGACTACGATAAACTTCTGTGTAGAATTCCGCAAGATGTGGTATTGTAAATGAAAATACCATCTTGTTTCAACAGTTCATAGTTCTTAGCATCAATCGGTGAAACAGGTTTGTTTCCATCGCCTGTCATACCGTTGAATTCAGCCATAACCATTGAACGGTTTGAACCGTAAGCGCCTTTGGTAAGGATTTCAAGGTTTGAACCACCAACGCCAGTACCGCTATCAAGGAATAACAGTGTTCCACCTTGGATAAGCGTTCCGTCTACCGCACGATAGTTGTTGAAACGTTTTTCATCGCTCCACATCGGGTGTTTGCAGAAGATTAGTTTGTTACCACGGTAGCTGAAATTATCGAAGTTGCCACCAACAGAAATATCATAACCTGCAGCACTTGGCTCGCCTGACATTTCTTTTGTTAAATGACCGCCCAATGAATCAACCCAGTAGTCACGCAGCAAATCTTGCGCTTCGCCATACCCTTCGGTACCGGTTATAACGTGCCATGTTTTACCATAGATACTGTCGCTGTTCTTTTCCAAAACAGACATCATATCCGCTAAGTCCTCAATGGTGATTTTTCCATTGATACCTGATGAATACGCTTCGTTACCACCTTTCAGTTGCTCCCAAACGCCATCACCTGCTGTGATAGGGTTACCGGTATCATCAAAAAGAGTAGAAACGTTCAACAGATTTCCAGCGGCATCTTTCATGGTAGACTGACCAAACCATTTTTGATACTCATCCTCAAGCATGAAACGAATTTTTGCTTGACGCAATTTTTCGTAATACCATCCGGTAGCACCATTAAAGGTAACTTTCAATACCTGATTTAATGCATCACCTGAAATAGCAACCCCTTTTCTTTGGGTTGTTAAGTGGTTGATGAATTCATCAGGGTAGTGTGATCTGTCGTACCCGCGAAGCGATTTCTCACCGTAGCTGGTGTACTGACCGAACAATGTTTTAGTGCCGGGCTGTGGGGCAACGTGTGTGTTGTACACGAAAGGTTGGTTGTTCACCGTTCTGAATTGGTAAACATAGTTTCCGGGAGTTCCTGAAGCAGCGCTTTGAACGCGAGCTTGTAAGCCTGGATACCAGAAAGTAACGTTCATGCCCGGATAAAGATAAGCATCCTGTACGGACAATGAGAAGTCACCTGTTGTGGTGCTTGCCGAAACAAGACCATTGATGATAACCTCTTTTTGAATACGACCCATCACGCGATAACGCATTGCGCTGTCACCGATAAGTTTGTCTTTCGGAATTGAACCGATTTTGGTTTTAACAACATCTGTTCTTCCTGACTGTAAATCCCATGGCGATTTCGCACCTGAGATAATCAAGGTTGACAGCATTCGCGGCTCCGCAAATTCCATGATGGTACGGTATACCGGTTCTTTTAGGGAGTTAGCGGCTAAGTCGCTTTCGTATGTGCAGGTTTCATCCCATGTACCTGCTACGGTTTGTATTTTGCTCATTTTGTTTTGAGATTAAAGGATTAAAAATATTTTTTAGTAACGTTTTTTAAAGGTTGTTACTTTAAACCTTCAGCCCAAAGTTCAGCAATAGATTTTCCAGTATTAACATCAACTCTGCTTGCAGTGTTTCCTTTAATTTCCGGCAGGTTTTCTAAATTATGAAGCTTTCCGTGGAACTTGTTCCTTGCTTCATCATAACCCTTTTTCCTTACTAACTCCTTGGCTTGATCCCCCAACTCCAGAAATATCATTACTTCTGCAGCTAGTTTATCATCATTTTTAATCTTCTCTCTCAATGCAGGAATTTTGTCCTGTATAGTTTTCTTCAACTCTTTAGGCAATTCAATATCCATAAAAGTGTCAATATTATCCAATGCCTTAGAAATGCGATTGGTTTCTATTTGGTAGCTTTTTTGGTAGATATTTTTCTGTTGCTCTACAATGTTCTTTTGCGTTTCTTCTTTCTTCTCAATGATATAATTACGTATTTCCGCAGCAGTAGAATCCAATGTTCCATCTTCTGTCAGCTTAGTAATTTCAGCATCAATTTGCGACTCGTCAACGTTGTTCAGTTTCAAATTTTCACGAACAAGGTCATCGTTGTCCATAGCAAGATACTTTTCAAACGGCTTCAGCGGGTTAGCGAAATTTTCCGCTTTACCACCGTTTGCAATAAAATCAAAGTACGCTTGTGTTTCAGGGTCATACTTTTCAAGCTCCTTACGCAAAGTTAAGTCTTTCAACTCTTTTGTTGCTTCTAACTTTTCGATTTCCTTTTGTGCTTTGAGCGCTTCTTGGAAAGATGCTTCAGTATCTTCTTTCACTTCAAGCCCCATAGACCTGCCGAACTTAGTCCAGTTCTCGTAATCTTGAAACTTCTCAATCTTCTTTTCAGGCATAGCAAATGCTATTTTGCCGTCATTGGTAGTTGCTGTTTCAACTTTTTTATCATCGGGAACAGCTATCTCTTTGGTCGTTTTCTGCTCTATTTCACTTTCAATACCCAGGTCTTTTGCAAGTTGTGCCATATTTGCCTTATCAATAGATACAGGCTCGGTGCTTGCTTGTGTTGTTTCAACAACAGTTTCGGCAACCGCTTGAGTTGCTACTGCTGTTGCTTCTTCTGTTTCTGGACTTAATTGTTTTTTAAACATGATGGTTTGGTTTTACTGCCTAATAAGGCGATTAGTTTTGCAAATGTAAAAATTTATTTTTTATTCTTTTGCGATTTTTTTTGCTCAATGATGTTTTTATTTGCTGATGACTGTGTTTCTTTGCCCATATCCACTTGCCCCTGAAGGATAATTTTATCCTTTTCATGTTGCTGCAAATCTTCACGATTCTCTTTTGCAATTCTCTCAGCACTCTCAATTTGCTCACGCTTAATCTTGTTTTGCTCTTCAACTTGAGCATTAGCGGCATCACGAATACGCTTGGTGCCGGTGCGCAGAACAGCTATTGCGCCAGAAATAGTTTCTTCCATTCCTGCATCCATCAAATCTTCTACTTTCAACTCGCCTGAATTGATAGCCATTTCAGCATAATGCATTGAATTCTGTCTTACCTCTTTCTCTTTTCTGTAGTCATTCAGATAATTAGCGAAGTCATCCAAGGCAATACTTTTGCTGATTTTCAAAAACTCCATTCCGTTCGGCCCGACAATTGTTTCACCCCACTCCGGATCCAACAAGGCTGCAATTTTTGATTGCTCCATAATAAGGGTTACAATTTCAGTAATGAAAATATCAAAGCCTGTATTGATAGGCTCTGTTATTGTTTTTGAACTTGCAATCGCAGATTGTGCATTGGTAGCCGTTTCGCTGGCTTTAATATCACCGATACGCTGATTGCTTATCCCGGAAATCGTTTCTGCTGTAGCCTCCAAATTTTGGGCTAACATAATAAGCATTTGCAAAGAAGCCGAAGCACCAAGGTCAATTGCCTTTATTGCATCTTTTGGGTCAATGGTCTCACCCGATATATTGCCATCTTCAGACGAATCGTAATCTAAGAGCCCATCATTTACCAAACGGTAAAGCACATCCTTCATCGTTTTCCCCTTTGGCATAAACGCTCGGTTGTAGGCCAGTGTCATACCTTTCATTTTTGCAAGCTCTCGATTAATCTGAAAGCGCACAATGTTGTATTGCTCTTCAATAGCATCTAATAATTCCTTGATGGAAATACGCATGCCATTAACGGTGTTGGAAAGGTAACTTACATATTCGTATTTTGTACCAAACGGTTCATCATAGCTGCCCATGATGTTTTTCTTTGGACCACATTTTTTATACAATGAACGACCAATGCGGGTTCCCTCCCACAGCGTTTCCTTGTATTGAATATCTACCGTATAATTGTTTTTAGCAATATCCTTTTTTATCTCTTTATGGTCCTCGATGTATTTTTCAACAGGGATATCAACTTTGTAATCATCAGTTGGTAGCGTTTTGTTTTTTGCAGGACTGTTTTTTGTGATTATAGGGTCGTAGCTTTTCCATTGCAAGGTGTACACCCAAAAAGATTGCTCTGCACCATTGGCGTTTGTACGCTCATAAGAGTCCTCGTATTCAAAATCCGAATTCTGCCCCTCTTGCATTAACGCTTCAATTTCCTTTGCATTAAGATTGTAGGTAGAAATGATTTGCGAAAGAAACATTCGTTGTTTGTCACCATGAAAAGGGCTTTCGTGACAGAAATGGTCTCTGTCGTTTTCAAGGAATATTCTGTCGCGCGGGTCTATTTCGCGGTAAAAAGGTTTTTTTGATTTATCAAGACCTACTTTGCCATGCGCTTCACCGGCAATGATAACATCACGATAGCAGGATGTCAATGAATAAGAGAATGTTTTTCTGGTTTTGATAAAATGATTAATGAATAACTGCATTGTTATTTCATTTTTCGTCTTGCTGGATGCTGTACTCCAATATGTTTGCTGTGGATCTTCTGTTGGTATTGGCATACCGTTAGCCACTGCCTCTTGACCATATTTGCCCCTTAGCTCCTGAACCTCTTCCTTGTTGTCATACAGTCCTTTTGCTAAATAAAAGCTGTCAAGTTTTTTAATCTGCGCTTCTTTATTAATACTGAAAACGGTTGTATTGATAGGGCGCTCTGTAAACTCACCAATCAACTTTTCAATTTTTGGTCTGCCCAGGCGGTAATCAATATACTTCATGGCATTTTTCTTGCCGTATGTTTTATTTAGATATTGAACAGCAAAGCCGATATGAGTTCCATTGAATTTTTTATACAAATCATTCATTTTTTTGATGTTCCCCTTTCGCGTATGCTGATGATTGTTTATGGCAAAATCAAGAGCGTTTTTAGCGTAGATATAAATACCTTTTTCATCTTTTTTAAACTTCTCTTCAAGAGGAAGGTCGGGGCGGGGAAATTCGTTTGCCATGGTGGTGAATTTTTGCGCTAAAATAATAATTAAAAGTCCTCGAAGTCAAAATTTTCATTCTCGCCATACAATATACGCTCTTTTTGCATTATCATGCGTGTCAATGGATCCATGTCGGGAGTGATTTTTATATTGTCCGGAACAAGCACTCCTTCAACATCTACCCAATCATCCAACTCAAAAAGCTTTGCTCGCTCATCAATAGCTTCTCGCGCTTTTGGGGTTTTCTTCATATCGACATCACGTATCAATGCAATGCCTAATGCGTCAACCTCATCCCAGTCGCTGTCTTTTTGCAACACATCATAATTCATCAAGCCATCAATGATTTGCGGAAACCAACATTGGTCGGCTTCCTCCCACACATAGTTCTGCAGAATACCTATCATTTGCGGCTTTGACTTTACGCTACTTGTCAGCAATACACCGTAGTCGTGTTGTTGGTCAGAAGAGTCGCTCTCAAATGATAATGGTCTTGGCGCAAGGTATTTTTCACCACCATTCTTTTTAAAGTATTCAATAATCAATGCTTTTGATGCATCAATCAAAACGTTATGCAGCAGATTGTAATACACCGCTACTTTAAAGCAGTTTTCGTAAAATACTTCTTTTCGTTCCGGGCGCATACGGACCAAACATATTGGTATGCGTTTGTGCGAAAGGGAATTTCCTTCATCATCTTTCAGGTTATTACCCCTACGCCTCAAAACTACCATCGAACCCAGCGACATACTTTTTGCTGACTTGTCTTGGTCATAACTGTCAATACCGCCAATGTCAAGGTCTTTATGATTTATATCAGGATGATGACGAATCAATACACATTCGTGTTCTTCAACATCATCGGAGCAAGGGAACTTTTCAACTTCCAGCGGTATCTTTAATGAGCCGTCTTTATTTTTTATGAACTCTAAATGAAATTTATAATACCCGCGTGTCGGCCGTTCCTCAATACGCAATCGTTGTTTATTTAAGGCATCGGTATTAAAATCATTACCCGTGAAACGCAAAAACAGCTCGCGCTTGTTCATTGGGTTTTCTGTCAGGTAGTCAAAATACGATTGTCTGTCCTTTGCTTTTGCCAGGAGTAATTTTTCTGCAAGTATGACTTCAGCAGAACGTTGCACATCTTCACAACCAAGCACCTGCTCTGGACTATATTCTTTCCCTGCAAACGTAGCATTCAAATAAGGAGTATCTTCAAATCGCTCTCCTTTTTCATCAATACTGCCTTTGAAAAATCCTATCACTAATCGGTCAGCATAAAACTCAAACCGTTCAAGGTTCATGTATTCTGCTTCTTCATATATTTCAGAAAACTCCTTCATGGAAGAATTAATGTTTCCGCCCGTACCATAAATAAAAGGCGTTCCTACCATTTTTCTACCTACTGAAAAACAGGCTTTTGTGGCACCAAGCCCTTTCTTCAATATCGGGAATTCTCCGGCTTCCTCAAATACACAATCATTAAGCAATTCCCCTTTGAATACGTTAGGCTTTGTATCCATCGTACGGGCGAGCAAGTTATTTTTGCTACCGGTCACCAATGCGCCATTTTCTGTTTTTATCTCATAGGCAGCACGAAACTGTTCAAAATTATTAATGTCGTAGTGCAATCGCATTTCCGGTGGGCGAAACGAATTACACGATTTGATACGCTGAAGAAACGTTTCCACATACACATCTTTACCGGCACACAGCCCAGCAGAATAACCTGCAGGGGTGAAACGCATACCGTGGTCGATAACAGCATTTGTAACTTTTTCCGAAAGCCCTTTACGTCTTGGCTTAATGCAGATAATACCCTTTTTTTCTGCTTTTACCTTGTCAACGAGTAAAAAAAATTCGTAGTCTAAATCTACGAATTCAGGATGGTGATAACCTCGCCCCAGGGTGTGTATGTAGCAAAAATTGAGATAGTAGTAATATCTTCCCGTGATGTATATTCCACCCGTGTAATAACCATTTACGCACCGGTCTATCTGTTCATCCCAATAATCACTATGCGCAACCGTTCCCATCGTTTCGGGAAAAGAGTAACTGTCTGCTACATCGGGTATGCCGTAGACAGAAACAGGATTTGGCAAAAATCCCTTTCCTTTAATTATGGGTTCATACTTCATCATATCATTTCAGTGCCTTGTCGCCTTACTGCCTCTTGCTTCTTTTTCTCAAACTCTACCATGCTATCCTGCCATTTTTCAAGGTAGGTAAGAGAGCCACCGCCTCGTATCACCAATGATTCATCTTCCTTGGCGATCTGCTCATTCATGTCACGCACCCTTTTTGATAAACGTTCAATGGCAACATCCAGCTCCGCAATCTTCTTAGGGTCGGATTCGTCAATCAGTCGCTGATTAAGGTTGGCAATCTTCTGGGTGTAACTGCGTAACGTTTCACGCTTTTCATCATACTGCAGCCCTGAAATGGTTTCACGTATTTCCGTGAAGTCGGGCAGTTCTTCTTTTACCACATCCTTTTTCCCAAATATTTTTTTTCGGGCAAGTTGCCAGCGTTCATTTTCCGGGAAACGGGCAAACGGTGAGCCGTAGTACAAAGCAAAGAAAACAAACTCAACGGTGAGTCTGTTTTCTTTTTTTGCAAGGACTGGAAATGCTTTTAGTATTTCTTCGTCAAAATAAAATTTACCTTTAACAAGTACGAACATTACATGTTACGATTTAAGTTGATAACCAAATCTCTCATCATGCATAAAAGTCGATTGTTGTTTGCTTCAAGGGTTTTCAATTTATCATCAATATTCCATTCTTGGCTTTCTTCTTGTCCAAGTGCAGGTTCGGGCAAAGGATTTACTTCGAACTTGCCATCAATTCGTTTTACTGCATCTGCAGCAGCTATGATATTTTCCATTAATATCTTTTGGTTTTCTTCAATGCTTAAAAACCTGCCAAGTAATCTTGGCATATCTCTCTTTGTTTCTTCCATTTTTACAATTTTTATGTTGTTTTTTTCTATTAATTTCTCGTAATCTTCAAAGGGTATTCTGGGTAAATTTAAGATAGTTCTACCACGCATTGCCCATTCATAACGTGCTTGCGCATCTTGTTCAGCCATCCACCCTGCTTTTTCATTGCTCATTGTTTAACCCTCCAATTTTCTAACAATGCCCATGCTTCATACTTCATGTAGGGAACCGGTATTAGTTTATACCGATAGTTTTCCAGCGGGTTGATTTCTATTAGTGTCATCTTCCCCGGCTTTACCTTGTAGCATAATTCACCGAGCATACCATAAATGCTTAGCTGCATAGCATAGTCATTGTAGCTGCAATTTTCAAGGTGCTCCAGCGGTGCAAGCATATAGTCATTGTTCTTGCTGATGTACTGAATACCTTTGCTTACCTTAACCTTTGTGTCATAGTAATCGCAAATATTCTTGCTTCTGCGCATACAGTTTATGTCGATTTCACCGGCCACCTTATGCTCGTCAGACCAAACATAAGTTTTCACCTTTTTGGTCTTGTAGTTTTCCATCAGGCGCCACAATCCTTCCAGCAGTTCGGTTAATTTCGAATCGACAACGCCACCTGTAAGGAAGTAGGTTTCTATCTGCTTATCAATGTACGACCCTTGTGCCATCGCATCTTCGCCACTTTTCTTCCAAATGCCAATTATCTCCATTGTGCGGATTAACAATTCGCTGTCGGTATAGCTTTTTCCTTCTTTCCGCAACTGGGAGGTCGCCACGCTACGGGCGATCTCCTTTTCTGCGAATGGTTTCTGTATGCTTTTTCTCAGTTTCGTCACTGATGCATACTGTTCCCCGTTCTCGTGCCAATAAGTATGGTCCTCGGCACGCAGGGTAATCGGGCAGTGTCCTATCATGCTGCTGCTTCTTCGTTACGCAAAATGATATGACCACGCCTTTCAAGCTCATCCATGTAGAAAGCTTCTTTTTCAATCTCGCTCTTTGCCTTGAACACATCAGTGTCAAAGTTATCATCGTTGGCATGCAAGTCTAGAATGAATTGCGTTTTGTTGATGATTGTTCTGCCCGCAATGTACTCGTCAGTCAGCGAAAAGATTTTGTCAATAACGCTGCTCGCCTCATGAAATCTGCTGTACCCGTCTTTGGAACAAATAAACGGTGTGTTTACGGTGTACTTCTTGTCGCATACGGTATCAATGCTTGCCGTGATGACAAAGCCATCATCCGTTGCCGATACTCCCGTTACCGTTACATTGCTGTAATTGTCGTTGCCAAGTTCATCGGATGTAGTCAATGAGCACAACTCACTAACATACTTTTTCATTTCCTGAATTGCCTTTGCCAGCACACCCTGAACAGGATATTTGTATTTAACGCCCGGATATTCCGTTAGCCAGCTTGCCCCATCTTTGCTTTCATAACGCAGAAAGGTTACGGTTAGCCCTTTCAGCCCACCATCATTTAGTTTGATTTTTGAAATTTTCATTATTGTTTAGATTTAAAGATTTGTATTCGACTGTTTACTTTGAATTCGCCTGCTTCAAAAGCGGCTTTTTCTTCTTCTGTGTCAAAGATAAGTATTTCTACGCAAACGCTGCCATGTTCGATAATGTAAAAATAGTCATCTTCCGGCATTACATTGGGTGACAAAAGCAACCTCACCAAGTACGGATGCTGCTTATCGTGGTCGTCACTCCAGCTCAGAAACATTTCTGCTTCCTCTTCCATTGAACTCATCACCGCGAACATATAGTCCGGCTCAGTGATTTTTTGAATTTTTAATCTCATTTACGATCTCCTTTTTTAAATTGCTGAATTCTTCATTAATTTTTCTTTCCATTTTCTCCACCTTGTATAACATTGCTTCCCACCCATTGCGCTCACCGGCAGATGTTACCGGCATAAGACCAAAATTGTGTATCGTATCAATCAAGCTCATCGGCATCGACCCAATCTCCCTTTCAGAAGTATCGCGACCACAATGACAACCTAAATATTTTTTCGCCTCATTATCAACGTAATCATTCCATAGATTTCCCGAGTGCGCCTTCACCCATTTTATATTTACAGTCACACCCAAAGATAATACTGATTGCTGCAACATCAAAATGTGCTTCCACACCATTACATGCTTCACATTGAGAAAGTCATTCTTTATCCACTGCTCCAGCCACTGCGTAGCACCCTTGACAACATACTCGCTATCCGAATAAATATCCACATGACCCCTTGCATTATCTTTTACATACTCCATAGCATTTAACAAAGCACGCAACTCCATCAACCCTATCGTGCCCCCAGGCTGGTAATATTTTTCCTGCCACAAAACTTCATTATCACCCACAACGGCAAAAACATTACTCCCATACCACTTACCTTCAACCTGAACACTGCTACCATCCAAATATATCTCCATAAACCTCCTTTTTTAAAAAATAAGAAAAACCCGTGCCTTAACCCCCTAAAAGTTTTAGTGCCTGCATACTCTCCAACGTACACCGGCAGGTGTTGTCAGATTTCTACAAGCACTAAGATCGTTAAAAAAATTCCTTTTTTGGTTCCTGCCGGTCCGCAAACATAAACACTTTTTTTCGCAACAAATACTTTTTTCGATTTTTTTTTTCACCATTTCCCCAAAGGACACTTATCCATTGGCGAATATACCTTCTTACTTATCGGACAATAACACTTACCGCAGTAATTAAATCCCATCAACTCCTTATTCTCATCACACCCACCACATATCTTCTTCCTCGCCTCCGCTTTCCCCTGCTCTTGCTTCGTATGTACTACGCTCTTGAACCACCCAGAACCTATGTTATTTATCTTTCCCATGCCGCAAATATACTAATCCTAAAAAATTGAACGTGCGTTAGGATATGTAATAGTTAGGGGCAAGTGGGAAAAGACGGGGGTAGGGTGACTCCTCCGGGGGTAGTCAACAGCCTGTTCGCTTCGCTCACTTTTTCTTTTATTATAGGATTGAATAGTTCAGTCTGCGTGAACGCTACTACGAAGTGTAGCGACCAATAACCTTCCGGTGATATAGGGTCAACCGTGTTATAAACTCATGTCAGACAGAGTTTACAAAGCCGTAAAGAGTTCGGAATGGCTTCCCGAAGGCGTACACCGCGTACGCATAGTGAACGCGGTAGAAGTTCAAACCAAGGAAAGTGGTGACTGCCCAAAGGTCTTCTTCGAAGACATCAGAGGCCGTGAACACAATGAATTGTTCTTCATGACTGCATACCGCACATGGGATGCAGTGGACAACAAGAAGTCGACACAAGACTTCCTAAGTCAAGAAGAGAAGGACAGTGGATTGTTTCAGGCTGATGCAGATGGCTATGCTGTCATCTGCGCTAAGAAAGGCAAGAACGGGAGATTAGTTCCCGCTGACAAGCCCTTCAAACGCGCAGTGTCCGTTGAAAGGACACAGGTGATACAAGACATCTTCGGGAAGCTTGGCTATGCAGCCGGCATCGATGGACAATTCCGTCTCAGCGATTTGCTGCCGAAAGTCAACGAGCAAGGTGTGACAATTTACAAGGAACTTCGCATTGTATTGAAAGCTGACGGTGAATTCCGTAAAGCAGTTAAGTACATGCGCTTGGAGCTTGTAGACGCACACGATGACGAAGACCTGCTTGGGTAGTAGTCACTCCTGGTAAATAACGCATGCCCCGTAAGGCAGAGTTGTTTACTATGTGAACTTCGAAATTATGAACAAAATACTAAAACTAAAACTACAATGGAAACAACTAAAATGACAACCGAAAGGTTAGTGTTTGCAGCACTTTTAATTGCAAGTTATCGTGGTGGCAATGTTACCACAATACAATTTGAAGATGGCAGTGGAAACTGCTTTAATTATCAACTTGACAATGGTCCAGATTGTTGGATAAACATCAAGACAGGTGAGCATTACATTGTGTATCTTTCTGATGGTAAGGAGAAAAGCGTTACAATCAAAAGTCCTGAACAAATATGTTCAATAACTAATGGTAATGCTTTTGTCGTGAGACCAGCAGTTCATACAGTGCGCGACTTTGAAGAGCCTGAAACAAAGGTTGTAAAGAATGGTCCAATCACTATGATCAAGCACAATGACAAAATGAGTAATTTGATTGATGCATATTACAGAAGGAAAGGAGGCGAAAATGCCTAAAATCTTTCGTAAGGTCCTTGGATGGGCAAGCATTTGCTGCTGGATATTCATGTTTATTTGGCAAGCAGTGGTTCTTTACAAAGAGCCATTGACCATATACCTCATGGTAATGGTTGCAACTGCAACCTTCTACGCCCTAATCATTGCGCTAATCCATCAAATGATGAACAACAAATTGTAAGTTACAAAACAAGAAATACTCACCCTGACCGGTGGGTATTTTTTTTTAAAAACATAGCTCCTAAGCAAAGCAATGACGCCTAAAGCAATCCTACGTAAATTGTAGCATATCCACGTTTTTCTTTTACTTTGATGTTAAAACTTTTAAAACCATGTAACACATGAATCAAGTTGTTCAAGTGCCATTCGGGTTCAGTGAAATCCGAGTAGGCGAAATTACCGTATTCAGCATCAGGCTGAATACAAAGACAGATTTCCCCATTGATGACCTGCCTTGGGGCTTTAGCAAGAAAAAGCGTGTAGACCCGTGTGGCATCCACATCGGATACAGCTTGTTGTATCAGACAATCAACCTTGCTATGTTTAATAGCATAAAGAAACAGGTTGGAACTGTCTTGAAGAAGCACGCAACTGCTAAGCTGGAAAGCCGTTATGCGTATGCTGGCTAAGTAGTCAATGAAAGAACTATCCCCGTAAGGATAGTTTTTTCTTTTTTTTTGATGTTAAAACCTTTAAAAACCATTTAAACCATGGCAAATGCGATAACAAAAAAGATGGTCCACTTCACTGGAGTGGTCGGCTCTCGCTCTTTCGATATGAAAGTGCAACCAATCGGAACTGAATCCTATATTGATGCCATCAGGCGCCAATGCAAGGACTCAATAGTCCGTGATCATCTAATTAAAAAGCTTATGTGGCCAGCTAAACATGCTGCTGTGCTACTGTTAGCATTAGGAGGTACGATATGAGATAAGCTATATCCCCTACATGTGGCACCTTGAGAAAGTGCGGAAAAGAAACAATCGAAAGGTTGTTTCTTTTTTTTTGATGTTAAAACTTTAAAAAACCATTTAAACCATGGAACAAAATTTAATTCTCACCAACCTGGTGATCAAAGAAGGCTTCGTTGAATTAACCACTCAACAATACATGCTTATGCTTCAGGCAACGCTGAACATAACTGAAGGTCTTGATGGCAGAGACCCTAATGATGTTTTTTGCTCTAAGCTAAAAGACATTGCAAGCTATGGCGTTAAACGCAGACCTCTTGAAGAGCCAAGCCTGCAAGAGCGTATGCAACAGACATCGCTACTATTGCAATACTTTGAATTGCGCGAGATGCTAAACAAAGAGTAAGGCGTTTGTTGCAAAAAGAAAGAACTCACCATCGGTGGGTTTTTTCTTTTTTTTTGTTATTTTAATTTAATATAAACTATGAAGCAATTTATCTTAGCCCTTATGTTGTTGGCTACAACAGCGCTTAACAGTGCCGCACAGACTGTCTACAAAACTGACCAATCAGGTACATTGGTACAACAGCAGACAATCCATACTGAAGAGCAGGCCATCGGCAGTGCTCAACTGAATGGTGAAACCTTTAAAGACCTTCAGGGTAATACGTACCCGGTCTACGTTACTGCCAAAGGACGTAAGGTAATCATCAAAAAGGCTAAGTCCGGGAACCACTACAAAGTATACCTTGACCAAGCAGACCTGTAACACAATTAACATCACCGAAAGACTCGTAGCAATGCTACGGGTTTTTCTTTTTTTTTGTAAATTAATATTAACTAAAACAAACAAAACAAAACAATGAGTGAACTAATTTTTACATCAAAAATGTACGCTCCCTACATGGCTGAGGGAGACCACGCATGCACCATCACTGACACAGAAATGGTGAACTTCAAACACGGTGAGCCTTGCTTATCAGTAACCTTCAAAAACGAAGAAGGCCAAACGCTTAATCAGTTCTTTCCAATCATCGGGTTCCGCACCTGGGATGAAGAAGAAACCACAAAGCGTACTGTTGCTGACCACTTAACACAGGAAGAGAAAGACTCTCAGCTGTATATTGTAGAATTGGACGAAAAAGGCCAAGCTACAAACTACGTGAGCCAAATCTTCGAAATGAAAGGTGGCAAAAAAGTAAAAGTATCACCTGCAAGACGTTTGCAATCTGCTACAAAATCTGAAGCTGCACGTACCATCATCGAAAAAATGGGTAATGCCTTTGGTATCGAAGAAGGAACAAGCTTCAAACCATCAGACCTGCTTGCAGACGAAAATGGCGAACCACGCAAAGCAACTGTTACCGTTAAATTGGTGTCACAACCAAACGGTGACAAATTCAACCGCGCGGTAAAATTCAAACCATTGGTAGAAGAAACTGCCGATGATTTGTTAGGCTAAGATTTAAGCCAAATTGAACAATAAAAGCTGTCCTCCACAACGGGGGACGGCTTTTTTTACACAAGGAACCACAAGCACTCATTTTATATAGTTATTAACACTGTTTTATGCTACGTAAAACACTATCTCCTATGTGCCTGTATCGTGCATCCACAACCACAATAAATAAGGTGGGTGCGATATGGATATATTTCAGGAAATGGTTGAAATGGGTTAAAATGTTAAAAATTTTACTTGACAAATGCTGATAACGGGCTTATTTTTGTCCAACGGCAGTTGGGGGTATACTAAGAGTATCAGGTAAAGCAAAGAGAGTAAGGGCATTGCGGGTATAGGGCGAGGGGAAGCGAGGGAATAGCTGTATAATATAGGGAATAATAGGTATAGCTAAGAGTAGTGGGTAGTAGTAGGGAGTAGGCTTGGGAATGGTGTCGCGCGAAATGATTTTTTCTTTTTTTTTGATAGTCAGTGCACTACGCGAATGTAGGTAAGTCATTGATGAACGATACAAATCCTTTAAAACATAAAAACCATGAAATTAAATTCGTACACCACGGGCATATACCTATGCTCGTATGAGACTGACATGCCCAATGGAACTGTTCTTGGCTGGGATGCCGACTATGGTTATGTAGTGGCACAAGACGGCAAAGTAATACCTTGCCCGGAAGATATGACCGTGAAAGATATTGTGCAAATCGAAAAAAGGATTACCCATTTTCAGAATGTATTAAGCAGAGAAATGCGCCTGAAGAAAGAAGAGCGTGATCGTGATGAAGTAGACTATGCCAAGGCTTGCATTGAAAACCTTAACAAGTTCCTTTCTACTAACAAGAAAACAAAGTCAGTTACTAACTAATAACTAATACAATGGATATAAACTATGATATTCTGGACTTCACATATGACAAACGTAAAAGACGATTTGCAGCTCAGGCTGAAAGATTGTTTCCGAGTAGGGGAAATTATAAAACGTCATTTCCCAATGTCCGCAGACAATTCTACATCAGAAACAAGCGAACAGGACACGCCTACCGTTTCCGATTCCTCAAAGAAACTGCCGACTACCTCATCTTCGGAGCAGAAGGAAACGCCTACTTCGTAAAGGTGAACATTGGTAATTATGATATGCCACCATCGCAAGAGCGTGCCATATTACGTGCCAATAAAGCATTCCGCGAACAGGTCAAGCGATGGAAGCTTGAGCGATACAATGCCCGTGTAGCCGGTGACATTGAGGCCGTCAAAAAGCTCACTGCTCAAATAAAGAGCAGGTGTATGAATTAAAGCTACCCAGAGAAGCCCGTGTAACCCACGGATTTTTCTTTTTTTATGTTATTAACTAATCATACACTAATATTAAAAAACAAAAAACACCATGAAACATCAAGCATCACCACACCAAAAAATCGATTACAGAACATCAGTACGCATCGGGCGATTTATTACCTTTGGGGAACAGCAAGCATTCATTTACAAAGCACTGCTGCACCCGGCTAAAAAGGCATTACCCGTAAAAACACCCACCGTGCAACAAGTAGAGCCAATCAACAAAGGCAAAGCATTATTCAATGCAATGAAACTGTTTTTTGACTTGAAAATTCACGTTGATTACGAACAAGTGGATAACAAAAGGTACATCAAAGCTGTTGTTTGGGATAACGAAAAGTTCCCCGTTAATTTCAGCAAAACAATGAACAGAGTAGTCATCTTCGATGCTGCTAACAAGAAATCATTGACCGTTGAACAATTTGTTGCGATGACAGGTAAAACCTTAAAAACTAAGTAACATGGGAAGCGTAATTTCATTTATTGATTGCCCGCATTGCAATGGCAAAGAAACAGCACACGATGAGTTTTGGTATAAATCAGGCGAGCAAAGCGTATTCTGTTCAGAGTGCGGTTACAGTTACCAATCATTCTACAAACGTGATGATGATGGTAACCTTGTTCGCAAAGATGAAAGCAATAAGTCTTTAAACTTTGACAACCTTATCCTGGAAACGAATGAGATTAAACCTTATTCTGCATACCATATTAAGACGGGCCAAGGCTTTGGACAAATGGGTGCATTACTTACCGAGGGAGATTTCCGTGATTTCTGCAGGGATATGTTAGTGCATATCAATGAAAGTGCCAGCGGTGAACGTGATGGTAACTCCATTACTTACATCGAGAGCAGCAGATTTTACAATGGTAACATTATGCGTGATACCTTGTATGACTACGAGGGTGACTATAATCGTTTGGCTGAATTCTGTCCAGATCCTATGCTCCCGGAGTTGGAACAACACGAAGAGTTGCCTCACAAGAATGAACATTGGAACGAACAATAGATACTAATCAAAGGGGCGGGATATTCCTGCCCCTTTACAATCTTTATACCATGGAAAAATTACTTACCACACCTGAACGATTATGGATATTGGGCGTTGTCAATGCTAAACTGCTCAAGCTTATCGACTATCAATTGGACACAACAGTATTACAACCAAGGCCAGCCTCTATTTTCTTGTGCACCACAATAGGGAAAGAAATTGTGGATACATACCCCGATAAAGTTAAGCATGTATATTATGGGGAATATAGCAGTATGACTAAACTAGTATTCCCGGAATTTAATAAATACCGCCCAAAGGAAATCTTTCAAAAAATGAACCATTTGGAAGATGATGGTGTATGGTTTGAAATGGGGTTAAAAGGCAACAGACAACGACTGGAAGTAATCGAAGGTCTTATGAAAGAACTGCTCAAGCAAGATTATGACGAAAATCATAATACCGGTGAACATGACATGATTGAACAATTAGCTAAAACCAAACACCCTCACGACTATGCACAAGGACCACAAAAAGACGCTTAATTTTCTTACTTACATATGCAAATTCTCACCCAGGTCAGCGCACAAAATCATTGCTGACTATGGTAAGACCATAATGAACAAAGAAAAGGCTAACCTGAAATTCTTTACAGCCGAAGAGCGCAATCAATTAAGGAATGTTTATTACAGGGAAGTATGCATTCACATACAAGCCAATTGGCAAACATTCATGGACTTATACGGCACCGTGAAGGACAAATACAGAAAACAACAAGTAAAGCAATAAGCTATGAAAACATTTGTCTTTCAATGCCAATCATCAAATGTTATGATTGCCGCTTATGCTGAAAACCTTGAAAAAGCTATGCTTGAAATTATCAGAGCTATCAACCCCTTGATAAACTTTGATAATTTCAAGATACAAAGCATAATAGATGGTCTGACACAAAAAAACGAATCCCCGTCATTATACCGTAACGAATACCGCGAATTAAAAACAATCTTTAAATCTAAATACTCATGGAAATAACTAAAGTATCCCAATACTCAGGCAAAGAACATACTCTTGACCTGAATATCACCGATGAACAATTAAGAAGATTTCAATTAGGCGCTGAGAAAGTTCAGAATATCTTTCCACATCTTACACCCGGAGAGTGTGAATTCCTGCTTACCGGCATTACGGATGAAGAATGGAATGAATTATTCCCACCCGAAGAAGAAGAAGGCATTGAGCCACATTTAGACCAAGACGATGAACCGACAGAACCAACCATTTAATCCAATGAAACCATGCTAACAAAAGAACAAAAAATTGAGCTTTACGAAAAAGCATTATTGAACTTTATGGAAGAAGATCCTAACAGACATATAAAATTCCTTTGCAATACCATTGGTGAAGTAGCCAAGGAATTGGGGCATTTAGAAGAAAGAGTTTGGATGAGTTCGTCATCATTGACAATGTGGTTTAAAACAATACTCCCTGAATTTTATGCTTGCAAACCTCATGGTGTGCAAGCAGATCACCCGTGGTGGCCTTGCGGTAATCATGACGATATGAAACAAAGAGCATATTTCAAAACATTCAGGGCGGGCGTTCTTAAACAAATCATCAAAGACCTGCACAATGAAGATACTATCCAAAACTGATAAGCTTGCGGTGCTTCAATATACAAAGCAAAGAATTATTGCAGACACAAGTAATGTATGGCCTTATCTGTGTTCTGAAATACGTGATACAATTGAATTATTTGGATATTGGGATCAATTTGATGATGGTGACGCAATTCATTTTACTGATGTAGCCACACATTTTATTCCTGAAATGCGACAATTGAAACCGGCTGATATCGGAAACGAAAGCACAGCATGGTGGGAGTTAGGCAACACGTATGAAGAGCACCGAGATATCCGACTTGCAAAATTAGACGAACTGATACAAATCATTAAAAACTTACCAGAATGACAGAATACATAATCGTACTTGACTTAAACCGACAATCCGTAGACGCATACCCTGTTCCCGAAGGAATATGGAATTCAGAAGATTGCCAAAGTCTTATTGCTCAAAAAGGACATCATCTATCTGAATGCTCCTGGATGGGCCCAAGCGTATTAAAACTTCAAATACATAACGATGAATAGAGTTGCACTTTTCTTTACAACTGCATGCGGTAGCCTTTACATGGCTGTTTATAGTATGTGGGAAAGTAGCGGATTAGGTATGAGTGGATGGATAGCATCAACACTATTTTCGCTTATCATTACATTATTGTATATCATTAACATTAAACTAAGAAACCACGATGAACCCGAAGATTAACAACAATCCCAAACCACCCGTTTATTGGACTATGGCAAGCGGGGAAAAAGTCAATGTGGACAATATGAGTTGTCAGCATGTCCGCAACACACTTAAACTTGTTTTGCGTAATATTGAAGCCTACAATGAAAATGTGCGAAAGACGAAAAAGGCGAAAACCGATTTTGCTTTGAAAGGTGATATGGCAAACGAATTCAACAACAGCTTTCCGGGCGATGACACATTTGAAGAAGAGGGTGATACTTACCTTTTTCACCTGTTGCGCGAGGGGAAATAACACGGATTTTTCTATTATTTTAAATTATCTTTATTAACTAACAAACAAATCAATCATGAAGCACACCGTTATCACATTTCGACAAACAATTCAACTAAAACAATTTGAGCCCGTTGACATTTCCATTACTGCAGAGCTGGATGAAAACGACAACCTTGAAAGCTGTATCAATCAGCTACGTGATGAAGTTCAGAATGCTATTACAAACACCGGCACTCCAGTTAAAAAGGCTCTTGTTAAAGAAACAGCAAGAGCTTCAGTAACTCCACCGACATCACCGAACAGTTCAGATGAAAACTTTTGAAGGGGTAGTTAAACAATAATTATACCTTCGGGGGAGGATGTTTCATGGTTGTCATTCTCCCCCCATCTTATTACAACCTATAATTAATACCAAACAAAAACAATAAAATGAAGCAATTTTTAGAACAACTACGTGCTCTCCTTGGAGAGAAAAATGGAATCAACTTTTTGGTTAAATTCAAAGGCGACCAAGTAACCCTCATTACTACCATTGTGCGGGAAGGAAAGCCTGATGTGCCACTGAAAACGGAAGGCACTATTGATGAAATCGACCAGAACTATTTTGCAGTCCTTGAAAAGCCTGCTCAAATCATCAATGGCTTGAAAACAAACGTTGATGTAGTAGTAGACTCGCTGAAGAAAGAACAGGAAGCAGATGAAAAGAAAGCTAAGACAGATGCCGAAAGCGCAGAACGTAAAGCTAAAGCTGCCAAAGAAGCCGGCATGACCAAAGAGCAAAAAGAAGCTGAAAAGGTAAAAGAGATTGAAAAGAAGCAAATGGAAAAGGTTATTGCTAAGGCTGAAAGTAGCAAAGACTGGATGGCTGCAACTACCAATTTCAAGAATGGTTATTGGGGAATGGCGCTAACTGCTGCAATGAAGATAGCCGAGAAGTTCCCTACTTTTCAGAAAGCTAAAAACATGGTTGCTACTTGTCAGGTTAAAACACACCTTAAAACACCTGCAGATGTGTATATTAATGGTGTTGAAGAATACAAAAATGATGTTCCTGTTGTATTGCCGCCAAACAACGACTTTGACAAAGAAAGTCCTATTGTTGCACATGCCGATAAGATTGCTGCAGAGGAAGCAGAGGAAGTAGAAGAAGCAACCGACACTCCATTGGCTGAAGAATTAGATGAAAATCTTTCTGATGTTGAAGAAGCGGTTGAGCCGGAAGAAGAATTTGAAGAACCAACAGTTGAAGATGACGATAATTTCTAAACCAAACAAACCATGGCATTACAAGTAACAACCTACCAGCGTAGATTTATCTACAAAAAAGGTGGCGACAGCATTTTGTTGCCCGACCCAAACACAAGCGAACATCCCGACAAAGTACCAAACTTTTATGTTGGCCAATATCCCGAGCTAATCAATGCAAGGGTATCCGGTCCGGAATTAAACGAGGAAGATAACACAGCCGTTTACACCATAGACACAAAGGCAGGAACTAACGGTTAACATTGAATTACTAATCAAGCGCCCCAATGATGAAAATTGTTGGGGCGTTTTTATTTAAAAAAGTGAAAAAGAAACACAGAGGATTCAATGTCGATGAAATACCTGACGAAGTATGGAGAGCATATGTAATAGAGCATATAAGCAAAACTGTTGGTATAGGCTCAAAACTAATGTCGGAGTATGAAGAGATAAAAAAGAAATATCCAAAATACTTTAAAGATGAAAAAGAAACCAAAACCTAAAGAATTATCATGGGAAACAAAACAATTTCAAAGAAACGTATTTCAATTGCTTCAGGCAGAAATCGGGGAAGTGGAAACAAAGCCATTAGTAGCGGTGCCAAAAGGCTTGATATTACCAATGCCTTAAAGCCTAAAACCGTTCTTTTTGATTACCATAAAAGCATACTATATCAAAGTCCTGATGAAATAAGAGGTACTGTAATCGAAAAACTACCATTGCTGTTCTCTATCATTCGTAATGTAACAAAAGCAAAAGGATTAGAATCTGAATTTTTAACAGAATACAATAAACAATCTGATGTTGACGATCAACTCCGGGTGTTGGTAGAATGGGCGCACAAAGTTAAGCATCCTGATGCCTATATTCACTTTGAAGAAAATTATACTAAGGTGCTTGAATTCTCTGACTGTGGCATTGACATTACCGACTGCTCTGTTTCTATTGAATTTTTAGACCGCATGCAAGTTTCGTATCCGGCTGTCTATGAATTTTACATTGACACTATCAGTATGCTACACGATTATTGCAACGTACAATTTTGGAATAAGTCCAGATTGTTTGATGTTACATGTGAATGCTCTGGCGATATGCATGCTGAGAATATAGATATGCTTCAGAAAGAAATAAAAAAGGAAACCAATGAAGAAAGGAAAAAAGATTTGCAGGAACAATTAAATGACACTATAAAATACAATGATGCTCTTGCTTCAGATATTATTGAAATCAATGAGCTGAAAGAATGCTTCCTTCCATTATTCAAAAAGAAATTCCTTACATTGAAAGAGTATAAAAGCAAGCACAAAAATATCGTAAGCCCTTTCATGGCGGTTAATATGCAGGAATTGTTTAACATGGTATGTTTAGTTGTCAAAGAGAAAGTTTCAATCTGGGATTACGAAGAAAATTATGATACCCTTAAAGTTTTGGAATACTGTTCTGAAGATAGTCTTGAAATATCCGAAACCATGCTATTTATGTGGAAAACAACAGGCCCGCTATGGGATGAATACGAACAAACTCTTAATCAAACTGCTAATGAATTAGGTGTTATGCCTGCAATCAATAAAAATTGGTGGGGTGCACTCGACTACAAACCGTTTTCGGCAAATAACAAATATGAACTATTGCAACAGACAATGACACTATTTCAAAACCAATCAAAGCACTTATGAATTTACTAACAACCCTTGACCCGAAATTTGTCCTTACCGGATATGAAAGCAAATCTGATGATGGCATCTATATGGAACTATACAACGTTCACAATGGAAAGCTACAATCAGGCAAACCATTAACCAAAGATACCCTTAACGCAATGATTAAGTTGTGCAAACCACAGAATGAAATCATGCCTGGGTTTACTTCAGTTATACCCGAGAAAATACTTTACTTCAACTATTCAGGACCAAAACAAGTTCTGATGTGGTGGACTAAAGAGCGTAAAGCGCCAATGTATTTTACTAAGGAATTGAAGATGACTAACGGACCTGCATGGCAACCGGCTATGCTATGGATTAGCATCAATCAAAGCCTTTATGTGTACTTCCTTGAAAAGAATAAGAAGCCAAACATGAAAACTATCCTGTGTGATGCGTTATTTCCGAATGTGAGCAAAGGGCATTTGTGTAATGGAACTATGCCTACCGATCAGATTAAAGAGGAAAAAGACATTGTAAAGATAGCAGAACGTTGGGAGCAATTATTCTACAACAGTGAATTCTCACACAAGATGCATCTGAAACTGTGGGCGCATCTGATAGAGACAAAACAACGATTTCCAAAAGACCAATTTAAACCAGTAGCAACCTTTCAAAAAATATTCAATGAGCACAAAGCCTAAATACGTAATAGTAAAATCATCAAATATCATAGTTCAAATTGCTAAACAAACCGAAATAAAGGGTTACACTGAAGGAGTTTTAGAAATATTCTTTCCAGATGATGATGTATTAGCAAAAATGACAGAAAAAGAAAAGAGTAAATGGATTGGTGAAAACAATAACAGAATGAACGCTATTTGCGGATTCCTTAATAAAAATAATCTATGAAACACAAAACAGCAAAATACCTGCTTGAACCATTACACCCTGTTTCCGTTGTACTTGTAGGAGTAGGCGGAACAGGGAGCCATATGTTAAACATGCTGGGAAAGATACATTCAGCATTAGTTCAGCTTGGACACTTGGGCTTATTCGTTACAGCCTACGATGATGATATTGTTGAAGAGCATAATCAGGGCAGGCAAAATTTCAGTGCAGCTCAGGTTAATGGTCATAAGGCAATTGAACTGATGACTGTCATCAACCGGTTCTATGGTACGAATTGGCAAGCATTCAATCAGAAGTTCAAGGAGCATCCCGCTAACATCACCATTAGTTGCACCGACACTATTGGTAGCCGAAAACTTATTGCTACCAAAATATGGATGACACAAGAAAAGAACGATAACACCTATGGTCGAGAGCGTGATATGAAACGTCAATTTTATTGGCTTGACATTGGTAACAGTGAACAATCAGGACAGATATGTTTGGCTTCAACAAGCGATGATAGACTGCCCGGACTGTTCGGAGTGCATCCTGAACTGAGAAACATGAAAGACAAAAAGAACAAGGTAACTTGCTCTATGGCTGAAAGCCTGCAGAAACAAGATTTGCTTGTCAATTCTATTATGGCAAATTATGCTGGACATATGCTCTGGACACTATTCAGCAAACTAAGCATTGATTACCACACACTCTACATTAATCTCAAATCATTACAAATCTCTAAAATCGAAATTAAATGAAAAAAGTATTAACTAAAAAAGACTTCAAACTTCTTTCGGAATGGCTGAAAGAAGGCAACAACGGTAAAGCTGAAATCTATTGGGATTACAATGATCAATTATCATTTGAGCAGGTGAAAGAAATAGTAGATGGTAATTTCATTGATGTTGAAAATAGTATTACTGATGACAATACTGACTACATTTTTGAACTTGAAAGAACTGTTATCATTAATGCGCTTAAACATTTTGATTTGTATGATAAGTATGATGTCATTGATATTCGTGAAGAATTGATTGACTTCATTGAAGTAAGCTCTAATATGGAACAGCTAATTCGCAATACCGGAAACTTGCACGTACGTATTACGCTCTATTCTAACTACGATTGCATCAACTCACATTGGTTTGAGCAAAGTAGTGGTGGTTATCAATACGGGGAAACCTATTTTGGTGCTATGGTAGATGCATTGAACTTAAATCCAAAGCAAGTACGGGAAATGTTCGTTGAAAATCATGATAAAATGCCCGGGAAGTGGCCTAGCATAAAGAATAGGATTGGTAACGAATTCATTGATTACAAACAATTCTTTGTAGAAATGGAAAACCAAAGTTGTGGCGCTTGTAATCTTACCATTGTAGGTTTAATGAGCGTAAGTGATTTCATGGATGGGAAGCCAAAAGAAATAATCATTCCCAAAGGCAATTCAGTAGGTATGTTTAGTAGTATGAACGGTGGCGGTAGCTGCATTGAAGCACCATTACTCAAAGATATGGAAATTGACCTCTCTAAAGCACACCCAACCGAGTATGACCGATGGGCATTGGAGTTAGACTATGGAAGCTACTCCATTGATGGAGCCTATGGCGTTACAAAAGAATTCTGGAAAAATAAAATAATCGTTAAATCTCACCAAAAACAAACAACATGAAAAACTCAAAATACACTTACACTGAAATACAATTTACTGCAACAGACCTTGACAGCACTGACAGCGTTACCGACATCATAGCATTATGCCTTGAGCCGGCTGAAATACGTGATAAAGAGGACTACATTGAAAAAACCATTGAAGGCTACTTTGACAAACATCCTATCATTGGATTAACAGGCAATACCTGGAAAGTAGATGGTTTTCGCAAAACGGGCCGAGTATATACCAAAGAAGTTATCTACACTGAAGTAACACCCCGCGAAAAAGATTTTGAAAAGGAATACCCCTTATGTATAATGGGCTAACCACGGCTTTTTCTATTATTTTAAATTATCATCATTAACTAACACCAAAAAACACCATGCAATCTACACGCACATTAACAGTAAGCGAAAATCTCACTATCTCCAAAGGTTGGCAAAGAAAGCTAACCAAAACACCCAAAATTATCCTGTCAGGCAAATGGTTAGCAAAACAAGGCTTTAAAGCTGGACAGAAAATTCGAGTTACACTCACCCAACGATCACTGAAAATCACACAACAATGAGTAAACTGACATTTAGCCCTGATATGTTTACCCCTGGCCTTGTTAAAGTATTTAACGAGGAAGGGGAGCATATCGGGGATTATGCAGAAAGTGAAAGCTGTGTTACCGGAACATCTGCAAAAGGAATAAATCTTACCATGAAAAGCAAAGAGCAAATTTTAGGCTGGCTTGAACGTGAGTATGACAAGAAAACAAAACGTGCACCAAAACAGGAAAAATCACAAACCACTTTATACGAACTACTATGACTGAACTTACAAAAGAACAGAAAATCACAATCATTGAAGCGTCCATTGAAAAATTAAAGCTTGATATTACTGAATTCATCTGCGAATGTTTAAGATACGAGTATCGCAAAATCGATAAAACAGGCATAAAGCTGAATTATAACGAGGTGCTTAAAATGTTCCCTGAAGTAGTTGCCCTTGCGCCTAAAAATGTAAAAGTTGACCTTGAAGAAATATATGGGCCCCCATGGTTTGGTCCTTCAGAAGAAGGTAATCGCCAACGAATTGAATTATTGGAAAAAGTTTTAATAACATTGAAAGCATGACAAAAATAATAGCCAAAAAAGACCTTTTCAATGGTGGCAAATGCTTTACCAAAGGCAAGATATATCAAACGGGCAAAACAATTAATACACAATCAGACCTAATGGGCGCAGCAACTACTAATGATTTGGGCGAACCCCATTTCATTGGTAATTGGTGGAAAAACTTTAAAGTTCTAAAATCATGAAAAAAGAGCCAACAAAAAAAGACTATGAAAAGCATCTTAATGAGTGCTCTCCAGCGCAAGGAAGTGAAGAATGGATTATCGGTGGCACAATACGTATGGCGTATATGTGGAAACAGCAATATGGTGCGGCTATACGAAAGCACGACCCAATAGCATTTGAAGTAGGTTACAGAGAATTCGTAGCAAATAAAAAATCACAATGGAATGAGTTATGAAAAAGCAATGAAATGGAATCGGAAACATCCGAAAGGAACTACGCAACCAATTCTTATGCACACTGAAAGCGGCTTCACACCATCAATGGTATTCTTAGACAAATATTTCAATTACAGGAATAAGTGTGAAGTCGCTGGAATTACACCTGCCGATTGTGAAGATTATTATCATAATCAACGAATGTATAACGAAAAACTTAAAAACAATGAGTGAATCTACACTATTTGAACTGAAAAAAAGAAAAGAAGAAAAGCTTGATGCTTTAATAAAAATGTATGGAATGTTCTTTGCTTTTAGCAAGAAGCAATTTGAAGAAAACAAAACACCATTAGCTGAAGGAGACAAATATGTTTCTTTCGGTGGAGGCGGTTTTCTTCCTAAGTCAAATGCTAAAGCATGGCAAGATGAATCGTGTGCCGCAATTACCGAATTTGAAACTATTGTAGGAAACGACCCTGTTCTAAGAAAAGAAAACATCCTTTACGAGCTTGAAAATCACGAAGCCTTTTATGTTGGCGATATAGAAACTACGCTTGACTTTCTTGGGAAAGGATATACCGAAGAAGAAGTATGGAGTGTATACAATGAACGACTTAACAAAACAATTTATACCTAAAAACTATGTTTGGACCAGATTTTTACCCGACCCCTGATGAGGTTATCATCAAAATGCTGCAAGGCTATGAAGTAAGTGGCAAAACAATACTTGAACCGTCAGCCGGCAAAGGTAACATTGTAGAATACCTGAAGCGTGAAGGTGCTGAAGTAATTGCTTGCGAGAATGAGCCTAACCTGTTAAAGATATTGACAGGCAAATGCAAAATTCTCAGAGGCGATTTCCTAAAAGTAACAAGAGAAGATATCAGTCATATCAATGCGATTGTAATGAACCCACCGTTCAGCAATGGTGTAAGGCACGTATTGCATGCTTACGAAATTGCACCTGCAGGATGTCGCATTATTTCGCTTATCAATGCATCAAACCTTAAAAACGACTACAGTGCTGAACGCAAACAGCTAATAACGCTGATTGAAAATCATGGCAGACAACAAGACCTTGGTGATTGCTTCAAACAAGCTGAAAGAACAACGGCTGTAGAAGTAGCCATGATAGTATTACAAAAGCCGGCTGCTGATTACGAATCTGAATTTGAAGGTTTTTTCTCTGAAGATGAAGATGAAGAGTCTCAAGCAAATGGTATCATGCCTTACAATGCTGTTCGTGATTTGGTAAACCGGTATGTGGCTGCTGTAAAATTGTATGATGAGCAATTGAACACAGGTGTTAAAATGCATTCTTTGCTTAACGGTTTTTATGGCAAGGACTTAGCGTTTTCATGCACTCAAAATGGTATTCCAATGCTGAGAAATGATTTCAAAAATTCATTACAACATGCCGGATGGAAATTCATATTTGACAAGCTGAATTTGCACGAACATATTACCCGTGGCGTTAGAGAGGACATCAACAAATTCATTGAGCAGAATAAGAAATATCCGTTTACCATGACTAACATTTACAAGATGATTGAGGTCATTATTGCTACTCGTGGACAAACAATGGACAAAGCCCTGCTGGAAGTATTTGATAAACTAACAATGCACCATGATGATAACCGGTATAATGTTGAAGGATGGAAAACCAATAGTCACTTTTTGGTGAACAGAAGATTTATTCTTCCGGGAATGTGCTATCAGGACCAGCGTTGGCATAAAGGGGAAAGTAAAATACAAACTTCATATGGTAACAATTTCGACTTGATGGAAGATTTGGTTAAAGCCCTTTGCTACATTACCAAAGACAACTACAAAAAACTTGGCTCTCTCAGTAATTGGATTCGATATCCATACAAGGTAGTTACAAATGATGAAGTTACTTATCATGATGGTCAATATAATTTCAGTGGAGCACAGGATAGAAAGGATAAACTTTATGGGCAGGGAATTCAAGCAGAAATAATACACAGCGAGCCAATCTATGGAGAATGGTTTGAGTGGGCTTACTTTCGTGTAAAAGCTTTCAAGAAAGGAACTATGCACTTTGAATTTATTGATGAGGACCTATGGGGCACATTCAATCAGCGCATTGCCAAATTAAAAGGCTTTCCATTGTATGAATACAAGAAGCAAAACAAGTACCAAGACAAGAAAACCGGTAGAGCCGAAGCTGAAACTCACAAGGCTCAGCCAATAACAGTAACACCAAATACTGCTCAACAACAGCAGGTAATGGAAATGATCGAAGAAGAAGATAACTTTTAAAACAAACCAAATGACACTAAAAACTTATTTTGACGGAGTTCAAAAATTCATGCTGGACAATCCGCAGCATTGGCATAAAGAAGTAGTAACAAGTTCAGATGATGAAGGTAACAGCTTTCGCCCGGTAGTATTTTCACCTACAAAGGGCAAGTTTGACGAAAAAGAACAAATGTTCAACAGCGATGTAGAAGATAAACACGTAAACGCAATTTGCATAAACTAAACACTAACTACAAAAAATCGACACCATGTCAGAAAATAATAAAACAATAGGCGCTCTCGATAAATTAATTGAGACAAAAGCTTCGGAACAATTAGATAAAGATATCTATCAATATTTTAACCTTATAAAAGAACATCCTTTATTTCAAGGAATAAAATATGAAGCAGTAAAAAATGGACAATCTACAGATGGAAAAACTCTTTACCTTGAACATCTTCAAGAAGCTTTAGATGCAAGAAATGGTCTTTTTGCAAGAGCAATCAGGACTAAATTACTTGGACAATACAAAGATAAAAAAGCAGAAGAGTTACTTAAGAATTTTGAACAATTAAACAACACACTTAAAGACAAAACATCGTAAAGCCATGCCAAAATTTATTGTACCGGTTAAATTCACGTTCTCGGGAACGTTTACAATCATCGCTGAAACAAAGCAAGAAGCCATATCTAATGTTACCAAACATTGCGGGCTGGTGATAGGTGGTGATATCCACAGCTCTCTCCCATCAGAAAATATTGATTGGGATTTCAATGTTCACCCAACTAAGCGTCTTGGAATTGCAAAGAAACTGCCTGGGAAGATGAAAAGCAAACCGTTTCTATGGGGAAAGAAATTCTGTCATCCTCCTTCTGAAAGTCATCCTATTCATATTTCAGACAAAAACACTACATTATGCGGACGTTCTATGCTTGGAAACAATTATGCAGACCAAACGAATGATAAGGCAACTTGCAAAACCTGCATTGATAAATACGAAGCATCCGAAGGAAACGATATCTTTGACAAACAACTTAAACACGAATAACATGGTGCTCATTGAAAATCCATCGTTAAAAAAAGCTTATCTGAAATCAGTTAAACAGATTTTATACAAGCATCCAATTACGGTTAATTATAAGATTTTGGATAAATTAAACATATCACTAACACAATACATTGTATTGGTGTACTATCGCAATTTATACAAAGCCGGAAGTGGAAAAGAAGGTTCGCTTACTAACTATTACAATGATGCAGAATGTATGAAATTGAATGTTAAAAGTTCAGAAATTGCATTTTTAGATTTGTATACAATGAAGTATATCATTTTAAACAAAGAAACAAAAGAATTTGAAATCGCTAATAAAGTCAATAAATTATTTAAAAAGTATAATGTATGAGCATATTTAAAATCGGGCAGCAGGTATGGTGCCCTAAGCCAATGGGTAACCCCCAGAATTTTGAAGCTAACCACATCTACACAATGCACAAAATCATTGAGCAAGATGAAGCGCATTTCAAAGAAGGGTGGGAACTAAGCAATTCTAAAGGCGAGCTTGTTTTCGCAGAAAAAGACCATGTAAAAAACCTTGAAGATGTTTTTGTGTGTAAATGCTGTGGCTCTGACGAACTGCTGCAGCCGGCACACGTAGATAACCTTGGCAATGTGAGTTTCGCTGAAGTTGTTGATGAAGATGCATTCTGTCCACACTGCAACACTACACAAACAAGTTCGTTTATCTGCAATCTGAAACAATACCTTGAATTTGAGCAATCGGAACATATTCTGGTGTTAGAGGCAGAGCCTTTTGAAGGACTTGAAAGAACAATGGATATCTATGCTAAGAAGGGTACGTTGGTTATGGTAACTGAGAAATCTGCAAAGAAAGGTTACGAATCGGATTCTGAGCATGTGAAAAAACACTTAACTATTGGACAGGTTTATACAGTAGAAAAGACCTTTGTGGAACCTTTTAGTTCTGAAGTATTTTTGGTTGAATTCCCGAACATATTATTCAATACGGTAAACTTTGTTACTATCAGTGATGAAAACGACCAAAAACACGAAGAAAAAGGAATGTTTGCAAATGGTGATTAATTGTGTATATTTGCACCGCTAAACATCACCTGTTTGCCAAAACAGCTATTTACAGCGAGGCTCGGAAAGAAATTTTCGGGCTTCGTTGTTTATATCAAAAATTGATTTATGTTTGCCCCCAGAAAGTCGTATAAATAGAAGCGACCTCTTCAAGGGTTTTAGTCCAGAATTAACCCCTGTGATGTTTAGCAAAATTTCACAAATAATTCAGAGTTACAGTTACCAACACCGTTGACAGTGTGGGCTATGTCGAGAGACTGACAACCCATGACCTTGGAGCAGAAATGTCACAAACAACGGTTGCCGATTTAAAGGGGCGGAACATACGGTATAGTGTAGCATAAAATAGGGTTTTGCTGAAAATTCTACCCTAAATAAATTCATTGGATTGGCACTCCAAGGGATAAAGAGTCTCTATGCCTGAAGATTAAATATTAACTAACAAGACATACCTTTACAAAATGAACATAGACGATAAAGACATACACGATCCACGCAATCCTGTTTATCAGGATGATGAAAAATACGAACCGGAATTATTTCACGAATGTCCTCAATGCAATGGCAAATGTTCCTGTCACGAACAACCTTGCTCTTGTTGTGAAGATAATCAAGAAGAAGGAGAGCCTGTAGTATCACCTGAATTTAAAAACCGCAATAAGAAATGGAAAGATTTATCATTTGAACAGTTTAAACAATTGTGCTATGATAGCAAAGATTCTGTATTTTGGTTTGGTGATGAATTTATTAAACGACAATACGATTCATTGCAACAAGGGAAAGAAGTAAAACTACCAGAATTTAAAAACCGCAACAATGAAACAACTTAGACCATATCAGCAAGAAGGTATTGATGCTGTGATAAATGAATTAACCGGTGGCTGCACTTCACAATTATTTGTGTGTGCAACCGGCCTTGGAAAAACATTCATTGCAACCAAAATACTCAACAACGAAATCTTTAAAAAAGTATTGTGGCTGACACATACCGAAGAATTAATCGACCAAAGTGCAAAAGCGATATTGAATGAAGAGTTTGATGATAAGTCATTGTTTAAAGACATTGATGCATGTGGCAACTTCATTGATTACTTAGACGCTCTTGATGGCAAATCCCCGGATGACCTTTTTGATGGGCTTACCTATACGGAAGCGAGAATAAAAGGGCATATCGGCATTGTTAAGCAACACCGTATGGATGTTGATTGCAAAATCGTAGTAGCCTCCATACAAACAATGGTGCGCAGACTAGATAAGATGTCGAAAAATCAATTCGACCTAATCATTTGCGATGAGGCTCACCTTGCCGTTTCAAACACTTGGAGTAAAACGGTAAACTATTTCAATCCAAAATTATTGCTTGGGCTGACAGCAACCCCTACAAGGTCCGATGGCATGTCGCTTAGCAACTTGTTCGACAAGATTGTCTTTGAACGTGACATTAAATTTGGTATTGAAAATGGTTACTTGTGTGAGATTGATGCGGTACGTATCAAAACAGAGATTAATATTGATGCTGTTCACACATTAGCCGGAGACCTTAACACAAAGGAACTTGAAAGCCTTGTCAATACTCCAGCCCGAAACAACCTGATTGTAGACAAGTACCTTGAATATGCAACCGGTAGACAGGCGTTGGTATTTTGCGTAGATGTGAAGCATGCAATGGATCTTGCTGAAGCCTTTGTTGGTAAAGGAGTAACCGCTAACTTTGTTGTTGGCGACGAGTCGTTATGCCCTGATAGAAAAGAGCGCGTGCAATCATTCCGCAATAAAGAAGTTTCTGTTCTCACCAATGTGAATATTCTTACTGCAGGAGTTGATATCCCAGATACTAATTGCATTATTGCGGCACGCCCGACTAAATCATTGGTGATGTTTATGCAATCTGTTGGCCGAGGAACGCGACTGAAATCTGATGGTGGCAACTTGCTATTGTTAGATATTGTCGACAACACATCAAAGCATGCGCTGATAAATACATGGACACTTGACAGCCATAAAAAACTTGAAGATACCATTTTCATCACCAAAGCGAAGAAAGCTGAATTAATTGAAAAACGAGAGAATAAAAGGAAACTCGAAAGCGTTGTCAAGGTTGATGTTCGCATTAATTTACTTCAGCTGCCGGAACCTGTTAAGCCAATGGGAGCATGGACAAAAGAAGCCCCATCAGAAAAGCAGTTGGAATGGTTGGTGCGTGAAGGGTACGACATTGTTAATAACTCATACAGCAAAGGTCAATGTGCCGAAATCATTGGCGCTCTTCCGGCAACGAAAGCACAACTTGATGTGCTGAAAAGATTAAATTACGACATATCCGCAGGGGTAACACGAAATCAAGCAGGTAAAATCCTGGGCGACTTAACAAAAGAAAAAGAAACACGAATACTTAACAAATCTAAAATCATATGAAAACTTACGAATTAAAAATTATTGTAGACAGTGAAAACAAAAAACTAAGCCTTGAGCAAGGCACGTCAGATCCCAATGCAATAGTAGCGGTTTGCTTTAATCAAACGCTGGCTATTATACAGCAGACTTATAATAAAGAAAAAGAGCAAGGCACAAAAACATCAGACCTTGCAAGTCTATTGAAAACAATACATGTGCTTGGAAAATTTACAAGCTTTTACGAAGATGCGGCTTTTGAAGAAGCAGAAAAAGAAGTATCGCCATTGAAAGCTGTCAAAGACACGGACATTAACTAACACGGGTTTTTCTATTATTTTAAAATATACACTTATGGAGCAAGAATTTTCAAGTAAAAAAACAGGACCGGTGATAAAGGAGTTTATCACCATTAACAATCGTATCAGGCTTCAATTAAAACTGACAATGGAAGACTATGTATTGTATGATACAATAGCAGCTTTGCGTGAAGCCGGCAAACCATTGTCAAAAGATATTCTGTATCAACATACAGGTATTCCACAAGAATTAATCAAAGGAAAAATTGAAAAAGGACTAATCACTAAAATGTTAGTTGAAAAAACTGTGGGTGCTAAAAAAATCATCTGCACTTCAGATGTGTGGAATGAAAAATTTAACACGATGAAAGACTTTGACTCTGATGAATCTCTAAGTCCGGGGCTGTGGCAAATTTTCCTTAAACGCGGTAACAAGCAAGCAGCTATTGTGATGTTTAAAAAAGCAATCAAAGTAGTTCCGATTGAGTTACTAAAAGAAAAAGCAACCCAATACATTGAAAGTAAAGATGGCGAAGAAATGAAGCATATAATGCACCTTTCTACGTGGCTCAATCCAATGTACAAACACTGGGAAGATGAAATACAAGTAGGTAAGCTTGAATCTAAAAAGGTACACGATGGCGTCTGGGGAGCATAAGAAAATCAACTATAAGCCGTTTGTTCCTGATAGAGTACCGCCACAAGTTCTCGAAATTGAAGAGGTTGTATTAGGCTCCCTGTTGTTAGAATCTGAATCTATCATCAGGGTTGCGGATACACTAAAGCCTCAAATGTTTTACAAGGTAGAAAATCAATACGTTGCTGAAGAGATACTTAATCTGTATCGCAATCAGCAGAAGATTGATATTCTTACTGTAACGCATGCATTAAAGAAAGCAAACCGTTTGGATGCTGTTGGTGGTGCATACTATATAGCTAAGCTGACAAACAGAGTTGTATCATCACATCACCTGGAAGATCACGTAGCAATACTTATTGAAACATTTATCAAACGTGAATTAATTCGTATCGGTTTGGTGATGGGCAATCAGGCACACGATGACGAGTTGAGCACAGAACAAATAATGAATGCCGCCATTGCTGATTTGTATACTCTTACGGGTATTATGGTGAAGAAAAACTATGAGCACGTATCTATCATCATTGACGGAATTAAAACGCACAATGAAGAACGTATAGCTAAAAATGAAAGCACATCTGGACTTTCTTCAGGATATGTTTGTCTTGACAGAATTACTAACGGCTGGCAGAAGCCCGACTTAATCATCCTTGCAGCGCGTCCGGGAGTGGGTAAAACATCTTTGCTGTTAAGCATAGCACGCAATCAGGCAAAAAGCAAAATACCGGTTGCTATATTTTCATTGGAAATGTCATCCGAGCAATTGGCGACACGACTAATATCCATTGAAAGTGGTATTGACTTTACAAAAATCAGGGATAACAACTTGACTGCTCTTGAAAAGAGTACCGTAAGTAGCGTTTCTGCTCAAATAGCGAATTATTCATTGTGGATAGATGATACAAGCAAACTTAACATACTTGAATTTGCTGCCAAAGCTAAGCGATTAAAGCAACAGCATGGCATTCAAATGATATATGTTGACTATTTGCAGTTGATGACAGCCAACAGCGGTAAAACGCTTCAGAGCAGAGAGAATGAAATCAGTGCAATATCGCGTGAATTGAAAGCCGTTGCCAAAGATTTGAACATACCGATTATGGCGTTATCTCAGTTAAGCCGGGAAGCTGAAAAGCGCAAAACGCCAAGACCCGTACTTTCAGACCTGCGTGAAAGCGGAGCCATCGAACAAGACGCAGACATTGTAATCTTCATTTACAGGCCGGAATACCATGGAACATTTGTAGATAAGGCAAACAATGATTTGCGCGGTAAGGTAGAAATCATATTTGCAAAACACAGAAACGGTGACCTCACATCTGCTCACATGGAATTCGTGAAAGAGCTAACACTTTTCAGGGAAGCAACCAATGCAAAAGAGCATGAATTTCAAGACAATTCACTGGGCGAAGAATTTTAACACTATCAATAACTAATCAATAAAAATCATGAAACACTTAGTAAACAACTCGAAAGAAATGAAAACAGTAGTAGAAACCTTCATTATTGAAGAAACAGCACCATTAATTTACGAAAATGAGCAGCTTGACAAATGGAATGGGTACGTAGCCGCATTAGGATTGGAAGGACAGACAAAAATTGTCAAAAAAGACAAGTCACCCATACCATTTATGCACTTAAAAACATCTCACGAAGTAATGTTTAAAACATTATGCCCTAAAGAAGTTGATATCAAAGAATACGATATTACACCTATTCCTGTTGAGATACTTGACTTGGTAGCATTATCCGTTAAAGAAGAGTATTTCGACAGAATACAAATATGGTATGATGATAAAAAACCAGACCCTGTATGTGTTGGAATTATCAGCGATTTCTACATTTACAGCTATCAAGGCGTTCCCCGTGAATTAGTAGGAAAAACAGTAAAAAACAGAGATGTAGCCATGGCAATGGTGAAAGCTATTGTTCCTGATTTTGAGGTAGGGAGTAGCATCGGATGGAGTACAAATCACAAAACGTATTTGATTGGCAAATGGGGCGATGTTAAACACTCTTTTGAAACATTGAAGCAGATGGCTATGAAACGTTTCAAAAACGAACTAAGCATAGACTTGAAGAATAACTTGAAGAAAGTACAAACAGCTATTGCTGATATTGATGAAACAGTAGAGCAAAAATTTGAATAATGCCATTTGTTTCCTTGCACATTAAACCATATCCGGGGGGATTCCAAAACATCCCTCCGGCTATAGTTCTTTGCTATCATGATGGAGTGTACGACTCTGGGCTACTAAGACCTCTTATTCAAAGGAGGATTACTGATACGTGGTTGGCCCAAAGAGAATGTACCGAAGAAGAGCGTGATGCAGAAGGAAGTAAGTATCGTTACAACTTCATGCAATACGTAAGCTGGCAACGCTTTTTGAATGATGAACGCAAATGGACTACTGACGAAAAATGGTTTGCTAAAATTGCTGAAATACGCAAAGCTTATCCAAAGTTTGAAACACCAGAAATAGAAGAAGATTTTACAATTAATCCAAATCAATACACACAAATAAATACACAAATAACTACACCAATGAGTAACACATTAATCGAAAAGGTAGAAACCTTAAATGAAACAGAAATCCAAAGTTTAGCCGCGGCAAAATTTGGTAAAGCTCTTGAAGTTCTTACAAAGCTATCTGAAGAAGCAAACACAGTAACAGTTGTTAATAATGATCAGTTATCAGAAGTTGCAAAAAACTACCTTGAAAGGTTACGCAATGCAAGATTGAAAATTAACAATAAAATCAAAGAAGTAGATGCACCGTATGCTTCTATGTCCAAAGCGATACGCGCCACCGGTAATCAAATGCTTGTACTGATAACACCAGTTGAAGAACAGCTGAAGTCATTGCAAGTAAATTGGCTTAATCAAAAGGAAAGAGAACGACTGGCAAAACTGGAAGAGCAGAAGAAAGCTGAACTTGCAATTGCTAAGGAAAAGCTTGCTCTTCAGGAAAAATTGACAGAATTGGGCAACAAATTAAAGGAGTACGGAACCAATGCTCTTGTGGATATTACAAGTTGCGAAACTGACGAGCAGTTAAAAAACATGTTTGCGAAATACGTAAAAGGATTTCCGGGCGAAGATGTTTGGCAAGAAGTAAATACTGAAGCATTGAATGTTTTGGAGTTGATTAGAAAGACAGGCAGAATACAACGCAATATCATTCTGTATGAAATCCAATTATCTTCAGCCACGGCAGATCAGAAGGTGGAGATTGAAACTAATCTCGCTACCCAGAAAAATGCTATCGGTGACGTATTTCGTCAATACAATGTAGAGGTGAAGAAGCAGTTGAATTCCATTGATGATAAGATACAGGAGAAGAGCAACGAGTTTACAGAGGAAACTGCGCTTATCATTGATGAAAAAATTGACAATTCAAAACAGACTGAAGGGCTTAGAAAAACATGGGCGTATGAAGTAGTTGATATGGCTGCTGTTCCGGATGAATGGAAAGTCGTATCATTGTACAAAACGCAAATTGACGAATACCTTAAAAACAACAAGAAGAAGCTCCAAGACGGAGAAATAATAAATGGCATTAAATTTTACCAAAAAACAGGTCTTTCGGGAAGATAATCCTAAAAACCACAAAGAGGCAATCAAAACGATTGCTGATGATATCAATGTCGATGCCAACGAAGGAGAGCGACTTATACAAGCATTTGTGAAGTTGCTCTCCATGGCAATCCTGGACAAGCGAAAGATTAAAATTACATCCATAGGAGTGTTCAGGAAAAAGACAAATCAGAAAAAAGCAGAAAAAGTATTTCATTTAAAAAAGAAACCAAAAACAGTGAGTGTTAAATTATAATTGTATATTTGTGCAATTCGTAATTATTCAATCACACTAAAAACAAAACACAAAATGGCAAAAGCTACACTAAATGACAAACCGCAATTCGCGTTACCACCAACAGGAACTACACTTGCAAGATGTTTCAAAGTAATTCACCTTGGAACACAACAATCAGATTGGAAAGGAAAAGTAAAAATTAAGCCCTGGGTTAAGGTAGGGTGGGAACTTCCTTTATTACTTCACTCTTTCGGTGAAGGACAACCTGAAAAACCATTTCGCTTAACACGTAAATACCCCTTCACAATTTTTGAAGGCTCAAATTTCCGTAAATTAATCGAAGCATGGGGAAACAGACAACTTACCGAATCGGAAAAAACAAATGGTTTTGACCCAAAGGTATTACTGAACAAAACATGCCAGCTTACCGTTGCTATTGAAAAAGGTACAGACGGAAACCAATATGCTGTTCCAAGCAGTATCGGTCCTCTGATGAAAGAAATGAAAGACAAGGCGAACAACATTGTTCAGCACGCTCAAACATGCCCGCCATTGATTTCCGGCATTGTTTATTTCGATCCTGAAAACCCTGAAACATTTGCAGCATGGGAATTACTTACTGATGCTGAAAAAGCAGAAATTCGTAAAAGCCCCGAATACAAACTTAACGCAAGGGAAATAGAGCCATCTGCGGCTCCTGCACAAACAGGTGTGCCAGTCGCTTCCTCTGACGATATTGACGATAAAGAATTTTAAACTAAAAGGGGGCAAGCGTAAAACCTTGCCCCTTTTTAATTCTCATGCGTTATAAAGCACAGGTAAGAAATGGTGTTGCAATGCCTTACAAACCCAAAGCTTACCAAGAAGAACTAAAAGCCTATGAAGGACTTGACATTGATATCGACATTAAACCGCACGACCCAGAAGCATCAAAGGATCAGTGGGGGTATTATTGGTCAATACTAAAGTGGGCTGTAACAAATACGGAGGCGTATGCCGGAAACACATCAAAAGTCCTTGACAAAGAATTTTGTAATATGTTTCTTGCATTCAACAAAATGATTATTTTAAATGGTGTAACAGAAGAAAGGAGCTTTGTAGAAAGCAAAAGTTCATTAAAGAAAGCTGATGCTGCATTTTTCATTCAACGGGTGATACAAGAAGTAGAAACCTTTGCCGGAGTGCAAGTGCCACCGCCAAAACATGCCATTGAAGAAAAGTACAGGACAGTAGTTAAAACAACAGTAACAGAAATAGACGATAATTCATTTTGAGAAAACACAATAAGTGCGTGCTTCGCTCCAACAAGGATATTAAGGACTACATTCTAATGCGAATGGATGAACTTAATTTGACTGCTGATGATATTGTCAGGGAAGCACGTACTTATCGTTTAAAGATTACCAATTCATCGTTCTCCCGCTGGATAAACGCAGAAAAATACCAAGAGGGCATATTAACTCAAAAGCAGATATTGTGGCTTTGTAAACGCTACGGTGTGTCTGTCCTGATAGTTATATCCCTTGACAAAGATTTTGATACTGTCAAAGCAGCCGGTGTAGCCGAAAAATTTATTCAAACCTTTAACACTAAATACTAATGAGTGAAAAGAGATTACAAGTAGCCGTGTGCGACTATTTGAAAATACAATACCCCCGTATCATATTCAGCTGTGATTTATCATCAGGCATGAAATTATCAATAGGGCAAGCTGTTCAGGCGCAAAGAATGAGAAGTTCCCGTGGCTTGCCTGACATTATGATTTTTTATCCTAATCATGGTTACCACGGATTGTTTATCGAATTAAAAACAACAAGCCCATTTTTGAAAGATGGCATTACTTTAAAGTCAGATGTTCACCTTACAGAGCAAAAGGCGATACTGGACCAATTGACAGCTTTAAATTACAGGGCTAAGTTCGGTGTTGGCTTCGATCACTGTAAAGAAATTATCGACCTTTACCTTTTGAAAGAATTGTAATTTATGGAGACTAAAATACAGACATGGAAAGAATATCTTGCCGAGGAATGCAGTAAGGAATACTTTTTAAAATTGAAAAGCTTTATAGCTGAAGAAAGAAAGACTAAATTGATACACCCTACTCCAGACAAATTGTTTGCTTGCTTTAAACAGACAGAGTTAAGCAACACGAGAGTTGTAATAATGGGAGCAGAACCATATCCATCAGCAAACTATAATGACGGCTTAGCATGGTCAACCACTAACTACAATAGACCGGCTTCCTTAAATAATATCTTCAATGAAGTTATTAGTGATTGGGCCCCAAACTTTGTAAACGCGTTCAATCTTGCGTTTAAAACAAACGGCTTAAGCTCTTGGGCTAAGCAAGGAGTATTACTCATGAACGGCTTATTAACTGTTGAAGATTTAAAGCCCGGAAGTCATCAGAATAAAGGATGGGAAACATTTACGTCTAATACCCTGTCAATGCTTTCTAAAGAGAAGGAGCACCTTGTCTTTATTTTCTGGGGAAACAAAGCACAGCAATATAAAAGTTCAGTTGATGGAAAGAAGCATCTTATATTAGAGGCTGGACATCCTGACCCCAAAAGCAAAAACGCTTTTCGCGATTGCAAGCATTTTACCAAATGTAATAACTATCTTAACAAACACTTTTTAAACATCAAGCCGGGAATAAACTGGTTCACTTTTAATAACTAAACAAAAACAAAAATCATGGAAAAATCACTAATTGACAAATCAAAAGACCATTTAAACAAAGAGACAGCTTTTTCAGTAAGACCGGATCAGGTTGAAAAAGAAATTCAACGCTGCCCAATTCAAGCAAGAAACAACAGGTTAATACTTATGCCTTTCGTTCCTCCGAAACAAACAGATTCGGGAATATTGGTAGTTCAACCATTTGTTCCTGAACTTAAAGTAGGTGATGCCAAACGTGATGACTTACGTATCACAGAACCATCGGCTGACAAAATACCGCTTGGGTGGGTAGTATCACGTGGGCCCGAAGTAGACCCTGAAATAAAAATAGGAGACCTTGTTTCCTATGCAGGATTTATCCATGTCATTCACCTTAACAGAAAAGAATACCTTTCTATCTGGGGAAACACAGATGTGATTGGAGTTATCGACAGAAGTAAGATTGAGTGTTATTGGTAAATTCTGTCACAAATATCCCATATAATTGTGACAAGCCGGTGGCGAAAGCTGCCGGCTATTTTTTTATCCTAATTTTCTGCGAAAGGGAAATGCGAAAAGCATACTTATCCTGACCGGTTGCCAATGCGTAGGTGTTATATCCTATGCCAATCATAGTTCCTTTCTTCATAGCAAATGAGAGTTCAGGGCTAATACCATAAAGACCATTAGCCCCGGCTTCAATCGAAGCGCCAACATATAGCTTGTTCCTGTTCGGTGGATTGTTCACAATAGTAGTTTGCGAAACAGGGAATCTTAACTTATAGCTTAACTTCCTTCCTACGATACTGTTTTCTGTTAGTGTATCAATAGTAGTAATCTCAATGCTATCATCTGAAGATGTAGTCTTTTGCGTTCTTATTTCATAGTACCTGGAGAATATTTCCTGAAGCACTTGGCGCAGAAGTACAGTGTCTTGCGATTGCAGTATCTGAAGTTGCGCAGGAGGTATATTAATCTCGCCAGCGCGATAAACTACCGGTTTTTCAATCGTTGAATTATTGATGCTCTTTGGCAAGCTGTCGTAGCGTAGAACTACTTCTATTTTTTTTTCTTCCTGAACAGGTCCTTTGCGAAATATGAAATATCCAATAACACCAACACAAAAAGCCAATAACACATAAAGAGGAATTCTTTCATAATTATTCATTACTTACTTTTTAAAATTAATGCAGGCTTTCAATCAACGACCTTGCCCTACGTATTTTTTAAGCGTTTCGTGCTTATTCCGATGTTTCTTAGCAACGCCTTTCTTCTTTACTTTGATGACGCGCTTTCTTAAAACCTCTTTATTTTTTGCCATAAATTATATAATTCCGCAGATTATCATTATTAAAACAGATATCACCATGACCAATATCTCAACAGTTTTTGCTTTAAAATACGGCTTGTCCATTGCTACCACTCTTTAAGTAGTGTGTAAGTGAAGAAACCTTTTGATGTGTCTTTGCACGCTTTGAGTAATAAAGCAAAATCAATAGGATTGGCTATTACTTGACAGCCGGCAGACCACCTTCCAACTAAAACACTTGTCCATTTATCATTCGCCCTGTGGATATCCACACGACAATCAGCGGGCGCTGTAATCAGATCCCCCGCCTCTTCATATATTTCGTCTTTGTCATTATCACGGTAACCAAGTAAAGTGCTACACTGGATAAGTGCTTCTTTCCCTTTGTGCAAACCGAGCTTGAAACAATTTATGTATTGCTTATCCGCTGCAAGTATGAATGTTCCCTTTGGGTTCATCGGTGCCAAGAGATAATCTTTCCCTGGGTTTGTAGTGCACCACATAGCATCACCTAAAATGTTGTGGTCTTTCATAATGTAGAAACTATCGTCAAACTTATCCGGAATACTTGTGTGAGAGCGAACACCGACTAAATGGAAGTCGGGTATTGTTAATCCTAACAATGCCATACGAGCTTCAATTTCCTGAGCGTTGTACTTCTTAATCATTTGCCGTATATTTTTTTAAGATAATCTTCCAATAAAGTAAACAGTTTCTTTCCAACAAGCCCGGCAAAGCCGCCAACAACACCGAGCGCAAACACACCGGCCGTCTTGACTAAAGCATCTGCTGGGTGCAACTGCAGAACAATTATTGAAACCATAAGATCACCGCTTACAAAAGCAATGATGTCGTCAGAGTGAAACGATAGGTAATCGCATAGACGTTGTAACATAGCTATTCTTCGTTAGTAGTTGATGGAAAAAACTTATCTTTTAATTCATGGAATTTTTTGTAGAAAAATACCATTACCCAATCAATGAAAAATCCGATTAGAAATGCAAAGCCGAGCGTGAGCGTTTGCCCCATCAGCTCATTGCCAAAACGAGCATACACAAAAAGAATAATCATGCCCGAGATAAATCGTTTTGCATTATCTTTCAGGAAGTACCACAAATCCCACTTCAAAGGAGTTTGATTGGTTTTGTCTTTTGTTCCTTTGAGCGAATATAGTATTGCGTTTAGCGTACCGCCAACTATCGCTATTATCCAGGAGGCAATGAGGAAATTAAGATCAACATCCCCAAGTAATTGTTGTGTAATTAAGTTGTGGTCAATCATGGCGTAAAAGTTTTATGCCGTAAATATAAAAAGGTTTTATTTATTGTGATTATGAATTTTGATGAAATTCCAAAATTCAGGCTCGAACAGTTCATAATTAATCATATCCCAATTCTTCCACTTGATGTAATTAAATGAAAGTTGCTCCCTTTTGCTATACTTCAACATCTCGCTAAACCAAAGCTGCCCGAATTCGCGCATACGTGATGTGTTCTTCCGTATCATAAACCCACACCCTACCATTCCTGAATGTAAAGGATACTCTTCGTCAAAATACGCTTGTATTTGTTTACAGATAATAACAGGATCATCTTTCTTGTATTGAATATTTGTCAGTGCTTCATCATAAAAGCAATCCCGAACAGTAGAGCAAAGCAGTTTTATATCGTAGTTGAACTGTATCGCATTGAAATCAATTGAATGCTCTATGCTCGCATCCATTGTAATGTAAATATCTGCGCTAACAAATCTGTGCGGTTGTGTTTTTACAAAAGACGACTTTCTCTTATCGTCAAGTTCATCGGCAAATAGTGGATAAATTGGCTTTATTAGTTCAGTGCCTGGGTGCTTATCGGTGACAACGAAATATTCCCAACCCTCACTAATGAAGCCCGGATCCTTGAGAGTATCATAATTTCCGAACAATGGTATGAGGCAGACTTTTCTCACAATTTTGTAAATAAAAAGCTTTGGTCAAAAAACTCAATAGGCAAACTGTGAATAAGAGCAAACTCATCGACAGCTTTCCTTACACCAACAAACACTTCATTTACATAATCATCACCACCAATCATGCCACCCGGTTTAATTTTTGGGTACCACAATTCAAGCTCTCTGGATAAATGTTCGTAGCCGTGGTCATTGTCAAGGTAGACGAAATCAAGTGAATTATCATCGTACATCTTGACAGCTTTAAAGGTTGACTTCTGAACGATATTCACTTGCGGAATTAATAATTCTGCAGAACGTAAATTATTGACAATCTTATCTACAATATTACCACCATGATCACGAATGAAATCATGCACATAACCATTTTCAAATTTCCCCCATACATCAATAAGTTCAAAATATACAAACCGGTTTCAGGCAATACACAGTTATTTATCACTTGGTCTTTCCTAAATCCTTTCTCCTCTGATAAATCAAATCCCTTTATTGCATATTTTTCACTTTGTTCTCCTCTTAATATTTTGTCGCTACTTTCGTGTGGCACAGTTCCGATATTGAAGTTTGCCCAAAACAAATGCCTTCCAACTTTCTTTGCAGGTATCAATGGCTCATAGTATGGAGTAACATTTTCAACCACCCAAAGCCCTTTAAAAAAGTTATCCAAAAAAATTATTTCCTGATATAATCTCATATCGGGATATTTGGGCTTTCTTCTTCTTTCTCCTTCTGCATTTGCGAAGTTGATTGATATTTTACTATGTGTCGGGCAAGGCGGTGAAGCCCAAATAAAATCGTATTCCTCGTAATGGTTCAGCAAATAATCATGGGCATCGCAAACTATTACATTGTCGTTTGGATGAAACTTTTTGTAAGTGGCTGCAATCGCTTCATTGTATTCAACGGCTGTTACATCGCAATCTTCCCATAGCTTACGGTTACCTCCTATCCCTGCATATAAATTCAGTATTCTCATTTTAATTTTTTAAAAATTTTCCCTCCTTTAAAAAAAGAAAAGAAAAAAAGGTTTGTCGCTTCGTATTAACTTTAGTGCAAGCTACTTCCGGTAACATCGGGTTTAATGCAATTTGCATTTTGATTTTTCTATTTTTTAAGTTTTGTAAAATGCAAACTGACATAAACCCGTAATCGTTAGTGGCAATACTTGACGTGCTTCCGTAAATCATTTGGTAGTTGATAAACGGTCATCAATCTATTGTCGCAAAAGAAAAATATGTTTTCCCCATAAATTCTTACGTTGTTGCAATGCTTGTAATTATACCAAAGTTTTGTCAGGTATCTCATTAAACTACCTTTTGTGTCCTTGTGTTTTATACCTTCTAAAAAAGCCTTTTCAGCCATTTTATCCAAAACTTTTGACTTCCATTTTAGCCTTTCTTTTGCTCTTTCGTATGCGTGTTCCGTGATTAGTATGCCGGTAACACTATTTCTTTTTGTAAACATATTTCTTCTTAAAGTCCTCTGTTGTTTCAATACATACTTTCGCACCTTTGTTCAATGCTTCCCAGCTATCTTTGCTCATAATCAAATCGGCTGTATGGTCTTTGCCAATTCCAATTACAACATTTACGCTTTCAACAAAGAACTCTGTTTTAAAACCTGCTTTATTTACTGTAATGTTTGCCTTTGGGCTAATCTTAATTTCTTTTCCCAATCGCGTAAATCTTTCAATTTCGTATTGGTAAGTTCTTGTGGCTTTTTTGCCTTCAGGAGTAACCATTTCTACTCCTATTGTTTTATTTGTTTTTGTCATTTTAGTATTATTTTTAAAGATTAAGCCACAAAACTACAAAAACAAATACAAAATACAAAATCCACGCACAAAAGTTTAAAAATTATTAAATTAAAACTTGCTCACACACAATGCCAGCGCACACCCATAACAGCACCTTAAATGCAACCACCCCAACGCACTGGCTTTGCTTCGTGGCAGCGTTAAACTGCAAAACGTTAGCGGTAATTTAAGCCACAAACCAACTGCTCGGTAAGCAAACTTCACCACCAACTAATTCTATTTTTTCAATAAACTCTTCCAATGTTGCTCCTGCTTGTATTGCAATTTCTACTTTTGAACAACTTGATGAACGCAACCATATTGGGTTACCGTCACCATGTTTGAATATACTCCTGTTACAAGATCGTAAACTATTGCATTTACGGTTGAAATTAATGTTGCAGGATTAACATTCACTGTTGTTTCATAAATACCGTTTGTGATGTTAGTTGGTAATAAAGCTCCACCTGTTGACAATGAAGTTTCAGGGTCAAAGGAAATGATAGCATAACTACCTGAACCGTTTACTATATAAAACTTACCGTAAATTGTCGGTTGATCGCCATCACAATTAAAGTCAACTTCTATCAGTATTTTTTCTTCATTTTCACAGCATTCTAATTTTGTATCAGGCAAGTCGCTAAGATTACTGCAGAAGCCAAGTTCATTTTTTACTTTTTGAACAATACCTTCAACCTGAAGATATGTTAAACAGCGTACAACTTCCTTACCGGTTTCATCGGTTTCATATACATAACCTTTAATAGCCCACAGCCAGCCGGTAATAAGCAGAAGTTTTTCCCGTAACGCAGGGGCACACGGGTCACACTGTTTTTCCAATTCATACAATCGCTCACCTTCCCGCGCAAGGCAGCAAGTAGCAATCATGTGGAAAGTGTTTATCTGCTCTGTTCTAAGCATTAGTACATTGATAAAGCTAATACATCCATGCGTTCTGCTTCTCCTTCAGCACTGATAAAACCATAAACACCGAATATTGCTTCACCTGCAGGGATATTTGCAAGCGTTCCAAGGTCAAGTATTTGATATCCGTTAGTATTTACGCTTGTAGCAGAACCAATAACCTGATTGTTTGTTATGTCTTTTACAAAAACAGTTCCTGTCATTGTAAAATCAGAATAAGCATCAACGGCTATTTTTATTTTGGTAGGCGGTGAAGTCCATAATGTTGAACCTTCATAAATGAAATGACCAATTAACTTTTGATTTTGTTGTGCGGTTGAAACCCTTGAATATGGCGCCCATACATCAGCGCCTATATTATTCTTGTAATAATTAGAAAAAGTGATGTCGGTTTTATTTTTCGATGGTCCAGCAGGTCCAGGAGGTCCAGCAGGCCCAACTATTCCTTGCGGGCCGGTTTCACCCGTATCACCTTTCGGGCCTTGTGGTATTAACCACGGGCCACATCCTGCACAGCTTGAAGTTCCACAATTTACACACATTGTTTTATAGTTTTAAAAGGTTAATGACATCCGCAATCTTTGCCTGAACAGTATAGTTTTAGTTTTGCAAGCTCTTTGGTTGCACCCGGTTCATTTCCACAGCATATAGCAGCCTGAAGAAAGTTCCATGCAAGGAAAGCATTTGCAGCAAGTGAACGTTTTGTTCCTTTTTCACAGCAACCACAATCATCTTCATTTGTAGCATCACTTAAAAGCTTTTGAACGCAACAAGATGTGTTGCAATCCCAAAAGAATTTCTGAGAAGTGCTGTATATAAAAGGAGTCCATGTAGAGTGATCTGAGCCGCCTGCCATAACACCGATTTGAGTTAAAGGACTTGTTGCTATTTCAACAATAAGACCATTTGCTGAAGAGCCGGTACCCGGTGGTGCTACAATAATGAAAGGCGCATCACCTGTAAATGGTTGAAGAACATATCCAGAACCATAACTAATTAATGCAAGAGCAAGAGCATCGTACAATTCCTGTACTGTAGGGGTTGGTGGTATTACCGGATAATCATTAATTTGAACACCGCCAACATAGAAAATCGTATTCAATTCAACTTCGCCCGGTATTGTAAAGGTTGCCAATACTTCATCACCTGTTCCATGCTGACCTTCTATTGTGTATGTAAATGTTCCCCAACCATCTTCAAAAGTTGTCAAGCCGAACATTGCAGGAGTTAATGGTATTTGATTTCCGTATGCTATCATATCCATATAATCGGATAATTGTATAGGTACACGTATTGGTACAGTTGTGTTTGGGGCAAGGTAATCTACATAAACAGATGTTACTTCTTCTGGCACCACTGTTTCCTCACCGTAGCCACCTGTATTCATTGGCGGTATGTAAATGCCGGATGTATCATTAAATAATAACATCCCTGTAACACAATTTTTGCAAAGCTTAGCTGCAAGTATAAATTCAGGATCAACAATAATAGCTGAATTGCTTTGACCTGGATTACCTATAGATGGTATTGAATTATTTGTTGCCATGGTTCAAAAGTATTAAAAATAAAAATAAAAAAAATAAAAAATCTCCACTATTTATGAGCCGCCTTCCATTTTGCAATACTTGCCTTTCTACGTTTTACTTTTGGCTTGACGATATATCTCTTTACAAGCCCGCCTCCAGGCATTAAATCGTAGAACTCTTTCCATGCTTTGTAATCTCCCGCAACACCGTATGGTGACATATTATTCTCATACTTAGTACCGCCAATAACGGCTTGTCCGAATTCCCAAAGGTTAATAACGGTATCAATCACAGGTAACCCACTTGCCAATATCCTTTCTATCGGTATGCTCGGATCGCCACTTTCGGTTAATGCCTCCATTATTCTCCTAACTGCATAGCCAGCTTCTTCCGATGTAATTTTGCCATCATCATCATCATCAAACATTGATAGCATAATTTGCTTTGCAAGGTATACCATTAATATAAGTCTCATCAATTTTATGACTGCTTCCTTTTCTGCTGCGGAAATAGCTAAATTTTTCTTTTCTCCTGCAGTAAGGTTTTTGGTAAAGGTACGCTTGATAACTTTTTTAGCTATTAAATATTGAGCATTAACCACACCAACTTCTGTCAAACTCTGCATGGTTTTAGTTTTACCAAACAAATCGGATATAATAGGACCGTGCACCCAATTCAGCAGCGTTGACATAGAACGAATTTCGTGCTGTGATTGATAACGCATTTTTGAAGACTCCGTATAAGGACCATTTCGCTTGAAGATTTCTTTTGCAATCATATTTATCTTCCCTGGGTTTATTCCTTCTTTGCCTTTCATAAGCTGACCATTATCATTGTATGAATCATATTCCTCGTCAGTTATATGATACATTATTTGCGGCAACTGTATTAAATTCTCGCCTATAATCATTGGTGCAAATAATATATTTTGCACATAACTCATTGTTTGTTTTGCAGTAGAAAAATCATTCTGACGCTGAATGTTAATGATACCAAGATTTTTTATGATGGCATGCGTTTTCATGAATTTCTTAACCACTCCAATGAAATTTATTGGTAGCCCTGTTTTTTTATCTACAATACCTGAAAAGCCCCAACGTAAATAATTTGATAGCGGAACAAGTACGCCAGACACACCCTTATCTTTCAAGAAAGCAATGTAACCGGAAGTCACGTTTCCTGCTTGTGCATAAGGATTGAGTGCCATAAAACGGTATATCGTTAAAGTAGCGAGCCAATCAAGGACTGTTGCGATTACGGCTGGAGTTGATTGCGACCTGCGAATTTTATAAATCTTAAAATCCATTATGTCTTGAATAGCCTGAGCCAACAATCCAGCACCTTTCGAGTCGATGCGGTTTTTGATAAATGAAAGCGCTATCATTTCGCGTTCCATTTGTTTTCGATATACAAGTCCGTGGTAATAGTTAGCCAGAGAATCTTTCATATTCTGCGTACGATACTTGCTTCGTGTCAGCGGAGCACCATTTGGTATCATTTCCTTTGGAGCCATTACAATATTTCCGGCATGGTCTTTTGTCCATCCATGCTCACTCTCTTTTGCAGCTTCCAATATCTTTTGTGCCTCTTGGCGATAGTGGCTAATTTTTATTCCACCAACGATAGAACGGGTTGTTCCTATTAAGTAGGAGCCCTTCTTCATTGACAATAATTTTTGTCTTTTTATCTCTTTGTATGTACTAAAATCATCCGTCACTTGACCGGTAACAGGATCTGTTATCTTGCCTGTTTTTAAAACTATTTTGTCAAGGAAGTATTCATCGTCAGCTTCTTGATAAAAATAATCGCGTGCGCTATATTTATAAACGATTGAAGTAATATCTTCTTTGCTTTGTGGAACAGAATAGAATGTTCTGTCATAAACGCTGAAAGGGCTCAATTGTGCCATTTTAAGAAAATGAACACTTAGAAAATAATTCAACGCCAAACCTTCCAAACCTTTATTTATTGCATCATACCTCGAGTCTGTTTTGGGTATATTTTTTATATCTTTCAATATAATGTGAATCATCACAGCAGTATCATGCTTATCTTCAGGTGCTTTTCTTTTTTTATTAAAAGCTGCAATTTCTTTACTGTATCCATCTTTTATTGCATCGAAGTAGTCTTTACCTTTTGTTGCTTGCCTTTTAATAAATCCAGCTTTTTCAGCTACTTTATTTGGTCCTTCGCTATCGTAGCTTGGAAAATTAACATGGGCGAAATATTCAGCTTCGTTATCATTTTTGTCCTTAATACGAACAATAGCTTTTTCTGATAAGCTCGATGTATTCTTTTTATACTTTCCATCAAAAGCATCCTTAGCGTACAAATCAGAAACGCCACGGAACGCTTTGGCTGCATTAAGATATTCTGGTGTTGTTCTGCTTAATGTAGAAATGTGCATTTCAAAAATTCGTGCTACTATTTCGTTTGTAACAACAGCTGTCTTTTTTTCTGTTTTTAAAGTTTTAATTTCATCAACATAAAGGTCTTTTAATTTCCCATACAGTTCTGCGGCAGCAGCCATGTATTCCTTTTCCTTTTTTATTTGTTCCGGCTTCAGATGTTTTTCTACTACATCAAGAAGTTCAGTTGCAATCTTAATATCTTCCCTTGCCGCAGACGACTTTTCTTCTGATGTATGCTTAACTCCTTCATTTACTATTTGCAGTAATTGTATTGCATTGTCTGTCATGAAAAGCGGACTAGTATAGTATCGATCCCACATGCTCATATCATCTTCCTTGATTGCGTTATCACGTAAATCTTGCAATTGCTGAACATAATGTGTAGCCGCCACACCCCTCATTCTCTTTTTGCGAGTATCAACACCTTCTTCGTTTTCAATTTTTAATCTGCTGTGCACCCATCGAGAAAATAATTCACCACGCATTACTCTCAATATGTGATTGTCGCGCTTTTCATTATTATCTTCTAATCGGGATATGATTTTACGGATCTCCTGACCACTAATCACTTTTACTGATTTGTAATCAGGGTATTTTTTTTGGAGCTGTTGAATATATTTGTGATTCTTCTTGTAAATCTTATACTCTCTATCCAGAATTGTTTCATTGTAATCAGATTTGGTTGTGAACAAACCTAAAGATGCGGTGGCATTTTGTGTGCTAAATCGCGCAGCAATAAATTCAGTAAAAGATAACTCAATGTCTTGGTTTAACGCCTGACTAACATCACCCTTTTTTATACCATAATTGTAATATTGCCAGCCCCAAAAATCAAGTTCGTCAAATTGAGCACTTAACTGTTCGTCACCTGCTGCAGTATTAATCTTTGAAGGAATTGGATTTACCAATATGCGAATGTCATCCAGTGTTATTAAATCTGTAGCTGTGGCTTTGTTTTCTTTTGTTGCTATAATTCTCTTTGGCACACGCTTGCGAGTTCCATTTCTTTGAACCACTTCCCGCCCGAACCCCATTTCTACAGACCTGACAACTTCTTCATATTTTCTGTCGGCTTCTTTTTGACGTTCCTCAGCATAATAATTCTCTCTTTTGTTGAACCATTTTATTGGACTCCAATCCAAAGAAAGAGTATTGTAAACACGCTCAAAGGCTCTTGCAAATGTTGGCTCGTTATCAAGTACATGGTAGCTGCGTTGCAAATCAAGCAATCTGTCATCGCTAAGCAATTCGGCAATTTCTTCAATGGATGTATTAGCGTTTAACGACTCAACCGTTATTCTGCTACCAAAGAGCTTTTTCAGTTCCGCAAGTATGGCGGTAAAAATCTTTTGGATAAAGTTTTCTACTCCCTGTTCATTAACCTTGCTTAACACCTTGTCTTGAAAAAAGGTAGTCAATATTTCTTCCCTTGCCTTATCATTCGGTACTCCATCCTGAAAATCTTCTGAATACTCTTTTTCAATAGCAGTAGCAACAGCTAATCCTTCACCATTAGGCAAAGCAAGCATTTCATTCCATAAGCGATTAAATACCGGTTCATTGTTAATGCGTAGGGTACGCATGAACGGGTGTATGAATTCATGGACAACCGTTTTGTTTGTCACCCTGCCAGCTACGAAATACAGATTACCGTCTTGAAAAAAGGCCGGCTCCCCTTTCCATTTAATTTTCCTGTCTTTGGTAATTTCAATTGCTTGTTCATCCGTTATCCAGGTATGAGCCACACCGCTTTTTGCAGTCATAGCTTTTGAAAAAGCTTTTACAGCACGATATTTTTCTGAAGGAGTATTATCTCCGGTTTCCGAATCGTCAAAAAGTTTACCATCCTCCCAATCTGCCTTTGTAGGTTTTGGGTTTTGTGTTTTCTCTGAATAATCACTTAGCCAAGATTTGTCTTTGTAGGTCTTAGCCATTAGTTCTTTTATCCCCTGCTGCGTTTTAGGTAGATAATCAAGCGTAAGTTTTAATTCGTAGTCAAAGCTTCGACCAACACGCTCCCCTATTTTCAGGGAATGATTAGTGTTATACAAGCGGTTATAGCGAGCAATCTTTATGTTGATGTTTTTAGCCTGGTCAATCGTTCCTATTGGTTTATACAAACCAAGCTCCTTTTGCATCATTGATGTCGTTTTCATTGACATCAAACCATTAGGCTTTTTCATCTGCCCCATAGGGGGAAAACCATCATAAGCCTCCCAAACAGCCCATGCTCCACGCGGACCATCTTCTTGTACTTGATTGACAAGTATGTTCCAATGTTCGCTATTTTTACCTGAACGTATAGGGCAGCTTGTGGCCATTATTTTTTATTTTTTGTTTTACACTTGATTTTGTTAGCTTCTACCTGCTCATTGAAATCTTTGGGCGAAGATACATTTTCTTCGGGTTTTGAATTATCCTTTTTAGCGGGCTGCAGAATTTCATCTGCAAGTGTACTGTTTTCATGGATTTCGACTACGGTATTTTTGCCTTTTGTATTAATCATTTCCAATACTTTTCCATCTTCTCCAGCCTTGGCATGTTCCTTTAATCTTCCCATTTCATTTGTCTTACCTTCCCTGAATTCTCGCAGCGATTTTTCATTGAAGTCAGTATTTTTAAGCATAAACTCATCATTAAAAGAAATGAACGCTTTGTCAACAGCAAAAGAAAATGGTTTAGGCTGATCGGTTTTCATGTTCTCTTTTATCATCCAATCTTTGCTTTGCATCATAATTAACCACCCTTCACGTTTTGCCAATCCTTGCGCTTCTTTGATTGCTTCTATGTAAATATGAAGGTCTGCATTGGTAATGTTACCAAAAGCCGGATCAGCTTTGCCGAATTCAGAATTAGCTTTAAAAAGTAATTCTCTCAAATTTCCACGATTAGCAATGTTTTTACCTATCAAAAGATTGTACTTGTCTACAAGAATGTCATCAAAATGCTTTATGCCTGCATGCCCTTTAATCAATTCTTCATTCTGCAGTCCAGGTGAAACATAAATGATTTTACCCTTGAATGATTTTTTCAAAGGTCGGAATTGTTTATCGCCTTCTTCTGCTGTTTCTTTTTCTTCTTCGTATGGAAATATTGTCTCTTCAGCTCTTTGCTCTGTAAGATTTGTGGTTTTTGCCGGGTCTAACTTGATTGTCTTTTTCCCATCCATGCTTTTTATTTCATCCATCGCTATCAATGGTTCTGTTTTACGCACGGTAATACTCTGTGTTTGTTTATCACCTACACTGTATTCTAATTGAATAGGCATTATACCGACAGCATTTGCCAATAACCCATTTGTATTATTCAGCAATATACGCTGTAACGAAACTTGCTTAGTATGGCTGGTACGGTTTGACTGTGCACCATTATATTCAACATCATATTTTGCAACATCCGGATATTTTGCATATGTGTCTTTGAAATGATTTCCATTCATGGTTTTCATATCATAGATAAATACATTGCCGGCTTCATCATAAGTTAATAAGTCAAGCTCCCCAGCCACTAAGTCTGCTTCACTATACACCATAATGTTGTTTGCCAATACTTTTTGTGGCATAGGTAACGAAGCAAGATATTCACTCAATGATTTTAACTTCTCGTGAAATTGACCCATTACCAAATCATCTGCTAATTCATAGTTTGCATACGGTTCTAACTTGTTATTGAAAAAATCACGAACAAATTGATCCACCTTAGTTCCTAAAGCTGCAGCTGTTCTTGTTGCATCATTTTCGGTAAACTTACCTTTTGTAAATTGGGTTATACGCTCATACTTTAATGGCTTACCTTTTGCGTCACGCCTTTTATCGTTTTGGTTTTCATACCAGCTTTCATTTCCTTCATGTTTAAGCTTAATGAACTCACCATTCTTTTGAATGGTCGCAATCCTTTCTTTAAATTCAGCAAGTTCTGCCGGTGTAAGAGTTTTGTATCCGGTCCTTTTTACTTCTGTAATAATTGGTTCTGATACAAGTTTGTATGTAACCCTATGCATTCCGGGCTTAAAATTTTGCTTTATATAGCTTACTGTCCAACGTTCAGCTTCAGAATATTCTTTCAAATATTTGCTGTCTTTAAGTTGTTCTGCAGTAACTTTTGACGCACTTTCAATTATTACTGTAACGGTTTTGCCAGTAGTAGTATTTTTGAAAGTCATTTGCTGACCAACCATTTGTCCAAGCTCCCTGAATTTACCATTCTGCACATTTAGCCAACGCAATTTAGACGTAGATTTCTTTTTCCCGCTTGCGATTAAATCAAATTCGGTAACAGTGTCTTTGGTATTCGCCTCCAATGTTTGTGATGGCGACATAATTCTGTCTGCGGACTCCGCTTGCAATCCTGATACTTGGCCTGTTATTGCAGAATGATTAAATGGGTCTTTGAACGCTTCAATTGGCTGCAATATGTGTGGCTTTTCTTTGTCAAGGGGAATGTAATTGTCATATACCCCTTCGATTACATCCTCAATACGGAAAATGCGTGTTCCCTTTTCATTCTTTACATAGCCGGAATACTCCTTTTTATCAGTGTTAAGGACTTTACCTCTAATGTCTCTCACCTCTCCCTTTTTTAAAGTAATGGTCGGTATTAACTTAGGATTGGCTAATTGTATTTGATGTTGAATGTCAAGTGCATTATTAATTCGGTAGTGTAATGATGCAGGGTTGCTCCAGCGATCAAACTCTTCTTTCATTTTTCTTCCTACATACAAGTGTGTTTCTCTGTTCATAAACGAAGAGTATTCACCTGTAGTTGGAGCAAAGCCCCATCCATACTCCATAATCAGATGCTTCAACAGTATGTGGTTAAAACCGCCAATGTCAATAAAAGCCCCAAGTTCCAATGCAAAAACTTCTTTATCTTCTTTTGATAAATTCCCAAAAGCATATTGGTCTTTTACCTTCAGCCGGTTGTTTTTATCATCCCACTTAAATAGTTCATATAATGGTGAGCCTTTTGTAAAGTCGTCATAAACCCGTTTTGCTTTTTTAGCGAGATCTTCTTTTGTTTCAGTTATGTTGAATGCTGTGAGTAGGAAGATTTTTTTTATTGATTTTTCTACTATTTCTATATTATCGTTTGATTTTTTTCCTCTTTCAGAAAGTTCCTCACCGTAGAAATTTTCGATAACACGACTGCCGGTAGTAGAGAAAACAGGGAAATATTTTTTTGCAAAATTATAGAATGCAGTTTGGCCGATTTTTGCATTTTGCAAGCTATTGCTATACGGTAGGTTTCCAGCATGGTATTTTAGCTTCCCTTTTGTTTTTGAAGTTAAATTACCGAATTTATCATCAAAAGAAATCTTTTCCTTCAATGAAACAATAGGCTCATAAGACAACTTTTCAATTGCTCCAAGGTCGTTGATAGCAGAAGAGATACCTTCTAAATATTTAATTGTTTTTAGAAAAGCAATTTTAGCATCTACCGTATCGGAAACAATGTTGCCAACGTTAAGCTTTCCGTTAAGCTGCGCCCAGTATGTTTCATCGGTAAAGCCATTGTCAGGCATCATATTGCCGTTGAATTCCATTTGTAATTCGGTCCACAATGAAGATGCAGGCTTGTTATTATACGGGCTTTCCATAGCACGTTTTTTATTAGCATAAGCTTTCATTACAGGGTGATGCATGTAATTGTAAACCTGGCTCTCTTCCATGCCTAATGACACCAACAAATAAGCAATTGGCGCAGTAAAACGATTGATACCCATGTATTCCAGATTACCAAGTTTTACGTTGTCCGTAGAATGGTTCAGGAAATTTGCCAACACCCTTCTTGCATTTGCAATAGCTCCTTCATTTATTTGACCCAGCAAATCTTCTCTCCCTTCAGGAATGGTATTAGCATTGTATGTGATGTTGAAATTTTCAAGTATTGTATTGGTTTTGTCAGTTGTCATTTTACCATTCTCGTCTTGATTGAAAGAAGGTAAAATAATAGGCTCCAATAACGATGCGTCATGGCGTTGCAACAGCGAATAAGCTGCATTAAATCGAGCATTGATACCAATGGTTTTGCTACCATCCATTGTATTCTCAATCTGCTTGATGTACGTTTTTATTGAATAACGGCTAACGCCTCTATCCATTCTCTTTTTATGCTGCTCCAGCATTGATTGATTGGCATCGGTATTGATCGGCTCTGTAATTTCTTTAAACCTTTGCTCACGCTCTTCTTTATTTAAGTTTTTGCCAAGATATATGTCCAGAACTTTTTGATGGATAGAATTAACAGCACCTTTTTCACCATTTTCAATAACCTCACCTTTTCTGTTTTTAGACTTCGCCCATACGTGCCTTACGTCACCATCGTAGTCAGAGCCGGCAATTTCGCGGGTTAAATCATCAGTAATAATTATGTTACCCATGCTTTCTGGCAAAAAGCCCATTACCCGAACCGGTGTGGTACTGTGCAATTCTGACGAAGGAACACGGGTTACCAATAGCAATTCACCCTCTTTTACGAATTCGCGGTACTTGTGTGGCACCAAGGCTTCCCCTGGGTGTATCTTACCATTTTCAAGGCGCGGTGATTTTAATTCAGAAACGTGAACCCCTTTTGAATTAACGTATCCACCAATTAAAGGAAACTCAATAGCGATTTGTTTTGATGCACGTATTTGCAATACCTGCTTTTCAATATGCCCGGAAATTAATGATTGTACTAACGGTTGAAAGTATTCATTGTGTATGGTAGCTAAAGGGTGAGAAAAATAATACCTGAAGTCATCATACTTGCTTGAATTTTTTGGAACAATACTTAAAAGGAAATCGATCTGCGCTGCTTCACTTTTCAGCACAAAATCTTCCATAAATTCACGTCTGCGCTTTTCTACAATATTATTAAGCGTTGCTTGAATATCGCGAAACTCGTCAAAACGTTGGTCGAAGTAAAACTGCTGACGAGTTATTTTACCTTGCTCAAATTCTGCATCTTGTCTTAAATCTTGCTGAATAAGAAAGTAGTCAGTATCAAGAGTAATTACCTTTCCATCAGCATGAGGATTGCCCAGGTCCGCTTTTTCATCTAATGATGTATGTTGCCATTTAACATCAACCCTTTTGGTTTCATCATATTGTTTTATTGTAGAAGGGAAAGCAAGGATGTCGATATTGTGAGCATCCATATATTCATAAATCTTACTTAACGTAGGATTCATTTCCGACATTTCTTTTGACAAAACAACAGCATGCCCTTTCAGATTAGTTCTGCTTTTGCGGCCATCATGCTTTGAGTAGGTCGCTTTAATGCTTTGGTTGAATTTAGCATAATGCCCACTGGCTCTTTCAATAATATCGCCACGCTTATCTCTGATAAAATAACCTCCATCACTAAGCTTTAGTTTCTTTTTATTGATAGGGTCGTTCCATACTACCATATTCATGGTTTTACCCATAATGGCTTTGTCAAGCTGAACACCCCTTGTTTCCAAAGAACGTTTTACTTTTAGCGCATAAGTGCCATAATTTTCTTGCCCATCCAAAGAGAACTCAGGCTGGAAATATTCATCATGAAAATGTTTATTAATGATAAAGTTTAACACATAAGCCTCGGCATCACTAATCTGGAAATTTATTTCCGTTATCCTGTTGCCATCTTCATCTTGCTTAAAATTAGATTTGAAATTCCTTATTTCTTCCTTTACGAAGTCAATGTCTTTACGGACCTGATCGTTTAAGAATTTATCAAAAGCTGAAGATATCTTATCGTTTTTATAGCCAAGTGATTCCGCAATTTTATTTTCTTCGATTAGTTTCTTTGCATACTCGACTTCAAACTTCTTTGACTCCACCATTAGCTTAATGGTCTTGTCAGATTGGTTTTCAAAAAGTTGATAATAAAAGCCCTCTTTACCTTTTTTTGTTTCTGTTAATCCTGTTTCATTTACGAACGCTTCCAGTGCTGCAATTAACAAATCCCCCGGATATTGATTGTCTACTGAAGCGGCATCATTATTTACACTGCTTTTGTGACCTTCAAATTTAGCCCACTTTGGTAGTCTTTTTGAAAAATGAGTTATCCATTTGTTGTCCTTGTACGCTGCTTGAACGTGCTCTTCCATTACTAATTCACTGTCCAATTCAATAGCAGAAATAAACGAGTCTGAATTGCTCATTTTATTCTCTGTGTTATACCACATATGCGCTTCTTGTGCTTTTTCTTTTTTACCCAATCGCTCTATTGCGCTGTAAAATTGTGTCCGGGTGCGTTTTCCTGTTGTGTCAAACATTCTACCCTTTAAAGCAGCGAATGATTTACCTTTTATATTAGATTCTGCATCGCTAATGGAATAATGCCACAAAGGAGAGGAAACCGGTTTCGATGCGTGCTTCATTGTCGAGTCGGAATACATCGTTCCAATGCTTTGATTTGACAATTCGGTAAGGTCTACCGATTCAAACCACACTCCAAAATCTACACCTGTTGCCACTTTTAGAAATTTGGCTTCGTGTGTAACAATAGCCTTTATAATACGCCTGCCCTTATCAATCAATTTGAGCATATCTTCCTGCGTTTTTTCCTTTGGATTTTCAAGGTCTACATGGTGTACTTTTTGGTAATTTCTTAAAATACGTCTCTTGTTGGCAATTTCTTTCTTTATATCCATTGCGCGTTCCTGAAGAGAAAACCAACTCAGATCGTTAGACCTGAAAACCAATCCATTTTGAGAAAACGTTAAGTCTTTGCTATTGGTGGTAAAATTCTGCCCTGGTTTATAAATTTTACCAGCATATTTGATTTCTAAATTAGTTACGTCATACCTTGTATTAGGCAATAATTTATTCCCTGCCTTTAAAAGTCCGCTTGAACCAAATGCTTTTTCATACTCCTTGTTAAACTGTTCTGTTTTCTCTTTGTTGCGCTCATAATATTCAAGTGCGCTTTTTTCTATTTGCACCGCCATTGCTCGGTCAACCTTTTTGCTGTTGCTTTTCAATAAACCTAAGCGGTTGTTATTGTTTCCGGATTTGTTTTGCGCTTTATCATTCAAATGGAAATAGACATAACGCCTTGTCGAACGGAAATTATTTGCCAAATTAATCAGCTTTTCCTCTGTATGTTTTGAAAGATGATTACCGATAGGGTTGTTCATCCGTTGAAAAAAGTCTTTCCAATTAGTCACCTCCTGATTTCTGTGAATAAACAAATAATCAAGAATCGTTTTATAAACCGTGTCTTCGGAAATAACTTGACCATCATCACCTTTTATCCCTACAACATCACCGTTTTCATTTTTAGGATTCCAAAGATGTTTTATTTTGCTCATCCATATTTGCTGCTTATCGCTATCATAGATGATCTGGTCAAATTTCTCAGTTAGATAGTTAGCATCCTCTACGGATAGACCGGCATCCTGTAACTCTTTCGATGTTACATCACCATTTAACAATTTATTGATGATACGAGTTACCTCCTTGTAATAACTTTCCAATGCTGCGTCTTGCTCTTCTTGTGAAATTTTTAAATCTTCCACAAACGCCTTACCTTCTTTCATGGCTTCGTTCCAAGGAATAGCGTAATTTTGTTCAGTTATCTTAGCTTCCATTGTGTTGATGTAGCCAAGCAACGTTTCTGGCCCGTGCTTTTCCTCTAACTCAAAGAGCATTACATCTTTTTCATCTTCGCTCACTTTACGCACACGCTCACCTTTGAGCTCCCTTCCTGCTATATCAGGATTGTTAGCATAGTATTCTATTTCAAGTGGCTCCTTTACCTTACGAATAATTTTTGTTAATTCAAGATCATTTCGCTCTACTTGTTTTCTCCATTCATTGTAAACAGTAGGAATGCTCGTTTTGTCATCAAATTTGCTAATAGCATCCAAATAGAGATTTTTGAAATCTTTGTATTCTTTCAGCTCTTTTACTGTTGTATAAATTTCATCAAGCTTGGACTCAATAGCAAGTTTGCCAAGTTTGAAGTAACCAGCAATAATCTTTTCTAAAATAATAGCCTTGTTAGCAATATCAATCCCCGGATTACGTGGTATGATACCAAGGTTTGTATCGGCTGCATCTATGCTTGCATTTAGCTTGTCTAATTCTTCTTTTGCCGCTTTAATTTCAGCCCTTATTTTTTCTTCTTCTTGCTCTTTTGTAAGTTTTTCTTCACCGGCATTATGTTTTTTAGCCGAAAAGCGACCAAGTTCTTTTTCGATTTCAAGTAACGCTTTCTGTTCTGCGTTCAAAACGGTTTTCTTTACAACCGGCTTTTTGGTTTCAACAGCTTCTTTTACTACTGGCGTTTTTCCTGTTACCTTTTTTACGATTTTTTCATTTTCAGCTTTCTTAGCTTTTTCTTCTTCAGCCTTACGAGCAACTTCTTTTCTGCCCTTCTTCTTTTGCGCTCCCGTTTTCTTCTTCTTTGATTTTACTTCAACCACAGGCTCTGGCTTTTCCTTTGCAGGAATTACTTTCTTTTCTCCTTTTTTATTAGTTATTTTTTCAATAGCATTGGCTAATTCTTCAGCAAATACACTTGGATTTGAATAGTATGTAGCTTTATACATTGCCTTACCGATAATATTTTCGGCTGCATCTAAAGCATCCTTCATGTTATCTGTTTGAGTTGCTTTTAATATAGCATTGTCAATCTCCGGCTTTGTTTTTGCCTTTCTTAAATTATCAATATCTGTATTTTGCGAGTTTGTATTTTCATTTGCTTTGGAAGTTTCTACCTTTTCTTCCACAACAGTTTCGTGGTAATCGTTGATACCATAAGAACGACCATCAACTTGCCCGGACATGATGGCATCCACCAGCGCCTCTTTGCGTTGTTGAAATTTGCTACGTACTTCTGTTCCTTTCTGTTTTAATTTAATACGGGAAAGAATATCCGCACGCTTTGCCTCATGCTCTGCTTTAGCTTTCGTTTCTTTTTCAGCTTTCTCAGCTTCTTCTTTTTTGCGTTTTGCAGTTTCTTCTTTTTTCTTCGCCTTGTCAGCTTTTATTTCTTCTGGCGACTTGCCCTTCTTTTCTTCTTTAGCTTTAGCGCGTTTTTTTGCAGCCTTGGTAACGGGTTTGGTTTCTGTAACTGTTGCAGGCTTTTCTTTCTTCTTTTCAGCCGGTTTAGTTTCAGCAACGGCCTCTTTTTTACCAAGAGGTTGCCCCATTGATTTTGACATAGCTTCAATATGCTTTATGCCTTTATCATACAGCTTGCGCGTATTCATCCTTTTTGGATTTTCACGCTGTTCGGTTAATGTTTTATGGGCTACTTGCAATAAGTCTTTTACAGCAGCAATAACATCTGCACGGGTTTCTTTACCATCAATAATTTCCCCGACCGTTTCTTCAATATCGCTCGGCAGTCCATTGAGTACATCATCTACATCTTCTTCGTAGCCATGTGCTTTGTGATACTTTTCTAATGTTTCATCACGCTTTACGTTTTCTTCTTCAATCTTAACTTCTTCTTCAGTCTGCTCACGTTTTGCTTTTTGCTTAGCAATATCTTCTTCTGTACGAAGATCGATATGACCGGTAGGCAATCCAAATTCTTGATTAGCTTCTTCTGCCCTCAATACATCAACTGCTTCTTTTTGTTGTTTTGCGGTTTTTGCGGTTTCCCCAATTAATTTATCAATATCGGTAATAGCTTTTTTATGCTCAGCAAGTTCCGCGTCAATTATATCCTGATGTAAGCCTTGCGCTGTTAATTGCTCAAGGTTTGCATCCATTTCCGCTTCAATGCGCTCCTTTTGCATGGTGTAGTTCATTAATTTCTTCTTGTTATAAGTAGAAATTTTCAACCCTTTAAAACCTTCCCATTTAACCTTTGCCTTTTCAATAAAGTCAAAGTATTCACCAAATTTTTTATCTTCTGCTGCATTGGCTACATCGCTCATAGTAGGGCGCATTTCTTCGCGTACCCTTTTTAATCCTTCAACCAATTCTTCAGAAGAGCCCATTTCCACAAAATCAATAGCCGTTCTGTTTAGCATGCTGCGTTGCTCACCGTCAAGTTTGTCGATAGAGCTACCTGTAACTGTTTGGCCTAAATTTCTTATGCTCTCTCTCTTCTCAGCCATTTCCTTTTGAAAATCGACCATATCTCCAACAGCGGTCATAGTTCCACCGAACATCAAGCCTCCGACAAAGCCAAGCTGTTTTGATATAGCGGCTTCGTCTGTTTTGCTCCAATCTTCGTAACCTTCAAAGGCTCCGTGGTCAGCTTTCATTTCGCCAGAAAGAACTTTTTCTGCTTGATATTGCCACAAACCTTGAATGTCTTCTTCTGCGCTTTCTGTCATTGCCTCAATGCCTATCGTTGCAGAGGTTAATGCAATTTTACTGTAGCCAGGGTATTTGCGAATGATATCACCATACTTGCCGGCTTTAATCATTCTGCCTAATGGCATAAAGCCAAGAGCAAGCTGGGCAGCATCCATAATTCCTAAAGCCATATTTTTATTGTAGATACCTTTTGTGGCATCGTACAATTTTTGATGGATTTCTCCTTCTGTATATGTCTCTCCAGTATCAGGATTTATTTGACCTTTTAATTTTTGCGATTCTTGCTTATAGAAACCACCGGCTTCCATACCGCCTTCAAAAGCGCGTGAGCCAAAACCTACGGGCATAGACGACAGAACAGCTATCCATCCTGCACCAAGTTCAGGCACTAACGTTCCCATTGAACCGGCAGCAATAGCTGTGGAAGCTATCATAGGTAACGATAAGCCAAGGAATGAACCGGTAGCTGATGCAACGTCTTGCTCCCAAAATTCGCGGTCTCCTACGCCTAATTTTTTTGTTGACATGCGCTGTATCATACGGGATGCAGATTCGGCATCATTTACGGTTGTTAAATGGTTTCCGAATTGAAACATCCATGTGTCAAGTGTATCATCGCTCGCTTGCTTTTCGCGGTCTTTTTTGGTGAACTCTTTCTGAACGAGTTCTCCCTTATCATTCCTTACCCATATTTCGCTTTGGTATTTTGTTGAACCCATCCCCTGGGCTTCACCTTCTTTGTATCCGGTTGACCGTGCGATATCTTCAACAATGCCTTGTCTTGCTTGTAGTTTCAGCCATTCACCAAACGATGCGTTTTGCTCGTCAATGGTTCGTAGTGTATTCAGACCCCATCGGTTAAAACCACCCAAGTTTGTTTCAAGAGTTTTGTCACCCATCATTCCTTCAAGCATCTTTGCTTCACCCAATAATTTTACTTGTTCAGCATCGTGCTCTTTCAATTGTGGATCGTCAGCCAAAGCGTCATATTTTGCAACTAATTTTTTGTAGCTTTCGATAAGTTGTTTTTCATTTTCCGTTTGAGGAAGAAATACTCCATTCTCACTTTTTACACTTTGAACTTTCGCTATAATAGAATTAAGCGCAGCAGACACATTCTCAAACTCGCTAATTTTTGGCGACAATGTTTTGTTGGCACCCACTAATTTTAGCATTTTTTTATCAAAGTGATGCATCTGCGCCTCTTTGAGAATATTTCCATATTTGTAATTTGCAATATCTGTTTGCGACTTAGTATTCTTGCCACTAAACTTCATATTGTTTGGAGATAGATTGCCCAGGTAGTCTTTTTCGGCAATCACTTTTTCATAAAGCTCTGCCTTTTTAGGGTCTCTTTTCTTCAAATCAAAAATATACGAACCCATAATCGCTGGATCGTCATATGCCAATTCTTTCTCAGGTTTTTTCTCAACTGATTTTTGAGCGATTTCACTCAATACGTTACGTGTAACATTAGGATTTTTACCTGATAAATCATCTTCAGGCTTTATTCCATTCTGCTTAGCTTTGAATTTTACCGGCTCTATCGGTTTCTGCTCAATATCAAGCGTAGGCTTCCCTTCTGCCTCCGAAGACATTTTAGTAGCATTCCTTAATTTTTCAATCAATTCAGCATTACTCGTTTTTTTATTTTCGGTTGGCGCTGATTGTTGTTGCTTTGCAGCTGTCGATGCTCTTAAGCGAGCAGCTAAATCGTTATCTGGCATATCAATTAATTGTAATTCCCCATGTTTCTAAATCAGCTTTTACTTGTTGCCATCCTGCACCTTTCGTTCTTACAAGCTCTTTTAAAGAATTAATATCTTCTTGCGTTAATCCGTCTGGCAATGTTGGTGTTCCACTTGACGAACTTCCGCTTGACGAACTCCCGCTTGATGAGTTTGGGTTTCCTCCATTGCGATAAACTGCATAATCACTTGCTACTTCACTTTCAAGTGTTGTATTATCCTTAACAAAAGCATTGCCGTAAGTTTGAGAATTGGAAGAATTTGCTTTAGTGTCTATTGTCTTAATAAACGGAATCTCTATCTTAACTGTTTTAACTCCATTTACATCATCAATGAACGCTTTCCATCCGCGTGACAACGCTTTCGGATTGGTAACAACGCTTTTGGGTATTCCGCCAATATCTTGTTTGTTGTCTTGTCCTAATTCCCAAGTAACAGTGAAAAATTTATTTTCCGGGTCGGCTTCATTATCAAAACCTGTCTTAGCTTGAAAATCATCAAGTTTTATAAATGCTTTACCACCGGTATAGTAAATATCTTTGTAAACCTTATTGTATTGCTCCAAGTAATCTGCTTGTAATGATGGATCTTTGCCAAGTCCAGTATAGTAACCTTTCAAACGCCCAAGCTTTCTAACTTCTTCCATGTCTGCATCAGAAGCACCTAATTTGTATTGCCTGTAATAATTCACTTTGCTATCAAGCGAGGCAGAGGTAGCCCCCAAAACAACTGTTTTGCGTTTTCCGGCAGGAGATGTAGGGCCAAAATTGTCAAGCAATAATTCAACCGTAGAATTGATTTGTGGCCTACCCAACTCATCATCGTCTCTTACGCCTAAAAGTGAACGTATTCCGTTTTGGTTTCCATCGGTAGAAGATGCCGTTATATTAAAATCAGGATTGCTTGCATCATTCAATTCTAAAGCCACATTTGATAATGCGTTTTTAGCTTTATCAGCTATTACAGCAGCTTTGAACGGTTCCCAAGGAATAGCATCACGATTACTAAATTGTCCTCGCGCATACGCAGAATTAATAGCTCCATACCCAGGACTATCAACAGCTTTGGTTTCTTGTATTTCCCAATTTTCAACCTGCTCACGAACATACATATCTAGACTTCCGCCATACTTTTTAGAGCCTTCCGGATCTGCTTTTTGTAGATTTTCAAATTTTTTGGCATACCAATTCATTACCTTTTTATTGCCAACCAATTCACTGTACTTTTCTTGTGCTGCACCTTCTGTAAGTCTTCCAGTTACCTCCAGCAACCCATTCCCCATATTTCTTTGAGTCAAATTTCTTTGGCCCGTTGCAAGAATGTCATTGACGTACTTATTCATGTTCATGTCGGAGCCGGGATTCATAAACACGAAATCCGCTTTTTGATCACCGTTCATTACATAACCGTTTTTATTGAAATATTCCCAACTTTTTACTTGTTCCTGATAACCGCCCGGAGTATCATCGTACATTGCATCGTCAGTTTCCAAACCATATTTGCTCATAGCTTCATATTGCTTCTGAGCAAAATCACTTTTTATAGTCCATTCGTTTTCTTTCAATGATTTTTTTAACGCTTGGTACTTGGTCCATTTTTCCAGATTGTAAGTCAGGTCGGGATTTTCATGTGCCATCTTAGCCATGTCAGCTAAGGTCTTAGTATTGTATTCGTTTAATTTACCGCGATAAAAGTCGGTTGTTCCTTTACCGAACTCAATATCATCAGTAAGTCTTTTAATACGCTCTTCAGCGATTAGTCGTGACTTTTGCACCATTTCTTCCTCTTTGTAGAGGTTTGAAATGTCACTTTTCCAATCATGTCTGTAGGCTAAGCCAGTAGCCGTACCAAATTCAAGTAATGGCATTTTATCCGAATTTATCTAAGCGTTCGTTCAATCTTTTCAATGTGTCTGAGTATTGTATGTTCCCAACAAAATTTCCAATACCGGCATTTATAAGTTCTGCGCTGGCGGCTTGATTCTGCTTGAATGCATCAAGGTCAAAGTTGTATTTCTGTAATTCTGCTTGCATTTTTCCTGCAGCCAAAGTATCGGTACGCGCTTTTTTAGTTTGTATGATAGCTTGGTCTTGTGCGGCTAACTCAAGATTACTTGCAGCATATTGCCCTGTTGCTTCTTTAGCCATAGCAAAGGCGGAGCCGGCATTACCACCAGCCATATTTGTAGAATTGCGTATCAACGTTTTCATACCTAAAGCAAACTTATTTTCAGCATTGGTTCTTACTGCTGGCTCAAATCCATACTTCTCACTTTTAAGTGCATCATCGAGACGGCTAAGGTATGTTTTATCAACTTCATATTTCGGTCTTTTTTCTCCTAAGCTCGATAAGCCTAAAGCTACTTGCCCGAGAGCAAGAGCACCACTAATACCTTTCATAGTATTGGCGGTTTTTAAAGCTTTCATTTCTTTTTCCTTTTCAGCCGCTGCAACACTTTCGTTAAACATTTGTGTTTTATACATCTGATTTAACTCACCATCTTTGTACGGGCTTTGTGGAGCAGGTGTTGGCTTTTGCTCTATTTTGTCTGGAGTTTTTTTAGGCTCTATTGTAGGGAATGAAGCGTTGTTTTTCTTGTCGCGAGCTCTAATCGCAAAATATGTGTTTTCTTTAAAATCACCATCTTCAACAAGTGGCTTGCCATTTTTACCAACAAAACCTTCAGCATTTAATTGTTTCTGAAAAGCTATTCTTTCATCTTTTGTAGAATTCTTGTCAGGTATTCCTATTGTTTTTTTAGTTGCAGGCGTAGTTGCAGGTGTAGTAGCTGCCGGTGCAGTAGCAGTTGTAGTCGTAGGTGTGGTAGCAGTAGTCGATACGGGTACATTTGCAGCAGCAGCATTAGCCACAGCATTATTTGTAGTAGCAGTAGCAGGTGTTGTAGTTTTTATATCTTCTAATTCTTTTGCAAGTCGCTCAGTTTTTCTTTTTTGTTTTTCTAAATCATCTTGGGTCCAAACAATAGATTTTTCATTTATTTCTTCTGTTATAAAATCAAGGTGTTCAGTAGCTTGAATGTATTGGTTTTCAATAATCGTTTTTAGATCTTCCGGATTCTTAGGATCTAAACGTCTCATATAATCGATTTCTTCATATTCTTTTATTTTTTCTTCATCATCAATACTAACTTCATAGTAGCCACCATAAGTGCTTGCAAAATAAACACTATCTGGATTCAGACCTTTTTTAGAGTTGTATTTATTGGTTTGTCCTTTAAGCTTGCCGCCAAGTTTGTACCCTTTTGGCACACGACCACCTGTTTTTTTGCTATAACCATCCTTAGCATTAGGCGCAAGTGTATTCATGTCCACTCCTTGGCTTTCAAGAATGGCTACTTCTTCAGGAGTAAATACGTGTTCTCCATTACTCAGTCTTACAGGTACATTTTTTCCCATAGCTTTTATGTTAAATATTTTGCTCTGTATTGAGCTGCCAATTCTGCATGCTCCGCATCCGCAACAAAGCTACCTTCAATTTCTTCTGTTTCAACCAAATCATCTTTTGGTCCACCGGGGCCAATAACGGGACCACCCGACTCTAATTTTTGAGCAATCATATTTGGTCGCTTCTTGCCTTTAATGTAACCACCTTCAGCCGCAGATTGCTTAGCAACATAGTTTGGGTCATACATAGAGTTGTGAACAAGGTCTTGCTGTTTTGCTCTCGCTTGGTCTCCAAACATATAATCATAATACTTTTTCCCATCCACGCTTGTCCAGTCACCCGATTGTATGCGATACGATAAAGTATCCCACGGTGAAAGTATGCCACCCCATACTGCTGCATTTTCTACCGATTCTCTGCTCTTGTCAGGAACGCCATCGCCATTAGCATCTTTTTCAACATCTGCTCTTACACTTTGCCCGATACTTCGAGTAGTGCCGCTAACCATGCTGATAATCTGACCAACCGGCCCCATAGATGCAAATGCCGAATCTATACCAGTATTAATGGAATTCGCCAATTGTTGCTGATCTGCTTTCTTGGAATTGCTTCTATCGACAAGCGTTTGTTGATAGGCGGTATTAAGAGAGCTTAGCGTTTGGCTTGCAGCGTTTATTCCTGATGCTTGCTGTTCTGTAAACCCGTTCGTTTTAGTAGGTGCAGGTTGCGTTTGTGTTCCTGATGTTGCTTGTTTGTAAAACGCTTCCTTTTCAGAGCCTGTGGCAAGCTGAAAATATTGTCCTTTTTGTGTCTCATTCAGCTTACTAAGGTCATGTGACGGATTTGATGTTCCCGTGACAAGTTTCCTTGTAGTTCCTGGTGTTGTACTTGGCACGCCTCCCATATTATTTACTTTCTAAGTAGTGAACAATTATTGACGACAAAACTAACTTTTTATTTTTACTCACCGTAGGGTTTCCATTCAAACGATTCTTTTTACGCATAAATATTTTCATAAACGAATCGCGCAATCTTCCTGTTAAGCTATCCAGCGGCACCGTACCATACCATCTTCTGTTTATGTTGTGATACTCTTCCCGTACACCGGTTACAATGTTGATATCACTTGCATTTTGGTCACTTGTTGAGCAAATAATATCATCGAAAAAAACATCGTTTCCTTGGAATTCAAAATTATTAAAAAGTTTGGTAATGTGTTTATCAATGTTGCAAATAATTTCAAACTCTTCATCGTGAACAATTCCGAAGTATTTTCCATAGTCATTAATTCCCTGCAAATAAATCTGACTCGGATTTGATGTTGACGCCCAGTGTACAGTATCCATTGAAGGCAATATTAGCACCCCTGTTGTTGTAAATGATACAAGGCAAACATAGTTCGTATTTCCTTGTTTTACACGCATTCCTTGTTGATAATTTGTGAATGCTTGTATTGGATTAGGGGCTAACCCTTCAAATGAAGAGTACAGGAATTGATTCATATCAATCATCCACCCTGGGGTAAAGTTAGGCTGACAAACAAAGTTTTTGCTTTTGATGTCGTATGCCAATGTTAAATTGATTGGATTTGTGTTTGGTCCTACGCCTCTGAAAACAAAAACTGCTCTTTTGAAGCGGCTCTCGTAAACACCGGCAACGCCAAAGCCCCACACTGGAGCATCGTGAATTAACATATCCCCATCAAGATATTTATGGCAAAAAGACATCATTCCTTGTAATGCAGATAATGATAACACACCGGCATCCAAAGAGCAAATAGCACGTTTGTTTCTGTCAAACCATATAAACCCTGTTTCTGTTTCTACCAAACCAAACTGATGAAAATTACCATAAAATCCATCCATTTCATCATAGCGGTCCATGACACCCCCAACGCCAATAATTAGCGGAGCGTTCATGCCAACTGGTATTCCCGTGCGTTCCTCAATAGGTAAGTAACCCACGGCATTTTCCTGCCAATAGAAAAGCTTTCCGTTTTTCTTTTTGAGGTTTATACCTTTTCCGGCAAGTCCTTCAAGGTTGCGATTATTTGCCTCTCTGAATTTGCGGTACATATCAATGTATTCACCCGGAATTTTTGTTTCTGAATAAAGAGCCTGATAATAAAAGTCTTTATTCGGAATAAAGTTTAAAGGCTTAGCTGGTTCGTAATATGTCGATTCTTGTGGCGAGAAAGCACTGTTGTAAAACCATTGCTCTACATTATTTGGAAAAGATATTCCTGAAAATGCAGGGCCATCTTTTGCGGGATGCTTACCTAATCTTAACATAGCGTTTGCTGCAGCTTCGACAGGGAATATTGTTGTGTAGCAAAATGTGTCAGGGGTTGTAGTATTATCCATAGTCCTCGCAATGTCAAAGTAGTTGACATGGCAATCACCACCAAAAACCTGAATGCCGTCAGCCTTCCCACCATTACCTGCTACATATGCTAAGAAGGGTGCATCGAATTGTTGATAGTGTCCACATTGATGATAAATGGTAGAAGCAAGAGCGGCTTTAGACGTGCCACCATATAAGTTATTTTTTTGGCGAATAATAGATACAAGGACAGGGTAACGATCTCCGATTCTCCAATGTCCAAAACCTAAATGCAAATCTCCAGGCAACCCCTCTTGCGCATTAGCGGTTGCAATAAAGTAAGTAAGTGCGCCTACTGATGATGGATTAGGACCAAATTCGCGTTCGCCCCAATTATTAAATGTTTCGCTACCTTGGAAATTATGTGTAAGATTTGGCTCAACTAAAGAACATCTGTTAAAAAGCAATGCTTGAGCATAGCCTGTTGGCGTTGAAACGCCCGGCATTGGCTCACCATTGAAGTGAACATATTTTTCAATTGCATATTCTGGTGCTGCTCCTGTCCAATGGTGTGACAAATGTTCTTGCAAGTAAGCTTCTATTCTTACATCATCACCTTGTTGGATAACCGGAGATTGTGATGTTTGAAAATTAATGTCTGGGCTGTAATAGCAATAACATTGAACTCTTCTTGGATACCTGTTACGGGCTATATCTATGTCAGTTCCGCAATATACTTGGCTTGGAGCATCAATATATGTTGCCACCATAAGCCCTTGCGCTAAAACTTGTTTATCGCGTGGCGCTCGCACAACACGAAAACCTGAAAAGTATTTCGGCAAATCAGATATTACTAAAGCTGTGTTTCCTGTAGAAATTATCAAAGCATCAACAATAGCTTGAATATCGAGTTGGTCAATTTGAATTCCAATGCTTCTCAAATAAACTTTATCAAGCCCCGGTGTTCCACCACCACCACCTGTATTTACTGTTAATGCACCATCAAAACCCCATGCATTTCCCGTTTCAGGGTCTATTTGCCCAGTTGTATTATTCTGAGCAATCATTGTTTTGTCGCCCGCATGAAAAACATATTGCGGATTTCCGGCAAGGTCGAGCAATTGAATGGCGTAACGATATTTTTCCCTTCGCCAATTGCTTGTCAAATAATGCTCTGCTACTGTTCCTTTGCTGTCATAAAAATCATTTTGCAATCTTATTGTGTCGTAAACTCCATTGTATTTTTGTATGCGAATACAAGGAAATAAAACAGGCGCTCCTGCAGATACGGTAAATGAATTCAACAATGGCTGGTCTGCTAAGAAAAATGTACCATCCAAACGTACAATACCATTATAGATAGCATCACCACCTGATACTTCATACCAAGTTCTATAATGAATGAGTGCTTCAGGCAATGGATTGCGCCCTGCAGTCGGAGCATATTCGTGTCCTACAATGGGGCTGTTTGCTGGCCATGAATTATCGTAAACCGAAGTAACATCGACATTGTTTACATCATCAGTAAGGCGCAAATAATCAATGCATTTAATGTCGCAAGTAGAAGGGTCATAATCTATGTCTGCAAGTTTGCCCCAATTCAACCCATTCATTTTATTTTTGAATGGTTGTATTGTATTGATACGGGCAAAATAAACAAAGATTTCCTGTATTTCCGCTGCTGTTAATTGCTCCAATCCGATATTGCTTAGCAAATCAACATACATGGTCGGGCCGGTAACTACACCATCGTAAATCAAAATAGGAGCTTCCTGAACATTCCAGGATGTAAAACGAACAGCAGCTACACGAATTGTATTGAAGTTTAAATCTAAGTTTTCGAGAATAAACTGCAACCCTTTTCCGGAAGATACCGTGTTCACCTCCCCTTGTTCGCCTTGATAATCTTGCACCGTAGGTCCGGGATATCCGTCTGATGCGTAAGCAGTATTTCCCATTGCTGTCCATGGAGTAGACACACCATCAGTTCCTATTTGTTGAAAAGCAACTTGGTAGCTTCCATTTTGAAGGTCACCACCAGGCAACCATTTATTTAATCGTATCGAGCCCATTTTGTAGGCAGGCACCCAATCAAGCAATTCAACCGGTACATATTTTATAATTAATCCTGTGCCTACATAGGTGGGAGCATTGGCAACAAATACATTGTCAATCTCTCCGGGTCCGTAGTTCGGGCCGCCTTGATTAATAACACCCTGCAATACCATATAAGTCTCTCCAACGACAAGCGGATTTGAGCCACCACTGGTGAAATAGGTTGTGTAGATAGGATTAGCATAATTTAAGACTTTAGGGGGAACAGTGTCGTCAGTAGTATAAGCACGTTGAATAGTATCGTGTTCGAAATTTGCGTGTCCTTCGTGTTGCTTATCAACCTTAAACCCTAAACTTTTGTGGCAATATAATGGTACATACGTGCCGATCTGAGTTATCGGTGAAATATCAACCATTCCAAATTCCCCTTTTTCTCTGTTAGTAGCAGCAAATGAATTGCTGGTGCTGATAATGATTAGTTTGTAAAGCGAGCGAAAACCGCCTATGGGTGTAAAATTTGGATTGAGATTAAATACCACATCATTGCCAAGCTCACTTTCAATAGCATAACTGTTTTCGTCTTTGCTTATAATGGTAAAGCCGCTACATTTTGTGTAGGAGTTTTTAGGTTGAAATACTTCCGAATTGTCGGTATTTAAACCATCGAAAAAGAAATGTTGCTCTTTTTTATTAGAGTCCATTGAAATAGTAGTTATTTGTTAGCGACCATGAAGCAATACCAATTCCGCTTAACGGATCATTTACCAATGCTACCATTTCTGCCCGTTCTGTTGGTGAAGGGTCACCATCTTCAGCGCGTGCGTGTCTGCATAGTCTGTGCCATTCCCTGTTCAGCCGGCTTATTTCATTTTCGTTTTTCTTTGTGTCCGAAATTTTGAATGTAGAACGTTCAGCATATTTCTTCATGATATATGCTCCGATAGCATCTGAATGATTTTGGTTCACCAGCGGCCACCCTTCTGCATCCAATTGGTAGCCCAGGTATTGAATGGTGATAGTTTGTCCATCAATATTTTGACCGAACACAATTTGATTGTCTTGTATTTCCCAAGATAATGGCTGACAAATAACGGCATTGTCTTGGATGATAAACCCGTTTGAACTATTAACAACAGACCCAACAGCGTGAACGTGGGTAAGTACCTGATTAAATGTTGTGCCGCAATCGCAACCATAGTCACCGATAAGAATGGCCAGAACAGCAACTACATCGCAAGGTAGTTCAGCGTGGCAATCTTTTACCGTTGTTACACAGATGTTTTTCTTATAGGCATAGTATGAGCCAATGCGCTCGTCTGCTCTTACCGCCCAGCGTTTGAATAATGGGCTGTTGCGCATTTCGCCAAGCCCCATATCTTCTACTGCTTCAAAAACAGGTATTTTGATTGATATTTTTTTTCTGATGCTCATGATACTAAAATTTGAGAACGAAATTGAACTTCTGGACAATGTTGAATGATTTTCTGCAATGTCGTTACAACTTTTTTACCTGCCACGAATTCATATCCTGTAATGTCCAATGTATTCCAATCCATAAAAACAGAATAATAATTTCCTCTGCTGTCAATAACCGGCTTTTGTCCTTTGCTGTATTGAAACGAATCGCGTAAAATTACTGATGTCACATCTGTGCCAATATCCCACTTGCCACCTTTCAAAATATGAAGCATCATATATTGAAGGTAAAGCATAACATAAGTTTTCTTCTGCGCTTTGGTCATCTTCATGCTCAATAATGTGTGACACTCGGTAATTAAATCATCAATCGTATAAATGTATTTTATCTTTCTGGCGTAACGTATGCCGGAAGGACTTTTTGGCTTTTTCTTTTTTATCGGTGCACTTCTCATTGTGGCATTAATGCTGTTAGTTGGTCAGTAGCATCATTTTTAGCATCCAATGTTTGTTGATTCTCAATCTTAAACTCCTGGTAAAACATTTTTAACAACACC